>Ga0307486_1003026_pt1 | contig 11227 bp, 10 predicted proteins | sample CBIW02metaG_FD_203663 | JGI IMG/M metagenome (GOLD analysis project Ga0307486, IMG submission 203663) | Sea-ice brine microbial communities from Beaufort Sea near Barrow, Alaska, United States - CBIW 0.2 | ecosystem: Environmental > Aquatic > Marine > Coastal | place: USA: Alaska | collected... | reverse complement strand
GTAGCGTTAATCATGTCGAGGTCTTCCTGATGAGTGTTGTGGTAACTCCCATCTTCGTGGAGACCTCGACCTCCTACCTCTACGCCATCCCGATCAGACCGCTACACCCTGGTTCGAGAAGAGCCAAGAATGGTCGGATGATGCTTGGCATGCTCGCCACCTTGGCGGAGTACGAACGCGAGCTCATCATCGAACGCGTGAATGCAGGCATAGCGGCAGCCAGAGCATCAGGCACCCGATTCGGCAGACCGCTCTCCGACCCCGCCCTCATTACGGAGAAGCTTGAGGTTGCCCAGGCTGCGCGCAGCACCGGCAAGACGGCGGCTGCCGCTGCGAGGCTGGTCGGGTGGAGCAGAGCAACCTTGTACAGGCATCAGAAGCATGCCTCAGAAAGCATGACTCCGATTACGACTGGAGATGACAGATAACGAGTACCGATTAGCACCGCTAACCGCTCCGTCCATCTGACAAGCGTCCAAGCGGAACATCTATACGGGCGGAGACTATCGTGTGTGGTGGCGTGCTCGCCTAGGGCTAGTTAGTAGAACTCGACGGTATTAACACGATTAATCATCGGCTTGCAGTCGAGAAATAGTCGGGCGTTCTCCGCAAATAGCTTTGCTATGGAACGGTCCTCAGCAGAATTGAGTGCCGCGGTGTGCGGTGCGATCACGACGTTCGAAAGGCTCCATAACGGACTTGATGCCGGCAACGGCTCGACCGCGAACACATCGAGCATCGCGAATCCCAAGCGACCATCTGTCAAAGCACGGATCATTGACGCTTCATCCACAACGGTTCCCCTCCCAACGTTGATGATTGTCGCTCCGGGTCTCATGCGGCTGAACACGCTGTCATCGACAACCTCGAACGTGGCATCCGTCCCAGGCAAGCACAGCACAATCGCATCGGCCTCTGCTGCGACATCAGCCAAGAGTTCCATGGGATAGACCCGTTCGACTCCCTCCACCTCGATGATTCGGCGATGGACACCGACCACACGAGCACCCAGAGCAGAAAGCTTCTTTGCTGTAAGCCGACCAATGCTCCCCAGCCCCACAACGAGCACGGTCTGTTCGCTGACTAAACCCAGCGTCCAGCGTCCAGTCCATTGTCTATCCCGCTGCTGTTGAAGAAGTCGAGGAAGTTGTTTCGCACCGGCGAAGACACCTGCGACCGCGAACTCAGCGAGCGGCTCGGCGTGCACACCAGCTGAAGTCGTGAAGGCTATCGAATCGAGCTGCTGCTGGGTCAGCTCCGCAGCCTTTACGTGAGCGCCGCCGCCCGCGGGCATGGTTTGCACCCAACGGAGGCCAGGATTAGCATTCACTGCTCTTTTGAGTGCCGCTGGTGATTCGTCGGGCACTCCGTACAGCACTTCGGCCGAATCGATAAGCTCCTCGAAGCGCTGTTGATCCTCCCGGGACCGACCAACACTTGTGTCTCCGGAATGATCTCCCGGATGACGTTGCGGTCGCAGCAAGGACTGGTCGCGGATCAAGTCGATTCGCGGCTCTAGCCGTTCGATAAGGGCACAATTCTCTTCACTAAGGATCGTCGACACAACAGCGCGCAACCGCTCACTCACGTGCTGCTCTTTCTCGCTCGTACGACTCGTTTGGGCAGTAACCGGCTTCGAAATACTGCAGGTTGAGTTGGGCTCATCGTGTCATCAGATATTCAAAATGCTCGCGTCCAGCGAGAACATGATTCGCCAGTACACCCACTTCGTCGATTGTGATCGTCACCGTGTCGTTAACGGCCAAACTGAATGTCACCTCTGGCACAATGCCGGTGCCGGTTGACAGGAACGCTCCATCAGGATGGTTTTCTGCGGCGTAAAGAAACCGAACGAGATCGGGGAGCGAGCGATGGAGTTGTGAGGTAGATGTTGAACCGGCGTATAAAGTCTCGTTGGCGCGCGTCACAGTGAGTGTGATATCCAGGTTCGACGCATCAACCTCCCAGGCCGGCCTGATGCCGTCAGAAACCGCGCATGCACCTGCGTAAACCTTCGCCTGCGGTAGATACAGCGGATTTTCTCCTTCAATGCTTCGAGAGCTCATATCATTGCAAACAACGTATCCGACTATGTCAGCACGACTATTGATGACCAGGCCGAGTTCAGGTTCCGGCACATCAAGCCGCGAATCAAGTCGGATGGCTACGCCCTCTGTATCCGTGACGACCCGCCAAGCTACCGATTTGAAAAACAGCTCGGGCCGCGGCGCATCGTAAACGAGCTCATACACGCTTTGCTGAGTTGATTCCTCGATGCGCGCCTGCTGGGAACGCAAATAGGTCACTCCGCTCGCCCAGACTTCAGTGCGGCCATCGAGTGGCGGCAGCACAGTCACGGACGCGCACGCGATAATCGGCCCGTTCGCTTCGACGACCACCCGCATATCAGCTGCGCGCAGGGCGAGCAGTTCCGCGATTGAGCTGACAGCGAGACTAGTGATCTCGCTCCCCCGCCTGGCACCTACCGCAATGCAACCAATGCTGTCCTTGTAGCGAACGATGTGCATACGCTATTTCACCTCTTTCGTTAGTCGAGAAAACGGAATTGTAAGATCCATCGTTCGGTCAGGCTGGATTCATTCCTGGTGATTTTGGGTGGTGGCATTCACCTCTACTGTGCGCAAGTCCAGCGCGGCTTCGTAGTCCTTCATGATCTGTATCCGTAGATCCTCGTCAAGAGCAATTTGAACTGCCGAGATAGCCAACGACAATGCCGCCGCGACTGTAGCGTCGTTTGCATCCTTCCCGCTGCTGGCAGTATGAAATTCGTTGGAATGCGGTGAAATGGTACGAGAGGTCATCTTTAGTTGAGGCTGCAACAACGGCACAAACCTGCTTAAGTAACCGGCATCCGTGGACCAGGCACCGGCAAGCGGGTCAGTCGGTTGAGGTTCTCGGCCAATCATTCGAAGGGCTGTTTCGTATGCACGTGCGAGCGTGGCATTAGGCAACAACGCCTCTGAAATACGCACTCCTTCGGTCAGGGTTACCGTTGTTCCCGTCTGAGAACCAGCGCCATTAAAGCATTCGACGACCCGGGACTTTGCGGTTTCGAGGGTCATCAAGTCCGGGGCCCTGACCACGACTGACGCTTCCGCGAAATCGGGGACGATCTGTGGATGTGTGCCGCCATTCTTGATGATCGCATGCACTCGAACTGATGACGGCAGGAACTGACGAAGCGTCGACATCGCCACGTATCCAAGAATGAGCCCATCCAAGGCGCTCCTCCCAAGCTCCGGATGAGCGGCAGCATGCGCAGCTTGTCCCGTCACCTCGACCTTTAATCCTGTTGCGCAGAGAGCCCGTGATGCCGCAATGTCGTCCATGCCGGGGTAAATCAGGAGAGCCGCGTTCAGTCCCTTAAAAACTCCGGCATCGGCCAGCGCGTATTTACCGCCAAAGGTCTCTTCGGCCGGGGTTCCGATTACAACGATCCGAAGATCGAGTTCTTCAACAAAAGGCAAAAGTAGTAGGGCTGCTCCTACAGAAGAAGCAGAGACAACGTTGTGGCCACAACTTTGTCCATACGGGGGCAGCCCATCGAACTCACATAAGAACGCCACGGAAGTCTCCGCATCGGGAGAACCGTATTCCCCGACGAAACTCGTCTCTAATCCCGCTATCTTCCGTCGGACACGAAAGCCATGTCCGTATAACACGTCACAGATTCGAGCAGAGCAAAGGAACTCTTCACCCGAGACTTCAACGTTCTCGTGGATGAATCTACTCAGCCCAATCACCTCATCTTTTACCGTCGCGAGCCTTCCTACGAGGCTCTGATGAAGAATTGCGAGCTTTGAATCCATAAGGGATTACGCTTCATCTGCTGGATGGTTTTCCAACCAGTGATGAGCAATATCGATTCGTCGGGCGAACCAAACATCGCCCTTCTCCTGCGCATACTCAATGAATTCACGCAGCGCGTTTGCCCGGCCGGCCTGTCCGATCAACCTCGGGTGAAGGCCAATGGACATCATTTTCGGATTGCCTTGCGCCCCTTCATGCCACAACTCGTCCAAGCCGCGTTTTGCATATTCGAGAAAGGAGTCTGGTGATTTTGTGCCCTGCATATCGTTGTAGGTCAAAGAGTACGGAACTACTAGGTGCTGCTTACCGGCCACTTCGGTGTAATACGGGAGATCGTCATTGTACGCATCTGAGTCATAGTCAAAGCCGCCTTCTTCGACGACGAGTTGCCGGGTGTGGACTGAAGGACCGTAACGGCAGTACCAGCCTTGAGGCCTTTCGCCCCAGGTCTTCTCGAATGAAGCCACCGCTTCCGCTATGTTTTGGCGCTCTTCTTCTCGGGTGTATCGCCAAACTTCGTTCCAACGCAAGCCGTGTGACAAGAGGTCATAACCCGCCGCGCGCGCATAACGGGCCACTTCAGGATTCTTCTCGAACGCCCACGCACATGCATACATAGTGCAGGGAACATCGAGTTCCTTGAAGATGCGAAGCAGCCTCCAGATACCGGCGCGGCTTCCGTACTCATACATGGACTCTCTCGACAGATCCCGTAGGTTCTTGGGGAAGTCATAAGTAACTTCGACGAAGTTATCGTTTTCCCCATCGACTTCGTACGAATATTCAGATCCCTCTTCGTAGTTCACAACAAAGTTAACGGCCACCTTGGCGCCGTTGGGCCATTGCACTCGCGGAGTCTCTTTTCCGTACCCAAGAAAATCTCGCACTGGTTGTTCTATCGCGTTCAATTAGTTACTCCTTTAAATAGCGGTTACGTCTAAATAGCGATTACGTCGCGAGGGACGAGTCCGGCCGGTTCCACCTGGTATGCCACGCATCTCTAGGTCACATGTTGCGGCTTGTTCGAATCTCGAATTAGGCCCATCTAGTGACGTAATTTAGATAGCGTCTGACTGCGAAGAATGACGTCGATGCAGCGATGACTACAAAGACTCCGGTAATGGCAATGACGTCGGTCGCTCCATAAAGCTGGGCATAATTAAGGATCCTGCCTAATCCATACGCCTTGCCGATGTATTCCGCAGCAAGCACGGCGCTCCACGCAAATGGGACAGCCAGAAGGAGGCCGGTCCGCAGCTCAGGCAACGCTGCTGGGATCATCACGGACCGATAGATTCGCCATTTGCTGGCACCGAGACTCGAAGCATAGTCGAGGTAATAAGTCGAAACCCCGTTGATCGCGGAAGCCGTGATCACAAACAGGAGAACGGCAACCGCGAAAGTTACGAAGATGTAGGTGCCAAGTTCGCTAAGCCCGAACCATAGTCCGAAGAGAGGCAACAAGGCCAGCAGCGGCATCATTCGCATAAAGTGTGCCGGGAAAGTCAACAGTTCGCGCGCGACCTTCAGCCAGCTGACCAACAACCCGAGTCCAACCCCTACGATGACTCCACCAGCAAGGCCAATGGCGCAACGAATCAGTGTAATTCCGCCGTTGTACAGCAATCCGAGGACAGCGCCCCATAGCGTCTTGTCCGCGCCCCTACTTACATCCCCGGCACCCAGACCGCCAGGCCAATAACCAGAGAACTGAATAAACGCTCCGATGACGTCCTGAATACCCGGTACTAGCTTGATCCCCGCGGATGACTCACCTAGAGCAATCGAAACTACCTGCCACGCAATCAGCAGGCTCGCCATTACCAGCAATCCCCAATAAGTGGAGGATCGCGCTCGACTCTTCTCGGAATGTTCCCGAATTGGTTTGTTACTCACAAGAACCTCTTAAAGTTTTGCGGACTGTCCGGCTTTTTGATCGTCTTCTTCGAAGGCCTCGAGAACCCGACGGCGTATTTCATTTGCACGATCACCGGTGATATCGTCCGTGGTTCTGGGGCGTGCCAAGTCGACCTTGACGTTCAATGCAATTTCCCCGTGTTTAATCAGGATGATGCGATCACCAAGAGTGAGTGCTTCATCAACGTCATGAGTAATCATGACTACGGCACGACGGCCAACTTCTTGCCAAAGGTCAAGCAAGACCTCATGCATTTGCGACATGCGCAGGTAGTCCAAACCTGCAAACGGCTCGTCCATTAATAGGACATCCGGCTTGTTGGCCAGCACAGCCGCGATCGCGACCCGTCGGCGCATTCCTCCTGACAGCTGTTTTGGCCAGGCTTTCGCAAAACGTTCAAGACCGATCACCTTGAGTAGGTCGGCGACGATCTTCTTCCGTTCTGCCTTCGGCACACCTTGCGCCTTTAGCCCAAATTCAATGTTTTCGTCGACCCGCTTCCACAAGAAAAGGGTGTCTCTTTGAAATACAACGCCTCGGTCAGGTCCAGGACCTTTGACTGGGCGACCAGCGACTTCAATAGTGCCTGAGGTCGGCAACGTAAACCCAGCGATCATGTTGAGCAATGTCGATTTGCCGTGCCCGGATGGACCAACCACACAAACAAACTCGCCACTCTCAACCCGGAGCGCTTGATTCTTTGTCCCCTGCACCAATTCGCCCGATTCCAATCGGAATTCTTTCGAGACGTTGTTCAGAAGTATGGCTGGCGGTCGAGCATCCGCTACGGCGGGTAATGCAGTCATTATCTCTCCTCAAGTAAATGGCATTCGTGAGCTGAGTGAACCTCTATTTCACTCATTCCAGCGAGTCGCCCATCGTCCGACGGTGGCGACAATTGCGTCGACCAAAACAGCAAGTATCCCTACGCAAAGCAACGTGCCGATCACGCCCGCAGTGTTGGTTGAATCGGCGAAAGTCCTAATGAGGCGTCCAGCCCCGTTGCTGCCTCCAAGGACTTCTGCAACCGCCTGAAATCCCCAACCGAAAGCCATTGCGGCCCGAAGCGTGCCCAGGCTTGCAGGCAGCGACGCGGGCAAAAGGACAGAAAGAGTTACCCGTGTTCCCGATACGCCTAGTGAAGCTGCGTAGTCACCCCATCTTCCTAATGTGTGAGCAGAAGATGAGCGCACCGCTTCAGTGATCGTTAGCGCCGTATAGAAGATGACCATTCCACCCATGGCGAACCGGGAATCACCGAACCACAGCGTGAGAAATGGAAGCATAACGAGAACCGGGATCGTGCCAAGTATTGCGATTGGCAAGCTAGACAAGTTCCGAAACCATTGCAGTCGTACGAGCAAGATGCCGACTACGTAGCCTAATATCACGCCTACCGAAACACTGATTAGAACGTTGCCTGCAGTCCACATGAGGTTGGAAAAGATTCCACCCTCACCAAATGTGTTGTAGGCGAGTATCGCTGAGTTGAAGAAATTGTCGTTGATTGCGTCGAAAATCTTCGGCAGCGATGGGAACCGCGCGTTGCCTGTGTCACCTAACGAAAAGGCCGTCCAGATTAGGGCTACGCCCATAACCCCGATTACACCAAAAACAACCGACGTAATCCTAGATCGAATTTTCAAGGCGTTTTCCTCCATTTAGGTGTGGGATCAGCGACTTCCAGCTCATCTCTGATCCCACACCGAGTGCGGGATTTAGGCTCAACCGGTTACGGCAGCAGTCAAAATCCGGTTTGCGTCAAGGTAGTTGCGATTTTCGAAGTGTCTCTTGGCGATCTCCACAAGTTTTGCCTGATCCCCATCAAACTCAGAAGCCTCCGGAAGCATCGCTTCGTACTCCTCCTTGAGACTCTTCATCTCCTTGTAAACCTCTTCGGCAATATCGGCCAATCCCTCAGCGTTCATGTCCGGATCACTGACGGCGCCACCCTCACGAGCGAGATCAATCTGGACGTCATAAACCGTCTTGTAGTAGAGCGGCGACTCTTCATCGACCCAATACTCTTCCTGCTCTTCGAAGTTGACGAACGGGCCAACGTCGCGGTAGACAACCAAGAGATCCTCTGGCGTAATGTCGGTTGAAGCGGCAGCAGAAAGAACGGGAGCTACCAGCTTGATGTGGTCATAGTTCCCGTTTTCCAAATCCGAGCGGATCGCATCAATCACGCGGAACATCACACCAGCTACGCGCAAGCTAGTGTCATGGTTCGCGTCGTAGAACTCTTTCGTAAGTGAAATACCAGTGCTACCAATCCCAGCAACGGCGTCCGGATCGCCTGGGGGAAGGTTTCTCACGAGATCCATGTGTTCGATAATCGGATACCACCCCTGGTTAATGAGCAGGGCTTCAGCCGCCCCGCCCTGAGGTAGAACAAAATCGAGCTGACCGCCGTTAGCCATCAAGAGCAGCTGCGGATCCTTTGCTGTTTTGAGCTCCCCCAAGTCTTCGAACGTGATTCCACCTGCCTTCATGGCAGGATCGATAAACCCCCTGTGCGCGCCGACATCCTCCATTCCGAAGGACTTGTTAGCCATCTGCGCCATTACTTTCTTAGCGGCATCGTCCCAAGACATACCTTTTTCCAAGGCGGTCTTGATCGTCTCGTACTGGGAATTCGGCGGCGCGAGAACAGCAGTACCGGTCGTGGCATCGAAGATACCCAGGAATTTGACATTGGGCGCAGCTTCCCAATTCCTGAGCTGATCAGGAATATAATTGGAAGTCATGTCATACGTGCCATCAAGAGTCAATGCCTGCAATTGATCAAGGGCAAGGCTGGCCCGTTTGTCCTTGACGTTGATCCCGACTTCTTCGAACCAGTCAAGGTCGTTTGCAATAACCGGCGCCATGTGGTCCGCGTACGGCATCAAACCAAGGCTTAGATCTGCTCCGGGGATCGCGACGTCGTACTTGGCCAGCAGGTCGTTGTCGGCAACTGAGCCACTCTGGCTCTCGGTTGTCGTCGACCTTGACGAAGTATTGTCGCCTGTGCCGCTACACCCGGCTACTAGCAAGACCAGCGTCAATGACGCTGCCACAACCGAGGTGCGGGTTCTCTTTCCTTTTAGTGAAACCATGCTTTGAGTCCCAATCTGTTTGTTTCGCTGTCGTTAGTAATGTCAAACAAATACGCGTAGAGGATTTCTGATCCAGTGGGGCGAGCTGACTAGAACGCCATCCATCCGCCGTCTACTAGCAAGTTGTGCCCAGAGACATAGGTACAATCGTCCGATGCCAGGAACACGGCAGGGCCTGTGAGATCGCTCACACGGCCCAGCCGATGGAAGGGAGTGCGCGACTTCGAGTAGGCAATGGTCGAGTCAACAGCAGCCGCTTCTTCATCGCTATTGAACCTGACGAGAATCCGACCCGGTGCAAGCCCGTTGACCAAGATCCCATGCTTGCCGTAGTCGACCGCGAGCTGGCGGGTCATGTTGACCGTGCCACCTTTAGCCACCGCATAAGCCAAGAATTCGGGAGGACCCACCATTCCATGCTGAGAGCTAACGTTAATCAGCCGGCCACGGGCTTCCTTCACAATGTCTTGCTCGATCATCGTGTCGATAGCTCGCTTCGCCACCAGAAACTGTCCACGCAGATTGATATTCATCAATTTGTCCCACGACTCTTCTGTGGTTTCCAGGATGCTATATGCCTCGAAAATCGCGGCGTTGTTGAGCACCACGTCGATTCGACCAAACTCCGAAACTGCTTGCTCAAAGAGCCGGTTGACGTCGGCACTATTTGATACGTCGCCATGCGCATAGATAGCTCGGCCGCCATTTTCAGTAATGAGCTGTGCCGTGGACTTATCGCCGTCTCCCTCCCACAGCGAGAGTTCGTTGATGTCGTTAATAACGACCGCAGCACCCTCTTCAGCGAATCGGAGAGCAATAGCCCTGCCGATGCCGGTGGACCCGCCCGTTATTACTGCCGTTTTTCCATCGAGCCGTTTGGTCATTTCTATATCTCCATAAATCCGCGAGTGAGTTGTGCGTCGTGAGTCATCCACTTGCCGCCCTCGGGTGTGATTAGAACGTTGTCGGTTACTCCGAAGGAATCGAACTTAGCGATCATCTGCGGATCGGTATGAACGATGGTGGGGTGAACGTTGACCATCTCGTTTTCTACAAGCACGCGGTCTTGACCAGGGGTCCATACGCCTTGAATGGCATCCGAACCAATGCCGTGCAATGAATACTGCTGGTGCTGATACGCAGGATTCGGGAAGTCGACATGGATTCCACCGGTCGCCATCACCTTCTTCACGGCAAGAGCGAACTCGCTAGCCATGTTGCCTGGCTTCAATTGAGCAAGACCAGAGGTCAGCGCGCTCTTATACAGCTCCCAATAATCTCGGTATTCCGAAGTCGGCTCCCCAAAGGAGAAGCACTGACGATACTCCAGCCAGTAACCGTTAGGGCCAGCGGACTCAATCCAAACCGTGACAACAGAATCTTTGCCAATGGGTCGGCGCTCTCCAAAACTGGTGGCTCCAATAAATGGAGTGGACCACATACACACCATCGGGTCACGCAACCCATGCTCTCGACAAATCCGATGTCCCTGGGCCGCAACCTCGCTCTCCAAGACTCCAGGCTTGATGAAGTTCTTCAGCTCATCAAATATTGATTTCCACGTCTGGGAGGCCTCAGCCAACATCGTGACCTCTTCATCACTGCAAGCGTGACGAACCTCCTCGAACAGCTGCGTCGCATCCGCGATCTGCGCACCTGGCAAAGCAGAACGAAGCTCTTCCACATGCTGATACGCAAATGAAGCATCAGAAAGACCCACAAGGCCAATTCGAGCCTCGCGGAGATTTCGCTCAGCCAAGACCGCTCCGATCTCCAACCCGGGGGTCCCAGATATCCGATATTCGGTGATCCAGTCCGTTTGCTTGGCCTGGGAAAGGCCCCAGACCAAGTTCCCGATGTAAATCGGTCCCTCATCCATCGTGATGACGACATGAGAATCGGCCAGCAACTGCCAGTAATCCGTGACATAAAAAGCGCGGCCCCGATAACGAATATCGTCACGGCCGCAAACCACCAAGACGTCCATCGACGCCTCGCGCATAGCTGCACGCAGTTCATTCATCCGGCGCGCACGCTCCGCGTCAGAAGTAAACCGGTGAACAATCGCTGAATTAGACAACACTCCTCCTAATGCTCGGACGCAACACATTTAGTCGTACGTACCGAGACTCGAGTCGTGCGACGTTGCTGCGTAAGTCGAGCCAAGCATTCCATCACATTGATCAGATGTCAACTCTTAGATCTAGCCTTTTCATCTCATCTAAAGCGGCTCTTCGCAATCGAGGGTGTGGGCGGGGTGGGCGTGGCGGTGCCGGGGTAGGTGTCGAGGTCCCCCGAAGATGGAAGTTCTAGCGCAAACCATCTGGAAGACCTCGACATGCCTCACGCTACCTTCAGTGCCCCTGATCTGACTACT
>Ga0307486_1003024_pt1 | contig 11227 bp, 3 predicted proteins | sample CBIW02metaG_FD_203663 | JGI IMG/M metagenome (GOLD analysis project Ga0307486, IMG submission 203663) | Sea-ice brine microbial communities from Beaufort Sea near Barrow, Alaska, United States - CBIW 0.2 | ecosystem: Environmental > Aquatic > Marine > Coastal | place: USA: Alaska | collected... | reverse complement strand
GAAAGATGGTACGAAATAGAACCAGAATTATTTAAAATAACACCTGAGGAATTTAAAATTAAAATTCTAAGTTTACAATCTAGTTTTAATCAACTTCCATTAACAACCTTGTGAAACTTGACAGGTACCAGAATAGTTTCAATCGTTTGCCTTATTGCCAACAGATGACTTAGAATTCTAAATTCTCTTTGTATGTTCTTAAGGAAGAAGTTTTCATTTCGGAGTAAATCCTAATTATTAGATTGAAATTTAATTAAACGATTTCATAATCGCGTAAAATGTTTGAATAAGCCTGTCTTCAAAAATATTTAAAGTATAGTTTTCTTTAAATCGGTGATAAGCATTATTTCCAAGCATCTGTCTTTTTAATGGGTTTTGTACCAAATATATAACTGCTTCAGCGATAGCGTCAGGGCTCTCTTTTTTAACTAGAAAGCCTGTAGTGTTATCTTTGATTATTTCAGGGATAGCTCCTTCCATGGTAGAGATTGTGGGTAACTTGTGCTGCATTGCTTCTAAAAGCACTAAGGGGAAACAGTCTTCATGTGTTGGATGAATGAATAAGTCAGCCTCTTCAAATGCTTTAGTCTTAACTGCTCCTGAAACCTTACCTATATAACTGATTCTTTTTTTAAGATCATTTTCATCTATGAAAACTTGCAAATCCATAGCGGTCACATCACCCTCAGCCCCAGCTACCGTGCAATGAAAGTTTACATTTTTATCATTTAATATTTTGCATGAATTCATCAAATCCCAGATTCCTTTGGTTTTGATTAGATTTGATAAAAAAAGTAAATTTATCTGATCTGTTTTTGGACGAGAATATACATTTTTTTTTAAGGATATCTCGGGTATCCCGTTACTGCAATATCGTACGTTTTTTGTTAATACGTAATTTGATATATCATGATACAAATGCGGAGATAATAATATCACATTTGTATTGGAGAAGATCCATGGGTATAGTCGTTTTTCAAGTGGCTTATGGCAATTCTTCTGCACTCCCTTATTATGGAGATGATAAACGACCCGAAATCTTAAGAATTTGCATAGCAATGCAACTAAAGAATCTTTGTAGAGTCCTGGAGATGTGGTGCTTAATGTTATATAAATGAAGTCAGGTTTGAATGTTAAGCATTTTGAAATTGTTTTTGAGAGAATTGCTAAATATCTTATCCATTTAATTAGTCCTCCCTTTCCTATCTCATCCACTGAGTGAGAGGTGCTTAAATTTATGTATTCCGTTTCGAATGTTGCGTTTATTTTGATACTTGATCTTATTAATTCGCCCACCATTGCAGCCCCGTGAACCGGTGGAGGGTAATGTAAGATGAATAGTATTTTCATTTCTATTTTTACTTAGGTTTTTATTTTTATAATATTGCGTTCCATTTTTAGTGAAATATCTACAAATAAATTCTTATCACCAGCGGATCATGCATCATGCAGTGCTATTTTCATATCTTGAAATGAAATTGAAAGTCTTTAATCAGATTAATTTTATTATAATAGATTGTCGCGTCCACAAAACAATGGGGTACTTACAAAATATAGTTTGTTTTTATTAAAGAAGAGATGCTATTCCATAATAAAATTAAAATCCACCTCATTATATATTTCGTCGCTTGATCCTTTAAATTATGCTATGGTATTCATTTAAAGAGTTACAATATGTCTGAATATAAAACATCTTTTCGATTGAGGTATTCTAGTTTTTATTGATCGCATGTGGTCATGGGTCTTCTATTGTAATCTCAGCTGTGATAATGTTTAAAATTTGAGAAATTCAATCAATTTTTTTTGAATTTTATTAATCTCGATTTTCACTGATCTTAATCTGTAGCGAAATTAGCTGAACTCTATATTCATGTATTTCTTCGTTTAATAATCCTGAGCCTCTGCTGTATAATTGTAATAAGAAGGATAAATAATAACCTAGCTACCTATATTTAAATTTCAGAAAGGCAAACAAATTACTTAAACGTTTGGTTCCAAGTTAAATTGAATTAAGCTATTTTGTAGAAAATGAATTTTCAACACACTCTCTTTCAGTTTTGTATTCTTTTCAACTAAAATGGCTTTCAATTGTGTGTGACATAGTAGAGAAATTTTATGTGTGAAAATGTGGATACGTTGTTTGTATTACTATTGTCACCATTTTTAAGAAAATGAGACTTAAAGGCGTTATTCGTTTCACGCTGCTTATCAAATTACTAATTTGGGACATTGATTGACCTGGGATTTTTCAATGACAATAATGATGTTTTTCACCACCATACTTTTTTATGAAAATATGATTGAGATTATTTGAAATACATATAAATGTATTTTATATTTACGCCACGTATTTGATGAACTATCCTATTAATTATGAATAATCTGTTATATAAGTTTCCCTTCTTAATATTCCATCTCAGCTTCGGTCTTTTACTTTTATCGGCGGAAAATAATTTCGCAGCTGATTATTATTTTTCATCATCAAAAGGTAATGATAATTATACAGTTGAAGAATCCCAATCTTCACTCACACCTTGGTGCTCAATTCAAAAACTAAACGAAATATCTAATTCGCTTAAACCCGGCGATAGGATTTATTTTCAGAGAGGGGATGTTTTTCATGGAACGATTAGACTTACTAGGGGAGGGACTAGAGAAAATCCAATTTCTTTCGACGCATACGGAACTGGGGAAATGCCAATTATAACATCTTTGGTTAAGGTTGAAACTTGGAGTCATTTAGGAAATGGTGTCTATCAGTCAAAACCTTTAGATCTCGAGTCTACTAATCTTAAGATCGTATTGATTGATGATGAATTGAAAGAAGTTGGAAGGTTTCCGAATTTTGGGGATGCTAATGGGGGATATCTTACCATAGAATCTCTCAATAATGACTTTAGTATAAATGGAAAGGATATCCCCTTTGATGCAAAGGGAGGAGAAATTGTAATTAGAAAAAATCAATGGATCATTGATAGCTATCCGATTGAACATTCAAAAAATGGAACAGTCGATTTTTTGAATGTAGGAAAATCAGGGTATAGACCTCTGGAAGGTTTTGGATATTTCATTCAGAATCATGAAAAAACACTTGATCAAATGGGCGAATGGTCTTATTCCAAAAATCAAAAAATCTTATCTGTTTATTTTGGAAAAAAAAATCCATCTGAAAGCAGTGTCGAAATTGCAACATCCAATTATTTGTTAGTGACCAATTTTCTAGTTCAGAATCTTTCTTTTAAAAACCTTCACTTTAAGGGTAGTAATAAAAATTTGATAAATATTGAAAAGTCTTCGAATATTGCGATTGATAACTTTGTAATGGAATATTCGGGTGAAAATGCTATTTATAGTTATAGCACCCCAGATTTCAGTGTGAAGAATAGTAAGATACGTTATTCACTAAGTGGAGCAATATTTTTTTGGCATAGTACTCCAAGGGCAATTATCTCAGGTAACGAAATTGAATACTCAATGCCATTTCAAGGTATGTCTAAGAATAGTGACTTAAATGGAATTGGCATTTATATAGCAGGTAACGCCGATAATTCTCAAATAACAAGGAATTTTGTTATTGATTCGGGTTATAATGGAATCCATTTCGGAGGTAATAATTCTATTGTTAAGAATAATTTAGTGGATAAATTTTGTCTTTGGAAGCAGGACGGAGGTGGCATTTATATGAATTCTGATGGTCTGGCAAATAGTAACAATATGGGTAGAGAGATAGTGGGTAATATTGTACTGAATGGCGTGGGTGCAAGTGAAGGTACAAATGAAGATTATGATATTGCAGAAGGGATTTATTTGGATGATAATACAACAGGAGTAAAAGTAAGTGAAAATACTGTTGCTCACATCAATGGAAAGGGAATATACCTTCATAATACTAATAGCATAGAAATCGTGGGTAATTTAATTTTTAACAGTGAAGTTCAATTAAAATTGGTTCATGATAATCTAGGTAATCATGTTAGGGAAATCAGAATTGAAAACAATCAATTTTCTAGTACCAGAAATGGAGAGATATTGATTTCTATCTCGTCAATAAATGATGATATAGATAAAATTGGCTTTAGTTTAAATAATTATTTTTTAAATCCTTATAATCGGGTAGCAATATTTGAAACAAAGGATCCATGCTTTTCTCGCTCAAAATTGCGAAATTTAAAAAATTGGTCTGAAACTTTTGGTTTCGATAAATCTTCGAAAGTGCAAGAATTCAATTTACAGAAATATCAAATTATACAGAAAGACATTATTAAAGCCATCGATTTCAATGAAGATGTTAAGGCCATATCAGGAATCTATAATGCTACCTCAAAATGGGTTAGATCTAGTTCTAATAATGGAGAATTGAAAGTAACTTCAAACTCTTCTAAATCAGGTTTAGTTTATATTCAAATAGGAAAGGTATTGGCAGAAGAAACGATATTAGTTGAATTGGACGTTCAAACAGTAGTTGATAATCAAACCTTTGAGCTTTTCCTTGAGAATACATTTAACGCCAACCAAGAATTTGCAGTCTCTTATTTCATTTCATCGACAATTAGGAAAAGGGTGAGCATTTTTTTAAAATCTCTCATAGATTCTAATGAGGAGAGTATAGTTTTTCGAGCTCCTCCTAATTTGAAGGAACTTACGATGGATAATATAAAAGTGTCAAAAGTAACAAGGAAAGAAAATGATGATCAGATTTTCTTCCAGTTTAACGCTTCAGATGAAATCGCTTATTTTCCATTAACTGGAACTTTTAAAAATGTCAAAGGCCAAGTGTTCAATGATTCTGTAGGGATTATGCCATATCAATCAGTGTTGCTGGTAAGGGCCTATTAATGCCTTAAGCTGAAAATTTTCACAAAAAAATTTATTTCATTTCTACTTATAAGCTTAATCATGTCATTTAAATCAGTAAGCCAATCATTTTAATGGCACACTTTTATCATGATTCTTATTTCATCGTTGAAAAATGACTTGGTATGAATTTTAAACAAAAATTTGATTCAATGTTTATTATTTACCGCCCTTTGACTTCTTAATTAGTTATTCAAGTGTATTATACATTTAGGTGGAATTTTGTTATAGTGAGTGAGTCGAATGATGCTAAAACTTGTAATCATGGAATGTTTCCACTATCTGTGGGATTGTTGTACACAATTAAACATTATACTGTAAAAAATAATTAAATTGGTATTAATCATGAAAAATAATTCTTGTGCAATTTCAATAATTACATGAAAGTGATTTATTTAATTATTAATATGATTAAAATCATTTTATTTTTTGATAATCTAATTATAATTAGTCAGAGTTGTTTTTAAAGTGGAAAAGTAATTTTTTTTCTAATGATGTTATTATTATTCAAACTGCAATAATATGCTTATGAAAATATTCTGATCATAAGGAAAGATTTTTTTTGATTGAAATCATATTTTATTCGTGGTACTCATAGATTGCTATTTTTAAGGGCAAATCAGCAGATTATTTTGTTAAATTCAAATTTTTAATCTATTTAATTGTTAATTATGAATTTTTCAAAATAATTATTTAAGCAATTTTTTATTACTTAGTGATTGAGCCGCGATTTTTTCTATCACTATTTTTAATTTACCTAACCCTTGCTTAGAAGTTTGGGTCGACAGATGGCAAGAAACTTGGTGAGTTTCCAAATATTCACCCCAAACCAAAACTAATTATGAAATTAAACGTAACGCACTTGCTATTTAAACGGCCGAATTTAAGAGTATTCTTATTTGCAACTATATTAGTATTTATTAGTTCCATTACTTCTTCCTTTGCTTCTGATTATTACTTTTCTAGTTCATCAGGGGATGATAATCGTTCTTCTAATCAAGCACAAAATTCAGCTACTCCTTGGAGAAGTATTGATAAACTTAATTCCATATCCAATGAATTAAAGGGAGGAGATAGAATTCTTTTTAAAAGTGGAGATACTTTTTACGGATCAATATTTATCACAAGAGGAGGGAGTTCAGGAAATCCTATAACCTATTCATCATATGATTCGGGTGCTAAGCCTATCATCACTTCTATGGTAAGGGTAAATAATTGGATTTCAATTGGAAATGGCATTTATGAGGCATCAGTATCTATCATTGATGCAGGGACTGTCCAAGTTGTTTCCATAAACAACCAGTTGAGGGAAGTAGGACGTTACCCTAATTCAGGCACCACAAATGGTGGCTATCTTACTATCTCTTCCGTTAATAATAACTTTAGTATCCAAGGCGCTAATATGCCAACAAGTTACGCTGGAGGAGAAATAGTTATGAGGAAAAACAACTGGATTACAGATAGACATGTAATATCTTCTAATTCAGGTAGTACAATTAATTTTGAATCCAACCCTAAATCTGGCTACGTTCCTCAAAAAGGTTTTGGTTACTTCGTTCAAAATCATGTTAATACCTTAGATTTATATGGAGAGTGGGCATATTCAAAATCCAGTAAAAAAATTTACGGAAACTTTGGTGGTCAGAATCCCAATGAATTAAATGTACAAGTTGCAACCAGAGATTATCTAATTTTTGTCAACAAGTATGTTCAGAATTTGACCTTTAATAACCTGAATTTATTGGGTGCAAATTTGGATATTTTCAATATTCAAAATTCGGCTAATGTGCAAATTCTGAATTCTCAATTGATTTATGCTGGTCAATATGCTATTTACGCGCATACTACTCCAGATTTGGTAGTCAAAAATAATAATATAGATAACTCACTTAATGGAGCGATATTTTTTCATTTCAGTACTCCCCGAGCTGTTATAGAAGACAACATCATAAACCATACTATGCCTTTTCAGGGGATGGGCGGAAGTAGTGACATGAAAGGTCTAGGTGTTTATATAGCTGGTGATGCTAATAATTCTAGAGTACTTAGAAACCAGATTTACAATTCTGGGTTTAATGGTATACATTTTGGTGGAAATTATACTGTGATCAAAAATAATATTATAGATAGTTATTGCCTTTTCAAACATGATGGAGGTGGGATATACACTAATTCTGATGGGATGGCTTATGGAAATAATGAAGGAAGAGAAATAGTAGGCAATATCGTGATAAGAGGGTTGGGTGCAGTGGAAGGAACTACAATGAAAGATAATTTGGCTGAAGGGATTTACATTGATGATAACGCCAATGGAATTAAAATCATAAACAACACCGTTTCTTATGTTAGTGGGAAAGGTCTTTATCTTCATAATGCCAGTAACATTGAAATTTTAGATAACCTATTTTACAATATTCCTATACAGATGCACATAGGCGATGATAAAATGGGAAAGCCAGTAAGGAATGTGAGAGTTGAAGGGAATCAGTTCTCTAAGGTGCTGCAACAAGAAATTCCGTATAGTATCTCCTCATCGATGAACGACATTCCTCAGTTCGGTAATTCAAACAATAACTACTTTTTAGACCCTTTTGGGGCAGAGCTGATGTTCAAAAGCCAAGGCCCTAATGATGGACCAGTTGGTAGAAAATGGAATATAAAAAACTGGTTTAATGAATATGGACATGACCGTAATTCGCTTAGACCAGATTTCGATTTGCAGAGGTATGTAATCACTAGTTCAAGTACTGTCAAAGAAAGTGATTTTAGTTCAAATTTAGAAATAGTCTCCGGTGTTTATAATGGTTATTCTGAATTGTCAACGGGTATCAACGGAGGCGTTTGGAAACTAAATCTTAATCAATCTGCAAATGGATCTGCATTTATTCAAATAGGATCAGTTTCCACAGGAGATGAGTTCTTGATTGAATTTGATACTAAAAGTATCAATCCCGATCAAACTGTAGAGGTTTTATTAGAAAAAACTTTCAATCAAAATCAAGATGGAAACATTTTTAATTTTGTCACTTCAAATGAAACTAAGAAAGTTAAAATTCTCTTGAAAGCGGAAATTGCAAGTGGAAACGAAAGCATTGTTTTTAGGTTTCCAAAAACATTAGGCAGTATCTTGTTAGATAACATGAAAATTTCCAAAGTGAAAACCCAAGCTATTAACATTGATGATTTCGTATTTTTCGAGTATAATTATTCAAATCAAAGTGTAACTTATCCACTATCTGGCAGCTACAAAAATGGTAAAGGAGAGGTTTTTAAAGGGTCAGTGAGTATACCAGCGTATGGGTCAGCATTACTTGTTAAGACGGAAGATGGTCCTGCGAATAATGTTAAACCTTCAGTTTCTATCTATGAACCGGCTCAAAATCAGATTTTTCAAATAGGTAATGAAATACTAATTAAAGCAAATGCCTCTGATCCAATTGGACAGGTACAAAAAGTTGAGTTTTATGTTAATGAAATTTTAGTTAATACTGACTCTCAGAGTCCCTATCAATACGCTTTGAAAAATGCTCCTGTAGGAAACCATGTTTTGAAAGCGAAAGTTTATAATAACTCGAATGTATCCGCTGAATCTTCTAAAATAACTATCAAAGTAGAAAATGGTGTTGAGCTGGAGGATAAGAATAATCAGGCCCCCCTGATTAACATCGTTACGCCAAACAAGGATCAAACATTCAAAGAAGGAGAAACCATCCTCATCCAATCGTATGTACAGGCAAGAACTAATGAAATAGCAAAAGTAGAATTTTTCAGTGATGACAAGTTGGTTGGTTCTGTTACAAGTGCACCTTACCAAATAAACTGGACAGATGCAGCAGTGGGCAGTCATTCATTAAAAACTCGAGTAACAGATAACGGAGGATTGACAGCTGTATCTTATATAGTCAACATCAGTGTTACCGCTACGGCATTGAAGAACCAGGCTCCATTCACTAGTATTGTTACCCCAGATAACAATCAGTCTTTCGGGGAAGGAACTAGTATCCTTGTACAGTCTTACGCGATAGATCCAGAGAATGATATAGCGAAAGTAGAATTCTTTAATGGGAACACTTTAATAGGCTCGGTGACAGAAGCACCATATCAAATCAATTGGAATAATGCAGCTGCTGGTACGCATTCTCTAAAAACTCGCGTCATAGATGGTGGAGGTTTATCTTCTGAATCTGCTGTTGTCTATGTAAATGTAACTTCTATTGCATCACCTAATCAATCTCCATTCATTAGCATTGTAACACCTTATAATAATGAATCTTTTGATGGAGGAACTGTCATCCTCATTCAGTCGTATGTGACTGATCCAGAAAATAAAATAGAAAAGGTTGAGTTTTTTAGTAATACGATCTTAGTAGGATCTGTAACTAGTGCACCCTATCAAATAGAGTGGTCTAACGCAAAACCTGGTAGTTATTCACTAAAAAGTCGTGTCACAGACAGTGGAGGTTTGACGGACGATTCTGAGCTGGTACGTATTAATGTCAATCAAACATTATCTCAAAAGGCTGGTCCTCTTACTAGCATAGTGACGCCTCGTAATAATCAATCTTACCAACAAGGGTCTGACATTCTAATTCAGGCCTATGTAATATCTCCTGATAATAAAATAGCTAAAGTTGAATTTTTCAATGGCAATTCATTGATAGGATCAGTTACTGAGGCACCTTATCAATTGATGGTCCCTAATGTGCCTTCTGGCAAATACGTAGTCAAATCAAGGGTAACAGATGGTAGTGGATTGACAGCAGAATCAACCATAATTAATGTAATAGTAACAAACAATTGGGGTGCTAGGACGAGTGGAATGGGAATAATAAGTCCTCTCAATGACCAAGAGTTTAAATCTTCTGACATTATTCCTATAGAAGTAGGGTCAGGATTCAGTTTAGCTTCTTACGATAGTCTAGAGGTTTTTGTAGGTGGAGAAAAGAAAGGGGCTACTCAAAGTCTGCTCTATGAATTGGATGCAAGTTTATTATCAATAGATAAGAATCAAATTACAGTCAAAGGTTTCCATGCTGGTGAAGAAATAGCTTCCGAGAATGTTCATGTTGATATATTAAAGTCAGATAAGAATTCTAAATCTACTTCTTATGATACTTTTGGCGAGCAAGAATATACCTTTGAAATAGGCCCAAATCCAACTTCAGACGTATTAAATATTTATCTCGAGAAAATGTACAAGGGAGAAGATGTTGAAATCAATATCTATAGCATCGATGGGCTTACTTTAAAAGTGATTCAGGCTAATACTGATACTGATAAAATAACGATAGATGTCAGTGGATATAGCGCTGGTATATATTTCATCAGGATAATGGGGAAAGTGTTTGTCTATGAGACTAAGAGATTCATCAAGAATTAACAAGTAGAAAAGAATTTTGCTAATAATTAAATGGTTGTCACCATTCACCACCTATCATCGGTGAGTGTTGGCAACCATTTTTGCGTTAGGCCAAGATCAAATTTAAAGGAGCAGGAGTTGTTAAATTCAACATATAAATCTTAATGTTATGTTTATCCTCTTTCCTACCGGTAGGTAGATAAACCAATTCAGTATTAGTATTAGGATCAAAATGATAGTTGTTCGTTTCACTCTCACAACTGCCTCAATATGAAATGTCCTACCTCCAGTGGTAGCCCTCTTTTCTTCCCTATGTCCCTGCAAATTAACTTCCCAAATAGCTAATTCGATGAGTGGACGGGGCTTTCAGTATGGAGGGATAAATGCGAATAAGTGTATCCACCCGAGCAAGTACATATTTCGTGCGCTGCTTTGATCCACTAGGTTTGCATCAAAAACAAACCTATGAGACGAGCAAATCAAGAACAGATGGAAGCAGTTGTTGCTTCCTACCAATCCAGCGGACTCACCCAGCGTGAATTCTGCCTCCAACAGAACCTCAAGCTACCCACATTTTCCTACTGGTACCGAAAAGTGAGCTCAAAACCCGTGGCTATCCCTTCTGGCTTTACCGAAGTAACTGCCCCTTGCGCACGCCGATGGGATGGAAGTGGTTTTTCCCAATGGGACAATCGTTCGGGGTATCCATGACCTTGCAATGATCCAACAGTTGATCAAGTGGTAAGATGTTCATGTTAGGATCTTCCCAGCGGTTCTTTCTCTATGCAGGGGCAGTGGACATGGGCCAGCAAAATAGTCTAAATGACTCGTCCTAAAAAAAGTTTACAGATTAAAGTTTAAATACTGCTATTCGTTTACAGTCTTGTTTAATCCTGTAATGGATTTACAAGTGTACGATTTTTAGGGTAATAATTTTTCCATAGCCTTTCTGTTTTTTGATTGGTGTGATGAATTTGTTCTGGCGTTAGGTTTCCAATGCTCATGTGGGGTCTT
>Ga0307486_1003020_pt1 | contig 11240 bp, 7 predicted proteins | sample CBIW02metaG_FD_203663 | JGI IMG/M metagenome (GOLD analysis project Ga0307486, IMG submission 203663) | Sea-ice brine microbial communities from Beaufort Sea near Barrow, Alaska, United States - CBIW 0.2 | ecosystem: Environmental > Aquatic > Marine > Coastal | place: USA: Alaska | collected... | reverse complement strand
TCGAACTCGCGTAGCGGCAGCTTCGACCAGTTCGCGGCGAGTACCGAGCGGGTCAAACGGCCAGAGTTCGGTGCCGTCTTCGACGAACTCTGGTTTCTCGGACTCAGCGCTTGTGTCGGGAATCTGGGCGATGAGCCCGTCTTCGGCCAGTTCGAATAGGTAGCGGCTGGGTTTTCTCATGGTCTTTCCCTGACCCCAGAACGACCCGGTCACAAGGAGTTGATGCCGGGCCCGGGTAGTGGCTACGTAAATGAGGCGTCGCTCTTCGTTATCGTGCCGACTCGCCAATTCATTTTTGTAGGCCTGAAAGGCCAGGTCGAAGTCGAACTGCGTTTCGTGCTCGGCAACCTGCAATTGGGGCAGCTCAGAGCGATCGCCGCGAAATGTGTAGGGAAGCTCTCCGAAACGCAACCAACCATTGGTGTCCCGGGCTGCTGCGGGCAAGCTCTTTTCTTCAAGATTGGGGATGGCCACAAAGTCCCATTCCAAGCCTTTGGCGCCATGAATGGTGAGTAATTGCACGGTGCCCTTCTCCGATAGTTCTGCTCGCGGACCGAGGTCATCTTGCACCTCTGCCCGCTTGAGCCAGCGCAGAAAACTGGCCAGCGTGCCCTGCTCGTCACTGTCGAGAAAAGCGGAGACCGTATCGTGAAACGAGTGTAGGTTCGCCAGGCCGAGATCGTTGCCCTCGTTGGCGGTGAGCTCTATATCGAGCCGAAACTCGTGCTCGATCAACCGCACAAAATCAAGCAGCGGCAAGCCAGCCCGGGACCGCAGCCACGCTAGTTGGCGTCCAGCCGACTGCATCCGGGCACGCCCGAGTTCGCTGAATCCAGCGAGCTGGCTGTGGGTATCGGGGGCTGTGGCCAAAAAATCCAGCGCATCAACGAGCGAACTCCCCTCGTCACCGGCAACGGAGGCCCGCAGCTTGACGCGCAAGTCGGCTGAGAGTGATTTCTGTGCCCAATCGTGCGCGGCCAGCCAGCGTGCCACTCCGGCAAGCTCCTGCAGGTCGCGTGCGCCGACCCGATAGCGGGCCCCACTTAGCAATCGCACCAGTTCGCTGCCGGCAGAGGGGTCGTGCACCACCCGGAGCACGCTCACCACATCAGCGACCTCCGGCGTTGAGAGCAATCCGCCGAGCCCCAGCACGTGGGCACGCACCCCGTGAGCGCGCAGCACCGCGGCGAAGTAATCCATCTCGCGACGAGCCCGAAACAACATCGCTCCGGTGCTTTCGCCAACCAAGCGGGCTGCGAACCAATCGGCGACGACACCGGCCTCTTCAGCGATAGTTTCGGCCATGACCGCATCCACGGCGCCAGCGCGAGTGTTGGGCAAAACGGTGAGCTCCTGCACTTGGATCCCACCGGGTTTAGCCTGCAGCGCTGTGCTGAGCGGTTCTACGAGGACGTTAGCAACATCGAGCACGAGCGCGGAGTTACGCCACGTAATCGACAACGACATAGTTGGTGCCTGGTTTTCGGAGCTGAAGTCTCGCGCAAATCCAAGCAGGTTGGCGCTGCTGGCACCCCGCCAACCATAAATGGACTGGTGGGGGTCTCCCACCGCCATAACCGGGTGATCCTGAAACAGGGTGTGCAGCAGTTCAGTCTGCAACACCGAGGTGTCTTGATATTCGTCGAGAAGAACAATGCGGTACTGATCGCGATAGCGGTCGACAACCACATCAACTTTCTGACACACCTGCAGTGCCAGGGCAACCTGGTCGGAAAACTCGATGAGTCCGAGACGGCGCTTCTCGCTGCTGTATCGTGCAGCGAGTTCGGCCAGTACTGAGAGCGGGGCCACCGCTGCCACGCAATCAACGACCGAACCGTAGGGGATCTTTTTGCGCGCGTTCCCATAGGGAAGATCAGTCAGGTAGGCGAAGCTCTCGGCTAGGGCCGCCAAGTCATGTGGAGCCCCCGGAGCCCCGTCGCGCCAGGGCGACGGATTTTCGGCCAGGGAACGGCTGAGTTGCAATACGGCGTCGGTGACCTGGTCAAGGCTCTTGCCGAGTGACACGAGCCGTCTATCACCGTGGTCGATGACAACACGTCGAGCCAGCAGCCAGGCACTGGTTTCACTCAGCAGTACCGACTCGGGCTCCCGACCCAGCAAAAGAGCGTTGTCGGTGAACAACCGGCTGGAAAACGAGTTGTAGGTCGCAATGTTGGGGGTGCTAAACAGGTCAGACGATTCAGCAAGGGTGGCGCTTGGAGGCAGCAGTCCGGCGGCATCAAGGGCAGTAATGCGATTATTAATGCGTTCCCCGAGCTCCCCCGCCGCTTTGCGGGTAAAGGTGAGGCCCAGAATCTGCTCGGGCCGGGCGTGACCGTTGGCCAGAAGCCACAGCACCCGGTTGGCCATGGTTTCGGTTTTGCCACTTCCAGCACCAGCAACCACGAGGGTGGGCCGGAGAGGCGCTTGAATGACAGCCTGCTGTTCGGTCGTGGGGGGTGGCAACTTGAGCTGGTTCGCAATGTCGAGGGCCGACACCGAACCAGTCCTCGCGTGCGCGGTGGTGTCGTGGTCGGTTGCGGGGCTCATGAGCTGACCTGCTTAATAACGTGGATGCGGCACGATCCGTGACTGCGTGGATCAAGACAGTGCGAGGTGATCTCGGCGATAAAGGTGGCGGCGCCCATACCTGCGGCGTCGCTGCCGACCCTGGCGCGAAAAGCCTCAAGTTGCTCGGGGGTGAAGGCTGGCTGCAGAGGATTGCGATAGTTCTGTTTGACAGTGCCGGACGAGACAATGACCAGACGCGCGCCGGCCAACTCCATGCCGGAGGGAATACCTTCGATGACGCCTTCGTGGAACGCTAATTGGTAGGCGCCAAGCTGGGGATGGTCGGCCACGCCGTTATCGCTGATCGCGTCGCCCTTTCCGGTTTTGAGGTCGACGATCACGGCTCGGCCATCGGCCTGCTGTTCCAACCGGTCGATCGTGCCGGAGAGCACAGCGCCGCCCACTTCCAACGCGAATGTGCCCTCGGCGCTGAGTAGCTCACCTCCTCGGTGTTCAAAATCGAGCAGATACGACGCGAGGCGGTCGGTGAGCGCCCTCGCGGCAACTTTTTGCACACGCGACTGCCAATCGGCATCGAATTCGAGTTCGTTCCAGCGAGCTTCTACCGCCTGCCACAGCGCTTCCGGCCGCCGATCGGTGGCATCCTCCAAGACTTTGTGAATGATCGTGCCAAGATTTGCCGCCGTGTTCGAGCTGCCACCACCCACCTGCCCAATCAGCCAGTGCAGCGGACAGGTTTCGAATGCTGCCATGCGAGACGGCGAGACGCGCACCGGAGCATCTAGCGCCTCCGGATCGTTCAGCGGACGCACAGTGGTCGGATCGATCAGTCCATACCACTGCTCGGGAGCGGCGCCCGGTACGTTTTCTTCGGCGAGCCTGGCGAGAGTAGCTGCAGCATCCGCTGCCCGCGAAGCGGTCTCGGCATCGCGGCCCGATGAGCGGATGGCGCGGGTCAGGTCACGACGCAGCCTTCCAGACAATCCGCGCAACGACAGGGGGTAGCGCGCCAGGTCATCGATGTCTCGGGGGGCGTCTTGAGCAGGCAACAGGCGAAAGAACGCTGACGGTTCGTTCTCTTCGTTGCTCACGGCGGTGATGAGCAGTTCGGTCGTGGCACGACTGGCCGCCTGAGCAAACATGCGCAGTTCGTCATGGAGCACCCCAATACGGGCATCGGTACCAGCGGTGTTCTGGCCGGAGGCTCTGAGCGCGAGGTCACCAGCACCCAACAGGGAACCGCGAATGCGCAGGTCGGGCCATACGTTGGCCTGCACACCGGCGAGCACAACTACATCGAAGTCGCGCCCAATAGTGCCACTGGGGGTCGAAACCGTGACCATGGCCCCGAGGGTACGCGGTGCGAGCGTGTCCTCGGGCACTTCGGTATCCACGAGATGTTCCAGAAACAAGACCGGTGGTGCGGCGGGAGTGCGTTCAACGTAGCGTTGCGCGGCCGAGAAAAGAGCCACGACGGCGTCGAGGTTGTGGTTGGCCTCGTCGGCCACGATTCCCGTGCCGGTGGATTGTTCCTTCCACTCCCGCTCCAGGCCACTACGCTGCCACAGGCCCCAGAGCAGTTCTTCGATGGTGGCTCCGGCCCCATATTCGATTTTTGCCTGACGCAAGCTGTCTCCGCAGCGGGCAGCGCGACGCGCGGTGCGATTGTCAATCGCGGCGAGCATCTCGGGGTCGCCCAGCGCTGCGATCAGCAGCTCATCAGCGCTGCGCGGAGCAGCGGCGGCCGCGGTCGCGGGCGGATCGTCGCCCAGCAGCACATCATCGCCGAGCTCCTGCTGTCGCAGTGCGGCACGCAGCCGACGCAGTGTGATGGGGTCAAGCCCGCCGAGCGGACCGCGCAGCAGCTCGATCGCTGCTTCTGCGCCCAGCGGTTTGCGTCCGAGGCTTACCTCCAGCGCCAAAATAAATGCCTTCACCGCGTATTCGTCGCGCAGCGCGGTATTGGCGGTAGAGACCTGGGTGGGCACTTCGAGGGCGGCGAGCCCCTTAGAAATGGAAGGCACGAGAGAACCGGTGCGCACGATAACAGCCATACGAGACCAGGGTAGATCGTTCATCACGTGTCGTTCGCGCAGCAACCGTGCGATTTCGGCGAGCTGCTCGGCTGGGCTCGTGGCGATAACGGTGTGCACAGACTGTTCCTGGGACGCGGGCTTTCCCGGAGGCGCGGACTCTTCTTTCGGCACGGACTGTTCCAGAGGCGCGGCATCCGCTTTCTCGGGGCTGCCTGTCCCGTCACTCTCAGCGCTGCCCGCCCCGTCGCATTCCACGCTGAGCGCCGCGCGTTGGGTTCCCGCCGCGGCCGCGCCAATACGGTTTGTGACCTGCTGCACGACCGCACGGATGTCTTGTCCGTGTCGATAAACCACCGGCAGCACAATCGGTGCTGCCAGGCTCGTGGAATCGTCGCCCAGATAAAAGCCCATACGACCGAGGGCATCCGGGTGCGCGCCGTGAAAAGAACCGGTGCTGATATCGGGATCACCGAATGCCATAACGGCCACCCCGCGAGCATGAAACTGGGCGAGCAAAGTCAGTGTGGCCTGGGTGACCTCCTGGGCGTCATCCAGCACAATCAACCGGAGCCCAGAAAGCGAACCAAGAGTTGCCGCTCCCGCCGGGCCAGCCGATGCGTTGGCCACAATAGCCGCGGCATAACGGGCCAATTCAGTGGAATCGTACTGACCGGGGCGCGCCTGGTCCTTGGCCTCTTCGTACCCGCGAATAAACGCCGCCGCCGCGACCCATTCCGGCCGCTCTTGCCCGAGGCTTTCCAGGTGCTCCGGGGTCACTCCATATTCCACAGCGCGCATCATGAGGTCACGAAGTTCGGTTCGAAATCCCCTGAGACCACGCACATCGGGACCGAGGGTGAGAGGCCACTGGGAGGCGCCCGGCAGGCCGTCGTTTTGTTGTCCCTGCAGTAGTTCAGAAATTATTTGATCTTGTTCACCGCCGGTGAGCAGCGTTGGTGGCACACCTCCCGTTTGGGCTGTGAAAGAACGCACGATCTGAAAAGCTACCGAGTTGGCACTTCGAGCCACAGGACCATTGGTGGGCACAGCCAGGCGAAGCGCTATCTGATCACGCAGGGTGGTAGCCCCGGCCCGAGTGGGCAAGAGCACCATCACCTCGTTCGGCGAGTACCCACGGCAAAGAACCCGGTTTGCTATAAGTTCGATGAGTGTGGTTGTTTTGCCGGAACCGGGCGCGCCAATAATAGCGCCACTGATGCCATCGGCAAGGTCGAGAACGGCCTGCTGGGCGGAATCGAGAATGTGATTGGTCACCTTTCAACGGTAACGGGTTGCGCCGACAGTGAAATCGGTCAGGGTACGGGTTCGTTCTGTCGTAATCTGGGCGCAAGGCTACGAAAGGCAGTTCGGTGGATATTCGCATTGGTATTTTCAACTCTCCCCGGGAGATCGGTTTTGAGACTTCGCAGCCAGCGACCGAGATTGAGGAGACCGTTGCGGCGGCCCTCTCCGGCCAGACCGGCTTTCTGAAGCTCAGCGACAGCAAGGGGCGCATCTACATCGTTCCGACCGTGGGCTTGGCCTACGTCGAACTCGGCAGCGAAGAGTCGCGCCGCGTCGGTTTCGTCGCTTAACCAGTTATGGAGCTCCTGTTTGTCGCGCTGTCTGGCGTCGTCATTGGTCTGGTCGCGCGCTACTTCCTGCCCGGGCGATCGACCCAGGGGTCCGTTCTCGTTCCCGCTATCGCAACAGTCACGGCATCGTTCATGTGGGTTGCACTCACCTGGGCGGGAATGAGCTGGAACAACGGATGGATCTGGTTGGCTTCTTTAGGAGCAGCACTGATGGCATCCGTAGTTCTCAATCTCGTCATCAGCCGGCGTCGTATCCGTAATGATCAGCGCATGTTGCAACGCCTCGCAAAGTCGGGCCTACCCGAAACCGCTTAGGGTTTTATCCCTAAACCTGTTGCACAAAACCGCTAAGCGGTGAGGCCGAGGCCGTCCATGCGGCGGGTGTGAGCGGCGATCAATTCGGTGAAAACCGGCTCAATGCGGGCATCGGCACTGTGTGAACGATCTGCGGGATCAGCGGCCGGCATAGCCGATCGAGCCACGAGAAGAGTGTCACCCACCAACCGGCGGCCCCACATAGCCAGCCGAGATCCAAGCGCTGCGTCGTTTTCGATGGCCGTGCGCAATTCCTGCACTAGCACCTGGGTGCCGGAATCTTCGCCGAGCAGCTGAGCCACCCGAGGGCCGATATCACGCGGCAAACCGTCGGACAGCCGAACGAAGAAGTCATCAAGCAGGCCCCCGGCGAGGTAGCAGCTGAGCAACAATTCATGCCAGTTCGCGCCGTTGGTCTTGCGCCGAAACTCATCAAGGCCCGCTACGAACGGCGCCATTTCTGCTGCCGGTTCGTGCTCTCGGCGGCGAATCTCGGTAATCAGTCCGTGGTGCTTACTGAGCGCTCGGCCAGCCGCAGCGCTCAGCCCCTCTTTTACGGCAAGATTCGGCGCGGTCGCTACGGCGCGGGCCAGGCTTTCGAACCCACCCAGTTGACAATACGCGGCCTGCCCCAAAAAGTGCTGCACTCCGGGGGCCAGCGAACTGATGTCCACCTTTTCGGTTGGCTGGAGCGCCCCGCGGGCCCTGAGCCGAGGAGCTTCATTGCGCTGCGGGCGCCGACCGAACCACGTAACCACGGGCTTAGCTTAGAACAGCGCGCCTGTGGCTCGTGTCCAGACAGGGCAGTAAGGTGGAAATACGTCGCCGACCAGGATCGGTGACCGCTGCCCGAGACGAAAACGGGCGCACTTCGCTTCCAGTTAATGACAGGCCTACATTCGTGACTTTCTCCGAACTTAATATTGACCAGGATATGGTCGACTCCCTTGCAGCCAAGGGCATCCTCGAACCCTTTCCCATTCAAACCCAGACCATTCCCCTCGCCCTCGGTGGCCAGGACATCATCGGGCAGGCGAAAACCGGCACCGGTAAAACGTTTGGCTTCGGCCTTCCCGTTATCCAGCGACTTGGTCTCAACCCCGAGCCCGGCGTGCAGGCCCTCATTGTTGTGCCGACCCGCGAGCTGTGTGTGCAGGTCTCTGAAGACCTCGTGCTGGCAGCCCAGGGCCGCGACACGAAAATTGTGTCAATTTACGGCGGCAAGGCGTACGAAGGACAGATCGAACAGCTCAAGGCTGGCGCGCAGATTGTGGTCGGCACTCCCGGCCGCCTACTCGACCTCGCCAGCCAGAAGCTGCTCACCCTGGCCAACGTGCGCGAAATGGTGCTCGATGAGGCCGACAAAATGCTTGATCTCGGTTTTCTCTCCGATATCGAACGTCTTTTCGCGCAGACGCCGTCGACCCGCCACACCATGCTGTTCTCGGCAACGATGCCCGGACCGATCGTGGCCCTGGCTCGCCGCTTCATGAATCGCCCTATTCACATTCGCGCGACCGACCCCGATGAGGGTCTCATGCAGGCGAACATCGAGCACTTGGTTTATCGCGCTCACAACATGGACAAAGACGAGGTCATTGGTCGCATCCTCATGGCCGAAGGCCGTGGCAAGACCATTATTTTCACCCGCACCAAGCGTGCCGCTGCAAAACTGGTGGAAGAACTCGGTGATCGTGGCTTCAATGCCACGGCCGTCCATGGCGACCTCAATCAGGAACAACGCGAACGTGCCATGGCCAGCTTCAAGTCGGGAAAGAAGGAAATTCTCATTGCAACGGATGTCGCTGCTCGCGGCATCGATGTCGACGACGTGACGCATGTCATCAATCACACCATTCCCGAAGATGAGAAGGCCTACCTGCACCGGGTTGGACGCACCGGACGCGCCGGCAAGACGGGGATCGCCGTTACGTTCGTGGACTGGGATGACCTTCACAAGTGGTCACTTATTAACAAAGCACTAGAATTCGGTCAGCCAGAACCGCTCGAAACCTATTCCTCTTCACCGCACCTGTACTCCGACCTGAACATTCCCGCCGGTTCCAAGGGCCGTCTGCGGGCAACCCCGGTGAAAGACGTCGTGGCCGGCGATTCGCGCGCGGGCGAGGCCCGCAGTGGCGGTGCTGGGCGATCGGGGTCGGCTCGTTCCGGAGCGGGCAGCCGCACCGAATCGGGCCGTTCCGGCGCAGGGCGCTCAGGTCGATCCGAGGGCGGTCGTGGATCTAGCCGTGAAAATTCTGGGCGTGGCCCGGAACGGGGCACAGATCGGTCAGAGACCGGCCCCGCATCCACCGGACCCGAAGAGAAAAGTCGGCCGAGTCGTTCACGAACCCGGGTCGGCTCGAGCACCAACCCGGATGCTCCGGCGGTGACTCCCGCTGCGGGAACGCATGACGGCGGCGGAGTCGAACACCACGACGGCAACAGTGCACCGCTTCGTCGTAGCCGCACACGTCGTCGCTCCCCGCAGGCTGGAAGCTAAATAGCGCCGCTGCAACAGCCCGCTGGTCCGACGCTTGCGATCAAATTGCAACAGGCGAGCCTAAATACACCTCCAGTGCGGTCGAGGCGCCTTGAGGCGTTCCTCAGCCGTAAATGGGGGAAGTGCCACGGCCTGCGGCGATAATACGTTCCAGTACTGCCGGGGCGGTGGTGTGCTCCCCGAGCCGGTTGGGCTTACCAGTACCGTGGTAGTCGCTGGAGCCCGTAACTACCAGGCCAAACTTAACCGCCAACTCATAGAGCCGGGCGGTGGGTTCTGGCTGATTCTCCCGGTGACCCAGTTCCAGGCCGAACAGGCCAGCATCAACCATAGTTTTAAGTCGGGATTCCTCGACCACGTCTCCGATCCCGCGCGTAGCAGGATGGGCAATGACAGGAACGCCCCCGGCGGCTCGCACCAGCGCTATTGCACGTAGGGGGTCCGGAGCGTAATGGGGCTGAAAGTAACCGGCTTTCCAGTGCAGGATGTCGGCGAAGGCAGCGCTGCGATTTGGCGCGTGACCGCGTGCAACAAGGGCATCTGCAATGTGTGGTCGCCCTACTGTGGCTCCGAGGGTGGTCTGGTCGAGAACATCGCTCCACGTGAGCTCGTAGTCGGCGCCGATGCGAGCAACCATTTGCTCCGCTCTGGTGAGACGAGCAGCGCGTACCTCAGCGATCTCCGCGACCAGCGCTTTATCGGTCGGATCGAAAAGATATGCCAAAAGATGCACGCTGGCATGCTGCACGCGCGTACTGAATTCCATTCCCGGAATGAGTGTCAGGTGCTCGGAGCGAGCGGCAACGGAGGCTTCGTCCCAACCGGCCGTGGAGTCGTGGTCGGTCAAAGCCATGGTGCCAAGACCCGCGGCCGCGGCAGCCCGCACGAGTTCAGTGGGCGTCTCAGTACCGTCCGACACACTCGAATGGGTGTGCAGGTCGATGGGACCCTCAGTGTGCCGCGCGACTGCCATGACCCCATGCTAGTTGGCCACCATTGGGCCGTTGGCCGCTCCCCCGGGCTGACCAGACTGGTTTGCTCAGGCTGGTGATCTAAAGTTCACAGCAATGCTTCCCCGATTGCTTCGCGCCCTGATACTGATCGTGGCCGCCGTCCTGCTACTGGTTATAACTTGGCCGCAGGCGTTCGGTGCCCAGAACACATGGATCATCGCTCACATCGTGTCATTTCGGGCCGTCGCCGCTATCGGTGCGATCTGTGGACTGGTGGTGTGTGGACTGCTGCGCTTTATTCGGCCGCTACGGCGAACGCTCAGTGTGATGATGGTCTTGCTCGTAATGTTCGCCGCCGCGAACATCGGCATTCTCGCCTCGCGGGGGTTCACCAACGCCACGGAGTCGACAGACGCTGCGGGTTCCCCTGATGCGAACGCCACTTTGGCCATCACCGTGCTCAGTTGGAACACTCTCGGCGATGCTCCGGGCGCAGCGGCGATCGCTGAACTCGCACTGGCTCAGAACGCCAACGTAGTAGCCCTTCCCGAAACCACGGAAGAGACCGGAGTGCTGGTCGCTGAGTTGATGCGCGACGCTGGCAGGCCCATGTGGGTGCATACGCTTGCTTTTGATTCGGTGTCGAAGGCGCGTTCGACGACCCTTCTCATCAGCCCTGATCTCGGCGAGTACGCGGTAAGCAACGCTGCGGTGTCCGGCGAACCCGGCAACACCAACGTGCTGCCCACCGTAGTGGCGACCCCGGTTACTGGTCAGGGTCCAACCATTGTGGCCGTGCACGCCGTCGCCCCCATTCAATACGAAATGTCGAATTGGCGTGATGATCTCGACTGGCTGGCCACCCAGTGCCAGGGCGACAACGTGATCATGGCGGGAGATTTCAATTCCACGCTCGACCACATGGCCGGGCGTGCCAGCGGCACTGGCCAGTCCATTCTGGGCAACTGCACAGACTCCGCTCTGTCCAACGGGACAGCCGCGCTCGGCACGTGGCCCACGAGCGTATGGACGGTGCTGGGTAGCCCGATCGATCACGTGATGGCCACCCCCAACTGGGAGGTGAGCACGATGAGGGTCATTGACACGTGGGATTCAGCGGGCAGCGACCACCGTCCGATAGTTGCGACGCTCCTACCCGCCACGTAACGTCCGCTGGACCAACGCGCCTAAACTTCGTCGGGCCTCGTTCAGAGTGCGGTGCGAGAATGGTGAAATGGCTGATACCACTGCTCCCACTCTTACTCCCGATGCGCGCTCGAACGAAAACCGTTCGACCACACCC
>Ga0307486_1003018_pt1 | contig 11246 bp, 10 predicted proteins | sample CBIW02metaG_FD_203663 | JGI IMG/M metagenome (GOLD analysis project Ga0307486, IMG submission 203663) | Sea-ice brine microbial communities from Beaufort Sea near Barrow, Alaska, United States - CBIW 0.2 | ecosystem: Environmental > Aquatic > Marine > Coastal | place: USA: Alaska | collected... | reverse complement strand
ACGAAAGTACTCGTGAGGAGGATGCCCTGAATGTTTGGGTAGTCGTGCTGGGCGATGGCGACGAGCAGCATGCTCCCAAGGCCCGGCAGCGCGAACACGCTTTCCACGACGACGGCGCCGAGGAACGTCGTGGCCAACTCGATACCGAGAATCGCCACGACCGGAACCGACGCGTTGCGCACCCCGTGATGCCACATCGCTGAGGGAAAACTGGCGCCGAGGGAGCGGGAGGTGCGCAGATAGTCGCTGCCGAGCACATCCAGCGTGGCCGATCTGACGTAGCGCACGAGCGAGGACGACATGACGAATGCGATCGTGATCACCGGGAGCGTCAGGGAACGCAGCGCCTCGCCGGGCTCAGCCCAATCATTCTGCGGAAAACCGCCGGCCGGGAGCAGACGCAGGTTCAACGCGAACCTGCTGATCAGCAGCACACCGACCCAGAAGATCGGCACGGCGATCCCCAGCTGGGACACGGCAGACAGCGCGGCGCCGTACCAGCGGTTGGCGCGGTACGCGGCCAGAAAGCCCACCGGCACGGCGACGATGACGGCGAGCCCAAACGACAAAAGTGTCAGCGGAACGGTGACAACGAGCCGAGCGGCGATCTCGGGCCCGACCGGCAACCCGCTGATGAAAGACGTGCCGAGGTTCAGGGTCGCCATCTCGCCGAGCCACGTCACGAACTGTTCCACGGCCGGGCGGTCGGAGCCGATGGATGCTCGGGCGGCCTGCACCTGTTCTTCGGTTGCCCCGACCGACAAGAGGGCGTTCGCGGGGTCGCCAGGCAGCAGCCGGAGCAGCACGAACAATATCGCGCTGGCGAGAAACAGCGACAGGACCAGAAACGCCAGTCGTCGCAGAATATAGATGGTCATGTGTGTTCCAGCGTAATCGGCGTCGACTCGAATGCTGAGCCGACGCCGATGACCGAGAGGGACTTAGTTGGACTTCACGATGTCGTACGCGTAGAACTGCGAGTTCAGGCCGTTGACCGGGTAGCCGGTGATCGAGGTGGAGGCGACCACGATCTGCGGGTAGAGGTAGAGCCAGTCGCTCGCGGCATCCGCTACGATTTGCTGGTTCGCGGCCTTGAGCTTCTCGGTCTGTTCCGCGGCGGTGTCGGAGAGTTCCGACTCATCGATCAACGCGGTCACGGCGGGGTTGTCGTAGCCCCAGTAGAAGTCCGGGTTGCCGTAGAAGACCACGTCACGGTCGTTGACGTGTTCCTGCAGGGTGGCGGAGAAATCCTGGCTTTGATAGACCTTGGTGTACCACTCGTCGGCGGTGATCACGTTGATGGTCACGTCGATGTTCACCTTGGCGAGCTCACCCTTGATGAATTCGGCCGCGGCGGGGTGCGGGTCGTAGTTCGGGGTGTCGAGCGTGAAGGCGAAGCCATCCGCGTAGCCGGCTTCGGACAGCTGCTGCGTGGCCAGATCGACGTCGTATGGGTTGACCGCGGTGAGGTCTTCGTACCAGGGGTCGGTCGGGGGGACCATCGACCCGGTCAGTGTGCCGTAGTCGCCCCAGACTGAGCTGAGCAATTTGGCGTTGTCGATCGCGGAGGTGACGGCCTTGCGCACCAGCACGTTGTCGAACGGCGCGACTCGATCGTTGAAAGCCAGCAGCAGCTTGGTCGTGGACTGGCCGTCGTTGATCGTATAGGCATCATTGTTGTCGAACTGGGTCAGGGCGTCGGGGCTCTGCTCGCTCGTGACGACGTCGATCTGGTTGGTCAGGAGGGCGTTGTTGAGGGCGGTGGCATCGGTGTAGTAGTAGAACACGACCCGGCCGTTGGCCGCTGCCGTGCCCCAATAGTCGTCGAAGCGGTTCAGGCTCAGCGTGCTGCCACGCTTCCAGGTGTCGAGCGTGTACGGCCCGGTTCCGTCTTCGGTCGTCTTTCGATCGGTCGCCGCGGCGTTCATGATCCAGACGTAGCTGAGGTTGTAGATGAACGAAATTGACTTGGTGGACAGCGTGACCACAACGGTTGTCGGATCGCTCGCGTCAATGCTGCTGACCACGCCGAAGTTGCTCTTGCGTGCCGACTGCGAATCTTCGGCAGTGACCTTCTCGATGCTGTACTTGACGTCGGCCGCGGTCAGGGCCGCACCGGAGTGGAATGTGACGCCGTCTTGCAGAGTGAAGGTATAGGTGAGGCCGTCGTCGGAGACCTGGTAGTCGGCCGCCAGCAGGTTTTCGACCTCTCCGTCGTCGGTGAGACGAAAGAGGCCCTCATAGACGTTGCCGTTGAGGGCCTCGGTGACGCCCTGGCCGCCGCCACCGGTGTTGTCGAGGTTTTGCGGCTCATAGACGGAACCGATGTTGATGGTCGCGTCGCTGCCGGTCTCATCCGCTGGCGACTCCGCGCTGGAGCAGGAGGTGAGGGCGAGCGCCGCGGTGAGGGCGAGGGCGATGAGCGTGGACGATCTGGTGTTCACTAAAGCTCCAGTGTTGGATGAGGTGTGGGAGTGCTGCGGAAAAGCGGCGTGTGCGCGGGGCGATTACTGCAGGGTGTAGCCGTCGGTGAAGCGCACGGCGCGTTCGCCGGCTTTGACCGGGATGGCGAACCGGTTTTGAGCCGGTGGCAGCGGGCAGTTGTACTGGGCGGAGAATCCGCACGGCGGTACGAAAGCCTTGTTGAAATCGAGTCGAACCGGTCCGGCCGCCGTGAATTCTGTAGCGGATGCGGGACGCTCCACAAACAGAAACCGTCCGGCAGCGTAGGTGCCGGAGTCGTCGTCGGCGCCATTCGTTGCGTCACCGAAGACCAGCAGCAGAACTCCGCCGTCGTCGAATGCGCTCAGCCGGTAAGAGATACCGGCACGCTCAAACGTGATGTCGCCGGGAACGGCCAGTGCGCGCGAGCCGCCGTTATCCCGAATGTGCTCAAACTGCACGGTGCGGCCCGAGGCCGCCGGCGTGAAGTCGGCTTCGATCACCCAGTCGGGGTCGTAGTCGAAGATGCTCACAGTGTCGAAGCTCGCGATGGCGGGGGAGTGGGAATCCCAGAAACGCAAACCATGCTCGGGCTCATTGGTTTCGAGGTTGGATCGGGTCAACCGGGTGACCGTGACGGTGTCGGGGAAGCCGGCCAGGATTTCGGCGTCGCTCAGATCGGCAGCGGCGGCGTTCGGTTCCAGCCATCGAGTTTCAATGAGAGCGAGGTTTCCCGTCGGCGACTGCAGATCGCGCAGCCGAGTGGTTCGCCAGTCTTGCCGGTCGAGTTCCGGGCTCAAAGAAGTCGAGGGGCTGCTGGGTTGCGTCGAGGGTGTCATCATTGTCTATTTTGCACTCGGCGCGCCCCGGCGCCAATTCACAGGACGATTTGTTGCGCGTCAACGCGCACGCCCTGTCGCCAGACGTTAGCGGTCAGCGGTACCCCGACGCGGTAGGCGAGGTGCGAAATCGAAGGAGCGTTCAGCACCTGAAGATCGGCACGGCCGCCGACGAACAGGGAACCGACGGCATCTTGTCCCTGATCAAGGCCGAGCGATCGGGCTGCGCCTCGGGTGGCCGCCCAGACAGCCTCGCCCACGGTCAGCCCCATCTGCAAAACGGCGGTCGCCACACAGAACGGCATCGACGTTGTGTATGACGTGCCCGGATTGCAGTTGGTCGCCAGGGCGATCGTCACTCCGGCGTCGAGTAGCTGCCGGGCCGGCGGAAAGGGCTGCCGAGTCGACAGGTCGCACGCCGGGAGCAACGTCGCGACAGTCGCGCCGGCGGCCAAAGCGTCGATATCGGCCGGCTCCAGATAGTTGCAGTGGTCAACGCTCGCGGCGCCCAGCTCAGCGGCGAGACGAACGCCGCCGCTGAATCCGAGCTGATTACCGTGCACGCGCAGCCCGAGGCCGGCGGCACGACCGGCCAGGAGCACCTCCCGGGTTTCCTCCACATCAAACGCGCCCTGCTCACAGAAAGCGTCGATGAACTGCACATAGGGGCGCACGGCAGCGAGCATCGGCCCGGTGACCAGGTCGAGGTAGTCGCGTCGATCCACTGCGGCCGGCACAATGTGGGCGCCGAGAAACGTCACGACGTCGGCGACGCTCGCGGCGGCCCGCGCCGATCGTGCTTCGCTGGCCACGTCGAGCCCGTACCCGGTTTTGGTTTCGAGAAAGGTGGTGCCCTGGGCTTCGGCCTCGTGGCGCAGGCTCTGCGCCGTGGCCACGAGCTGCTCCTCGGTCGCGGCGCGCGTTGCGGCGACGGTCGTGTTGATTCCGCCGGCGGCATAGGGCTGCCCGGCCATGCGGGCTTCGAACTCAGCGGAACGGTCTCCGCCGAACACGAGATGGGTGTGAGTGTCGACCCAGCCGGGCAGAACCGCGCGGCCACCGACATCCGTTCGCCGATCGGCAGCGGGAGCCTCGGCGGCCGAGCCGATCCACAGAATGCGGCCGTCGCCGATGACGAGGGCGGCGTCGTGCAGGCGCTCGCCGGGCTCAGACGAGTGCGTTTGCGTGGTCAGTTCACCGATGCCGGTGATCAGCTCGCTCATGCGCCGAACCCGGCAAGCGCGTCGGCCAGGAGCGTCGCCGGTTTGATACCGCCGGCCAGTTCGCCGCGATCGGCTACGACTCGGCCGCCGACCACGACGCGCAGCACATCGGAGGCAGTCGCCGTCAGCGGAAGCTGCCCGGGTGCCGACCCGACCGTGCGCACGCTCGTCGTGGCGATCTCGACAAGGTCACAGGGGTCACCCGGCGCCAGCCGATGGCGTCCGAGCCCGAGGGAGGCGTAGCCCGCCGTCGACGCGGCGGCCAGCAACGCGTCGGGGGTGAAGCGGCCGCGCTTGTGCGAGGCGAGCCGTTCGCCCATTTCCAGGCCGCGCATTTCCAGAAACGGGTCGATGACAGCGTTTTGGTCGGATCCGAGCGCTATCGGCGAGCCGGCTTCGGCCAGCGCGAGCGCCGGGCCGATGCCGTCGCCGAGATCAGCCTCGGTGCTCGGACACATCACCACGGTCACGCCGGCAGCGCCGAGCAGACCCCGGTCGTCGTCGCTGAGGTGCGTCGCGTGCACCGCGCTCAGCCGCGGCGTGAGAGCCCCGAGCGAATCGAGCAGGCCCGCCGGGGTGAGACCGTACGCTGCCCGACAATCTGCGTTCTCCTGCGGTTGTTCCGAGAGATGGATGTGCAGTGGGATCTGCGGCGGTATGGCGTCGAGCACCTCACGCATCGCATCGGGCGTTACCGCTCGCACGGAGTGCAGGGCCGCGCCGAGCGTCACCAGGTCGTCGCCGGCCAGCTGCGAACGCAGCGACTGCCACCTCGCCAGCCAGCCGGCGGCGCTGCCGTCGCCGAATGCGCGCTGCTCCGGCGCCAGCTCCCGACCGATCGCCCCCTGCAGGTACACCGTGTCGAGCAGCACCAAACGGATACCGACGGCTCGCGCCGCCGCGGCGAGGGCGAGCTCCATGGTGTGCTCTTGCTCATAGGGTTGGCCAGTTGTGCTGTGGTGCAGGTAATGGAACTCACCGACGGCGGTGTAACCGCTCACGAGCATCTCGGAGAACACCGCCGTGGCCAGCGCCTGATACGTGTCGGGGTCGAGCTGCGCGGCTGCCCGGTACATCCGCTCCCGCCAGAGCCAGAAGTCGCCGCCCTCCTCGTGTGTCTGGCCACGCAACGCCCGGTGAAAAGCGTGCGAGTGCGCGTTGCCGAACCCCGGCAGTACGGTTCCGAGGCGAGTGTCCGCGGTCTCGGCGCCTACTCCGGGCTGAACCCGAGCGATGCGCCCGGCCGCGTCAACCTCCAGCCGTACCTGCGCAACGGCGGCGCCGTCGATCAAGAGGGTTTCGCACCAGAATGCGGTCACACCAGAGGTATCAGTCCTCGGCGCGTTCATGCTCGGCGCGTTCACAGGAGCTCCAGCAGCAGCTGTTCGAGGGCGTCGATGCCGGCCACACAGTCTGCGGTGTCGGCGAATTCCTCCGGGGCATGTGAGATACCGGTTGGGTTACGCACGAACAACATGGCACTGGGCAGATGGGCCGCGAGCACCCCCGCGTCGTGGCCGGCTCCGGAAGGCAGCTGCGGCACCTGGCCGAGCGCGTGCGCAAACCGCGCACGCAGCCCCGGGTTGAACTGCACCGCGCCGGCCCAGGATTCCTCGGTGAGGGTGGCGGAGCATCCGTTTTGCTCGGCTGCCTGCTGGGCGCGTGCTTCGATGTCAGCTACCAGCAGGCGGGTCTGCGCGTCGGTCTCCGCGCGGGCGTCGAGCCAGGAATGCACAGCACTCGCGATGACGTTGGTACCGCCCGGGATGGCTTCGATACGACCAATAGTTGCCCGGGTGCCGACGTGCGAGCGAGCGGCGGCCTGCGTCGCAACGATCGCCTGGGCGGTGGCGACCATCGGGTCGCGACGTTCGGCCATGGTGGTGGCACCGGCATGGTTACCCTGACCGGTGATGCTCAGCCGCCAGCGACCGTGAGCGAGAATCGACGACGCCACGGCCACCGGCCGGCCGAGGTCGATGAGGCCGCGGCCCTGTTCCACATGCAGTTCAACGAAGAGGCCGATGCGGGCGAGGGCGTCGCGGTCCAGGCCGAGGTGCGCTGGGTTCAAGCCGACCTCCCGGGCCGCTTCGGCGAGTGTTACACCGTCCTGGTCGGTGAGCGCGCGCGCCTGGTCTGCGTCGATTGCACCGGTCATGAGGCGCGAGCCGAGGCAGGCGATTCCGAAGCGGGAGCCTTCTTCTTCAGCGAAGACGAGCACCGCGCACGGGCGCGTCGGAACAAACCCGCTGGCTTGCAGCCGCTCGATCGCCTCGAGCGCTGAGACCACGCCGAGCGGCCCGTCGAAGGCGCCGCCGCCCGGAACGGAGTCGAGATGGCTGCCGGTGACGACGGCATCCGGTCCGGGCCGTCCCCACCAGGCCCACAGGTTACCGTTGCGGTCGGTTTCGACGTCGAGGCCGAGACGTTCGGCGCGTTCAACGAACCACGAGCGCAGCTCCAGTTCTGCCCCCTGCCAGAGGTGGCGCGAGTAGCCGCCGCGACGAGGATCGCGGCCGATGTCGCTGATCTCGGCGAGGCCGGCGAGCGGCATTCAGTCTTCCCACATGGGCACGCGCAAGCCGCGCTCACGGGCAACTTCTTCGGCCCGTTCGTAGCCGGCATCAACGTGCCGCATGACTCCGGTGCCGGGATCGTTGGTGAGCACGCGTTCGATCTTCTCGGCGGCCAGCGCGGTGCCGTCAGCCACGATGACCTGACCGGCGTGGATGCTGCGGCCGATTCCGACTCCGCCGCCGTGGTGAATCGACACCCAGGTCGCACCCGAGGCGGTGTTGAGCAGCGCGTTCAGCAGCGGCCAGTCGGCGATTGCGTCGGAACCGTCTTTCATGTCCTCGGTCTCGCGATACGGCGACGCCACTGAACCGGAGTCGAGGTGGTCGCGGCCGATCACGATCGGCGCGCTGAGCTCACCGGAGGCAACCATCTCGTTGAACTTGAGCCCGGCAAGGTGACGCTCCTTGTAGCCGAGCCAGCAGATGCGGGCCGGCAGTCCTTCGAACTGCACCTTGTCTTCGGCTTTGGTGATCCAACGGTGCAGCTGCACGTCGTTCGGAAACAGCTTCAGAATGGCCTTGTCGGTGGCGAGGATGTCGGCCGGATCGCCGGACAGCGCGACCCAGCGGAACGGGCCCTTGCCCTCGGCGAACAAAGGCCGAATATAGGCGGGCACGAACCCGGGAAATTCAAATGCGCGCTCGTAGCCGCCGAGCTTCGCTTCGGCACGAATCGAGTTGCCGTAGTCGAAGACCTCGGCGCCGGCATCCTGGAACTCGACCATGGCTTGCACCTGTTTGGCCATCGCAGCCCGGGCCCGCACGGTGAATTCTTCGGGGTTCTCGGCGGCATAGGCATGCCATTCCTCGACGGTGACACCCTCCGGCAGGTACGAAAGCGGATCGTGGGCGCTGGTCTGGTCGGTGACGATGTCGATGGGTACCTTGCGGGCGAGCAGCTCGGCGAACACCGTGGCGGCATTGCCGACCAGACCCACCGAGAGGGCCCGACGTTCGGCCTTGGCCGCGAGCACCCGGGCGATGGCATCGTCGATGTCGGCGGTCATCTCGTCGAGGTAGCCGTGGTCGACGCGGCGCTGCAGCCGCGCCGGGTCGACGTCGACGATGAGCACGACGCCGTCATTCATGGTCACGGCGAGCGGCTGCGCGCCGCCCATCCCGCCGGCACCGCCGGTGAGGGTGAGCGTTCCGGCCAGGCTGCCGTTACTGTGCTCAGAGTGACCGCCCTCACGGGCGGCGAGCTTGGCGGCCACGGCGCCGAAGGTTTCGTAGGTGCCCTGCAGAATGCCCTGGGTGCCGATATAGATCCACGAACCGGCGGTCATCTGCCCGTACATGGTCAGGCCGAGATGCTCGAGGCGGCGAAATTCGGGCCAGGTGGCCCAGTCTCCGACGAGGTTGGAGTTCGCGATGAGCACCCGTGGCGCCCACTCGTGGGTGCGAAAAACACCGACTGGTTTGCCCGACTGCACGAGCAGGGTTTCGTCTTTTTCCAGCGTCTCGAGGGTGCGCACGATCGCGTCGTAGCACTCCCAGTTGCGTGCGGCCTTGCCGGTGCCGCCGTAGACGACGAGGTCGTCGGGGCGCTCGGCAACCTCCGGGTCGAGGTTGTTCATGAGCATCCGCAGCGGCCCTTCGGTCTGCCAGCTCTTCGCGGTCAGTTCGGTGCCGCGGGCGGCGCGAACGGGGCGCGCTGTGTGGACGGTGGGCGTCATGCGTGTCTCCCAGCTGGGCAGTGTCCATCTGGAACACCCGGTCTCGTGGGCTCAGTAAAACATCTGCTTCAGCGGATGGCAATGACCTCGCCGACGATGACCGTCGCATCGAGTTCCTCGCTTCGAGCTACGCGGGGGAGCAGGCCGCGACTGGCGAAGATGTCGGCTATCTGTGGGGCTTGGCGCTGCGCGGTTTCCACGAGCAGGCATCCGTGTGGGGACAGCCACCGTGCCGCTGCGGCGATGATGCGACGCTGAACGTCGAGACCGTCGCCGCCGCCGTCGGTCGCGGCGCGCGGCTCATGGAGGCGAGCCTCTACCGGCATGAGGTAGATCTCGTCGGTCGGCACGTAAGGCGCGTTGGCCACGATGATGTCGACCTGACCTCGGAGTGTCGCGGGCAGCGGCGCGAACAAATCGCCCACGAGCACCCGCCCGCGGTCCGCGAGATTACGTCGGGCGCAGGTCACTGCGGCCGGATCGATGTCGGTCGCGAAGAGCGTGGCGTCAGGCCGGGCCGCAGCCAACGCGGCAGCGACCGCGCCCGAACCGCAGCAGAGATCGACGATGACGGAGTCGCGCGGGCAAAGGGCCAGAGTCTGCGTCACCAGAAACTCGGTGCGCCGACGCGGCACGAAAACCCCGGATTCGACGAGAATGTGCAGGCCGCAGAACTCGGCCCAGCCCAGAATATGCTCAAGCGGGGTTCCCGCCTCGCGGCGCGCGAGCATGGCGTTGAGCTCGGCGGGGGATTGCTTCACCGACAGCAGCAGGCGCGCCTCCTCCTCAGCGAAGACGCAGCCGGCGGCGCGCAGTCGCGCGGCGATCCTGCTGAGGCTGGCGGCGGGTGCGGGCATGGCACATCTCCTGTCGAAGCCGACTGTGCAGAGGCATCCTACGCTCGGGTCTTGAACGCCGACAGAGTGCTGGCTACCCTGAAATCATGTGCCGAAACATCCATACCCTTCACAATTTCGAGCCCACCGCGACCGACGATGAAGTGCACGCGGCGGCGCTGCAATACGTGCGCAAGATCAGCGGGTCGACGAACCCGTCGAAAGCGAATGCGGAGGCGTTCGACCGTGCCGTCAACGAGATCGCGCACGTGTCACGGCACCTCCTCGAAGACCTGGTGAGCACGGCACCGCCGAAAAACCGTGAGGTCGAGGCGGAGAAGGCCAAGGCCCGTTCAGCGAAGCGGTTCGCCGCCGCCTGATGCGATCGGGGGTTTCTCGCTGCTGCGACTTTGGCGTTCCGCGTAGTTCACCATGACGGCCGCCACGATGCCGGCCGGCACGCCCAGAACCACGCCGAAGGCAATCGTGACGCCGGCGTACACCCCGTCGTCGAGGGATGCCAGCACGATCGCGACGACAGCCGCCAAGAGCACCACACCCACTGTCGCGCCGAGGGCGGCGACCATCGTTCGTGCACGCGATGATTTCAGAAGTTGTCGATCGAACAGTGCCACAGCGACGAGGCCCCCGAGCAGCGCGGATACCCCGATGATGAGTCCGATCACCCCGTAGTTCGCCATGGAGCGCACGACAAACCAAAACCGATAATCGGTTTCGCCGCTGCCCCCGTTGGTCATCACGACGGCGACGACCGCAGCGAGGAGAAACCCCACGACCGGTGCGAACACCGCGATGCGCCAATATCGCCGAATAATCATGAGCCCACCTTATGTGCTGGTCCCACACAGCGGTGGTTTAAGGCGGTGGATTAAAATTCCGTCCAGGCGCTGGCCCGCGGATGCTCCACCGGCGCCGGCCGGATGCGCTCGCTCTGCCGTTCGGCTCGATGCACGAGAACCGCTGCCACGATGCCTGCAGCGATGGCGAGCGCAACACTGAAACCGATGATAACTGTCGCCCAGCCACCGGCTCCGTTCGACCACTGCACGGTGGCAAACACGATTCCCAGAACCAGCACGCCGCCGGCCGCGCCGAGCGACGCGAGAGCGGTGCGGGAGCCGGAGGGCTTGGTGAGGTGCCGATCCATGGAGCCGACCACAATGATGCCGCCCAGCAGTGCGGCGATGCCGACCAAAAGCCCGACACCGCCGTAGGCCAGCCCCGACCGCACCAGATATTCGATCAGCCGACCGGAACGCGCTTCGGGGCTGGCGGTCGCCGCCATCAGCCCGAACACACTCACCCCGAGGAGAAACCCCAGCACCGGCGCGGCCGCGGCAATCCGCCAGTACCGGTGTCGCCACCTGGAACAGGGCCGCGCGCGAGTGAGCACGCTAGGCCTAGTAGCTCTTTACGGTGTCACGGATGGTATCCGCGAAGAGATAGATCTCGTCAAGACTGTCAATTGGGTGGCGTGTCTCAACCTTGTCAGCGTCGAAGATTCCGAGATACTTCTGTTTCTTTCCGTTGAAATGCAAACGCGCGACGGGCTTGCGATTGTTGTCGTCAAGAAGTACTGCAAAGTAGGATTTTGAGTCACGGTGCATGACGCGTTGGGGCTTTACCTCACTAC
>Ga0307486_1003015_pt1 | contig 11261 bp, 7 predicted proteins | sample CBIW02metaG_FD_203663 | JGI IMG/M metagenome (GOLD analysis project Ga0307486, IMG submission 203663) | Sea-ice brine microbial communities from Beaufort Sea near Barrow, Alaska, United States - CBIW 0.2 | ecosystem: Environmental > Aquatic > Marine > Coastal | place: USA: Alaska | collected... | reverse complement strand
TCAAATGACTGATTGTGTGGGAGCCTTTTCGTTGATAAACCATACCTCGAAAATATAGATTTTTTCGCAATACTAAAGTCCTGCAATAAAATTGCAGGGTTTAAATCCCGCTTTTGAGACCAATTAAACTCTGTCTGATCTTTCAATTCCTCTGGGGCTAGCCCCAGAGGAATTTGCGTTTATGGCCAGCGGTATCCGGTCTCCAAATTTAATATAAAATTGCTGAATCGTAAGGCTCCAATTATGCAAAGGAGCGGTCCATTTCTTCTCAATGTTTCTTGTAGCCAGGTAGACCAGCTTGAGTAGTGACATATCATTAGTGAAAGCACCTTTGGTCTTGGTAACTTTCCTGATCTGACGATGGAAGCCCTCTACGGCATTGGTGGTATAAATAATCTTTCTAATGGGTTCTGTATACTCAAAATACTGGGATAGCTGTTCCCAGTTACGCTGCCAGCTTTCAATGACCACAGGATATTTACTGCCCCATTTCTCTTCCAGGTTTAATAATTCATCTTCGGCTACATCTTTAGTAACGGCTCTATAGACCTTTTTCAGGTCTTTCATAAATTCCTTTTGATCCTTAGAGGCAATATACTTCAGTGAATTACGGATTTGGTGAACGATACAAAGCTGCACCTGGGCTTTTGGATATACACTTAAGATCGCTTCGGTAAAACCCTTTAGGTTATCGGTACAGGCAATAAGGATATCCTGTAACCCACGGTTATGAAGGTCGGTTAAAACCTGTAGCCAGAAATTGGCACCTTCGCTCTCAGAGATATACATGCCAAGGACTTCCTTTCTCCCTTCTTTGGTAATGCCCAGAATATTGTAGAGTGCTTTATGGGTGATCTTCCCATCCACCTTAACCTTATAATGCATTGCATCAAGCCATACAATGCAGTAGAGCGGTTCTAAAGGACGGCTTTGCCAGGCTTTGATATCAGGAATGATCTGATCGGTGATCTGGCTTAAAACAGTATGGGAAATATCGGTATCGTACATTTCCTTGATATGACTGGAAATATCCCGATAACTCATCCCAAGCCCATAAAGACCTATGATCTTATCAGAAAGGTTATCTGCTAAAATGGTTTGTCGCTTTTTAACCAATTCCGGTTCAAAACTGCTTTGACGATCTTCAGGGGTCTCAATATCAAAGGAGCCAAAGCCACTTTTAAGCTTTTTCTTTCCTTTGCCATTACGCTTATTCCCCTTGGCACGCTCATCACTATCCAGATGGGAGTCCATTTCTGCCTGAAGGGCTTTCTCAATTACGTTCTTTAGCATCGGTGCAAAAGCTCCGTCTGCACCAAAAAGGCTCTTGCCAGACATGAACTGGTCAAGCACCTTCTTCTCGAATTCTTGTTGTTCTTTTGTTGTCATAATTCTATCTGAATGAAATTAATAAATAATTCTATTCAGACAGAGTTTATTTTACACCCTCTTCCTGAAGTTTACTTCATCAAATATACCCAGAATATCTTCTGTTTGCAGTGGCTTATTTATATAGCCGCTTACAAGCCTGGAAGCTCTTGCTTTTTCAATGTCTCCGGGATCTACGGAAGAAGTTACAAGATAAACGGTTACATCTACTTTACAAGGCATTTTTTCCAATTCCTTCAAAAATTGCCAGCCGTCCATATGAGGCATGTTGATGTCTAATAGTATGAGGTCAGGAAGCTTAGTCCTTTCTGTGGAGACAAGATGCTTCAGCTCATCCAATGCTTCTTTCCCATTATCAAGTACTCGTACGGTTTTGGAAGTGTTGATTTGTTTCAGCTTTCTTTTGGCACCGAAAATATAGATAGGATCATCGTCTATAATCCAAATAATATCATTTTTTTTCATATTTAAAGGATATAGTAAAAACAGTGCCCCTGTCTACTACACTCTGCACTTCTATTTTTCCGCCTATGGCTTCTATTTGATTTTTAGTGATAAAAAGTCCAATTCCCCTGGCGTCTTCATTTCCGTGAAAAGTTTTATACATTCCGAAGAGTTTAGAACCATCTTTTTCCAGATTTATTCCTATTCCATTATCTTCAATTGCAAGTTCAATATAATCATTTTTTTTAATAGCCTTAAATTTGAGTATTGGACTCCTTTCGGGGCGGCGATATTTTATAGCTTTGTTGAGTGCCTTTCGGGGCTTAAGTATAGAGAGATTGCCAGAATTAACTGCTTGTTCTTCACGCGTTTAGGGAATGCTACCTGTCTGAATCCATTTTACTCCGACTCTGGAGTTAAAATTCTTAACATATAAGAAGAAGATTGAAAAATAAACCCCGGTTAAGAAAAAATATTTCAACTTTAATCCCTCATTGAGGGTTTAACCCGCCTGAATGATTCGGGCAGGTTCCCCGAGGCCTGCCCGAATCATTCAGGCGGGCCTGCCTCGAAATTATAAAATAGTTTTTCCGATTCATACCGCGTGGGCTTGCCCCGAGGTTCTTGATTTTATTCAATTTTTAAACCCTTTTCAAAGAATTTTTGTAACACTAACCGCACAATTCTTAATCATATTGACAGGTTCAAATTTCCTATATTTTAAAATGCCTATATTCGTTAAAATACAATTAACAATTGTTTAATTATTATTTAGACAAATAGTCCCAATCTATGCCTGAAAAAAAAAATGATATTAATACCTGGTCACATAATGATCAGGGTTTCCTGCTATTGGCAAACCTAGAAAATTCTAAAATTGAGTATATAAACAATATTGCAGCCTCATACTGTGGTGTTGAACCTTCGGTATTCAATAATCTTTGCTTTTATAAGGAATTTCTTCATCCTGAAGATTATCCTGGTTATATGGACCATTTAAAGTCTATGAAGGAATTACTTAAGGAAGATGAGATTGTGAGCATTGTACGACTTAAGAGTAAGGATGGAAATTTTAAAAAGTTTCGGTTTAAAGATCGCTTGTATAAAGGTAGTACTGATAAGAAAAGGAAGGTTGTATTAAGTCTAATAAATGAAGTGGATCCCGAAAACGGGGATAAAATTAAAAATACTGAAAAGACAATTTTGAAAAATAAAGCTGCTGAAAGTGAATACCAACAGTTGCTAAACTCTATGGATGAAGCTTTTTTTATTGCTGAGATAATTTATGACAGTGAGGAAAATCCAGTTGACATCTATTTTGAAAAGACAAACCCTGCATTTGAAAAGCAAATTAACCTTAAAAATGTTTCCGGTAAGACGGTTAGGGAGTTATTTAAATCCCCTCGTTTAGATTGGTTGAAAACTTTTGGAGAAGTGGTGGAAAATGAAAAACCTATTCGTTTCCAGGATACTTCTGCCAATTTAAACGATTCTTGGTTGGATTTTTACGTGGTTAAACTGGGAGATCCCAATAGCAAAAGAATTGGGGTACTTTTTAGAAATATCACTGACCGAAAAATTGTGGAGAAAAACCTGGAGCAAAAGGCAATCAAGCGACAAAAAGATTTAGAAGAAAGCAACGAGCTGCTCCAAGGTGTTTTTGAAACCACAAATCTTGCAATAGTTGTATTCCAATCGCTTTTTAATGAAAGTGGAGAAGTGCATGATTTTAAATTTTTGAGAATAAATAAAGTTTTACGCGCTTTATATATGGACCAGGATCCAATAGGGAAAACTTACCTGGAAGTTTCTAAATATGGCGTAGAAATGGGAATGTACGACGCTTTGAAAGAAGTAGTGAAGTCCGGGGAACCTATGGATAAAGAGCTTTATTTTGACAAAGATACCTACAACCACTGGTTTAGACTAACCGCAAGAAAGCACGGGGAATTATTAATAGCAACTTTAGAAGATATTACTGAGCGAAAAACTAAAGACGAAGAACTAAAGGAAACCATCAGATTTAAGCAACAATTGGTACGGACCTCTCCTGAAACTATAATTATTATTAATCTTTCTCAATTTAATGTTAGGTACATAAATAAGGATATTTTTAAAGAAGGCGGAATCACACGGGATAAAGTACAGGGGATGTCATTGGAAGAATTGCTCCCTTTTATTCACCCTCGTGACAGGGATACAGTAATGGATATGCACAGAAGATTATTAAAATCGTCTGATGATGATATCCACGATATAGAAATTCGTTTAAAACTTCAACGTACCAGCTGGGAGTGGTTTAGCGTTCGTGGAAAAGTATTTCACCGCAGAGATGAATCCTGGGTTGAGGAGTATGTTTTGTTAGTTAGAAATATTCATAATTTAAAAAATACAAAAAAGGCACTTTTAAAAGCCGAAAAGCTTTCAATTCAAGGTGAACTTGCCCGTACTTTTGCACACGAATTACGAAATCCCCTCGCCAGTATTGGGATGGTAACGGAAGTAATTAGCACAAAACTGGCTGAAGAAAAAGAAAATTACACTACTTACTTAGAGATTCTTACACGCAGTACTAAAACCCTTAATAACCTAGTAAATAATTTACTAAATTCCGCTAATTACACCCCCTCTGTCCTAAAAAAACAGAACCTTGCTGAAATTTTAGACGATACCATCAATATGGCTTCAGACAGGATTTATCTTTCGGGAATTAAAGTGATTAAAAACTATAACGGCCCTTACAGTATTATGGCTGATAAAGAAAAACTTGAAATTGCGCTTCTTAATATCATTGTGAATGCAAGTGAGGCCACTATTCCTCAAGAAGGTATTATTAAACTTGAAGTGAAAAAACACAAAACCGATTTCCAATTGAGCATTACCGATAATGGACACGGACTTGAGCAAGAGGAAATTGATAGTTTATTTGAAGCTTTTTATAGCAAAAAGGAAACAGGGATGGGTGTGGGTTTAAGTTCGGTAAAGAATATTCTCGAGGAACATGATGCACCTATAAAAGTAGAAAGCACACCTGAGGAGGGAACTACCTTTAATATTTATTTCCAAAACGCTGCACTGGCATAAATGATTTTAAAAGTATATGCAAAAAAGCATTCCCAATTCCGATTCCGATTATTGCTAAATTGATATACTAACCTTCACGACTAATCTATTATCCCAAAATCTTATAAATTAGAATAATAAAAACAATAGAAAAAAACATAAATTTCAAATGGAATACTAGCCAAATGGATTCTAATAACTAATCAAATAGGTTAAAGTAAGGTGCTGTTGGTCATTTTTCAGATATCTGGTCTTAATTTCGTGCGCGGTTATAACTTGGTCTTCTTTAAACAGTTTATCGTAAATTTCATATAATTGCGATCTGGTTTCGGATCGTTCTCAAAAGTTGTGTGTGAATTGAAATATTATTTTGATTTTTGTTTTCTAAACAAGAAGCATCGGATCCATATATAGACCTACTCAAGATATTATTCCCCGAATTATTAATTACCCATTTTGATCTTACCGGTCATCAAACAGAGGGAGATATACTCCACCTGCATTTTGAAGAGAAGCCGGAGATCCCTAAAGAGTTTTCCTCAAACCATTCTTGCCCCCCTTGTACAAGTCTGAACCATTTTACCGGCTGTTACTCATAGAGGAATAATGATGTGATAAAGGATACTTTTTTCACATCAACCTTTGCTGAACCTAACTATATAACAATGAATGATAGCGAGAATTTTTAAATTCTCTTGCAAACATATTTAGTTATAAAATGCAAAATTAAGTTTTGTTTTATTGTTAAAACTTTGTTTATTTGAGAATATGTAGTAATACTTAAGTCTTTTAAAAACCTTATTTTTTACTAATTACATTTCTTGCGGTTCCGAATAAAAAAATATGAGAAAAGCAATTGTCACAATTTTTATACAAGTGTTTTGGATAGGATTCGCAAGTTCCCCAACTATGGCCCAAACCTTCAACCGCATAGAATCGGTTGCTGGATTATCCTCATTAGAAGAAAATAACGGGGTAGCCATTGCTGACTATGATAAAGACGGTGACCTGGATTTATTTGTTGTTGCCCGGGCACAAGATAACGAAGCGGTAGCAGCCAGCCATAGTAGATTATTTAAAAATAATAATGACGGTACTTTTATCGATGTAACCGAGGGTTCTGGCTTGATTAACTTATTTCCGGAGTTTGAAACAGGAGAGATTTCCTTAGCTTTCACCGGATTTAAATTTGGTGCATTTTGGGGGGATTATGATAATGATGGTTTTCCGGATCTTTTCATGACGCATACCAATAAGATGCAGCTTTTTCATAATGAAGGTGATGGCACTTTTAAAGAAGTTACCGAAGAAGCAGGTTTCAAAAAATATAATGATTGTATCAATACCGATGCAACATGGTTCGATTATAATAATGATGGCTTTCTGGATATTTATATTTCAGACTGGGATAGTGACTGTGAAGGGAACCGGTTATATATGAATAATGGGAATGGAACCTTTGCTGATGTCAGCAATATATTCCAGGGAGTAATTAGTAAAAATTCCTATCAAACAATCCCCTTCGATTTTAATGAAGACGGCTGGCTCGATTTATATGTGGCCAACGATTTCATTCCGGGAGAGAATGACCTTTTTATTAATAATCATGGCACCGGCTTTACTGAAAGAGCAGCATCCTATGGACTGGATAATTCTGATGGTGATATGGGAATGGCTGTTGGGGATTATAACAATGACGGAGACTATGAATTCTATATTACTACGTTAGAAGGAAACCCCCTTTTTTCCAAAACCACCAATAACTCTTACGTAGATCTTGGGAGAGATTTAAATATTAATTATGCTGGCTGGGCCTGGGATGTATCGTTTTCAGATTTCGATCTGGATGGTGATGAAGATTTATTTGTAGTGAATGGTTTTGATTACCCAACAGCTGGAAAAGGAACTAATGTCTATTTTGAAAATTTATTTGCTAATGGCAAAACTCAATTTATTAATAGCTCTGAAAAAACCAACCTAGGGGAAATGACTATTAGCGTTGGAGCCGGGGTTTTTGATTACGACAATGATGGGGATCTTGATATCTTTGTAACCAATAATGACAGTCCTTCTTATTTTTATGAAAATCCAATAACCGATTTCACTAACCCCACAAAAGATTTACACTGGCTTAAAGTAAAACTGGAAGGAACAATTTCCAATAGGGATGCAATAGGAACCAAGGTCTCTATAAAAACCAATAATGGCTCTCTACACAGGTATTTTTCTGGAAAAAGTTTTTTGTCACAAAATTTAAAACCGGTACATTTTGGTATAGGAGCCCATGTTGAAATTCTGGAATTAAAGATAACCTGGCCATCTGGAATAGTAGAAACTTATTATAACCTCCCGGCAGACAGTACATTGATAGCCACAGAAAAAAATGGCTACGAAATTGTCAATAAGGAACCCAGTCTTAAAATTTACGGCTGTACAGATCCTACATCCTGCAATTACAACCCTTATGCAATAGAAAGTACGGGATTATGTAATTATCTGGAAACAGGCGGTATTACTGGAAGTACAAATACATTAAAAAATAGCGTTGAGACATATTCCTATCAGTTTAGAGAAGGCTCTACTTTAGATTGGGAGGTCATGGGAGGCGCGATCTTGGAGCAAGGGAGCCGAAATATAAAAGTAAAGTGGGGGACCGCAGACACAGGGAAAGTTCGTCTTACTGAAACCAGTTCCAATTGCACCAGTGAGCCGGTTGAGCTAAATGTATATTTAAAGAATGATGAGACAGAAATTGTTAACCATTCCATTGCCAGGTACTGGAACGAAATACTTTTGAAATTAATTAGAAGCGATTATGCCCGACCAACAGTTCATGCGAGAAATTTATTTCATACAAGTATAGCTATGTATGATGCCTGGGCTATTTATAACAAAGAAACTTCTACATACTTAATAGGGAATAATCAACATGGCTATGAAAGTGAGTTCAAAGGATTTGAGACCATTGAGACCCTGAGCGAAGCCAGGAAGAAAACAATTAGTTATGCAGCATATAGATTGTTAACCCATCGCTTCAGTCATTCCCCTAACCCGTTGGTTGCAGAAGGAATATTGAATGACGCCATGGATGATTTGGGTTACGATACATCCTTAAAAGACGAAGATTATACTTCTGGAAATCCTATAGCATTGGGAAACTTTATAGCAAAGCAAATTATAAATTATGGTTTGCAGGATGGTTCAAACGAAATAAATGATTACGAAAATATACATTATCTACCAATAAATGATCCTTTAGACCTATCCAGTCCACAAAATATTGAAAATATAGATCCAAATCGCTGGCAACCTTTGACCTTTGATTCTTTTATCGACCAAAGTGGGAATATCACAGAAGGAAAAACTCCTGGTTTCCTGGGAGCGGAGTGGGGAAATGTAGCTCCTTTCTCTCTGGAAGAGGGAGATAAAACCACTTTTAGCCGATCGGGAAATAATTATGATGTTTATTACGATACAGGTTCACCACCCTCAATTTCAGATGAGGAATATAAATGGGCTTTTTCCTTAGTTTCAAAATGGAGTTCTCATCTGAATCCAGGGGATGGGGTTTTATGGGATATTTCACCAAAATCTAAAGGAAATATTCCAATCGAAGACCTGCCCCTGCAGTATTCAGAATATAACGATTTTTATAATGAAACTGAGGGAGGTGATATTGGAGAAGGTCGTTCTTTGAATCCTTATACCCAAGCTCCATATGCGGAACAAATAGTCCCCCGGGGCGATTATACAAGGGTCTTGGCTGAGTTTTGGGCCGATGGGCCCGATTCTGAAACACCCCCGGGGCATTGGTTTACCATACTCAACTATGTAAATGACCAACCGCTATTGCAGAAAAGATTTAACGGGCAGGGTGAGGTTTTAAATGACCTGGAATGGGATGTAAAAGCATATTTTATACTTGGAGGTGCGATGCATGATGCTGCAATTACTGCATGGAGTTTAAAAGGCTGGTATGATTATATAAGGCCTGTTTCGGCAATTCGCTATATGTGCGCCATGGGACAGTCTTCAGACCCAACAAAGGAAAATTATAATGTTTCGGGGATCCCCTTACAAGAAGGCTTTATTGAGGTAGTGGAACATGGGGATCCCCTTGCAGGTGTTAATGATGAAAATCTGGGTAAAATAAAATTATACTCCTGGAAAGGTCATAATTTTATTGATGATCCTTCTGTAGACGTAGCTGGGGTTGGATGGATACTGGCAGAAAACTGGTGGCCATATCAGCGCCCTACTTTTGTCACTCCTCCTTTCGCGGGATTCGTTTCTGGCCATTCCACCTTTTCACGGGCCGCTGCAGAGGTTTTAACTTCCTTAACCGGCGATGAATATTTTCCGGGGGGTATGGGTGAGTTTAAAGCTAAAAAGAATGAGTTTTTAGTATTTGAAGAAGGGCCATCGATGGATGTCACCCTACAATGGGCAACATATAGAGATGCCTCTGATCAATGCAGCCTGTCCAGAATTTGGGGTGGTATTCATCCACCATTAGATGATATTTTGGGTAGAGTGATTGGAGAAGAAATAGGACAAAAGGCCTTTGGTCATGCGGTTAGTTATTTTGAGAACAAAGAAAATACTCAAAAACCATCTGATAACAATATGATAGTATATCCAAACCCCATAAAATCATGGTCACCTGAGGTATTTGTTTCAAATACTAGATTGGGTGATGTTTTCTATTTATTTGATGTGAGTGGGAGACTCATAGAAGAAGGCCAGGCGATAGAATTTAATGATAAAACCGGGATTTCGAAACTGCAACTAAGCAGGTCAATTTCCAGGGGGATATATATCCTTAAAATAAATGGCCAATCTAAAAAAATTATCGTTGTTGATTATTAATAGAATTTTAAGAATATAATTCAATCTCGATTGCATCTACTGACGCGGTTTGAGGAAAATAGTAATGATGTAATATCTGAATTTATAAATACTATTATTACTCGGCCAAAGAATATAAGTAAGAAAGGTTTTATAGAATCTTCTATAGAAAAAAATCGGTTAGATAGAGAGACTTTTGGTTACAATTACTGGAAAACAGAAATAAAAGAAACTTTAATTAATTCTGACGAGTTTTTTAAATCAATATTTTAATTTGGAAAAAATGTAGCGCAACTTTATTTTTATATAACAAAAAACCCCTGTAAATACAGAGGTTTTTGTAAATTTAAGTCGGGATGACAGGATTTGAACCTGCGACCCCACGCCCCCCAGGCGTATACGCTACCAGACTGCGCCACATCCCGTTTAATAATAGAAGCTCAATCTCAATTTTTTAGAATACCTTAATTAAAAGATTTCTAAAACTAAGCCCAGACCTGAAAAAAACTCTAAGCCGCTTACTAACTTCAGGCTACAAATTAAAGTGCTTATTTATTATTATCAAAGCGAAAACGCCATTTTTTAAAAACTTAATCGTACACTATATTGAATCCTGGGAAGATCGGGCTCACCGCATAAAAAGTAGAAATCCTGAGGCGACTGTTTTAAACAATTATCTCAATGCTAAATATCCAAATTACTTCAATGTCTCGAGGACCTAAAAGAAGATGGTATTATTATAGCTCAGGCAATAAAATCGTGTTTTCCTGGATAAGATGCTACTTTAAAATCTTTCAAGGATGATTTGAAATATCAAAACAACCAGAGTTAATATTCTTAAATACGGAACTTTAAAAAATTATGGAGCTATTGAAAAATATTTAACGCAATACCTCTCCACTATGAACCGCTTTCAATATCTGGAATATCTTTCATTTTCCCATTTTCAGATTTACCTAAAATAATAACTTCTTTACTTTCTTTATATTCATTGATAGCGAGAAGTAGTTGCTCTTTGGTATCCCTTCGGATTTTTATTCCGGTTCTTTGGTTTTTATTCCGGACTTCAATATAATATCCATCTCTCAGATCTTTAGCTTTTGTGGAAGGTCTACCCATGATTTAATGTATAAAAATAAAATAGTGGTTTAATCTTAATATTTTTTATTGGTCTAAAATAACAATAACATGCGAAAACAAAAGGAAATATTGAGGTTGTTCTCAAAATAATTTCATCTATTTCATACGGTGGGTAATAATAAAGCTTGGATCAATAAGTCCCTGCTTTACTTTTTTCAGAAGTGGTTTAAGATGTCGCTACACATGGTATACCCATCTTAAATGTTAGTGCTTAATTCATAGCCGCCCCAAATATCGCTATTGAAGCATAAACTAAACCACTCTGCACTCAAAGTGCAGAGGTTTTTTTACTAGGGACTGAAAGTCCCCAAGCTATTCCAATATAAAATTCGAATTATCACTCGGATCTCGGCGATGGTGCTCCAAATATTCATTAA
>Ga0307486_1003012_pt1 | contig 11273 bp, 9 predicted proteins | sample CBIW02metaG_FD_203663 | JGI IMG/M metagenome (GOLD analysis project Ga0307486, IMG submission 203663) | Sea-ice brine microbial communities from Beaufort Sea near Barrow, Alaska, United States - CBIW 0.2 | ecosystem: Environmental > Aquatic > Marine > Coastal | place: USA: Alaska | collected... | reverse complement strand
CATACAGGCGCGAGAGGAGCTGCGCAATCGTGGACTTGCCGGCACCGGACGAACCAACGAGGGCAACGGTCTGCCCCGGCTCGATCCTGAAGGACACGCCGTGCAGCACCTCCTCGCCGCCGCGAGTGTCTAGGGTGGCAACTTCCTCGAGAGAGGCGAGGGATACCTTGTCCGCGGACGGGTAGGCGAAGCGCACGTTATCGAACTCGACGGCCACCGGGCCTTCGGGGACAGCGACGGCGTCGGGCTTCTCCTTGATGAGCGGATCGAGGTCCAGCACCTCGAAAACACGCTCGAAGCTGACCACTGCGCTCATGATCTCCACCCGGGCGTTTGCGAGGCCGGTCAGCGGCGCGTAGAGGCGGGTGAGGAGGAGCGCCAGGGTGACCACGTCACCGGTATTCAGCTGGCCGGCTAGCGCGAGGGCGCCGCCGAGCCCATACACGAGCGCGAGAGCGAGAGCGGAGACGAGCATCAGTGCCGTGTAGAAGACGAACTGCAGCATCGCGGCGCGCACCCCGATGTCGCGAACGCGGGCGGCGCGCACCCGGAACTCCTCGGCCTCCTCGTCGGGCCGGCCGAACAGCTTGACGAGGGTGGCACCGGGCGCGGAGAAGCGCTCGGTCATCTGCGTGCTCATAGCGGAATTGTGATTGGCGGCCTCGCGGCGGAGCGCGGCGAGGCGGCTGCCCATGCGGCGCGCGGGTATCAGGAAGATGGGGAGCATGATCACGGCGAGAACCGTCACGAGCCAAGATGTACTGAGCATGACGATCAGGGTCAGGATCAGCGCCACGACGTTCGTGACCACGCCGGACAGCGTGCCGCTGAAGGCCTGCTGAGCACCGATTACATCGTTGTTGAGGCGACTCACGAGGGCGCCCGTCCGTGTGCGGGTGAAAAACGCGATCGGCATCTTCTGCACGTGGTTGAAGACGGCGGTGCGGAGGTCCAGGATCACGCCTTCACCGATCCGCGCCGAGTACCAGCGCGTCACGAGTGACACGGCGGCGTCGGCCACGGCAACGAGGGCGATGACGACGGCGAGCCACACAATCGTGCTGACCGCGCCCTGGGCGACGATGACGTCGACCACCTGGCCCGCGAGGACCGGCGTCGCGACCGCGAGAAAAGCACCCACAGTGGAGAGGGTGATGAAGATCAGCAGCTTCGACCGGTAGGGCACCGCGAACGTCATGATCCGCCGAACGGACTCACGGGAGAAGCCGTGTTTGCCGTCCTTGGCGTTAGAGATCTTGTACAGCGAGCTCCAGGCCGCGCCTTCCATGCTCATTGTGGTTCCTTCCGTGGGCAGAAGACCAAGCTTAGTTGGCGACGTGCCCAAGCTCGGGGTTTTCCCCAGTGGTGATGAGCCGGGGGTGTGTCAGGAAACAGGTCGGTCTTTATGCGGAACACCAACTGAGCATCTGTGGCGTTTCACGAGAGCAGTTGCGAGCCATTACTGGGGAGATACTCCCGAAGGTACGCTCGAAGCGCCGGATCGCTCGCGTAAACGAATGTTCCCTGAATGCCGCGTGTCAGCAAAACAGCGTAGATATTGGTGAAGAAACGAAGGAGGTCGTCATCGCTGTAGATCTTGCCCAGACGAGGATTGTTTTCCTTCCCCTTCTTGTCGAAATACGACCCGCGGTCGATGAACAGCCTGCCGTTTACGGCGTCGTAACGGAGGTCCGGGCCAATAATCACCCCGGCGTAGTTGAGGTCGTAACCCTGCACGGTGTGGATGGACCCGACTTCGTCGAGGGACTTACGAGACGCGATCCAGTCGGTCGCAACGCTGTTCCACCGAAGCTGACAGCCGTCGATCTCAATGTCGTAGGCACTCTTGTCGTTCTTCGTCTTCCACTCCCACGCGAACCCGGCGACCAAACGCGAGAGCCCGCTTTGAGCATCCATGCTTCGAATCTCCTCGCGCATCTCGGCGACACTATCGAACAGGCGCAAGTCGTAACCCTGGAACAACTCGCGAGTTACCGCACGCTGCACCCCGAAAGTGGATGCGGTACCCAGTACGCGACGCACGTAATTGACGTAGTCCGCACCGGCTTTGACCCGCATTTGCGACAGCAGCGGATAATGGCGCCTCGCCTCGCGTGCAGTGCGCACGAGCTCGGCAAGCAGCTCGGAGGGCACATCGGCGGGCCGAATGCTCTGCGCCGCGTCGAGCAGAAAGATCTGGTGATCGCTCTTGGCCCGGATCCAATCCAGTTGGGTTTTGGTCGCGTCGTCACTGCCGAAGAGTTTTTCGGTGATGACCTGAAATTTCTTGTTCTGCACCCCGGAGGGTTGATTGGCTCGCTGGTTCAGGCGGTGGGCTTCGTCGACAATAAGCACATCGAAGTGCTCGTCCGACAGCCCCACGTCGAACGGCGTTAGCACCATCTCAGCTGACAGCCCGGGCGTCTTTCGAAACACCTTCTTGATCGATTCCCGCAACGACTGCTGAGGAATAACAAAGCCAATCCGTTTGTCGGTGAGCAGTTCCCGGTAGCCGTCGACAAAGAACTCCGAGAACAGGCTGTCGCTGTCGAGATCCTCAGCGGCCGTCGTCTTGGCGATATCCATCAGCAGTTTTAGTAAATAAATTGCCACGACGGTCTTGCCCGTTCCCGGGTCACCCTGAATCACGATCGTGCTCGTGGTGCCGCGCTCCAGATCCTGAAAGAGGCCTTCAAGGATGTCTTCAACGGCCACCGCCTGATCCTGGCTCAGCGCTTTGAACGGCGACAGTTTAAAGAGGTCGCTGTTCTCGATCTCTGGGATGCTTCGGGTGAAGACCCCGTCGAGTTTGAGCCGGTCGAACACCTCACGAAAGGTTTCCCGATAGAGGTCGCGGTCGTAGTAGTCGGCCTCGATGATTCCGTCGTTCCGGTTGAGCACCCGGTAGGTGCCATCCCCGGCGAGCATCCTAATGAGATATGACTCAAGGTCGAGGCAGACGGACTTATTGAATGTCTCGTCGACGATGACGCGAATGGTGCGAAGATGTTTCTTCTCCAGAGAGTCAAAGTGCGCACGCATTCGTGCCGCAGCGTTGAGCGACTCCCCCACGTAGACGTCGTTCAGGCTGGTGCGACCCTTCGACTCGGGGCGAGCGGCGTTGTCGAGCACGTACACAACGGGCCAGTTGGAGTTGCGATGGTCGCGACGCGCCCAGGCTTTTACGGCTTCCCTGGTGAAGTCAACCCGATCAATGTCAAAGCTTGTCATATTTCGTGCTTCGTCCCCGCGATTTATCGACCGGATACTTCTGGCGCGTTACGGCGAGCTTCTCGCGAACGATCTGGTCGGGGTCTACCCCGATGCGGGCAGCGAGCAAGAGACAGTAGGTGAGCACGTCGGCCAGTTCCCCCTGAACACGCTCAGTGTCAGCATCCGCTCCCCACTGAAAACACTCGAGCAGCTCCCCCGCTTCAATCGCGATGCTCTTGGCGAGGTTCTCGGGAGTATGAAACTGCGCCCAGTTGCGCTCGGCCATAAAAGCGGCAATCTCATCGCGCACTGAATAATCGCTCATACCGTCAACGTATCAGCGCAGAGTTCGACCTCTGACACGATACGAGTGCAGAGACAGCGAAGGCTCCAGCCGTCTTGCGCCCGGGGCCTGACCTCTAGAAACGTGGCGGACACATCCTGGTGTCGGTCGCATCCCGATGCTCGGATAAGCGCTGAAGGCAGCCCCGACGCATTTCTAGGGCGTCGGCACCACGCCAGCCATCAGCACGTAGGTGTTGAGGTCGTCCAGAGTCTGTTGCATGTGCGCGTCCATGGCGTCTCGTGCTCGACGCGGATCGTGAGAGGCAAGCGCCGCCACGATGCTCTGATGTTGCTTAATCGCGTTGGACTGGATCTCGCGTACCCGGGACGTTTCCGTGCGGCGCTTAGCGAGAACCTGTTGGAGCGGCTCAAAGAGTACGGCTACGAAAATATTCTCTGACGCCTGCAGAATGAGGTCGTGAAACGCTAGGTCTGCGTGCACGAATGCTGCCACGTCGTTGCCCTCGTGGGCCGACCGCATGAGTTGAACGTGCTCGCGCAGCGTCTGAATTTGCTCATCGCTAATCTTCGTTGCCGCCAGCTCGCAGGCTCCTGACTCCAACATGCGGCGCAGTTCAATGAGCTGTACAGCGGCAACGGCCTCGTTTTTGCCTTCGGACGTGGCGCGCAGTACCGCTTCGAGGGAGGCCCAGCGGTTTAGCGGATTGACGTAGGTGCCGCGTCCACGCTCCACGCTCAGGATGCGCTGTGCCTCGAGGGTTTTCATGGCCTCGCGAACGGTCATGCGGCTCACCTCATGCTTCGCGCTGAGCTCAAGTTCGCCCGGCACGACCGCGCCGGGAAGAAATTCCCCCACAATAATGCGGTCTAAAAGATCCTCCGCCACCACTTTGACCAACGATTTTCTAGCCAAAGTTCCCGCCTAATCTCCGCCGTGCTCGAACGCCAAGTTTAGTTGCGCCATTCGAGGTCGCGTGTCAGACTAAAGTCTATCCGCAAATGTAAGACATCTGACAAATATTGTGTAACGAGCTTACGCCACACACAGACCCACAATGGAGTGCACCGTGATTTTTGAAGCAGATGTGCTGTCCGCATTTCCCGCGGAGGTACCCATAGCCGCCGGCCTTGTGGCAGAGAGCCTCGAGGTATCCGCTGCCCAGCGCCCCAGCATGTTTGTGGTTCTTGACGACGACCCCACCGGCACCCAGTCGGTTGCTGACCTGCCCGTTCTCACCAGGTGGGAGGCTGCCGACTTCGCCTGGGCCTTCGCGCATAAGATCAACGGCCAGCGCTCTCAGGCTGTTTATGTGTTAACCAATACCCGCAGCCTCGACCCCGCTGAAGCGGCCGCCCGCAACGAGGAGATCGTGCGCAATGCGCTTGCTGCTGCCCAGAAAGCGGATGTGCAGCTGAGCTTTGTGAGTCGCGGCGATTCGACGCTTCGGGGTCACTATCCCCTCGAGCCCGACGTTATCGCGGCCACCATCAATAGGGTCACCGGTGAGGCAACGGATGGCGTGATCATCGTTCCCGCTTTCCCCGACGCCGGCCGCGTCACCATAGGCGGTGTTCACTACCTGCGTGGCACCGGTAAAACTTCCGGCCAGCTCACCCCGGTGGGTGAGACCGAATTTGCCCGGGACGCCACGTTTGGTTTCAGCAGCTCCGAACTGGCCGAATACGTGGAAGAGAAATCCCTCGGCCGCATCCGTGCCAGCTCTGTCATCGTGCTGAGCTTGCACGTCATCCGGTCGAGCGCCACCGCCATCGCGGACGCGATCGACTCCGCCACCGAGTCCACGCCGATTGTTGCCGATGTCGTGACCGAAAACGACCTTCGGGCCTTGGCCCTCGGCCTGGCAGAAGCCGAGCGTCGCGGCAAGAAGTTGCTCTACCGGGTGGGCCCGCCGTTCGTTCGCGCCCGCATCGGTCAGGAAATTCGCTGTGCGCTCACCAGCGAGGAAGCCTACGCCGGAACAACCCCGTCGGATGCTGGCGGCCTTATCGTTGTCGGCTCCCATGTGAGCGTCACCACTCGCCAGCTCACAGCTCTCACCGAGCAGCACCGCTCCGCCCGTGTCGTCGAGATTAGCGTGGAACAACTTTTTGGCGACAACCCCGAAGAGTATGTGGATGAGACCGTTGCCACGGTCGTGGCGGCTCTGCCCAGTGGCGACGTCATCCTTCAGACGAGCCGCGTACTGGTAAAAGCCCACGACGCAGCCGAGAGCCTTCGGATTGCTCGCGCCGTATCATCCGCTGTCGTGGCCGTGGTGAACCGCACTCTTAAAACCTTCCCCCCGCGTTTCGTAATCGCCAAGGGCGGTATCACGTCGTCGGATGTGGCTGCCCACGGTTTAGAACTTCGCCATGCCGTCGTTCGCGGGCCCATGCTGCCCGGCATTGTGAGCCTTTGGGAGCCGATGGACGGGCCTGCCACCGGCATCCCCTTCGTGGTCTTTGCCGGCAATGTGGGCGACGACGATTCCCTGGCGCTAGTCACCCGCAAGCTCAGCAACACCTTCTAGCCACCTTTACCAATCGTTTCAATGGAGAACATTATGACCGCACCGTACACAGTTGCCGTTCTCGGCCTTGGCGCCATGGGATTACCCATGGCTACCCGTTTGGCCACACAGCTCACCGTTCACGGCTTTGATATTGCCGAGCCGCGGCTCCGATTAGCTGAAGAGAGCGGAGTGCAAACATTCGAGTCGGCTCGTTCCGCCGTCGCCGACTCCGACGCGCTCCTGCTGGCGGTACGAAACGGTGAACAACTCAACGAGGTTTTGTTTGGGGAACATGGCGTTGCCGATGCCCTCAAACCTGGCGCCGTAGTCATCCTTACCAGCACGGTCGGAACCGAGCCCATCCCGGCCGCCGTCGCACGCCTGGCCGAATTTGGCGTTGAACTCGTTGATGCACCGCTGTCCGGCGGCCCCAAGCGCGCCGGCGAGGGCGACCTGCTCATCGTGGTCGGCGCCAGCCCCACAGCATTAGCCACCGCACGGCCCGTTCTCGAACTTCTCGCCTCAACGCTCACGGTGGTCGGCGACAAGCCCGGCGACGGCCAGGCGCTGAAAACCGTCAACCAGCTTCTGTGCGGCGTGCACATTGCCGCCGCCGCCGAAGCTATGGCGTTAGCGGATGCCCTCGGCCTCGACCAGGCGAAAACGCTGGCCGCTCTAGAAGCTGGCGCCGCCGGCTCCTTCATGCTCTCCAATCGCGGGCCGCGTATTCTGGAGGCCTATACCGAAGACGGCGCCGAAGTGTTGAGTCGCCTCGACATCTTCGTGAAAGACATGGGCATTGTGGGAAAAGCCACCCGTGCCGCCGGCCTCGCAACGCCGGTTGCTGCCGCCGCCGAGCAGCTCTACCTGTTGGGTCAAGCTCAGGGTCTGGCCGCCGCCGATGACTCTGCCGTCATTAAAGTGGTGGCCCCGGTAAAACGCACCAGCTAGGCATCCACCAGCGCCAGCGGACTCCCCCCTGCCGCCGGAATCCAGCAAATCTTCGCTTCACGCCCTCGCAAACCCTCTCAAACTCCCTAAAAAAACATCCCTGTCAAAGGAGACAATCCATGAGCGCTCTCGCTCTTCTGGCCATAGCGGTAGCCGGCGTTGCCCTGCTGCTGCTCGCGGTCATCAAATTCAAAATCCCCGCCTTTCTGGCACTCCTCGTCGTCAGTGTGGCAGTGGCACTGGCCGCTGGCATTCCGCTGGGCGACGTGGTCAAGACCGTCACGGAAGGTATGGGTGGCACCCTCGGCAATGTAGCCATCCTCGTTGGGCTCGGCGCGATGCTCGGCAAGATGATCGAAATCTCTGGTGGAGCGCAGTCTCTGGCCGGGAAGTTTACCCAAATTCTTGGCCCGCGCCGGGTGATCGCGGCTCTCACGTCCGCCGCATTCTTGCTGGCGATTCCGGTATTCTTCGACGTCGGATTCATCATCCTCATCCCCATCATCTACGGCTTTGCGAAGGCGGCCGGCGTCAACCCGGTCAAAATCGGCTTGCCGGTGGGAGCCATCATGCTCGCCATCCACGTGGTGGTGCCCCCGCACCCCGGCGTGGTGGGCGGCGCCGAAATCCTCGGAGCGGACATCGGCTGGGCCACCATCCTCGGCTTGTCCCTGTGCATCCCCGTTGGCGTGCTCGGCTACTTCGTTGCTCGCCGCCTCAACCGCCGCGATTTCAGCATGCTTCCCGCAACAGCTGAGCAGTTTCGCCTCTTCGGCACCGGCAGATCTGCGGTGGAACAGGACGGAAACGACAGCGGTTCCGGCGTGGCCACGAAGACCCGCGTTGCACCGGCAAAGACAGCCCCAAGCCCGGGAATGATCATCGCGCTCATTGTTTTGCCCATCCTCATGATTATGATCGGAACCATTGGCGCCGTCATTTTGCCCGCTGACACTCAAGGCGCCGCCGTTGCCACGTTCGTCGGTTCACCGCTCATTGCTCTGCTCACCACGCTTGCCCTGGCCTACTACTTTTTGGGTATTCGCCGCGGCTGGTCATCACAGCACACCGGCGAGGTCATGGACTCCGCGCTGGCTCCGACCGCAATCGTTATTCTCGTCACCGGTGCCGGCGGCGTTTTCGGCAAGGTCCTCACGGTCTCCGGAATCGGTACGGCACTGGCTGAAGGCCTAAATGCTGTCGGCCTTCCCATCATCGTGATGGCGTTCATCCTCGCAGCCATCCTTCGCGCGTCACAGGGCTCGGCCACCGTCGCTATCATCACGACGGCCGGACTGCTCAGCGCCTCGGTTGCCGCCGCCGGCTACTCGCCCGTGCAAACCGCACTGATTCTCATAGCCATTGGGTTCGGCGCTCTCGGCTTCAGCCACGTCAACGACTCGGGCTTCTGGATCGTTACCCGCTTTCTGGGCCTGTCCGTAGCCGATGGCCTCCGCACCTGGACCGTATTGACCACAGTTCTGGGTGTGGCCGGGTTCGCCCTCACCGTCTTAATGTGGATACTGACTAGCGCCCTCGGCGGCTAGAGCGCCGCACGCCGTTAAATCTGAAACGATCAGCTTGGGAGACCGCCAACTAGATATCTGGTCGGCGGCCTCCCAGCTTTGCGTGACGGGTAACGTACTCGCGTGCTGCGCCAGGCCGCCGATGCCGCTCCTCGCGCGGGAGTACCGAGGGCACGAGTCCATGGCTCCCCCGAAAGTAGCGCCCGGTCGAGCAGCGCACCAGCTCGGGATTCGATCAGTCGGCTGCGCTCACTCAGCGCAAGGCCCATGTTTGCGTCCATTGGCCCGATCGCCTTCGGATCGAGCCCAGCGACGAAACGCGGCTTGCCGTCGCTCGTCGACCGCGCCGTTGCGCTGCGCGGCGACTACAGCCCATCGATCGCCGTTTCGCACCAAAGTTTTGGACGCATAGAGTCGGCGATCGTTGCGGCACGTGACGACAGTGTCGCCGACGGATGTGCGGGTTACGTCGTGCAGAGCAACCTCGCGCCGGGCATCGACCCGCCGCTCCGGAATAGGGTCGGTGCGTGCGCACACGTTGAGTGCCGCCACCGCTTCGTTCGAATCGCTGAGCGGTACTGCCGGTAGGCGCGGCCGAAGGGTTCGCCTTTGTGTTGACCGAGGCCAAGGGAAGGCGCGCCGAAGCTGACGGTCGCAGGGCTTGTTTCATTTTTCGGGTTCGGGCGGTGAACAGGGTGGGTTCGTGAAGGTTCAGCTTTCGTAAGCCCCGGGTCGGCCGCCTTGGCCCATGCAGTACTTCGCGCGACCTTCTAGGATTTTTCTATGAACGGGCTCACCGAGCTGGAGGCGTGCTTACCCAAACTGCGACGCATGGCTCGTCGTAGCGGTTGATGTACCAATGCGGGAGAGTCGAAGCGAAAGTAATGGAATCGCCGGCCTGCAAGGTGTGCGGATCCCCATCAAGATAGACGTCGATTTTTCCGGATATGACGATTCCGAATTCTTCGCCTCCATGATGGAAGGGCGTTGCACTTGTGTCGTGACCGGGCGGACTGGTAATCCATTGCGCTTCTAACAGACCATTTTGATCGGGAGTCAGTAGTTCGTGGACGGCCTCACCGACTGACTCTCGTGTAATTCCTTGCAGATTACGCCGGTCAAGACCACGAACAACGGGCGACGATGGTTCGGTATGACCGACGAAGAATCGACCCACCGGAATTTCGAGACCGTGCGCCAACTGCGCGAGAGTCGTGAACGACGGATTGACGCCGACAGCACGCAGTGAACAATCCCCCAGACGAAAAGCAACAGAGTCGTCGTCAGCCGCACTACACAATCAGGCACCAGGATTCATCGCTCACCTGCTCGACCCGCATGAGAGGACCCGGAACCGCGGACGCCGCCGCGCAGGGTCAGGGGCGTTAAGTCCTCGGCGTCAGCAGCGATGACCTCACCCTCGGCTCCTCGGCTCCTCGGCTCCCGTAACGGAGATAAAGCATCTACGGCCTCTGCCCGTTGCGGAATACCTTGCGAGAATTAAAGGCCAGACCTACACTTCTAAAAATCAAATACATATTCGAGCACAAGTGGCGGAGTCACGTATGCCGCCGATCGTTGACACCTGCGTCGACGTTGAGTTTTAGCCGAAGACGACCCGTGCGCGTTCGTCTGGAACCGCCTCGAGCACACCATCATCGGACAGCCGCAAGCCGTCTTTACCCACACCGACTGGTGGGAGAACGCGGGCACTCCGAACCGGATCAATACGGAAATGTGGCGGGTAGATGCCTCGCGCAAAGGCGGAGAATCGCACCGGTACGACCTGAGGCAGGACGCCGAGGGGTGGATCCTCGCCGTCGACTGGGGATTATGCTCCGTGGTAAATACCGGGTGGATCCCAAGAAGACGGACAGACACCACGGCTACGTTGCCACGCAAGCCCGAAAAGAGGAACAACATGATTACCGGCCGATTAGAGATCCGCACACCCGACAACATTCAAGTTGATGCCCTGTCTTCCCGAGAATGGAGAATCTGCGATATCCGCATCGCCCAAGACAACGCCCTCTCGCTCATTGGCTTCATTGACGTTCATCACGGTGTCTACGACGTCATTGAATTCATCGACCCCATCGAGTACTCCCACTTCCACAGCCTGGAAGCCGCCATCTCCCACTTCGTCACTATGAAACCCTGAGCCTCGGCATAGTCCCACGAATCGGGGTAAGGCCACGTTCAGATCTTCGGGATATCGTCGTCACCATGACGTATTCGCTTCGCTCCCTAGACCCTCTCGATCTCCCCCAGGTGCTCACGCTCAACAATGAGGCAGTTCCCGCCGTCTATGCCCTTGACGCTGATTCGCTTGCCACCCTCGTAGCCACTGCTACTCACTCCGTCGTGGTCACGACGGTGGAGGACGTGCACACCGTGGCTGGTTTCGTGATCGGCTTTGCCCCGCCCGCCGAATATGCCAGTGAAAGCTACCGTTGGCTTGAAGCCCGATCGAGCGACTTCTTCTATGTAGACCGCATCGTCGTGGCGCCAAACGCACGAAGCCAGGGCCTCGGCGAATTGCTCTACGCCTCCGTCTTTCAGGCTGCTCGCGAGGCCCACGCCACCGAAGTGGTGTGCGAAGTGAATACCTTTCCGCCCAATCCGCAGTTGCTGGCGTTCCACTCACGTCTCGGTTTCACCACGATCGGCGAGCAGACCAACACGGGCGACACGGGCGCCGCCGCACTGCTCACGGCACTCGTTTCATAGCTCACTGCGGCCTCGCCGTACCGGCTTGAGATTG
>Ga0307486_1003011_pt1 | contig 11275 bp, 8 predicted proteins | sample CBIW02metaG_FD_203663 | JGI IMG/M metagenome (GOLD analysis project Ga0307486, IMG submission 203663) | Sea-ice brine microbial communities from Beaufort Sea near Barrow, Alaska, United States - CBIW 0.2 | ecosystem: Environmental > Aquatic > Marine > Coastal | place: USA: Alaska | collected... | reverse complement strand
AAAACCGTGATGCCGTAGGCAAAGGCGAGGGTCCAGACGCCACTGCCCAGCAATCTCGCGACGATGGCGTAAACCGGCGCGAGCCCCACGACGAGCACGATGGCCGGGATCGTGATGGGCAGGATGCAGATGAATTCCAGGGTGCGACGCAGCCGGGGAAAACGGATGTGCACGAGCAGCATCGTGGGCACCAGCAGCAGGAGCACGATGGCGACGGTACCCACGGCCAGGGCCACCGAGTTGCCGAGCGCAATGAACACGGGTCGGTACACCCCGGTGAAACCGCTCTGGAACAGCGCGACCCAACGGTCGACGTTGTACCCGCCGACCAGCCCGGCGCGCAGGGTGAATTCGATCATGGCGACGATCGGCACAGCGAAAATCAGCCCGACCAGGGCGAGGATGACGGTGCGAACCGTGCGCGACGGCGCGTGCGCCACGCCCCCCGTCGTCAACCCGCCACTCACTGCTGCCACCGCGCAGCCCGTGATTGCAGAGCCGAGTAGGCGACCATGACGATCGCCATCACGAGGATCATCCCGAGGGCCAGTGCACCCGCGAGGTTTTCCCGACCGAGCAACGTTTCGCTCGTGAGGGCCGCACGAATCTGCAGCGGTACGATTTGGGAGCCTTGGCTCACCAGCGCAGCTGCGGTGGCATAGGAAGAGAAGGCGTTGGCGAACAGCAGCAACAGGCTTCCAAGGAAGGAGGGAGCGAGCACGGGGAAGGCGATGCGCAGCCAGTAGCTCGCGGTGGTGCCGCCGAGGGTCGCGTTCGCTTCGGCCCACTGTGGTTTCAATGCTTGCAGAGCGGGCATGAAGGTGATGATCATGAGCGGCACCTGAAAGTAGATGTAGGGCAGGATGAGCCCCGGCGTTGAATACAACCACACGCCGTTCTCAAAAATGTTCAGACCGAATGTGTCGCGCAGGTACAGGGTCACCATGCCCTGGATGCCGATGGTCGCGACGAACGCGAAAGCGAGCATGACCCCGCCGAACTGGGCGAGCACACCGCTGAGCGAATCAATCGTGGTGCGTAGCGGACCGTCCGGGCGGACGCCGAGCAGGGCATAACAGACGACTGCACCCACGACAGCGCCGACAACGGCCGTCAACGCTGACAGCCAGAACGAGTTGTAGAAGGTGGTCAGCACGACCGGGTCGCCGAGGGCGGCGACGGTGGCCAGGGTGAGGGCACCGGTCTTGTCGAAAAAGCCCGTTCCGACAGCGATCAGGGTCGGCACGGCGAGGAATAGCAGCACGTATACCGCGAAGGGCAGCAGCCCGAAGGCTGCTGCCCGGCCGCGGAGACTACTGGACAGCCGCAGCCCACTTTTCGCCGAGAAGCGTGGCTGCCGCCGTGCTCTGTGCTTCGGTCGGAACGACCGTGTCGCTCGGAACCTGGGGCAGCGCGTCGAACAATTCGGTGTCGATGGTGCCGGCAGCGGCCATGGCTTCCGCTCGCGCCGGACGCGCGCCGCCGGCGAGCCACAGGTTCTGTGCTTCGTCGCTGTACAGGAATTCCTGCCACAGTCGCGCTGCCGCCGGGTGCGGGGCATCCTTGTTGATGGCCTGGTTGTAGTAGCCGGCATAGCCGACTCCCGGGAAGACGACAACGTTCCAGTTGCGTTGTCCTTCAAGCTGAGCGCCGTATCCCACGTTCAGGTAGTCCCAGTCGAAGACCACCGGGGTCTCACCCGACGCGACGGTCGCCGTCGTTGGGTTGACCTTCAGAAAGTTGCCGGCCGCGTTGAGCTCGGAGAAAAAGTCGATGCCGGGCTGAAAGTCGTCGACGGTTCCGCCACTCTGCACGGTGGCCAGGCCGACAGCGGCAAACGCCGCACCGGCCTGGGTCGGGTCACCGTTGATGGCAACCTTGCCCTTGTACTCGGCGCCGAGCAGGTCGGTCAGTTCCTTCGGCGCCGGCACGGCATCCGGGTCGTAACCCACCGAGAGGTATCCGCCATAGTCGCCGACGTAGAGTCCGGAGGCTTCCTTGAGCGCGTCGGGAATGTCTGCCCAGGTCGCTACCTGGTACGGGGCGAAGCGGTCGGTGCTGGAGAGGGCAACGGCCAGGCCCAGGTCGAAGACGTCCGGAGCGGTGTCCTGCCCCTTGAGATTGTCGGCAGCCTGGATCTCTTCGGCGCTCGATCCATCCGGCGAGGCCTCGTTGATCGTGATGTCGGGGTATTTCTCGGCGAAGAGGTCGAGAACGGCACCGTAGTTGGCCCAATCTCGCGGCAAAGCGATGACGTTGAGAGCGCCTTCGGCATTGGCCGCTTCTTCAAGTCCCGCCAGATCACCGAAGGCGTCGAGGCTTGTGGCAGTCGCTGCATCAACTCCGGAGGCCGGGGCCTCAGCTGCGGTAGAACATCCGCTGAGTGTCAGCGCGAGGGCCGCCGCAGCGGCCAGAGATACCGTTAAAGTGCGTGTAAGCAATTTTCCTCCATCGAGACCGACAGCAAAACGTTTGAAACCTGTGGCAAACGTTTCGAATGAACAGAACATGGGGCAAGGGTTTGCCGGTCGCCCGACAATACGAAGATTACATGGCCGCCAAGCGGATTGGTCCTTAACGACGAGTGAATTGAGGCGCGGCTAAAGTGAGACGAATGGCAACCCCGCTCTCCCCCGCTCTGGCCCGACGAATCGCCCTGGCAGCACAGGGTTTCGGTGCCAAACCCCCACCGACGGTCGGCATCCGCCAGCTCACCGCCCTCGTGAACCGCCTGGAATTGTTGCAGATCGATTCGGTCAACGTCTTTGAGCGCAGCCACTACATGCCGGCGTTCAGCCGGCTCGGCGCCTACGACAAGACGCAGCTCGACCGGCTCACGACCGGGCGAGAGGCCCGCTTCACCGAATATTGGGCGCACGAGGCATCCATTGTGCCGGTCGACCTGTGGCCGCTGTTCCGTTGGCGGATGCAGCAGTTTCGCGATCGGGCGGCGCGCACGCCCGACGATTGGTCCCACGCGAACCGCCCGATGCTCGACTGGCTTCTGGCCGAACTCGGCGCCAATGGGCCGATGCGCGCCTCCGCCATCGAACACGACGCCAACAAGCGCAGCGGCCCGTGGTGGGGGTGGTCAGAGGTGAAGATCGGGTTGGAGGTCTTGTTCCGTTGGGGTGATGTGGTCAGCGCCGGACGCATCCGCTTTGAACGCGTGTATGCCCTGCCCGAGCAGGTCTTCTCCCCCGAGTTGCTCGGTCGCACAATTTTGTCGGCGGATGCCCACCGCGAGTTGGTCAGCCGTTCGGCTCGAGCGCACGGCATCGGCACGGTGAAGGATTTCGCCGACTACTTTCGGCTGAAGTCTGCCCCGACCGCCACCGCGATTCGTGAGCTGGAAGATTCGGGCGAGCTGATTCCGGTCGAGGTGGCTGGTTGGGGGCCGCGCGGCACAGCCGGGCCTGCCTGGCTACACCGAGATGCTCGGCTGCCCCGGAGCATGAACTCGCAGACGATACTCTCGCCGTTTGACCCGGTGGTCTGGGAACGCGCACGCGCCCTGCGCCTGTTCGACTTTCACTACCGCATCGAGATCTACACTCCGGAGGCCAAACGCGTCTTCGGGTACTACTCGCTGCCTGTTCTGCTCGGCGATACGGTGGTCGGCCGGGTGGACCTGAAGAACGACCGCCAGTCGGGCGTGCTGCGGGTGCAGTCGGCCTGGGCTGAGCCGGCCGCTCCCGCCGACACGGCCGACCGACTCGCGATCGTGCTTCGCGAGGCCGCCCGGTGGCAAGGACTCGGGGACGTCGTCGTGGCACCCCGCGGCAACCTTGCGCTGGGTCTCGCTGCGGAACTGACGTAGTCAGGCTCCCCCGACGCGTCAGCTCAGAACTTGAACGGGCTCAGAACTTGAACGAGCTCAGAACTTGAATCAGCTCAGAACTTGAATCAGCTCAGAACTTGCGGCCCATCGCGGTGAGGCGTTCGATGCGGTCGGCGATCGGCGGGTGCGTCGCGAAGAGCTTGCTCATGGCGCCCTTCTTGAGCGGGTCGGAGATCCACAGGTGCGCCATCGAGCTGTTCTGCTTCTTCATCGGGCGACCGTATTCGCCGAGTTTGGCGAGGGCCGATGCGAGCGCGTCAGGGTGCCGTGTCGTCAACGCGCTCGTGGCATCCGCCAGGTATTCGCGTTGGCGGGAGATGGCGAGTTGCACGACCGTCGCGATGAGCGGGGCGACGATCATGGCGACCAGGCCGAAGATCATGACGACCGGGTTGCCGTTGCTGTTGTTGCTGCGGCCGAAGAAGGCCATGCGCAAGAACATGTCGGAGATGAAGCCGATGGCGACGACCAGGCCGAACACGACCATAGACACCCGAATGTCGTAGTTGCGCACGTGGCCGATCTCATGGGCCATGACGCCCTCGAGCTCGGAGTCGTCCATGATGTCAAGCAGGCCCGTGGTCGCGGCAACGATAGCGTGCTGCGGATCACGACCGGTGGCGAACGCATTGGGTGCCGGATCGTTGATGATGTAGACCTCGGGCATGGGCGTGCCGGTGGTGATCGACAGGTTCTCAACGATGCGCCAGAGGCGCGGGTGATCGGCCTTGCTGTTGACCTTGATTCCGCCGCTCATCGCAATCGCCTGCCGACCCGCCGCGTAGTACTGAATGATGACGTAGAGGGCGGTGATGACGATCACAGCGATGAAGAGGCCGTAGCCCTGCCCGCCGTAGACGGCGTTCGCCAGCCAACCCAGTCCCGCGATGATCACGAAGAAGAGGATCATGATGAAAACTGTGTTGCGTTTGTTCTTCGCTATCGCGCTGTACATCGCTGCGACCCGTTAGAACTGAACGCGGGGAGGCTCCGCAATCGCTGCGGAATCGGCCACCTCGAAGAATTCGCGTTCGGTGAACCCGAGGTTCTTGGCGAACATGTTGTTTGGGAACACCTTGATCTTGGTGTTCATTTCACGCACACCACCGTTGTAGAAGCGGCGAGCGGCCTGAATCTTGTCTTCGGTGTCAACGAGCTCGGCCTGCAACTGCAGGTAGTTCTGGCTGGCCTGCAACTGCGGGTACGCCTCGGCGACGGCGAAGATGCTTTTCAGGGCGGTCTGCATGTGGTTTTCCGCAGCAGATGCGTCGGCGGGGCCCTGGGCCGAGAGCGTTTCGGCCCGGGCGCGAGTCACGTTCTCAAACACGCTCTTCTCGTGCGCTGCGTAGCCCTTGACCGTTTCGATCAGGTTGGGCAGCAGGTCGGCACGACGCTTGAGCATCACCGTGATGTCGCTCCATGCTTCGTCGACGCGCACGTTGAGGGTAACGAGCGAGTTGTACGTCGACCACAGGTAAATACCCGCGATGGCAACGAGTGCGACAACGATCAAAACCGGGATGAGCCATTCCATGGCAGCGTCTCCTTGCAAATTGGCACGATATAAAAGTGTCACGGAGACATGAACGAGCCACAATAACCCCCGTGCGTACCTGCCCATACTAACGAAGACCCCGGAGGCTCCCACCCGCTTCCCATGACACTCCAAGCAACCTCAGGGCGCGCAGAGAGGCGCTCTGTCCCGCTAGCAACCGATAGTCGGCCTTTGCATCTCCGCCTCAGGCGAGAGGTTTCTTCGCGCGTGCTGAAGGGGGCCACTACGACCTCGCAGATAGCAATCAGATCGCATAGAACATTCGCGCAGTGCTGAGTTTCTATCGCTGTTATCTGTTGTTCGCCATTGCGCGACGGAGGCACAGTGGCCATGACCCTCCCCGTCCCGCCCGCCGTGCCCAGTCCGGTTCGGGTCCCGAGGATTCCGAGGATTCTGAGGCCGTGCCTTCCAAGGTCGAATCGATTGCTCAGGCCGGCGCGATGCTGGCCTCCGCTCTCGACGGGGGCGCTTCGGTCACCCCGCCCCCCAGCGACCGCGCCAACGCCCCAGCCCCGAGCCCTACTGGCGCACCTAGAGGCTTAGCGGTTGGCGAGCGCGTGCTGCAACCAGCGATAGCTGGATTTGGGCGTGCGGGTGCGGCGGTCGTCATGGAAGTCGACGTGCACGAGGCCGGTCGGCTGGGTATAGCCCTCGTCCCACTCGAAGGCGTCGAGCAGGGACCAGAAGGCGACGCCGCTCAGGTCCAGACTGGCCGCCAGGCCGCCGGGGCCGGTAGCGTGCAGGGCCGCGACGAGATGTTCGGCGAGGTAGTCGATGCGGGCGGGATCGTGCACGGCGTTGCGGGCATCCGCGTGGTCCGAGAATGCGCCGCCGGCCAGCGAGAGGTATACCGGCGGCGCTGCCGGGTAGCGCTCGGCCAGTTCAGCGAGCGCCACGGCGACATACTCGGGGGCGTTCACGACACCGGCCGAAGTGGTGGGGTGTTCGCGGAACGGCTCAAGGTGGAACGGCCAGGAGGTGACCGGGATGGGCTGCCCGTCGGCGCCGGTGAGGGTGGTGGGGCCCGCAGCCACACGCGCCGGCTCGGCGTAGCTCATGCCGTAGAAGTCGAGCGGTTGGTGGATCGTGCGCAGGTCTTCGGGAGCAGCCTCGAGCAGGGTGCGCAGTTCCACCGCAAACGGTTCGAGCGGATCGGGATAGTGCCCGAGCAGCACGGGGTCGGCGAACAGACGGTTCTGCAACAGATCGTAGAGCGCAGCATAGGAGCGGTCCTCGTCCCGGTCGGTCGCGGACTGCACCGGGGTGTGGGAGTTGACGAGGCCGATTCTGCCGCGCACATCGGCCGCACGCAGGCCCTGCACGGCCAAACCGTGCGCCAGCAGCTGATGGTGCGCGGTCCCCAGCGCGTCGAACAACAGGGTGCGGCCGGGCGCATGGGTGCCGAGCGCGTAGCCCTCGGTGGTGACGGTGGCCGGCTCGGTGAGGGTGACCCAGGCGTCGATGCGGTCGCCGAACGCCTCCCCCACGGCATGGGCATAGTCGGCGAATCGGCCGGCGGTATCGCGATTCAACCAGCCTCCGCGCAGCGCCGCCGGCGTGTCCCAGTGCGAGAGCGTGGCGGTTGAGCGAATGCCGTCGGCCAGCAGGGCGTCGAGCAAACGATCGTAGAAGGCGAGTCCATTGCGGTTGAGCGGCCCTCGACCTTCCGGCTGCAGTCGGCTCCAGCCCAGCGAGAATCGGTAGGAATCGACGCCGAGGTCGCGTAACAGGGCGGCATCGGCGGCATAGTTTTTCACATGGTCGGCCGCAACCGAAGCATTGGAGCCGTCACGGATGCGACCGGATACTTGGCTGAACGCGTCCCAGACGCTGTCGCCGCGTCCACCGTCGCGGGCTGCGCCCTCAATCTGAAAAGCAGAGGTGGCCACGGCCACTTCGAATCCCGTCGGCAGGCGATCGCCGAACTCACCGGCACGGTGTTCCCAATCCCGGGCCGCAACAGCTCGAGTCGAGGTTGATCCGGAGGCGCGGGACGTGGGATTCATGGCGATGAGACTCTTTTCGGCGGACGACGCGGCGCATCCGCTTCGTATTGAGGGTGTCACGTTTGCGGGGTGTCGGAAGCAGCTCAGGAGATGCCGCGAAGAATTCCTCTAGTTTGTTACTTTTTTCGGGGCGTGGGAGATTGACTTTATTGCTCTCTGGCCCTCAAATTGGGGCAGGGGGTGAGTTGTGTCCGAATCGGTTCGTGTCACATTTGGGGGGATATTGGCGCGTCCGCGACTTTCGCGCATCGTTGCGGCCGTCGCGGCACTACTGCTCGGCTGCACCATCACCCTCGCTGCCCCCGTACTATCCACGGCCAGTGCCGAACCGGCTCCGGAGAGTTCGGCGCCCCCAGCGGCATCGGAAGCGACTCCGCAATCGACTGATCAGGCGACCGATCAGGCGACCGATCAATCGACTCCATCGCCCTCCGCAAAGCCCAACGAGACGAGTCCGCTGATCGAGAGCCCCAGCAACGGGCAATTCATCAGCAGCAATCGCACGAGCGTGTCCGGCACGAAGGGGGCCGATCAGGAGATCCAGCTGTTGGCGCCGCGCCGCGGAGACCCGCTGTGCATCGTCTCCGAGGCGTCGACGTCCTGGCGTTGCGACAACATCTTCCTGGCGAACGGTCCCACGATCAGGCTGCGCGTCGTCGTCACCGGCGACTCGACCCTGAACGACCAAATCACGGTTGCCGTGCTCGGCGCCCCGACCGTGCTCGGCGGCTTGGCCGGACCGAAATCCAACGGCTGGGTTCGCGGAACCGGGCATCCGTATGCAACCGTGACCGCGTCGCTGGCCAAAGGTGAACAATGTTCGAGCCAAGCGGACAGTTCAGGAGCGTGGGCTTGCCTGTTCTCGGGTCGTCTGTCGAACGGCGGCCACGAGGTGTCGGCGAACCAGATTTCTGCGTTCAGCAGCCCGTCGTCGTCGAATTCAAGCGAACCGGTCACAATCGACTTCGACGTCACGGCACCGGATGCCCCGGTCGTGGTCGCTCCCAGCAGCGGTGCCGAGGTTGCCGTTGCCGGAGCCCAGTACCGCGGCACCGGGGAAACCGGCGCTACGGTGACGGTCTTCGCCGGTGCGTATTCGGTCTGCTCCGCCGTAGTGGCCGGCGGAACCTGGAGCTGTTCAGCCGGCGGAGTCGCCGCGGGATCATTCACGGTCGTCGCTGTGCAGAAGGATGCCGCAGGCAATGTCAGCCGGGGCAGCACGCCCGTATCGGTCAGCTACGTCTCCAATACCACGACTAGCCCGACGCCGACGCCTGCTGAATCAGCTCCTGCACCGCCACCGGTGCGGCCGACCCCGAGCGCGGCGGAGACTGCATCACCGGATAGTTCGGCGTCCGCGCCGGCGGCGACCGAAGAGAGTTCGCCGACTCCTGGACCGGTCACCAGCGCGCCCGCTCCGGAGGCGGCTGGATCTGGGCGGGGCGGCGCATCCGCTCCCGGCGAGTGGAATTCCCCGACCCGGTTTGCCGCGGCCATCGGACCGAACGACGACAGCTCGCCGTTTCCCTGGCTACAGGCCGGCGCTCTCGCCCTCGGTGCGCTGCTGCTGATCGCGGTGCCGATACGCATGCTCGCTGACACCATTGCGCGCACTCGTGCGGGACGACCGCCTCGGGCGATGCCGGCGCTGGCGGGACGCAACCGGATGCTCGAAGAATTCGAGGTAGCACCGACGGTGCGACTGAACCCGTGGATTAGCGGCGGCGCGGCACTGCTGGCCGCGGCAACGTTCGTGATGCTCTCGGGACCGGTCGTGGACCAGCCGGCGTACCTCCGCCTACTCATTGCCGTGGTCATCGGGCTCGTACTGGTCAACGCGGTGGCCGTTCTCGTTCCGCTTTGGTGGAGCTCGCGGGTACTGCGGCTGCGGGGAACAGTCACTTTTCTGCCCCGCTACCTGCTTTTGGTTGCAGCCGCCGCAATCGCATCCCGCTTTTTTGACGTTCACCCCGCCTTGCTGTTCGGACTGCTCGGCAGCGTCACACTGTCAGCGCAAACGGATGCTCCCGGCCTGGCCCGACCGCAGCCCACGATCGCCCATCGCGGCGAGGTCGCCGCGGTGCGCGCGGGTGCTCTCGTGGCGTTGGCGGTGCTCGCCTGGTCGCTCGAGTCGTTGATGCCCGACGCCACTAGTTTCGCCACCTCGCTCGCAGCGGAGACCGGCAACACGATTGTGCTCGCCGCCATCGGCTCGGCGGTGCTGATCCTGGTGCCCCTCGGGCACACGAGCGGGCGCAGTATTCTGGCTTGGTCGCCGCTGATGTGGGCCGGTTTGACCGTCATCAGTTGTGGAGTTCTCTTTGCAGCACTCACCCCGGTGATCGAACAGTGGCAGGCCGATGGGGCCGGACTGGCGCTATGGATTGCCGCCGCGACGTTCGCTGCGCTGTGCGCGAGCGTCTGGGCCTGGCAACGGTTTGTCGCGCCGACCCAGCGCTAACCCCGCGATGGCTGTATCGTACAAGCGTGCGCCTTGGAGTTCTCGACGTCGGTTCGAATACCGTCCACCTGCTGGTTGTCGACGCGCACGAGGGCGCCCCGCCCGTGCCGATGGCAGCGGACAAGAGCGTGCTGCGCCTCATGCGCTACATCACGCCCGACGGCGCCATCAACGATGAGGGCGTCGCGGCTGTTCTCGGTTCGGTGCAGCACGCAGCCGACATCGCCCAGCAGCACAATATTGACGAGCTGCTCCCGTTCGCCACGTCGGCCCTGCGTGAGGCGACCAACGGCCCCGAGCTACTGGACCGCGTGGAACGCGAGACCGGGGTGGCCCTGCAGGTGTTGTCGGGCGAAGACGAGGCCCGACTGACTTTTCTGGCCGTGCGACGCTGGTACGGCTGGTCGGCCGGCAATATTCTGCTGTTCGACATCGGCGGAGGCTCGCTCGAGATCGCCGCCGGCGGCAGCGAGTTTCCCGAGGTCGCCCTGTCGATACCCCTCGGTGCCGGGCGCAGCACGATCGGTTTTCTGCACCACGACCCACCGCTGCCGGAGGAGGTCTCGGCGTTGCGCAAGCACGCGGCATCCGTTTTGCGCGATGCGGTCGGCGCCTTCGCTGATTTACCGACGCCGCACCATATCGTCGGCTCGTCCAAGACGATCCGCTCGCTGGCCCGTCTGGCCGGTTCGACTTCCGACGGCGTGGGGTCCGCCGACCGGCTGCGTCTCGGCCGTGCCGGGCTTGACGACTGGGTGCCCCGTATCGCACGTATTCCGGCCGAAGCCCGCCCGGCGTTGCCCGGCATCACCGCGGATCGCACGTTTCAGATCGTCGCGGGCGGTATCGTGCTCAGCGCTGCGATGGCGGCGTTCGGGGCGTCGGAACTCGAGGTCTCCCCGTGGGCACTGCGCGAGGGCGTTATTTTGCGTTACCTCGACCGTCTGCACTGATCGGTACTAGCATTCCCGGTCAGACCGACCTTGAGGAGAACTCTGATGCGAAAACTGACCGCCGGCCTCTTCATGTCCATTGACGGGGTCGTGGAATCGCCCAATCTCTGGCAATTCGACAGCTTCGACGCGGAGCTGGGCACCGAACTGACCCTCATGATCGACCGCGTCGACACGGTGATCCTCGGCCGGGTCGGCTACGAGCAATGGGCAGAATATTGGCCGCACGCTCAGCACGACGACCCATTCGGCGCCTTCATCAATCCCGTGCCGAAGTTCGTCGCCTCCCGCACTCTCACCGGTGACCTCGCCTGGCCGAACTCCACGCTCATCTCCGGCGACCTGCACGAGTTCGTGACCGACCTGAAAAACACAGAGGGTGGAGAAATTTCGCTGGTCGGAGGTATATCCCTCGTGCGACAGCTGCTCTACGCCGGTCTGCTCGACTCGCTCACCCTG
>Ga0307486_1003010_pt1 | contig 11276 bp, 12 predicted proteins | sample CBIW02metaG_FD_203663 | JGI IMG/M metagenome (GOLD analysis project Ga0307486, IMG submission 203663) | Sea-ice brine microbial communities from Beaufort Sea near Barrow, Alaska, United States - CBIW 0.2 | ecosystem: Environmental > Aquatic > Marine > Coastal | place: USA: Alaska | collected... | reverse complement strand
CGCGCTGCGCCAGGAACTGCGCAGCAGCCACCGCGTCGTCGACGTCCACGCGACACCAGTTCCCGCGTAGGAGGTTCCGGTATTTCCGTCCGTACCCGGTACTCCCGCGATAGTCGACATCGACGACCGCAAACCCTCGGCTGGTCCAAAACCTGTGCCCAAGCCGGGCCGCATATTCACGAGTGGCGGCGCCCGTGGGGCCACCGTGAATGAAGACGACGAGCGGCGGACGCTCGCCCGGTGCGAGTGCCACGTGGGCATGGGCCGGCGCGTAATACAGGCCATGGGCCTCGCCGTCGTCGGTCGTCGGGAAGGTGATGAATTCCGGCGCCGTGAGGAATGCCGCGTCCAGCGCCAGGTCACGGGCGGGACGCAACACCTCCACGTCTCCCCCGCGCAAGCGCGCGACCTCGCTCTCCCGACCGAACGATGCGCCGACGAACAGTAGGGCATCGCGCTGCTCTCGCAGCGACGTGATCGACGTGTACGGAAGGTCGACCCCGGAGGCCAGCCGGTCACCGTTCGGTCCACCAACGACGTGGTCACCCTGGGTGTAACGCGAGTCACCGAACACCCAATGTGGTTTGACGATGTCGTACTCGCCGCCCGCCCGATGCGACAGGTCGCCTGTCACCAGATCGACGACATACAGATTCCACCAGTCGGTGCGATCGGTGACCACGGTGAGCATGCCATCGGCGTGCCATTCGGGCTGTTGCAGCGCTTCGTCGCCGTTGCCGGCCAGTCGGCGCGCGTGTGAGGCGTGTCCATCTTCGAGGTCGGCTAGCCAGAGTTCGGTCGAGTCCCACGGCATGTTCGGGTGCATCCATTGGATCCAGGCAACATGTGTGCCGTCGGGCGAGATCCGTGGCGACGCGTAAAAATCCGCACCGGTCGCGACCGGGATCATCTCCATAGAGCCGTCGGTACCGACGGCAATCAGGCTGTTCACGGCCTCCCTGCGGTCGGCCCCGTGTCGTTCATGCACGCACACGAACCATCGACCGTCTGGAGTCACCCGACCGTCGGCGAACCTCAAGGCCCTTGGCTGTTCCGGTTCCGGTGACAGGAGGACGGGATCGCCGCCGGCCTCGATGCGGCGCAGACGCTGGTCGCCAAACTCGACGTAGAAGACCACTCCGTCCTGCACCCACCACGCTCCGCCGCCATATTCGTGCACGGAAGTGCGGACGTTGACGCCTGGAGGAGTGACCTCCAGCCGCTCGCCGTCGCGCCAGCGGACCAGCGCCGTCCGGCCCTGCTCCTCGGGGCGCTGCTCCGACCACCAGACGTCGTCGCCGTCCGGAACGACCTCGGCGATTCCGACGGCCCCACCCACCAACGATGCTGCGGAGACGGGTGACGGCCAGGTTCCTGCGGGGAGCTGTTCCATATCTCCGATGATAGCTTTCGACGATTCGAGATTTTGGTACTTGAGTCTGAACCAGGGCAACTTCGCCCATATCCCTCGCCAGGCAAGGCACGATCGGACAGGGCGACGCGGGGTGCGGTACTCGAACAGCGGCACACGAACAGCGCGACCGACACCGCGAAAGTCGCGACAGGCCAGTGAGGCGCCGTCTTGCTTTGGTGCCGCGTAGCCTTGGCACTATGCCACTGATGAAGCGAGCGCGCGCGCTGGCCTTAGCGTGCCATCCAATCCCTACGGTGGCCGTCACCTTGCTCGGGTCAGGGGTCGCGGCACTCGCCGGACTCCCCCTCGGGCGCGGTGCGCTCGTCACGCTCGCGATATTCACCGGCCAGCTCTCAATCGGCTGGTCGAATGACTACCTCGACGCTGAACGTGACCGCAGCGTTAACAGAACCGACAAGCCACTCGCCATTGGCGCTATGGCTGCGCCAGTCGTCGGGATCGCGGCCGTCGTCGCTCTAGTGCTAACAACCGCGTTGTCTGCGGCACTCGGGTGGTTTGGCGGTATCGCTGCGCTGATCATCGTCGTCTGCGGATGGGCTTACAATCTTGGGCTCAAGGGAACATGGCTATCTTGGGCCCCGTACGCGATCGCGTTTGGCATGCTCCCTGCGGTGGCGACGCTGTCTGCAATACCTCCCCGATGGCCTCAGCCTTGGGCCCTCGCGGCAGGAGCGCTCCTAGGGGTCGCCGCGCACCTAGCCAACGTACTGCCCGACCTGAAAGACGATGTCGCCACTGGGATTCGTGCCCTACCGCACCGCATCGGCGCGAGGGCTACCGCCTTGAGCGCCGCTGTGATTCTGCTGGGCGCATCGACGGTCATGGTGTTTGGCCCGGAGGGAGATCCCAACGCCTGGCACTGGGCGGCCTTCGGCGCTGCGGCGATAGTAGCGACGGCCGCGGTTCGTCTTGCCATCCGCGATGCCTCGTCGAATTTGATCTTCTTAGCAATGCTCATCGTCGCGTTGATCGACCTCGCTACATTCGCCATTGCGGGGGACCGTCTTTGACGCCGAGAGGCGCGCGTCGCGGGCAAAGGTGATGCGCTCCGCGCGGTTTTCAGTGGGCGAGTTGCTGAACAGCAGAGTCGAATAGGCGCGGCAACCTGGCGGCGATGGGGACTATGCGTTGCGAAAGCAACGACTGACGGCGGCACCACAACAGGGATGCGGTAAGCGAGCGATAGCGCCACGACGCGGCGCGCCAGCGCCTGTCGTACCCTTCTGGATCACCGGAGGTGATGCTCTGCACAAGCGCACGCGCGGAGCCTAGCGCCACGGCGATCCCCTCCCCTGTCAGCGCATCGACGTACCCTGCAGCGTCCCCCACGAGGAGCACCCGGCCCGATACTCTCGCAGCAGAACTTTGACGAAGCGGGCCGGCGCCAAGCACCGGGGTAGCCCCCATATCGGGTAGGCGCTCGCGCAGTGCAGGAAACGCAGCGAGCTGTGCGTCGAATGGCGCCTGGACACTGGAGAGGACCGCTACACCCACCATGCCGGGTCCCACGGGGGTCACGTAAGCCTCGGCCCTCTCAGCCCAATGCACTTCAACAAAGTCCGTCCACGGCTCGACGGCATAGTGGCGCCGGGTCCCCCAGCGCGGTGGCGCGCTGGAACCGTGGGCTCGATCGAGACCCAGTTGACGGCGAATGGGTGAGTGAAGCCCGTCAGCCGCCGCGAGGTACTGCGCGCGACGTCCGTCGACCTTTACCCCATCCGCGTCCTGCATGATCTTGTGAGCTCGGGCGGACACCACCTCGATTCCCGCGCTGCGCACGGCGTCCAAGAGCGCGGTCTCTAATGTGGTGCGTCGGACGCCGCAACCAGGTCCGTGGCGGAAGGCAGAGGCCACGCTGCGGGTGCCATCGGTGTACCGAATTCCGCGGATGGCCTGGCCGTCGAGTTTCACACCAAGGTCATGTAACGCGCGCACGGCCGCGGGCATCAGACCCTCTCCGCACGCCTTGTCAACGGGATACGCACGTGGCTCCAGGACGACTGTACTCAATCCCGCGCGTGCCGCATACAACGCCGTCGCGAGTCCTGCGGGTCCGCCACCAGCGACGATGAGGTCAGTGGTCGTCACAACAATTGTTCCGCCGTGGGCGGCGGATCCTCGGATAGCGCCTGCGCCAGCGCGGCGTTCTCGGCTCGTATCCTGACCCAGAGCAGGCCTGCGTTGACCACGGTAAAACTAATCGCTGTGAGCCACGCCGTGTGCACCAGCGGCAGTGCGATGCCCTCGAGCACCACGGCGACGTAGTTCGGGTGGGACAACCATCGGTACGGGCCCCGGTGGACCAGTGGCAAGCCGGGGATCACGATGATTCTGGTGTTCCAGCGTGGTCCGAGCACCGCGATGCACCACCACCGCAGGCCCTGTGCCGCGATGACCAGAACGAGCATGGTCCAACCCAGCGCCGGGTTGAAGGGCCGATGCGACGCCTCGACAAGACAAGCGACGAGCAGGGCGGTGTGCAACACCACCATGAACGGGTAGTGACCAAAGCCGTACTCGCGCCCGCCGTGAGCCTTCGCCCAAGTCAGATTCCGCTTCGCTACGACGAGCTCCGCCAATCGCTCGAGCCCAACCAGGGCAATCAGCGCTATATAGAAGGGCATCAGCGCACTACCACTCCAGTAAAACGAGCTCGGAGAAGAACCCTGGGCCCATCGCCATCATCACTCCAGCCGACCCTGGTGCGGGTGCGCGCTGGTCCAACGTGTCGCGAAGAACGTGGAGCACTGATGCCGACGAGAGGTTGCCCGCCTTCGCAAGTGAGGCCCAAGTCAGTTCGAGCGGGTTTCCCTCGAGGCCAAGTACGGCTTCGAGGGACTCGATGACCTTGGGGCCCCCTGTGTGGCACACCCAAGCGCCCACATCTTGGACACCGAGAGAGTAAGCAGCGAGCAATTCACGGATGTCGTCTCCAAGATATTTCTGGACAATCTGCGGCACTTTGGCGTCGAGAACGATCTTCATTCCAGTGGGTCCCACATCCCAGCCCATGATCTGGAGGCTGTCTGGGAAGATATGGCTCCGCGAGTCAATCACGCGCGGCCCCTCGGCGGAGCGGTTCGCGCCCATGGCGACCACCGCGGCTGCGCCGTCACCAAAGAGTCCACTCGCGACCATATTGGCGATTGATGGGTCGCCGCGCTGCAACGTGAGCGAGCACAATTCCACGGAGAGCAACACGCCCACCTGGTCGGGGTGACCCACGAGGTAATCGTGCAACAGGCTCAGGCCGGCCGCGCCACCTGCGCATCCCAACCCGAACAGCGGCATTCGCTTGATGTCTGGACGCAGTCCAACCAGCTGAGCCACCCGGGCCTCGATGGAGGGAACGGCGACACCCGTGACGGTAGTCGACATGACAAAATCGACGTCCTGCGCCGCGATCCCCGCGCGATCGAGCGCGCCAGTCAGCGCCTCCGCCGCAAGAGCCACCGCGTGGGTGAGGAAGAGGTCGTTGGCCTCTCCAAAGTCCTTGATGGTCGCATACTGCTCCAGCGGCAGGACCGTGTGCCGGGTGCTGACACCGGCGTTGGAATGCAACCGGGCCAGGAGCGCCCGGTTGTCCTGCGGGCCCAGGCAAAGGTCCGAAAAAGCCTCCGTCATTTCCTTCTGCGAATAACGATGCGCTGGTAAGACGGCGTGTACGCCTGCCAAGGTGCTCATGAACGGTTCTCCTTCGCGAGGTCAGATGGCAAGACTAACCGCTGACAGCCCACATTATGTCTTTCCAGGCAGAGCACGGCCGCGGCAACGAAGTCCAGCCCCCGGCGAGTCCAGCGCCATCCTGCACCAGTCCATAAGACGGCGCGTCAACTTGGGCCGCTACTCGCGTGCCAGAATGAAGCGAACCTGCATTCGCCGGCGATCACAATGCTAAGCACGGTAAGGAGCAACGATGAAGACCCGCCCGTTCGGCACCACCGGCATCAATGTCAGCGAGATCGGACTCGGGTCGTGGCAACTGGGTAAGTCAGCTGCTTGGCCTGAGGGTCCCGACCGCGACCAGGCAGTGCGGCTCGTTCATTCAGCGCTCGACGCCGGTGTCACCTTGCTCGACACCGCGCCCGCGTATGCCGACGGCTACAGCGAACTCAATATTGGCGCTGCCTTGCGAGGCAAGCGACGCGACAAGGTGGTGATCTGTACCAAGTTCGGCCACCGTTCTGACGGCACCAGCGACTGGGCCGCCGAAAGCATCGAAGCCGCCGTCCTGCGCAGCGCCGAGCGAATGGGCACCGACTACATCGATATTGTCGTGCTGCACAATCCACCTCCTGAGGTGATGGACGGCAACCACAGCGAGCACTACGACGTGCTCGAGGGGCTGAAGGTGAAGGGGCTGATTCGCGCATACGGAGCCTCGATCGACTCCAGCGCGGACGTGGACCTTGTCCTGCAGACGAGTCAGAGCCAAGCCCTAGAGGTGCGCATGTCCGCTCTCTATCAAGAGACGTGGCCCGCGATTGAGCGCGCAAAGGCACGAGGCGCCGGCACCATCATCAAGGTGCCGCTCGAGTCAGGCTGGCTCTCTGGCCGCTACACGGCGAATTCTACTTTTGCGGGCGTCCGTTCGCGGTGGTCACGAGACGACATCGCGCTGAGGGCAGCGCTCGTGGACCAGTTCCGTTCTCTGTTGCCGGTTGGTGTCTCGGTGGCCCACGGCGCGTTGCGGTTCCTGTTGGCTCACGATGGGGTCTCAAGCCTGATTCCGGGCGCACGTTCTATACAGCTGCTCGAGAACTCGATCGCCGCTGCCGCGGAACCCCTGCCTGCTGCGACTGTGACCGCGATACGCGACTTCTACGCACATCGGCTGGAGGCGGCACCGCTCGACTGGTGACCCCCCGCCACGACGAGGGCCATCGTCAAGGCGCCCACATGACAGCTCGAACCCAGAGACCACAAGTCAGCTCGTGGCCGCCTTCACTATGGCCGGCGTGACCGCGGTGCCGGGCGCGGCGGCACTTCCTTCGCGGCGACGATGTCCCCCACCGCGATGCGCTCGACGCCCCGAACTCCGTCGACGACCACCGTCTGGTCGTCGATGCTGAGTAGCTCGCCTAGCGCATCGGTAGCCTCTCCCGTCGAAATCAAATAGCGCACCACCACTCGTGCGCCGGGCGCAGGCAGAGTGATCTGGCCTTTTTCATTCCTTGGCTCGGTCATGAACCCATCCTCCCAGCATCGGCCGCTGTCAATGGTGAGGCAAGCAAGCCAGCAACTGGTGGAATGCGCAGGAAGTCACCAATCGTGAGCGGCTGCCGACGCAGCACGGGATACTCCCCCGGCACGCGCGGCTAGGCTCTCACCATGACTGGAACTTACTGGAGGACCCTCGCGGCAGGCGTGAGCTCCCGCGGTGACAGGCGCGCCCTGCGATGGTGCTCCTCCGACCATGATCGGATGCTGTGAGCGTGGTGCTCGATGGGCTGCGGCGTTGGCCTGACGTCGAAGCGCCCGGACTCGTCGCCGTCGATGCCGCGGACCGCTTGATTCTGGATGAATCCGCCGCGCTGCGCAATGGCGCGGATGCGGGCTCAATCGTGGTGATTGGCGACGCCTACGGCGCCTTGACCCTCGGCGCGGCACACACGGGGGCGACCGGCATCAGGGCGCATCTCGACGCACTGAACGGCGAGAGGGCCCTTGCCGCCAACGCCGAGCGCACCGGTCTCTCCGCGAGCTACCGTACGCTCCCGCTGGGGCCTGAGCTTGTGCGCGGCGCGCGAATCGTGTTGCTGCGACTACCGCGGTCCCTGGACGAGCTCCGAGACATTGCCGGAGTCATTGCCGCGCATGCAGACCCGGGCGTGGTCGTGGTCGCTGGCGGCCGGCTCAAGCACATGTCGTTGTCGATGAATGAGGTGCTGAGTGAGCACTTCGGGCGGTTGGACATCACCCACGCCCGGCAGAAGTCCCGCGTGCTCTTGGCACGTGAGCCACACGATGGGCGCAATCCAGAGCCCGCGGCTGCGCACGTTGAGGGTCTCGAGGTGCGAGCTTTCGGTGGCGCGTTCGCTGGAGCACGCCTAGACATCGGCACTCGGTTGCTGCTGGACAGCCTCCCGGCGGAGCTGATGGGCGGGACGGCGGATGACCCTTTTATCGATCTCGCCTGCGGGACGGGAATCGTAGCCGCATGGCTGGCGACCCGGCATCCGAATGCTCACGTCTACGCGTGCGACCAGTCGGCCATCGCGGTCAACTCTGCCCGCGCGACGATGCTCGCCAACGGTCTCGACACCCGCATCGAGGTCAGGCAAGACGACTCACTCACCGCGAGAGGTTCCGCCAGTGCCTCGCTGATTGCGCTCAACCCGCCGTTTCACTCTGGGGCGGCCGTCACCGACCTCCTCGCGCCCAGGCTGTTCGCCGATGCCGCGCGGGTATTGCGGCCAGGAGGACAGCTCTGGTGTGTGTGGAATTCCTCGCTGGGCTACCGAGCGCTGCTCGAACGGGACGTGGGATCGACCCAGCAAGTCGCCCGTAACGCCAAATTTACGGTGACGGTCTCGAAGCGGCGCTGAACGCTCAATAGGCGCTCGCGATATTCGTGTGGACTTCGCTTGATGCTCGGGATGCCCTCTATGACAAGATGAACAGAGCGGTTCAACGACGACTCGTGAGGATTACTCGTGCCACCAAAGATTCAGGTCACCACTGATCACGGCATCGCGCATATCGTGCTCGCCAACCCTGAAAAGCTGAACGCTATCGATTTTGACGCTGGTCAGGAGTTTCGTGACGCGTGCATCTCATCCATGTCCGCAGGCGAGGTACGCGTGATCCTCCTCACCGCGCTCGGTCCGGCTTTTTGCGTCGGCGGTGATCTGCTCGCAATGGCCCACGCTGAGGTCTCCGGTACACAAGTCACCGATGCGGCTCACATCATCCACGAGGGCATCGCCGCTCTGGTCGGCTCATCAAAACCCGTCGTCGCCGCGGTGCGAGGCGCCGTGGCCGGCGGCGGAATCGGCCTTATGCTCGCCGCGGACTACGTGGTGGCAGGCGCTGACCTCAGGGTGGCCGGCAGTTACGCGGACGTGGGCCTCACTCCCGATTTGGGCGTCAGCACACTGCTCACGCGTGCGGTGGGTGAACGCCGCGCACTAGAAATTCTGTTGGGGCGGCGCGAACTCGACGCGAAAACTGCGCACGAGTGGGGCATGGTCGCGGAAGTCACGGATGATCCCGACGGCCGGGCGACGGCGATCGCGCAACAATGGGCGGAGGGCCCGAGCCGAGCCCTTGGTGACGCCAAACGCTTAGTCAGAGCCTCAGGTCGACGTGATTTTGCCGTCAGTCTTGCCGACGAAGCCAGCAGCATCGGCGCCGCGTTTGATGGCGACGAGGCCCGGCAACGTATCGAGGCATTCGCCGCGGCGAGCGCCGCACGAGGTGCCAAGCGATGACTTCTCGCTCCCTCGCTGGCAAGACGGTACTGATTTCGGGAGGCAGCCGAGGCATCGGACTTGCTATCGCGCTCAGAGCAGCGGGCGACGGCGCCAACGTGACGTTGCTCGCCAAGACCGACACCCCTCATCCGCGTCTTGAGGGCACAGTCCATACAGCGGCCGATGCGGTGAACGCACGCGGCGGGAAGGCGCTGGCGGTCGTGGGTGACGTGCGCAATGACGACGACATTGCGCGTGCAATCGACCTGACAGTTGAGACGTTCGGCGGCATCGACATTGTGGTCAACAACGCCAGCGCCATCGACCTCTCTCCGTCGTCTACTCTCGAGGCGAAGAGGTACGACCTCATGCAGGATGTCAATGTGCGGGGAACGTTCATGTTGTCGCGAGCGGCCGCACCACATCTCGCTCTCGCGGAGAATCCGCACATCCTGTCATTGTCACCTCCGCTCAACCCCTCTGCGAAGTGGCTGGGCGCACACACGGGGTACACGTTGGCGAAATTCGGCATGACGATGGTGACACTAGGGATGGCATCAGAGTTCGCTTCGCAAGGCATTGCGGCAAATACCTTGTGGCCCCGCACCACTATCGCCACCGCTGCTGTGCAAAACTTACTCGGCGGCGACAGGATCATGCAGGCCAGCCGCACCCCGGAGATCTACGCCGATGCCGCGTATTTGGTGGTGACGACCTCGTCGCGTGAACTGTCAGGGAGAAGCCTGATCGTGGAGGACGTGCTCGAGGCTTCAGGGCTGAGCGACTTCTCTCAATATGCGGCCCGGCCTGGAACTCCAGACGAAGCGCTGTTCCCAGACATCTTCCTGGACTGAGGCAACGGCAGAGGTCCACCCCCAGAGCACGTCACCGGGGTTCAGTCGCAAACTCAAACGCATCAATGAGCCCTGCTCCCCCACACCTGGCCCACTGTCCTGCTTGACTCCGGCGGAAACGCCAAGGAAGCCAACGGCGATGGAAACGTGTTCGTCAACGGTGAGATGGAGCGTCGCAGCGGACGCCATCTCCAGGAAGGCGGCCTCATCACTATCCAAGAACGCACGGTACACGTTCGCTATCGACACGGGGTTTCGCTCGTTGTACCGACGTGCGCCCGTCAACGCGACGTGGTGCAGTCTCGTTCTTAATCGGCGGGTGTCTTCCAGGCTCACTTGGCTTTCTTCATCGTTTCCACATAGTCCCTTGCTGGTACCCATACTCGATGGTGTCAGAGTGTAAGTGTGTAGGCAGGCACAGGATCCTGGCGGGAAATGAAACCGCCAAGATCTGTCTCACGGATCGACCCGGCACATTCACCTCTACTTAAGGATCAATCGTGAAACCAGTCCGCATCCTCCTCACAACCGCTTTGGCGGCAGGCACCGTCCTGTTGTCCTCCGGCGCCGCGTCAGCAGCCATGCCAGAACCCGGGCCCTCGTTTGGCGAGCACGTGTCTGAGTGCGCTAGCACGATGGGCTTCTCTGGAAAGCACAACCCCGGCCTCATGCTCAAAGCCACACCCGGAATGTACAGGGACATGTCGACCTCACCCACTATTTAGTCCCGGATCCGCCCGACACGCGTAGAAATGCGTGCCAGCGCCGAGCGTTTGGTTCCCAGTTGTGACCGTGCTTGGTCACAACTGGGCAGGCCTTGGGGGTGGCGTGATCCTCACGCTATCTAGGTGGAACGGTTCCGTACTATCCATGAAGTTGATTTCAGGCTAAGGAGGATATTGATCATGGCAGGAACACTGGATGTTGCTACGAACAGGAACCTAAACCTGCAAGGATTTGGGCAACTCAACGAGGAAGCCAAAGCGTGCTACGCGTTACCGCTACGGTTCACGCCCGCAGTGGCTTCCATCTTGATTCTCATTGGATTACTCTTGCAGTCGCCTATCTGGTTGGGGTCAATGGCGCTCGTTGCCTTGAGTGGGGCGCTCTTGCCCAACGGCATGCTTATTGATCTGACTTATAACCTTGGCGTTCGCCGCATATTTCATGCTCCGCCGTTGCCATCCACGCCAAAGCCTCGACAGTTCTCTTACCTACTTTCCACCGTCTTCTTGGCGAGTTCAGCAGTGTCATTCCACTACGGGCTATGGGTGTTGGGGTTGGTCATCGGAGGCCTTGTGTTTTTGGCGGGCACGATCCTCAGCACTACGCACTGGTGTCTCGGATCGTGGTATTACCGGAAGATTTTCAGGCGAGCATAGGTAGCCGTTAAGCAGCACTGAAGCGCCCTAGGTTTCCTGCCGCTCCTATGCTGGTTGCGGCTCTCGGGTGAGGGTCGCGTAGTGGGCTTGCTCGAACTCGGCGGGTGGGACGTAGCCGATGCTCGAGTGAAGCCTACGGGTGTTGTACCAATCGACCCAGCCAGCGGTCGCATATTCGACGTCGGCGATT
>Ga0307486_1003008_pt1 | contig 11283 bp, 7 predicted proteins | sample CBIW02metaG_FD_203663 | JGI IMG/M metagenome (GOLD analysis project Ga0307486, IMG submission 203663) | Sea-ice brine microbial communities from Beaufort Sea near Barrow, Alaska, United States - CBIW 0.2 | ecosystem: Environmental > Aquatic > Marine > Coastal | place: USA: Alaska | collected... | reverse complement strand
TGGCCCGCGTCGTCATCGCCCTGGTGCTGATTGCCTCACTGGCGTACAGCGTCTATCAGACAGCCGCTGATCCGAGCGCTGCCTACTTCATGACCACGACCCGCATCTGGGAGCTGGCCGCCGGCGCGCTGCTGGCCACCTGGATTCCTCCCGTTCGCATGCCGTTGGTTCGCACCGCCGGAGCTTGGGGCGGACTGGCCATGATCGGCCTTGCGGCGCTGACCTTCACCACAGCCACACCGTGGCCGGGATCCAATGCGGTGCTGCCCATCGCAGGCGCTGTGTTGTTCATCTGGTCGGCCTGTGGTGAGCGCTTCTCGCCCGGAGTGCTGCTCGGCACTCGGCGGGTCCAATGGCTGGGTGACGCTTCCTACTCGGTGTACCTGTGGCACTGGCCGTTGCTCGTGCTGGCGCCGCTGGCCCTGAACCGTGATCTCCTGCTGGTCGACAAGATCGGCATCGTCGCGCTCACCTTGGGCTTGTCGTGGTTCACCTTGGAGTACGTCGAGAACCGTTGGCGTATCCCGCACCCGGCCACGCCGTCGAATCGCCCGTTCCAGATGGCTGCCGTCGGTGCTGTCAGCGTCATCGCGATCGCTGGAGCCCAGATCGTCGGCGTCCAGCTCACTGAGCGCAACATCGAGGCCAGCACGGGTGATCTTGCTGCACAGAGTTGTTTCGGCGCAGCCGCACTGACCAACACGCGCACGTGTCCCGTGGTGCCCGATGCGGACGTCATTCCTGCGCCCGTGTCGGCCGCGGCTGACCGAGCCACACCGTTCAGCGACGGCTGCATGGCGCGCCCGCCCTATGCCAATCCGCGCAGTTGCACCTTCGGCACGGGCAGCACTCAGGTGGCGCTGGTCGGCAATTCGCACGCCGCTCACTGGTTGCCAGCCCTCAAGGACCTGGCAGCGTCGCATGACCTCACCATCACGACCTTCCTCGTCACGGCCTGCACGACGATCGACGATCCGCTCGACTACGCCAAGCCAGAACGGGTCGAGGGGTGTGAGCGGTGGCGCGACGCCACCTTGACGGCCACGGCTGGCGACGCCTTCGACCTGGTCCTGACGTCCCAGCGCAGCGTGCACCCCGTGCAGGGCTACACGCTGGCTGACACCTACCAGCCGTGGGTCGACGGCATGCGCCGGTTCCTCGATTCCTGGTCCAGCACCGACACCCCGGTTCTGATCATCCGCGACACCCCGCTTCCGGCCAACACGATGAAGAGCGTGCCGGCGTGTGTCGTGCAGAACCTCAAGGACCAGACCGTGTGTGCGGGCTCCCGCGACGAGTGGATCACCCCCGATCCATTGGTTGATGCCGCCGAGGGAGTTCCGGGCATCGCGGTCGTCGACATGAATGACCACTTCTGCTCCAAGACCACCTGCCAGGGTGTCAACGGCGGAGTACTCACCTACTTCGACGGTTCGCACCTGACTGCCGCCTACGCCCGCACGCTCGCGCCGTTCCTCGGCCCGGTCATCGACGAAGCGATTGATCGCGCCCGCCTGACGGTCCCGGTCGGATCCCGTCTGAGCTGAGGCGTTCGCGCGCCGGTGGCCGGACAGCCTAGGCTTGACTCTTGTGAACGAAGCCACGCCTGCCGCCGACCATGAGGCCGACCTCCCCGAACAGATGCGGGTGCGCCGGGACAAGCGCCAGCAACTGATCGACGCGGGTGAGGATCCGTACCCCGTCGTACTCGACCGCACCCACACCCTGCGCCAGATCGTCGAGGGCTACGACGCCGAACAACTCGGTGCTGACACGATGACCGGCGATGTCGTGTCCATCACGGGACGCGTCATCTTCATGCGCAACACCGGCAAGCTGTGCTTCGCACGATTGCGTGAGGGCGATGGCACCGAGTTGCAGGCCATGTTGTCGCTGGACCTGGTGGGCGAAGATCGGCTGGCTGCCTACAAGCAGCTGGTCGACATCGGCGACCATCTGCAGGTCACCGGCGAGGTCATCACCTCGCGTCGTGGCGAGCTCAGCGTGCAGACCACGTCGTGGGCGCTGGCGGCCAAGACAGTGCGCCCGTTGCCGAACGAGCACACGCCGTTGTCGGACGAGGCGCGGTCACGCATGCGCTACGTCGACCTGATCGTGCGGCCTGAGGCTCGCGAGACTGTCCGCGTCAAGGCCAAGGTGCTGCAGTCGCTGCGACGCACGCTCGACGAGCAGGACTTCATCGAGGTCGAGACCCCGGTCCTGCAACACACCAACGGCGGCGCAGCGGCCCGACCGTTCGCCACCCACACCAATGCCTTCGATGAGGACATGCTGCTGCGCATTGCGCTCGAGTTGGACCTCAAAAAGGGCCTGGTCGGCGGTATCGACCGCATCTACGAGATCGGCAAGACGTTCCGCAATGAGGGCGTCGACAACTCGCACAACCCCGAGTTCATGATGCTCGAGGTGTATCAAGCCTATGGCTCCTACGACACGATGGCCGAACTCGTGCGTGATCTGGTGCTCAACGCCGCGCGTGCGGTTGGCAAGACGGTGGTGCCGGGCCGCGATGGCAGTGAGATCGACCTCGAGGCCGACTGGCGCCGGGCCACGATCCACGAATTGGTGTCCGAGGCTGTCGGCACCACCGTTTCGATCGAGACCTCCGAGGCTGACCTCAAGGCACTGGCCGACCAGCACGATGTCGCGCTGCAAGATCACTGGGGTGCCGGCGAGATTCTGCTTGAGCTGTTCGAGAAGCTCGTCGAGCACACCTTGATCCAACCCACATTCGTGTGTGACTACCCCGAGGCGGTGCGCCCGCTCGCCAAGAAGCACCGCACCGTGCCGGGGCTGGTCGAGGCGTGGGACCTGGTCATCAACGGCTTCGAGCTGGCGCCCGCGTATTCAGAGCTCAACGACCCGGTCATCCAGCGCGAGCGCCTCGAGGAACAGGCTCGGCTCGCCGCGGCTGGCGATCCTGAGGCGATGGACATCGACGAGGACTTCCTGCGAGCCCTGGAGTTCGGCATGCCCCCTGCGGGAGGCATGGGCATGGGCGTTGACCGCCTCATCATGCTGCTGCAAGGCGTCGGCATCCGCGAAGCCATCCTCTTCCCCTTGTCCCGCCGCGAGTAGCGCCTGTCGGTTTACCAGCAGGCCACGGCAAGTCTTCACTCCTATGGGTGAATTCACCCACAGGAGTGAACAGAGTCCGGGGCCTGCTGGTAAACCGATCCAGGCATTCCGCCCAGAGCGAACGGCGGAACACGGTGACTTCGGTGACGGTTGGGTTACACAGATGGACATCCGACTCGCGGATTTCCCACCACGCCTAGACTGGTCAGAACACACCCAGCTGAGGGGGACGAATGTTCGAAAGATTTACCGACCGCGCCCGTCGTGTCGTCGTGCTTGCCCAAGAAGAGGCACGCATGCTCAGCCACAATTACATCGGCACCGAGCACATCCTGCTCGGCTTGATCCACGAGGGCGAAGGCGTCGCAGCCAAGGCACTTGAGAGCCTCGACATCTCTTTGGAGGCCGTCCGTGGCCAGGTCGAGGACATCATCGGCCAGGGCCAGCAGGCACCGAGCGGGCACATCCCGTTCACGCCGCGCGCCAAGAAGGTCCTTGAGCTGAGCCTGCGCGAAGCGCTGCAGCTCGGCCACAACTACATCGGCACTGAGCACATCCTGCTTGGTCTGATCCGCGAGGGCGAGGGCGTCGCAGCCCAGGTGCTGGTCAAACTGGGCGCCGACCTCAATCGGGTCCGCCAGCAGGTCATCACGCTGGTCAGCGGCTTCCAGGGCAAGGAGGCCGAGGCTGCCTCCGCGGGCGCCAGCGAAGGCCCCACCGGATCCTCAGCTGTCCTCGACCAGTTCGGCCGCAACCTCACCCAGGCTGCCCGCGAGGGCAAACTTGATCCGGTCATCGGTCGCGACGACGAGGCCGAGCGCGTCATGCAGACGTTGTCGCGCCGCACCAAGAACAACCCGGTGCTCGTCGGTGAGCCCGGCGTCGGTAAAACCGCCGTCGTCGAGAGCCTCGCCCAGGACATCGTTCGCGGCAATGTGCCCGAGACGCTCAAGGACAAGCACATCTACACACTTGACCTCGGTGCGCTCGTCGCCGGTTCGCGCTACCGCGGTGACTTCGAGGAGCGTCTCAAGAAGGTGCTCAAGGAGATCCGTACCCGCGGCGACATCATCTTGTTCATCGACGAGATCCACACCTTGGTGGGTGCGGGTGCCGCCGAAGGCGCGATCGACGCCGCGAGCATCCTCAAGCCCATGCTGGCCCGCGGTGAACTGCAGACCGTCGGCGCCACCACGCTCGATGAGTACCGTAAGCACTTTGAGAAGGACGCGGCCCTCAACCGCCGCTTCCAGCCGATTCTGGTTGAAGAGCCTTCGGTGGCAGACACCGTCGAGATCCTCAAGGGTCTGCGCGATCGCTACGAGGCGCACCACCGCGTCTCGATCACTGACGATGCCCTGGTGGCAGCGGCCACGATGGGTGATCGTTACATCTCGGACCGCTTCTTGCCGGACAAGGCCATCGACCTGATCGACGAGGCCGGAGCCCGCTTGCGTATCCGCCGGATGGCGGCGCCGCCTGAGCTCAAGGAGTTCGAGGACCAGATCTCTGATGTGCGCATGCGCAAGGAGGGGGCCATCGACGCGCAGGACTTCGAGGCCGCCGCCGCGCTGCGCGATGAGGAGAAGCAGCTCATCAACGCCAAGGGTGAGCGTGAGAAGGCCTGGAAGTCAGGCGACCTCGACACTGTCGCGGTCGTCGATGAGCACCTCATCGCCGAGGTCCTCGCCAAGGCCACCGGTATTCCGGTCGGCCAGCTCAGCGAGGAAGAGTCCAGCCGCCTGCTCAACATGGAAGACGAGCTGCACGAGCGTGTCATTGGTCAGGACGAGGCCATCAAGGCCTTGTCGCGGGCCATCCGCCGCACCCGTGCGGGTCTGAAGGATCCCAAGCGTCCGGGCGGATCGTTCATCTTCGCCGGGCCTTCTGGTGTCGGCAAGACCTGGCTGTCCAAGGCGCTGGCGAACTTCTTGTTCGGCGACGACGAAGCCCTGATCCAGCTGGACATGAGCGAGTACAGCGAGAAGCACACCGTCTCGCGGCTGTTCGGTTCACCTCCTGGCTACGTCGGCTACGAAGAGGGCGGCCAGCTCACAGAGAAGGTGCGCCGCAAGCCGTTCAGCGTTGTCTTGTTCGATGAGATCGAGAAGGCTCACCCGGACATCTTCAACTCGCTGCTGCAGATCTTGGAGGAGGGACACCTCACCGACGGCCAGGGCCGCGTCATCAACTTCAAGAACGCCGTCATCATCATGACGACCAACTTGGGCTCGAGCGAAATCGCTAAGGGTGTCAACCTCGGCTTCAGCCAGGCTGGCGATGTCTCGGGGTCGTACAAGAAGATGAAGGAACGCGTCGGAACCGAGCTCAAGCAGCACTTCCGCCCAGAGTTCTTGAACCGTGTCGACGAAATCATCGTCTTCCCGCCGTTGACGCAGGACGAGATCTTGCAGATGGTCGACATGATGATCGGCTCGCTCGAGAAGCGTCTGGCCGAGAAGGACATGAAGGTCGAACTCACCTTGGAGGCCAAGGACCTGTTGTCCAAGCGCGGCTTCGATCCGGTGCTGGGTGCCCGCCCGTTGCGCCGCACCGTGCAGCGCGAGATCGAGGACGTCATGGCCGAGAAGTTGCTGTACGGCGACTTGCGGGCCGGCCAATTGGTTCTGGTCGGCGTCGAGGGCGAAGGTCCTGAGGCGACGTTCACCTTCGAGGGTCGTGATCAGGCCACGCTGGAGCTTGAAGAGGTCGCCACAGCGGCTGTTGAGGCTGGCGCCGGCTCCTCGGAGTAGTAGACAGTCTTTGACCGAAACCCCCGCGACCACGGTTGCGGGGGTTTCGTCGTGTCTGGATGACGTCGGTGCAGGTGTCTACCGTGGGTGGCATGCCTGAACCGACCATCGCCATGGCCGACATCCGCACCTTCTTCGACCAGAACTTCGGTGAGCCCGCCCGGATCATGGGCGAGCAAGGCGTCCTGCCTGCCGGCCCCGCCGTGGGGGTCTACTGGGGCATTCCAACCGATACGGTCGATCTTGCTGTGGGAGGCCTACCTGACCGAGCCCATGCTCGGTGCCGACCCGGCCGACATGCGCACTCTGCTCACTTTGACCCTGGCCGACTGATGTCGCTCAGCCGACTGATGTTGCTCAGGTGGGTAGCCCGAAGAAGCCATCGTCCAGCGGTTCGACCAGCTGGTCGACGATCAACGAATTGAGGCACCGATCGCGCTGGGGCTGATCGTCCCAGGCGGCTTCCAGCTCGTGTCGTGGCACAGGATCTGCACTGCCGCGCAGCACGGCCATCAGGCGGCCGCGGCACTGACGGTCGGTGCCGGTCCACGCCTGTCCGCGACGAGCTGGTCCGGTGTGCTCGGGAAAGCCGGCTGCCCGCCACCGGCACAGATCGGCGACAGGGCAGTCACCACACCGAGGTGACCGGGCGGTGCACACCACCGCACCCAGTTCCATCGTCGCTGCAGCCCACCGGTGGGCTTGCTGGCGGGGGAGCATCTCGCGCGCCACTTCACGTTCGGCCGCCGTCACGGCATCGGCGGGGAACTGTGCGCCATCGAGGACCCGGGCGAACACTCGTCGAACATTGGTGTCGAGCACGACCTGCCGGTCGCCGAAAGCGAAGGACGCAATGGCTCCAGCGGTGTATTCGCCCACCCCGGGCAGCGCCAACAGATCGGCGCGCGCCGACGGCACCTGGCCGCCGTGAGTTTCGACGATGGCTGTGGCGGCAGCGTGCAATCGAAGGGCTCTTCGTGGATACCCGAGCCGCCCCCAAGCGCGAACGGCCTCGCCCGTGGAGTCAGCCGCAAGCGACGACGGTGTCGGCCAGCGGACCAACCAGGTATCGAACACCGGTAGGACGCGCGTCACTGGTGTCTGCTGCAGCATGAACTCCGAGACCATGACGCGCCACGGGCTCGGATCCTCGCGCCACGGGAGCTCGCGCGCCTCGCGGTCGAACCATTCGATGACGTGTTCGTGCAGGAGAGATCGATCGGCAATCGAGACAGGTGCGGGCGTCATGGCGCGTCGATCTTCGCACGCCGCAGTGCGCGGCTAGCGTGACGGTGTGAGTCACGGCCCGATGCCCGCAGCGGTCTATTGGCGTCGGCGACTCATCGCGGTGGCGGTCGCTCTGGTCTTGGTATGGGTTGTCCTGCGGGTCATTGGCGGTGACGACCAGTCCGCGGCCGAATCCGACATCCCGGCAGCGCCAGCGCCGCCGCCGGCCATCGTGCCTACGAACGGGACGTTCGAGGTGGCGCTTGCTCGTGCGGCCAGTGCCTGTGACCCACAGCAGGTGCGGGTCACCCCGACGATTCCGGGCGGTCAGCCCGCAGGCGGCTCAGTGACGATCAACCTCGTGGTCAGCAGCACCGGGTCCGCGCCCTGTACATTGCAGCCCGCCGATGCTGGCCTGATCGCCGTCATCAGCGCCAATGGCACGCCGTTGTGGGACTCAACGCTGTGCTCGGCGTCCTTGCTGCTCAAGCCCGTGCAACTCGCGGGTGGCGGGTGGGCCGCTGTGACCTCCACGGTGTGGTCCGGGCGGGTGTCGGGAGCTTCGTGCGCCAGCTCTGAGTCATTCGTGGGTCCGGGACGCTACTCGGTTCAGGTCGGTACCTTGGGCGGCGAACCCGGCAAGACCAGTTTCGAGTTGGGCTGAGGCAGGACCTCAGGAGCGCTGCGTCAGACGTAGCGCTCGAGGATGCTGGATTCGGCCAGCCGCGAGAGGCCTTCGCGGACGCCACGGGCGCGCAGATCGCCGACGCCTTCGACGGCCTGAAGGTCATCCACGGTGGCCGCGAGCAATTTCTGTAGGGAGCCGAAGTGCTCGATCAGGCGATCGATCACGCTGGCCGGTAGTCGGGGCACCCGGGTCAGTAGGCGATAGCCCCGAGGTGTCAGCGGGCTGTCGAGTGCGTCAGATGAGCCGATGCGCAGTGCTGCGGCCACCGTGCCGAGATCGACCAGTGCTGACGAGTCGAGCGTCGCCATGTCGGCAAGGACGACTTCGGTGGTCCGAGCCCGTCGGCCCGTTGGCATGTAGTCGCGGACGATCAACTGGCGCTCGGCGTCGACGCCGCTGTTGAGCTCGTCGAGCTGCAGGGACAGCAGGCGACCGTCGGTGCCAAGTTCAAGGACATAGGCCTCGATCTCGCGCGCGATGCGCGTGACCATCTCGAGGCGCTGTGCCACTGCTGCGACATCGCGAACCGTGACCAGATCCTCGATCTCCAGCGCTGACAATGCATCGGAGACTTCGTCGAGGCGACTGCGATACCGCTCAAGGGTTTGCAGGGCCTGATTGGCTCGGCCCAGAACGGCCGCAGTCTCCTCCAGCACCCGCCGGGTCTGGCCGAGGTAGATCGCGATGATGTGCATGGACGCCGACACCGAGATGACCGGAAGGCCGGTCTGCTGGGCCACCCGGTGTGCCGTGCGGTGCCGGGTGCCGGTCTCGTCGGTGGCCACCGACGGATCGGGCATCAGGTGCACGCCAGCGCGCAAGATGGTGGTCGCCTCGCGGTCAAGGATGATCGCGCCGTCCATCTTGGCCAGTTCGCGCAGCGCGGTGGCCGTGAACGGCACGTTCAGGACGAATCCACCGGTGGACATCTGCTCGACGGCCTTGTCAAGCCCAACCACGACGAGTGCTCCGGTCCGACCACGCAGGATGCGCTCGAGCCCCTCGCGCAAGGTCGTGCCGGGCGCGACGGAACCCAGCGTGGTGCGCAGGACGTCGTCCGTGACGCCGGGCCGCTCGGATCCGAGCACGAAAGTCTCACCTTCTGGTCTAGAGACACCCAGTCTAGGGCTTGATACCGGGCATTCAGAACGGTGCGGGTCCGGCAAGCGTCTGCATGGCCTCGGCGACGTTGTGCACAGCTGTGATGGTGATGGAACCGCGGAAGGTGTCGAGGCCCTCGGAGCCTGCTGGCACGACGGCACGGGCGAAGCCGATGCGTTCGGCCTCGCGCAGGCGGGCAGTCAGGTGGGTGACCGGGCGAACCTCGCCGGCCAGACCCACCTCGCCGATGGCCACGAGGTCCGACGGAGCCACCCGGTCGGTGTGCGCCGACACCAAGGCCATGGCCGCGGCGAGGTCGACCGACGGCTCGGACAACCGAGCTCCACCCACGGTGGCGGTGTAGGTGTCGTGGTGGGAGAGGTCGAGCTTGCAGTGCTTGGTCAGTACCGCCTGCACCATGGCCATGCGCGAGGAGTCCAGCCCGCTGGAGGTACGCCGTGGCGAGGGGTTCTTGGTCTCGACGCTGAGGGCCTGGACCTCGGCCAACAGAGGGCGGCGGCCTTCCATGGTCACGGTGACGCAGGTGCCGGTGACGGGGGAGTCATGGCGTGAGACGAACAGGCCGGTGGGATCGGGCACCTCGACGATGCCGTCGTCGACCAGGTCGAAACAGCCGATTTCATCGACCGGGCCGAAGCGATTCTTGACCGCACGCAACAGGCGCAGACGCGAGGTGCGATCGCCCTCGAACTGCAGGACTACGTCGACCAGGTGCTCGAGCACCCGCGGGCCCGCGACAGTGCCGTCCTTGGTGACGTGACCGACCAGCAAGGTGGCGAAGTTCTCGCGCTTGGATCGCTGGATGACCGCCGACGCGACCTCGCGCACCTGAGTGACACCGCCGGGGACGCCGTCGATGTCGGATGAGCCAATGGTCTGTACCGAGTCAACGATCAGCAGGCTCGGCTGAACGGTGTCGATATGGGTGAGGACGCCGCCGAGGTCAGTCTCAGCCGCCAAATAGAGATTGTCGTCGAGTGCGCCGGTGCGCTCAGCGCGCAGACGCACCTGAGCCGCAGACTCCTCGCCGGTGATGTACAGCGTGCGCCGGCCCGATCGCGCCCAGCGGGCGGCGGCCTCGAGCAGCAAGGTGGACTTGCCCACTCCCGGTTCGCCGGCCAAGAGGAGTACAGCGCCGGGCACAACTCCGCCGCCGAGCACCCGGTCGAGCTCACCGATGCCTGATCCGGTGGCGCGAGCCGACTCGATCTGGACTTCGGTGATGGGTCGGGCGGCCGCGGAGACCGGCGCGGCCTGGGTGCGCCCTGCGGCCCGACCGCCGGCGGCGATGTCGACGGTGCCCCACGCCTGGCATTCACCACATCGGCCGACCCACTTCGGGGTCGTCCAGCCGCAGTCTGCACAGACGTAGGCCGGTTTCGCAGTCTTCGTGGAGGCCATGGCGCCAGCCTAGGTGAGGCCCCCGACAGGACGAGTCAGGTGAGCAGGAACGGCAGCAGCGCCGGGACGACGATCTCGGGTCCGACGTCGTGACCGGCTCCGACGAGGTGCTCGAGCCGAGCGTCGGCAATGCCGGCCACAAGCAGATGGGCGACGTCGATCATGAAGCTGTGGTCGGCTCCACCGACCAGGACGAGTGTCGGCACGTCGATGCGGGCGATCTCCTCAGTGGGGACCAGCCCACCGTCGCGGTCGCCCATCGCGGCCGAGTCGTACCCCAACGTCGGGGCCACGGCCTCCATGGCCGACCAGTTCGGGGAGCCGCGCATCTGCTCGACCATCGTTGGAGGCATCCCGACCAGCGCCATGAAGGCTGCGATCGCGTCACCGTGGCGTCCCGCCGCGAGTAGCGAGGTGAGGTGGGCGTCCCAGTCACGCCCGTGCTGCGCGGTGCCCGGCAGATTGAAGGGAGCGTCGTGCAGAACCAGTCGCGTGACGCCGATGTCGGCGGTCGCGGCGTGCAGCGCGACAGCGGCACCGGATGAGTGTCCGTAGACGGCCGCCGTGCCCCCGGCGGCCTTGATCAGGGCCGCGACATCCTCGACCTCGCGCTCCGGGTCGTACGGGGGCGCGCCGCTGACGTCGTCGCTGCTGCCTCGGCCTCGTCGGTCCAGATTGAGGACGGTGAAGTGCTCGGACAGCGCCTGCGCCAAGAGAAAGTTGACGCCGCGGGTGCAGGTGGCTCCGGCCAGCAGGATCACAGGAGTGCCGTCGCCCACGTGGTCGTAGGCCAGTGTCGTGCCGTCGTTGGATGTGGTCGTCTCCATGTTCGGAGGCTACTCGTTGGACCGGGTTGCCCGGGCGTTACAGACGGACTTCTCCGTGCGGGGTGGAGAAGGTGGCTGCCATGATGCCTGGCAGGCCGTGCGGGGCGGTCCAGTTGACGTTGATGTCGCCGAGAGCGTCGATGGCTGGCTCGCCGAGCCAGTCCGA
>Ga0307486_1003006_pt1 | contig 11287 bp, 6 predicted proteins | sample CBIW02metaG_FD_203663 | JGI IMG/M metagenome (GOLD analysis project Ga0307486, IMG submission 203663) | Sea-ice brine microbial communities from Beaufort Sea near Barrow, Alaska, United States - CBIW 0.2 | ecosystem: Environmental > Aquatic > Marine > Coastal | place: USA: Alaska | collected... | reverse complement strand
GAGGGCGCGACCGTGCACGGCGGACGCCGCGTGCGCCCGCAAGGCCTCGAAAACGGCTTCTACGTGGAGCCGACCGTGTTCGACGGCGTCAACAACGCCGGCCGCATCGGGCAGGAAGAAATCTTCGGCCCGGCGCTGGCGGTGACGACGGTGCGTGGCGCCGCCGAAGCGGTACGCGTCGCCAACGAAAGCGACTACGGACTCGCCGCGAGCGTGTGGACGGCGAATGTGGCCACAGCGCACACGGCAGCCCGCGAACTGCGAGCCGGCACGGTCTGGGTCAACACCTACGACGCGTCCGACATCATCACCCCGTTCGGCGGGGTCAAGAATTCGGGCAGCGGCCGCGACCGGTCGTTGCACGCGTTCGACGCGTACACGTCGCTCAAGACCACCTGGATCAACCTCGGCACGTCACCTCTCACCAACGATTGAATCGAGCATCTTCTATGACCGCTAACCCGTCGACGCGAGTCGGCTTCATCGGCCTCGGCAATATGGGCTCCGGCATGACCCGCAATCTGCAGAAGGCCGGCTACGCCCTGGTCGTCAACGATATCCGCCGCGAAGCCGCGACCGCTCTGCTCGACAACGGCGCCGTCTGGGCCGACACCCCCGCCGAAGTCGCCGCGCAGACCGACGTCGTCATCACCATGCTGCCCACCCCGCGTCACGTTGACGCCGTCGTCAACGGCAAGAACGGCATCCTGGCCGGCATAGCGGATGGCGGCTGTTGGGTCGACATGTCCACGTCTGTTCCCGACGTGGCCAACGCCGTGCGGTTCGAACATGCCGCGCGCGGCCTGCGCATTCTCGACGCCCCGGTGAGCGGAATGTCGGTCGGCGCCGCGTCGGGCATGCTGCAGATCTTCGTCGGCGGCTCCTCAGACGACGTTGAAACACTCCGCCCCATCTTCGAAGCGATGGGCGATCCGGAACGCATCCTGCATGTCGGCGCCGCCGGCACCGGGTATGCCGTGAAGCTGATGATCAACCAGCTCTGGTTCTCCCACCTTGTTGCCACAGCCGAGGTGCTCAGCATCGGCGTCAAGGCCGGCGTTGACCTCGCAGTGCTGCGGGCCTCGCTGATCGCCAGCCCGGCCAACAGCAACTTCGTTCAGCACGACGTGCTGTCGATTCTCGGCGACGGCGACTACGACGAGGGCTTCTCCATCGCCCTGGCCTGCAAAGACCTCGGCCTCTCCATCGACCTCGCCCGCTCGGTCGGCGTTCCCGCCGAACTCAGCGGCCTGGTCGAGCAGATTTATCGGCGTGCACGCGCCCAGTACGGCGATGCGGCCGGCGAGATGAGCCCGGTGCGGCTCTACGAAGACCTCAGCGGCATCAACCTGCGCCTGAACGACTCCACTCCGAGCATCCCCGCCGATGTCGCCGCGGCCGTCGCCGCCGCCGAAGAAGCCGCCGAGGTTCTGGCGAGCGCGTCTCTCGCCGCCTCCGTGACCGCCACGGCCGCCGCCGCCGCCGTGGCATCGTCCGTCAACGCCGATCTGGCCTCGGCATGATGGCCGCACCGGGCCTGCGCGCCACCGGGCTCGCTCCCCTGCCGCAGCCGCTCTCACAGAGTGCACTCGTGCTCGACCCCAAGCCGATCGCGCACTTCGGGCGCGGCACCGTGACCGAAGTCGGTGCCATCACGGCGCTCGAGAACGTCACGCACGCTCTTATCGTGACCGACCCGTTCCTGGGAACATCACCGGTCGTTGCATCGGTGCGCAGCTCCCTCGAAAGCGCCGGCCTGCGGGTGAGCGTCTACGCCGGGGTCACGCCCAACCCGACGACCAGCTGCGTCGACGAGGGCAGCGACCTGGCCGCATCCGTCGGCGCCGACGGTATTGTCGCCGTGGGTGGCGGGTCGTCGATGGACGCTGCGAAGGGCATCGCGCTCGGCGCCCGCAATCCGCAGCGCGGAATTGGGCTCGACGCCGGCAGCGTCTTCGCGCACCCGGCGCTGCCGATCGTCGCGGTGCCCACGACGGCGGGAACCGGTGCCGAGGTGAACGCGTTCGGTGTCATCACCGATGTGACCAGTCACCGCAAGTTCTACGTCGGTCACAGCAGTGCGCTGGCGCGCGCGGCGGTACTCGACCCCGACCTCACCGTGGGCCTTCCCGCCGGGGCGACCGCCGCGACCGGAATGGACGCTCTCACCCACGCCCTCGAGTCCTACCTGTCGGTGCGGGCGAATCCGTACAGCGATGGCATTGCGCTGCAGGTCATTTCGACGGTGGCTGAGTTTTTGCCACGCGCTGTCGACGACGGGTCCGATATCGAAGCCCGCGCCGAGTTGTTGCTCGCGAGCCACGTGGCCGGCGTCGGGTTCTCGCATACCGGGCTGGGGCTCGTGCACGGCATCGCGCATCCGCTCGGTGGGCAATTCAATATTCCGCACGGTCTCGCCCTGTGCCTCGTGATCGAGGGTGTGCTGCGCTTCAACCTCGCCGCCCGCGAGGCGCGCCTGGCTCGGGTTTCGTTCGCGCTCGGCGTGGGCGATACCGCCGCACCAGTCGCGGTCAACGCCGAAAGCGCCATTACCGCCGTTGCCGCCCTCGCCGCCCGAGTCGGCATGGTCGGCCCGCTCGCCGGATTCGGAGTGACCGAGGATGCACTCGCGTCGCTGGCCGCCGACACCCTGGCCGACCCGGTCACCGCCAACAACCCGGTGCCCCCGAACGCCTGCGACGTGGAGGCCATCCTGCGGGCGGCCCTGTAGTGCCTACGCGAACTACGCTGGGGGAATGACCTTTGGCCCGATCACTCCCCCAGCAGTCGCATCCCCCGCAGCCCCCGTGGCAGTAAAAAAGCCGCACCATCGCGTTCACCACGACGACGTCTACGTCGATGACTACGAGTGGTTGCGTGACAAGGACAGCCCGGAGGTACTCGCCCACCTCGAGGCTGAAAACAGCTATACGGATGCCCGTACCGCCCACCAGGAACCGCTCCGGCAACAGATCTTCACCGAGATCAAGGACCGCACCCAGGAAACCGATCTGAGCGTTCCGGTGCGTCGTGGCGCCTACTGGTATTACACCCGCACGGTCGAAGGCCAGCAATACGGTATCCACTGCCGGGCGCCCATCAGCGGACCCGACGATTGGGCTGCGCCCATCCTCGGCGAAACCGACCCGACGGCCCCCGGCCTGCCCGGCGAGCAGATTCTGCTGGACGACAACGTCGAGGCCGCCGGTCACGAATTCTTCTCGCTCGGCAGCTTCGACCTCAGCGAAGACGGCACCCGACTGCTGTACGCCGTCGACATCGAGGGCGACGAGCGTTACACCATACGGGTGCGCACCATCGCAACCGGCGACAACCTGCCCGACACGATCGAAAACACGAGTGCCGGCGCCCTGTTCGACTTGAGCGGTCGCTACCTCTTCTATACAACGGTTGACGATTCCTGGCGCCCCGACACCGTGTGGCGACATGAAGTCGGCACGGCGACAGACGCTGATGTGAGTCTCTTTCACGAACCCGACGAACGATTCTGGGTGGGCGTTGGCATCACCCGCAGCCGCAAGTACCTCATGATCGAGGCCGGCTCGAGCGTCACGACCGAATCCTGGGTGCTCGACGCGAACGACCCGACCGGCGAATTCACCGTCGTCTGGCCCCGACAGGACAACACTGAATACGACGTCGAACACGCCGTCATCGACGGTGAAGACCGCCTGTTGATCGTGCACAACGGCGGTACGGCCGTCAATTTCGAGCTGGTCAGTGTGGCAGCAGAAGACCCGCAGGGGCCCAAGCGCATGCTGCTGGCGCACGACCCCGCCATCCGCCTCGAGGGTGTCGACGCCTTCGCCGATTTTCTCGTCGTCGAGTACCGCAGGGATGGCCTGACCCGGCTCGCCATCGACCGGCACGACGCAAGCGGACTGACGGAGCTCGACTTCGATGAACCCTTGTTCGCCGTCGGTTCGGGTGGCAACCCGGAGTGGAACCAGCCGACCATTCGCTTCGGTTTCACGAGCTTTGTCACGCCGACGACCATCTACGACCTCGTTGTGGCAACCGGTGAGCGGCGCCTGCTCAAGCAGCAGCCCGTGCTCGGCGGCTACGACCCGGCTCTCTACGAACAGCGCCGCGAATGGGCGACGGCCGACGACGGCACGCGCGTGCCGATCTCTCTGGTTTATCGCCGCGACCTCGTCGCGCCCGGCACGCCGGCACCGACGCTGCTGTACGGCTATGGTTCGTACGAGCAGAGCATCGACCCCGGCTTCAGCATCACCCGGCTCAGCCTGCTGGATCGTGGCATGATCTTCGCCATCGCGCACGTGCGCGGCGGCGGCGAACTCGGTCGTACCTGGTATGAGAATGGCAAGACCACGACCAAACGCAATACCTTCACCGACTTCGTGACTTGTGCCCGGCACCTCATCGACGGGGGTTTCACCACCCCCGATCGGTTGGTCGCCGAGGGCGGCAGCGCCGGCGGACTGCTCATGGGCGCCGTCGCCAACCTCGCGCCCGAATTGTTCTCCGGTATTCTCGCCGAGGTTCCGTTCGTCGACCCGCTGACGTCGATTCTTGACCCTGATCTGCCGCTGACCGTGATCGAGTGGGACGAATGGGGCAATCCTCTGCACGATGCCGAGGTGTACGCCTACATGAAGTCGTATTCCCCCCTCGAGAATGTGCGCGCCGGCGCCTACCCGCCGATTCTGGCCGTGACCAGCCTGAACGATACCCGCGTGCTCTTCGTCGAGCCGGCGAAATGGGTGGCGAAGCTGCGCGAAGTGGGAGCGGATGCCCTGCTCAAGACCGAAATGTCGGCCGGCCACGGCGGCGTCTCGGGACGGTACAGCGCCTGGCACGAACGGGCGTTCAACTACGCCTGGGTGCTCGACGCCGTGGGCCTGAACCGGCCCGTCGACTGAACAAACCATCCACGCGCAACGGCACCGCAATCGACCAACTCGATGAACTCGCCGCGAAGTTTTTTGACTTACCGACAAGCCGACAGGCACCAACCGAATGAGAGGCCATCCATGGCAATTGCGACCATCAACCCCACCACAGGTCTGACCGAGAAGGAGTTCCAGGCACACACCCCCGACGAGGTCGAAGCTTTCATCGGCGAAGCGGATGCCGCCCACGCGGCGCTTCGCCTCACGGACTACGCCGAGCGGGCCGACTGGATGCGGGCCGCCGCTGACCTGCTGGCAGACGATGTCGACGCACTGGCAACTCTCCTGACGGTCGAAATGGGCAAGCCCCTCGCCCAGGCCCGGGCCGAGGTTCTCAAATGCGCCAAGAACATGCATTTCTACGCCGAGCACGCCGAGGCCTTTCTCGCCGACGAGCCGCTCTCCGACCCGGCCGCCGTGAACGCCAGCAGCGCATTCACCCGGTACAACCCGCTCGGCGTGGTGCTCGCGGTGATGCCGTGGAACTACCCGCTCTGGCAGGTCATCCGCTTTGCAGCGCCCGCACTGATGGCGGGCAACACCGGTCTGCTCAAGCACGCCTCGAACGTGCCGCAGACCGCGATCTACCTCGACACCCTGTTCGAGCGGGGCGGTTTTCCCGTCGGCTCGTTCCGCACACTGCTCATCGGAGCCGGAGCCGTCGACGCCGTCATCCGGGACTCACGGGTCAAGGCCGTCACCCTCACCGGCTCCGAGCCGGCCGGGCGTTCCGTTGCCGCTATCGCCGGCGACCAGATCAAGAAGGCCGTCCTCGAGCTCGGTGGATCCGACCCGTTCATCGTCATGCCCAGTGCCGATCTTGACGCCGCTTCCACCACGGCGGTCAAGGCCCGGGTGTCCAACAACGGCCAGTCCTGCATCGCCGGCAAGCGCTTCATCGTGCACACGGATGTCTACGACGAGTTCGCCCGTCTGTTCAGTACCAAAATGGCGGCGCTCATCGTCGGCGACCCGATGGATGCCACCACCGACGTCGGTCCGCTCGCCACCGAGGGCGGGCGCGACGAAATCGCCGGGCTGGTAGCCGACGCCGTGGCCAAGGGCGCCGTGGTCCTCACCGGTGGGTCTGCTCCCGATCGTGCCGGGTGGTTCTACGAACCGACCGTGCTCGGCGGCCTCACCAGCGACATGCGCCTCGTGATGGAAGAGGCCTTCGGCCCCGTCGCCACGCTGTATCGGGTTGCCGACCGCATGGAAGCCGTCTCGATCGCCAACCAGACGACCTTCGGCCTCAGCTCCGCAGTCTGGACCAACGATGGCGCCGAGGAAGCGTACTTCGTGGGCGCCATCGACGCCGGCGCCGTGTTCATCAACGGCATGACGGTCTCCTACCCGGAGCTGCCCTTCGGCGGCATCAAGGACTCCGGCTACGGACGCGAACTGGCCGCCGTAGGCATCCAGGAGTTCTGCAACCTCAAGACGGTCTGGAAGGCCTAACCCCAGAGGCGCAATAAAGGGGGCGGGCCCGCGGGCCCGCCCCCTTTGTGATCTATTGCCTCAGTAGAACTTCTGGGGCAGGTTGGCCACGAACAGTTCCGGCGCCGGAAATTTCGGGAGCACCTGCGCGCCGTTATTCGACATCACGACTTCTTCTTCGAAGCGGGCGGCCGACACTTCGTCCGATGCCGGGCAGCCGCCGTGAGAATATGGGGGAATGTCGGATTCTGCGGGTGCCCCGGCGTGGAAGCGCCTGGTGTTGCCGCCGGAGCAGCCGCGCGGGGCATCCGCTCTGCCACGACTGGGCAACTTCGGCCAGCCACGGCCGGCACCGACCGGCCCGAAGGTTCCGATGGGGCTGCAATTCGAGTTGCGGGAGCAAACTCCACGCACGAATGATCGCTGGCGCGGGCCGACCGCCAAGCCGGTGAAGTCCCTCGTGCCCGGGCACGGCGAGTTTCGGCTGGGCGTGCGGCCGGTCATTCACAATGCCAACGGCAACTGGGTGCGCAGCAACGTCACCTGGAGCCACCTCACCTTTCAGCTCAACCGGTTCAATCTCGATCCGGAACATCACCGCTGGATCTCCCAGTTCGCGGCCCTCTACAAAGCCGTGCGCGAGGTGTACACGAGCGCGGAAACCGACTGGATCTACCTCGACAATTTCACCAGCCCGCTGCTCTGGCCGTTGCTGGCGGAGGCCGAGCAACTCGGTATCGGCTTGGTCGGCAGCAAGAAAGACGTCGTCGTGCGGGTCGGGTCGCTCGCCGAAATCAGCCTCGACGCCTCCCGAACGGATGCGGCCGGACCCCTTGTGCTGCAGGCCCGCCTGCACATCGACGGCGCGGAGCACCCGCTCGAGGCTGCGGGAGTCATCGCCGGTCACGGCATCTACAGCGCATGGTTCGGCGCCCAAACCCTGTTCACGCTTGCGCCGACGAACGGCCCGCTCAGCGGTGAGCAGCGGCATCTGGTGGGGCAGCTCGATGCGGCGACGGTACCGGCGGCCGACGTTGCCGAGTTTCTGGGCACCGTCTACCCCACGTTGCAGCGCACGGTCGCGGTCACGAGCACGGACGCCTCTGTGCGTTTTCCCGAGGTGATGCCCGACAATTTCGAGCGCACCGAAGTGCCTCATTTGGTCATTACGACCGTCGAAACCGATCAGCGGGACTGGTTCGACCTCGGCGTGATCGTGACCGTCGGGGAGATTACGGTGCCGTTCGGCCCGCTGTTCCAGGCGCTCGCGAAGGGGCAGTCGCGCCTCAAGCTCGTCGACAACAGCTTTCTTTCCCTCAAACGGCCCGAGTTCGAGCAGTTGCACGCCCTCATCGATGAAGCCCGCGTGCTGAATGAGTGGGAGACCGGCCTCCGCATCAGTCGGTATCAGGCCAGCCTGTGGAGTGATTTCGAGGACCTCGCCGACGAGACCGTTTCGGCCGTCTCGTGGCGGGCCGCCGCCGCGGGCCTGAAAGACCAAAGCGGCGTCGACCCGATCGCGTTGCCCGATACGGTGCACGCCACGCTTCGTCCGTACCAGCAGGAGGGCTTCGCCTGGCTCGCCTTTCTCTGGAAGCACCAGCTCGGCGGGGTGCTCGCCGATGACATGGGGCTCGGCAAGACACTGCAGACCCTCGCGCTGCTGGTGCACGCGAGCAGCGCCGGGCCGGGGCCGTTTCTGGTCGTGGCGCCGACATCCGTTGTGGCGAACTGGCACACCGAGGCCGCCCGGTTCACGCCGGGGCTGCGGGTGCGCACGATGACTTCGACCGAATCCACCAGCGGCACCCGCATAGCGGATGCCGCAGCCGACGTTGATGTGCTGGTCACCTCGTACGCGTTGTTCCGTCTCAATTTCGACGCCTATCAAGCGGTCACCTGGGCCGGTCTCATTCTCGACGAGGCGCAATTCGTGAAGAACCGCACGAGCCGGGCCTACGCCTGCGCGAAAGAGTTGGACACGCCGTTCAAGCTGGCGATCACCGGTACGCCGATCGAAAACAACCTGATGGACCTGTGGTCGCTGTTCAGCATCGTCGCCCCGGGATTGTTCGCCTCGTCGCGCAAATTCACCGAAGACTACGTGCGACCGGTTGCCCGCGGGCAGAGCCCGGAGCGGCTCGCGAAGCTGCGCCGCCGCATCCGCCCGCTGCTGCTGCGCCGCACCAAAGAGGTTGTCGCACGGGACCTGCCGCCCAAACAGGAGCAGGAGCTGCAGATTGCGCTGAACCCGGCGCATCAGAAGCTCTACGACACGTTTCTACAGCGCGAACGTCAGAAACTGTATGGGCTCATCGACGACTTCGACCAAAACCGATTCATCATCTTTCGGTCGCTGACCCTGTTGCGCCTGCTCAGCCTCGATGCCTCGCTCGTCGACGAGAAATACGCCGGTGTGCGCTCAAGCAAACTCGATGCCCTGTTCGAACAGCTCGATGATGTCATCGCCGAGGGGCACAAGGCACTCATCTTCAGCCAGTTCACATCGTTCTTGAAGCTCGCCGCTGCCCGACTCGACGCAACGGGCGTTCCCTATTGCTACCTTGACGGGTCGACGCTGCGACGCAGCGAGGTGATTGACCGGTTCAAGAGCGGGGTGGCTCCGGTGTTTTTGATCAGCCTCAAGGCCGGCGGCTTCGGACTCAACCTCACCGAGGCCGACTACGTCTTCTTGCTCGACCCGTGGTGGAACCCGGCGACAGAGGCGCAAGCCGTGGACCGCACCCACCGCATCGGCCAAACCCGCAACGTCATGGTCTACCGGATGGTCGCCACCGGCACCATCGAGGAGAAAGTCATGGCGCTCAAAGCCCAAAAGGCCCAGTTGTTCACTTCGGTGCTCGACGACGACGCCATGTTCAGCACCGCGCTCACCGCCGACGACATTCGCGGGCTGCTCGAGCCCTAGCCGCCGCTCGCCCGGCAGCACGGATCCCCACGGACGACGTCCCCGACGCCCTCCGTGGCGAATTCAGGAAAACAGTCGCGTAGCCGGCCGGACTGGCGTGTATTTCCCGGACTTCGGCGCTCAGCCCACCCGGATTTCCTGAATTCGCCACGCGCGGGTCAGACTGCGCTCGAGGCCGCCCAGAGGTTGATGCCGTTGTCCACGGCGTGCACGTCGATCGCGGCCAGTTCGTCGGCACTGAACGCGAGGTTTTCCAGCGCTCCCACGTTCGTCTCGAGCTGGGCAACCGACGAGGCTCCGACCAGCGCGCTGGTCACCTCGGAGTTGCGCAGCACCCAGGCCAATGCCATCTGCGCGAGCGATTGGCCGCGAGCGGATGCGATCTCGGTCAGGGCGCGGATGTGGGCGAGCGCTTCAGCGCTCACCATCGCCTTGTTGGCTGATCCGTCCCGGGCGACCCGGGAGTCCGCGGGGATTCCACCGAGGTAGCGGTCGGTGAGCAGTCCCTGCGCGAGCGGCGAGAACGCGATGCAGCCGGCGCCGATGTCGTCGAGAGTGTCGAGAAGATCGCCCTCGACCCAGCGGTTGAACATGGAATAGGAGGGCTGGTGAATCAGCAGCGGCGTGCCGAGGTCGGCCAGAATCGCCGCCGCCTCCCTGGTGCGTTCGGGCGAGTACGAGGAGATGCCGGCGTAGAGCGCGCGGCCGCTCGTGACGGCGGTATGCAGCGCTCCCATGGTTTCTTCGAGCGGGGTGTCGGGGTCGGCACGGTGGGAGTAAAAGATGTCGACGTAGTCGACGCCCATGCGGGAGAGCGACTGGTCCAAGCTCGACAACAGGTATTTGCGGCTCCCGAAATTGCCGTACGGGCCGGGCCACATGTCGTAGCCTGCCTTGGTCGAGAGCACGAGTTCGTCGCGGTGGGCCCGGAAGTCTTCGCGGTAGAGCTGACCGAAGTTCGATTCGGCCGCTCCATACGGAGGCCCGTAGTTGTTGGCGAGGTCGAAGTGGGTGATGCCGAGGTCGAAGGCTCGACGCAGAATGGCTCGCTGCTTTGCGAGCGGCTTGTCGTCGCCGAAGTTCTGCCACAGGCCAAGCGATATGGCGGGGAGCTTGAGGCCGCTGCGCCCGACACGTCGGTAGGGCATGGACTCGTAACGGGATTCGTTGGGGATAAAGGTCATTTGAGTATGATCCCATTTTTTTGTTGCGCCACGCCAGAGCCAACATTCATGGCCCCGCCTGCGGATAGCCACCGTGCCACTATTCCTTGTCGGTGCGCTATTCGTTGTCGGCCCGTCGACATTGTCTGTGTGCGGCCGGTCATTGTGCGATTTCGCCGTCGAGCGGATCGGCGTAGAGCGGATCGGCGTCAAGCGGATCGGCATCGAGCGGATCGGCGTCAAGCGAAACGGCATCGAGCGGATCGGCGTCGACACGATCTCGCAAGTAGCCGGCGAATCCGGCCGGGGTGCGGCCGATCCGCCGGCCCGACGTGAGTACCGGGATCAGCGCCGTGCGGGCCTCCGTCACTCCGAGATCGCGCAGAGCGGACACCAGGAGCACGTCTTCATCACGGTCAACCGGCGCAAATCCGCCGGCGGCCAGGTACCGATCGGCGCGCACGCCCAGGTTGGCGCCGTGAATGTGCGGATGCCCCTCACCGATCGTGTGCAGGGCCTCCCAACGCTGCAGCTCGCGTGCGGCGAGATCATCATCGGGTTGCACTGTGCCGAGCACGAGTTCGGCACCATTGCGGGCCAGGGCCAGCTGGGTGACGAGCCAGTTCGGCGGCACGGCGGAATCCGCATCCGTCGTGGCGATCCAGATCTGGGCAGCGGATGCCACGGCACCGGTTCGTGAACGCGACCCCGAGCGCAGCGCGCGCCGAATTCCGTCCCGTCGTGCCACTCCCACGGCGCCGGCCGCAATCTCATGGCGGCGGAAGGTGCTCCAGCGCGCGGCAACCCGCGCCGATTGGTCG
>Ga0307486_1003005_pt1 | contig 11287 bp, 14 predicted proteins | sample CBIW02metaG_FD_203663 | JGI IMG/M metagenome (GOLD analysis project Ga0307486, IMG submission 203663) | Sea-ice brine microbial communities from Beaufort Sea near Barrow, Alaska, United States - CBIW 0.2 | ecosystem: Environmental > Aquatic > Marine > Coastal | place: USA: Alaska | collected... | reverse complement strand
TCCAAAGGGTGTCAAAAGAGCACAATATGCCGCGTAAAGGCCCTAAAATGACGCTATCTTATGAAATTCATAAAAAACAGCGGCAGAAGTGGTCAATATTTAGCCAGTAATGGTTTTCGCTGAGGCTCGGCTGGAGGCCAGCGTCTATTCTCGGTCAGCCTCCTAGGTGGGAGTGCCATTTAGGGTATCCAGATGAACCGGTCCCGAAGGCGGCCAAAAGCGCTTAGGCCTCCAGACATGGAAGTCCACCGTGTCCCAGCTTTGTTAAACTGGCGCTGACAGCACGCCAAAATCCTCGATGTTTTTGGGGACCTTACGCCGAGTAACAATTCCTTATTTAGATCCCACTGCAGCGTATGTAGCGCCCTACTACTCTTCCGCTCGATCACCTAAAAAATCCATGGAGATGGTTATGAAAAAGAAGTTCGCCCTGCTTGCGATAGCTGTTGCTGCAACACTTGGTCTGGTAGGTTGCGGTGGAGGAAGCTCCTCCGGATCTAGTTCTGTTGAATCGCCGGGTTCTGGCTCTGGCGACAACACCACCACAAGCAATGTCATGACACCGACCTCTGAACTGCAGGGTAAGCAAGTCGGTAGCTTTCAAGACGCAGCGGTGGAAGGATTGACCGTAAGCGCCAATAAATCAGCACCTACATTCCAGTCCCGAGATTGAACACACTGATTCCCTCTTCAATCCCAGGAGGCATCAGCATGACCCGCGAACGAGAACAACTTTGGCAAAAGCATATCACGGCGTGGCACTTGGGTTGGAACCTCCACGTACCTGGCACAGTTCGGCGATACGCCAGATCCGTCGTGTGTCGATGTGGGTCCCGCGACCTGGGTTGTCGGAGATGAGACTGTCTTCCTGTACGGCGATGAGCTGAACAGCGAAACCAACAACGGCAACATCACCTGCACAGGCCGAGACTATGGCAGTCAGGACACCAGCGACTGGCCGGGCGTTGACAATGCGACTCGCGACGGTAAGTCTGGCGTCGAGTGGTCCATTGCCGACAACGGCGCGTTGGATTTCGATTGTGGTCCTGAATGTACACTGGCTGAGCTTCGGGGCACCATCGACGACTGGGAAGAAACCTGTCTGGCAAATGACTTCTACACACGGAAGAGTGAAGGCGATGTGATCGATCACTTCCAAGATGTGGATTACTGCGCCGAGAGTGATCAACACAACGGTCCGGTCGTGGGTTACTCCGAAGTCACGTACGTGGACCGTCTGGGCGGTGATCGCATCTTGCGTATGAAACAGGACTTCTTCGCAACGTTTGCTCCTGCGCCAACGGCGGAGCGGGCCACTGGATTCAACGAGAACGGCTTCTCACTGGATGTCATGAACCGTAAGGTTGCGTTGGACCACACCGTGGATTTGACCCAAGGAGAGTGGGTCGAGAAGGTTAATTCAGCCACGGATCAGCAGACTGTGGACGGTGGTACCTACACCTTTTTAGCCGATGGTGCGAGCATTGTCCTGGAGTGTGCAGGTGGCTTTGAGAGCTGCACCTGGGAAGAGCTGAACGGCAGCTACGACGATGGCTCTGGTAATGCCGTCCAGTATATCCACATTCGTGGTACCGACGTCATCAACTGGCTCGAAGGCGATAACGTTGGTACGCTGACTCTCACCGCAAGCAATTGATTAGCGCTTGAGCCGCTGGTTTGAAATCGGCGGCTCACACGTGCTTTCGGGCTTCGAGAGCGATCAGTGCCGGAATAATGGAACCAGTACAGTTCAGTTTCTGATCGGCGTAATTATGTTGGTAGGCGGCTTTTGAGGTCTATCGAAAGCTACTAAGGTCTATGGCATTCCCCGAAAAATATCAGAGGCCCCAGCCTCTGGATGCTCCATGCCGCATATCCCGCTCAACCTGCTTTTCCTTCAACCATTCATGAATTTCGGAATCAATCTAGCCCACGGCCCTGCCGCCAAGGTAGATAGGTCTGGGAAATGTTCCTGCATCAATGTACTTGTACAACCTGGACCTGGCCAACCCGGTTTTATCTAGTACTTCTGCCAATCTGAGCATTGTCATAGATCTACCTCCTCAGTTACCCGAAGTATTGTAAGCGTCGGGCTATCACACCCTGTCAGGTATAGGGGCGTGAAGTCGAGTGAAGGTTTGATCCCGCTCCCAGGCACCGATAGCATCAGCGATGCCCGTCATTGCTCTTCATGAGAAAAGTTTTAGTCGAATAACATTCAACAGCCAGTCAGGCATGTAAGTCGTCGGTAGCCCAGTCGCTGGCAGGCGGCGTTTGAATTAGCGGATATGCACTAATCAGCCTCTGTTGTGGTAAGCTGGCTTTACAGGGTAAGACAACCGTTTTTTCCATAACTTCGGAGGATTCATTGTGTTTTCGGGCCTCAGCGTATTTCCTTTAACCCCTATGAATGAGCGCGGTTTGGACGAGACGGCATTTGTTCGATTGATTGAACGGCTCGTTACTGCCAACGTCGATTCGATAGGCGTGCTAGGTTCGACTGGAAATTATGCCTATCTAACCATGGCCGAGCGTGCGCGTGTAGTAAGGCTCGCGGTGGAGCACGCAGGGAATGTCCCAGTGATGGCGGGTATTGGTGCGCTGCGCACGTGCGATGTGCTCACGTTGGCTGAAGATGCAGAGGTTGCTGGCGTCACCGGGGTACTGCTAGCGCCAATGTCGTATCAGAAACTGTTTCCGGACGAAGTTTTCGGGATCTATGAAACGATAACGCACGCACTGTCGGTACCGCTTTGTGTTTACGATAACCCCGGCACCACGCAGTTTATTTTCAGCGACGAGCTTCATGGCCAAATAGCGCAGCTCCCGAACGTGTCATCTATCAAGATTCCCGGAGTGCCTGAGAACCCTATTGAAGCAAGGGCGCGGGTTGAAAGGCTTCGTGCACAAATTCCATCAACCGTAACTGTGGGTGTGAGTGGAGATGCCTTCGCTGCGACCGGCCTGAATGCCGGCTGTGATGCCTGGTATTCCGTGATCGGGGGCGTGTTTCCCGCCACAGCACTTGCGATTACCCGCGCAGCTCAGGCCGGGAACGCGCAGGAAGCGACACGTTTGTCGGAACGATTACAGCCCTTATGGGACTTGTTCAGCGAGTCTGGAGGAGGCCTGCGGGTTGTTGCGGCTGCTGCGGAATTACGGGGACTTGCTGAGCCCCCGTGTTTACCGCTGCCGCTTAAAGCCTTGGATAAAGAGGGACGTCGACGACTGGCGAACTTGATTGATGAACTGGATTTATCGTGACGCAAATAACGCTCCACGACGGTCAATACAACGGCAGTTTTTTCCGTAAGGCGAATCAAAATCGGGACAGAATTATTTAAGCAAGTTCGACAGGCCTAAAAATAAATCTGGCCCGGTTTCTTCCCGAACTGACCCACGCCTTCTTTAACTTTCTTGCGTTAGCCCACTTGCCTCAAGCAAGCACGTGGTCGTAGAAAAATCGGATCATCTCTCGTGAGACGTTGGGGCCTTTGGGATCGGTATATGAGCCCCGTCTACTCCCCCCTGACCACGCGTGCCCCGCCTTGTCGATGCGCCACTGCTCTAGCACTGCCCGACCGCCTGTATCATGGTGGATAGCGCGGGTGTAGGCATGGCCATTCGGTACCTGACCTCGCAGGAGGGTGACCTGCGGATCCTTCGCTGTTCCAGTGTCCACGCCGTTATGCGAGTAGAGCTTCGCGCTTTGCGCAATCACCTCGTCACCGTTGCGCGGGTGTACCGTTTTATCCAGATCCCCATGGAACACGATCGTTGGCACGAAGCGTCCCACCGCGTCAGCGCCTTTGTCGCGTTGGCGGCGGCCGAACGGCGCGCCCATTTGCTTCATGGCGGCAAATGCGGATGGCATGTCGTGGGCGGCGGCGTATGGAAGACCGGAATGGACGCCGATAGCAGCGTAAAGATTGGGGTAGGTTCTGCCCATGATGGCGGCCATTGCGCCGCCTGCGGAAAGTCCGGCGACGTAGACTCGGCGCGTATCGACCGCGTAGGTGCTGATGATGTCGCGTGTGAGACCGGCAATGATCGAGGGCTCGCCGTGGTCGCGCCGTTGGTGAGACGCGTCGAACCAGTTCCAGCACTTGTTCTGATTGGCGGTGGATTTCTGCTCGGGATAGACGACGAAGCACTGATGTTCCTCGGCAAGCGAATTCACGCACGTGCCGGCGGCAAAATCGTCCGGGTTTTGCGTACAGCCATGGAGCATGATGATTAACGGGAGCGTTTGCCCTTGATAGCCGCTCGGGATGTACAACTTGTACGCGCGGGTTCCTGCCGGGTTACTGTAAGACCCTGACAGGAATTGCCCATCGGGTTGTTCGTTGCGTGCTCGATCGGGGGTTGGCTCTGGCTGGCGCGCCGGTTTGGCGAATTCCCATTGACGCGGATTCCGGGCGCGGAAGCGGGTGGATGGTTTGGGAGTGCGCGCCTGCTCTTGATGTGCCTTGGTACTATTCGGCGGCGGGAGAGCTTCCGGTGCGACGACATGAAAGCTGCCTTCGATCGCTGCCTCATTGCCAGCAGCGGAGGAGTTGGCCGCGGCATCAGGCGTGAGGCCCCGCAGCGTGCGTTGAATCGCACCGGTGGCCTCGTGCAGTCCGCCGGGCGCGCATCTGGCGCATTGCCTCACGCATCCCCTCTTGTAGTGCGTTATGTCTCTTCATGATTATCTCCTACTGATTAGTGGATTCGATCGGCCAACGCGGCTTTGACCGCCTTGCTAGCGTGAAAGGCGCCCAGCACCGCGACGGAAGTGATGGTGGCGCGCCAGTTCCGGTGACACATCGTCGGCAATGCGGGCCAAGCCGAGCACCTGAATTTGAAGTTGCTCCCCAGCCACTTGCACCGCCTCAAGATCCTGGCGCGAGAAGTCTTGCAGGCCGAGGACGAAGGTTTTGCGGGCCACCGTTTGCTTCACCACCTCCGCATGCGTTGTGAGCTGGTTTCGTATTGCCGTGCGGATGAAGTCGGTGCGGTTGGAATAAAATCCTTCCTTCACCAATAGGTCAATCTGGCCCAGGTCAACAAACCCGAGGTTGATCGTGATTTTCTCGGACTCTCCGGCCTTCGCCCTTAGTTCATGTACAGTCATAGTTGTCTCTCTTGCCATCCAAATGACATCCATATACCATCTGTTCACCATCTATATGGATGGTGGCACATGAGTCATCGTCGCTTTTGTTTTGTTCAATTTTATTTCGCATTTTGGGCGCGGGCCGATGATGAAGGTGCGATGGCATGCGGGATACCACCTATCTTCCCGTCTGCGAACGTTGGAAACTCAGGGAAGTGGCCGCCTTTGAAAACTAGCCTCTAAGCCCGAGTGCGGCATATGTGACGTTTTTCACCACACCAGCTCAAACTCGAAAGCCAAACCAAGGGAAGCGGGTGTGTTCTTTTTTTATAAAGTGTCACTGCTGGGAAAGGACCGTTTTACGAACAAAAGCGGTGAAAACCTCTGGAGAAATGCAAAACCGGGACATGATTATTTGAGCAGGTTCGACAGGCCTAAAAATAAATCTGTCCCGGTTTCCCACCATGTCACCGTAGATGTGTGTGCCACAGCAATGCGCGCGGTCTAACTGGAGTTGACCACGTAGCATGAAAAGCTGTTGAAGTGATGGAGGAACCGACCCTCCGGAGTCTGCCTGCAGGGGCCGGGCTCCAAACCACCCCGAGCGGCATTGGCTGAAGACCGTTGTCGTGAGCGTCGGGGGGAAAGGCGCATCCATGGGGTGCGTCAGGTAAGAATCGAGAAGGCGAGCACAAGCGAACCATCGTCAAGGTGTCGAAATTGATAACTGACATCAGAACCGGGGGCCACATCTATCCCCGGGATAAGTCCATCGGAAACCTGTTTACTGGGTGGGCGGTGTCCGGCATAGAGATGGCGCGAGCTCGATTCAGGCGCTTCAACGGAACTGTGGGAACTCAATGCCGTGATGTTAAGGGAGAGCATCAAGTGAAGAAAAGCGAGATGCAGAGTACCGATGCACGGATTGAGGACGGATCGACCTGTAGTCGTGTTGATGCCTCTGTAATGGAGGCGGAGCGAAGGGGTCGAATTGCTTCGGCTGATTCACAGGCCAACTTCTCTGGAAGGAGGAGCCCGTGACATCAGCAAAACCGTTTGTGATTCCAAAGCGACTGATATGGGAAGCCTATCAACGAGTCAAAGCGAATCGAGGTGAAGCGGGCGTTGATGGTCAATCGATCTCGGATTTTGATCGGGAGCTGAGCAGGAATCTTTACCGGCTCTGGAACCGGATGTCGTCAGGAAGCTACTTTCCGCCGGCGGTGAAAGCCGTACCGATTCCAAAGAAATCAGGTGGGGAGCGAATACTCGGGGTACCAACGGTCGGTGACAGAATTGCACAGACCGTCGTCACGATGACCCTTGAACCGATTCTGGAGCCGGTCTTTCATGAAAACTCCTATGGATACCGGCGGGGGAAATCGGCGCACGATGCGCTCGCGGTAACGCGCAAGCGATGCTGAGAGCATGATTGGGTTCTTGAGTACGATATTCGCGGCCTGTTCGACAACATTGATCACAGTCTGCTGCTGAAAGCCCTTCGTCATCACTGTCATGATCGATGGGTGTTGCTGCACGTGGAGCGTTGGCTGACAGCACCAATGCAAAGTCGAGATGGGGTACAAGAGTCACGGAGTGTTGGCACACCGCAAGGTGGCCCACTGTCTCCGGTGCTTGCGAGCCTGTTCTTACACTATGCCTTGGACCGTTGGCTAACAGCGAACCACAAGGACATCCCTTTCTGTCGATACGCTGACGATGGCATCTTTGCATTGCCGCAGTGAAGCTGAGGCGCACTATCTGCGTGAGCAGCTGATGAGGCGACTTCACGACTGCGGCTTGGAGATACACCCGACGAAAACCCGGGTGGTGTACTGCAAGGACAGCAGGCGGACTGAAACGCATGAGCACATTCAATTCGACTTTCTCGGCTATACCTTCCGGCCGAGACGCACGGTTAATCGGAGCGGCAAGATATTACTGGGATTCACCCCAGCAGTAAGCGGCCAAGCGATGACAGCCATGCGCCAGTCGATACGACGATGGCATCTGACCCTACGAAGTGAGCTATCTCTGGACCAACTGGCCCAGGTGTTGGCCCCACGCGTACGGGGGTGGATTAATTACTATTGTCGGTTCAGAGGCTCCGAGTTCCAGCCTGTGGCAGATCATCTCGATCGCGCTATCATTCGATGGGCCATGCGGAAACACAAGCGCTTACGCGGTCGCAAAATGAGAGCCGTCTCATGGCTCGACCGCGTCAAGCGAAAACAGCCAACCCTGTTCGCACACTGGTGTGGGCGGGGTGCGTTTTCGGTTGGAGCAATGGGAGCCCGGTGAGCTGAGAGGTTCACGCCGGGTTCTGAGAGCAGTTGAAGGGGCAGTTCCTTCGGCTGACTCACCCCAGTTGGCGATTTCGCCTAATTCATCACCTGGTGGGTGGTATGAGAAACACGATGGCTCGTTATTCCGAAGAACATAAGGCCGCAATCCTGAAGAAGCTGCTGCCGCCCCAGAACCACACTGTAGCCGCTGTCTCCGCAGAGGAAGGCATCGCCAATGTGACCCTGTACAATTGGCTGAAACAGTGTCGGCAACGAGGAGTACCTGTGCCAGGAGATAAGAAAACCGCGGACCATTGGTCCGGCGAAGCCAAGCTGGCTGTGGTCATTGAAACCGCGCCGCTATCCGTGGGCAGCACGCCCCTCGCTACCTCGCCAAGTTCGAGTACCGCTTCAATCGGCGCTATGACCTCAAGTCCATGATCCCGCGCTTTCTCACGGTGGCGGCGAGAACGCCGCCGATGCCGTACCGGTTCCTGAAGATGGCTGAGCTATATGCGTAATCAGGAAGATTTTTAGATATATGCGTGAGATGGATTTGGTATCGAGATTAAACGGTCGCAATCCTCGGCCAGGCAACACATGCTCGGCAACGTACTGAATATCGTGTTTTATCGCATGATAACTCGGAAAAATAGGTATTGGTCGAGACTTAAAATACCCCAACAACACGGCAAACATGCATCGATTTTGACGAGACTTTTGCCTTTGTATCCGGCTTAACTCGATATCGTTAAAAGAGAAAAAGTAGCGTTGATCTGCCTCTGTAAAGCTTGGCGGGCCGTACAACTCAGATTCTTCTGCTGAAGTGAGTATCTGAATTCGTTCATCATGAGCCATTTAGAGTATTCCAAATGGCATAAAAACTATCAGATTCAACGCTTATTACGAGCCTTGCAAAAGTAATATATCGCTACAGCCCGTGAATGACGGGCGCTGGCAGCGCTTTTGTCCTTTTTGGACGAAAAATCCCTGGAACCCCTGTATACGACGTTCCAGCGCGTCGACACCCTGTCGATTGATCGCCGTGAAGGGTTCATCCAGTACCCATAACGGGCGCGGCATCAACACAAGACGGGCCAGCGCCACACGCCGCTGCTGGCCGGCGGATAGCTGCGCCGCCGGGATATCCTCGAAACCGCTCAGGCCAATTTCACCCAGCGCCGCCAGCCGCTCGGCATGATTGCCGCGCTCACCATTCAACGCCTGATACCAGGCGAGGTTTTCGAGTGGCGTCAGCGCTGTATTGACGCCTGGCTGGCGCGTGGCCCAGATACAGCAGGTTGGCAAGAAAGTCCGTGCGCACTCGGCGCATCGGCTGGCCGCTCCAGGTCAGCTCGCCCTGATGATCAGTGAACTGGCCAGACAGAATCTTCAGTAAGGTGGTCTTGCCGCTACCGTTGGGCCCTTCGACGCGAAGCACTTCGCCGGGACCGACGCTCAGGTCGAGTTCCCTAAACAGCCAGCGATCGTCGCGTTCGCAGGCCAATCCACGTGCGTCGAGGCGGAATATCAAGGCGCTTCCCCACCACTCATGATCAGCCCGGCACTGTACACAAAAAGCCCTTGAGCGACCAGTGACGCTGTGCGTCAGCGCGTCGCATCTTTCGACGAGGATCATCGGCAGGATGCGACTTTGGTAGCCCATTCTCCGGGTTAGCTGGGCTTGCTATGATGCGCGAGGTTATCTCCATGGGAGTTAAGGGTCATGCAGCGCGCCACACCGCACTACCTCCACCGCTTGCCCAACCTGCCGCTGGTCGATGCCACCTGGCCGAGCAAGGTCTGCCCCGATCAAAGCAGCGTATATATCCCATCGCGCATGGTGCGTCGCAATACCTACGCGCTGGAGGTCCGCGGCGATTCGATGATCGACTGCAACATCCATGACGGCGATGTGATCATCATCGAGCGCTACGAAAGCGCCGAAAACGGCGAAACCGCCGTAGTGATGATCAACAATCAGGAAGTGACACTGAAAAAGCTGTATATCGAGAAATCCGGTGCGCGCCTGCAACCGGCCAACCAGGACATGCTGCCCATCTACCTGAAGAACGATGACATTCAGGTGCTGGCAGGTGCTGGGTCTGGTGATGGGCGTGATGCGCCAGCCCGCCCACGCGGCCTGAGGAGCTACCCGATTCCGCGCCAGGCCCATGCCTGGCTCGCCAGCCGCGTACTCGAGTAGCGTCTCATCCAGGGCGACTCATTGAGTCGGCGGGGCCCACCGCATCGGCGCAACTGCCCAACGCGACCTCGTAAGACAAGTCAATATGCCTGTCCAGCAATGCTCTGGCGCCTCGCGCATCGCGCGCCAACGCTAGTTCCACCAGTTCACCGTGCTGTGCGTCCAGCGTGCTGCGAACCGAAGGTAGCGGTGGCACCATGCGCCGGTAACGGTCGAACTGGTCATGCAACTGCTGGATAAAACGTAGCAGCCATATCGATTGGCAAGGCGCTACCAACGTGCGATGAAAATGGCTGTGATGCTGCTCCCATTGCTCGATCTGATTCGGGTCGTTATCGGCGCGCATCAGGCGATGGCGAGCGGCCAGCAGCAGCGATTCCCACTTCACGTCGCCATGGCGAATCGCTCGCTCCAGCGCCATGCCCTCTAGCTGGCGACGCATTTCGGTAATATCGTCCAGCTCGACGCGGGTCAGGCGCGGCACACGAAAGCCACGCTGATTCTCCTGAATTAGCAACCCATAGGCCGCCAGCCGATTGAGCGCCTCACGCAGCGGGCTCAGCCCCACTTGATAGTGTTCCCGCAGGGTGCTGATACCCAGCTTTTCTCCGGCGGTGAAACGCCCATTCACCAGGTCGTGGCGCAGAATATCGAATATCCGACTGGCCGTGGTTGCACCCTCCGCCTTCCCGTCTTGAGCCATTTTTCCTCCTCATCCTGCAATGACCTCGTCATGCCAAGCTTGACGCATCTTCTTGCGACAATCTATACTCCCCAAATAATAATCGATTTTATTCAATTAAAACGATTTTAAAGCATAACAATCACAATCGACCGGAGATGGCATGCTAACGCCTTTTTCCCAGCAGAATCCTTACACTTCTCAACGTAGCGCCACCTATGCCAAGCGCGGCATGGTCGCGGCTTCTCAGCCCCTTGCCAGCCAGATCGGTCGTGACGTGCTGGCCCAAGGGGGCAATGCCGTGGATGCCGCGATCGCTACTGCCGCCGCCTTAACGGTGGTCGAACCCACCGGCTGCGGAATTGGCGGCGATGCCTTCGCCCTGGTTTGGATCGCATCTGATAACACTGGCAAGGGGAAGCTACACGGGCTCAATGCCAGCGGCAACGCACCCGCAAGCCTGACTCCGGAGGCCGTCGGACAGGCAGGTCACGACAGCATGCCTCTTTATGGATGGACGCCCGTCACCGTGCCGGGTACGCCCGCTGCCTGGGCGGAACTCTCCAGACGCTTCGGCAAGCTCGATTTCGCCATCTTGCTCGCGCCCGCCATTCGTCTGGTGCGGGAGGGGTTTCCCGTCTCGCCCGTCATCAGCACGCTATGGCAGCGCGCGGAAGCCACGTTTCGTCGCCATTTCAGCGAAGCGTCGACCCAAGCCTGGTTCGATACCTTCACCCCTGAGGGCCATGCTCCTCATCCGGGAGAGATGTTCCGCTGCGAAGCCCAAGCTTGCACGCTCGAAGCGCTGGCCGAAACGCACTGCGAGAGCTTCTATCGCGGTGAGCTCGCCGAGAAGATCGACGCTTTCTCGCGGCGCACCGGAGGCTATCTGCGCCAGCAGGATCTCGCCGACTATCGGACCGAGTGGGTCGCGCCCATCTCGGCGAATTATCGCGGCTATGACGTCTGGGAAATACCACCCAATGGCCAAGGCCTCGTCGCGCTGATGGCGCTGC
>Ga0307486_1003004_pt1 | contig 11288 bp, 10 predicted proteins | sample CBIW02metaG_FD_203663 | JGI IMG/M metagenome (GOLD analysis project Ga0307486, IMG submission 203663) | Sea-ice brine microbial communities from Beaufort Sea near Barrow, Alaska, United States - CBIW 0.2 | ecosystem: Environmental > Aquatic > Marine > Coastal | place: USA: Alaska | collected... | reverse complement strand
GAAAAGGAGGGCCCCGATGGACCAGTTGCTGGGCGCCGTGCTGAACGGCTTGACGAGCGGCTCGATCATCTTCATGTTCGCGGCGGGTCTCACCGTCGTGTTCGGTGTGGCCGGCATCCTGAACTTCGCCCATGGCGGGGTGTTCATGATTTCCGCGTACGCCGCAGCCAGCGTGCTCCAGCGCTCGCCCGGCTCTGACTTCTCATATGTGTACGCAGTGCTGGTTGCCGTTCTCGTCGCCGTGGTGCTGTCCGTGGTGCTCGAGCTTGTGGTCATCAGGCGCTTCTACCAATACCAGCACGAGTACATGCTGCTCGGCACGTATGCGCTGTTGCTTGTTCTCGAGGGCGGCGCGGAAGTCACCTTCGGCGTCGAGGCGTACTTTGCGCCCATGCCTGGTTGGGCGAGTGGCGGCTTCACGATCGGCGCGGTGTTCGTGAACTGGTACATGGTGATGGTCATGCTCCTGGGCGCGGTCGTGGCCTCCGGACTGATCCTGTGGCTGCGGCGAACTTCCAGCGGTAAGGTCATCAAGGCCGCCGCGATCGAGCCCGAGGCCTCGCGCTCGCTGGGTATCAACGTTCCCCTGGTGCTGACTCTGGTGTTTGCCCTCGGTGGCGCCCTCGCCGGTCTTGCCGGAGTCGTGCTGGCACCGAACCAGGCGATCGACCTGTCACTCGGCAGCACTTTCGTGGTGCAGGCCTTCGCCGTTGTCGTCGTGGGCGGTCTCGGCAGCATCAGCGGCGCGTACGTCGCGGCGCTGGTCCTCAGCCTCGCCGACTCTTTGTGGTTCACATATCTGCCTGGGGTGCCACAGGTCGCGCTCTATCTCGTCATGGTCCTGATCCTGGTATTCCGGCCCGAGGGACTCTTCTCCGTTCGAAGGGTGACCACCGCATGAGCATCGAGAAGGCGGATCGCAATAAGGACCTCGTCCAGCGGGTCATCGGGGTGGCTGGTGCGCTAGCGGTCATCGTGCTGCTGTTGCTCGTGCCGTCCTTCACCAGCCAGTACATTGTCTTCAACGTCGGCTCGGCGGTATGCAGTGTGGTGCTCGCATTGAGCTTCAATATCATCTTCGGCTACGGCGGCGTCGTGTCGTTCGGGCATGCGTCCCTGTTCGCGGTCGGCGGGTACGTCGCCGGTATCTCATTGAACAACGGGCACGGTTTCTGGTTCGCCATGATCGCCGCAGGCATCGCGGGCGTCGTTGTCGGTGCTGGGTTCGCTTTGGTCGCATTGCGAGCCTCCGGCATCTACTTCGCGATCATCACGCTCGCGATGGGCCAGATCGTGTTCATCGTGGCTCAGCAGTGGAATGAGGTCACCGGGGGAATCAGCGGCCTTTCCGGCATCGATGTAACATCTATCAATCTCGGCGTCACAACTCTCGAACTCCCCAACGCTGACGCCTACTACCGGGTTGTCGTGGTGGTGGGTGCGCTCTTCCTCGGTGCCATGTGGTTGCTTTCGCGCACAAGGTTTACGCGGCTGCTGCGGGCGACCCGCGACGACGACGTGCGTGTCGCGGCCCTGGGCCTGAACGTCTACCGCTGGCGGTTCGTCGCCTTCGTGTGGTCGGCCCTGTTCGCTGCCCTTGCGGGAGGGCTGTACGCGCCGCTCGGCGGCCTGGTCTACCCGGAGCTCGGCCGGTGGGACGCCTCGGCGGAGCCGATCCTGGCGACCTTGCTCGGTGGGTCTGGGTCATTCTGGGGGCCTGTGGTCGGTGCGGTAATGTTCGCGCTGATCGACTTCTTCACTCGTGACCTCAACTCGCTGCGGGTCATCATCACCGGCGTCATCCTGCTGCTGGTCCTGCTGGTCGCTCCCGGTGGCCTCACTGGACTGCGCGACCGCTTCCGCCGTTCGTCGCGTGCCGCCGGCGTGCCCGGCCGTGATGACACCAAAACCACCGCCGACGTGGGAGGAACCGATGTCTGAGACCCCTCAGGGCCCAGTGCAGGACGTATTCGCCCTAACCGTCGACTCGGTCGACCTGGTGTACGAAAATGGCTTCCGAGCGCTCAACGGGGCAACGTTGGAGGTCGGGACGGATGAGCGGCACGCGTTGCTCGGCCCCAACGGCGCCGGCAAGACGACCCTCTTTCGTGCGATCTGCGGAGAGATTAGCCCTACGGCTGGCACCATCGAGGTGCTCGGGAAGTCGGCAAAGGGGGCTTTGCCTGCCCAACTGATCCGCCGTGGTGTGGGAAGGTCCTTCCAGATCGGCCGTGTCTTCGAGACCTTCACAGTCGGCGACAATCTTGAGTTGGCGCACGAGGCACGAGAGACCTGGCCCGGCTGCAGCCGGGCCCGGCGGCTGCGACCAAGCGACGAGGCCCAGGCCGCCGGCCATCAGGTAGCGATCGATTTTCGGATCGAGCACATCTACGACCGCGAGGCCAGTTTGCTGTCGCACGGCGAGAAGAAGATTCTCGAACTCGCGATGGCGGTCATTCAGCAGCCTCGCCTGCTTCTTCTCGACGAACCTATGGCAGGTATGTCACGCGAGGAGACCGAGCGCGCCATCGAGGTCCTTCGCGTGGTCGGCGCCGAGCGGGCGGTCCTCTTTACCGAGCACAACATGGACGCAGTCTTCGCGTTGGCCGACCGGGTCACTGTGCTGGCCCGCGGATCGGTCATCGCCACCGGGACGCCGGACGAGATCAGGAACGACCCGATGGTGCGCGAGGCATACCTAGGTAAACGGTCCGGCGCCGGCGACTTCGGCTACGCATGAGAGGAAAGACGATGAACGACGGCACCACGAAGACGCTCGAGGTTCAGAACCTCAGCGCGTATTGGGGGACCGCCCGTGCCGTCGAGGATGTGAGTTTTTCGGTGGGCTCGTCCGAGGGCATCGCGCTTCTGGGCCGCAACGGGATGGGTAAGAGCACGACTCTGCGGTCCTTGCTCGGCGTCGGCCCGCGCGTCGAGGGCGGCATCTTGATGGACGGCAAGGACATCACGGGTATGGCCTCGCACCGCCGTGCCCGCGCCGGCATGTCTCTCGTGTTCGAAGACCGCAAGGTTTTACCCCACATCACGGTGGAAGAGAACATCCGGATGGGCCAACGCGCGGCGAGCGGACGCACAGCGCCGACCGTCGACGAGGTATACGGCGGCTTCCCGCTCCTGGCCGACCTGCGCAACCGGATCGCTGGCAATCTCTCGGGAGGCGAGCAGCAGATGCTCGTGCTCGCCCGTGCCGTGACCAGCGCGCCCCGCGTGCTGCTGCTCGACGAGCCCGTCGAGGGGCTGGCGCCGGTCGTCGTCGAACAACTCGTCGAGGCCATCCGCTGGGTCCGCACGAACCTCGACCTAGCCTTGGTAGTGGCCGAACACAAGCTCTGGTTCACCCGACAGTGCACCGAGCGAGTCCTGGTCCTGGTGGACGGAAGCGTCGAATTTGAGGGGACCTGGGAGGACTTCGACTCTGACACCCGCGTCGAGGGCTTCCTCACCGTCGCATGACACACGAATTCTCAGACGAAAGGTGAACACCATGTTCGACACCGACCAGAAGGCATTCCGCGACCTGCTCATGGAAATAGGCCGGGAGCGCATCCGCGACAAGGCAGCCCGCTGGGATCGTGAGCACGAGTTTCCGTGGGAGATCCACGAGTTGCTTTCCGAGCAGGGTCTCTACGGGCTCATGATTCCGGAGGAGTACGGCGGGCTCGGTCGTAGCGTGGTTGACTTCGCGATCATGCTTGAGGCGCTCGGTGCTTCTTCGGCCGACGGCGCCACGATGGGCGCCCTCGAGACGTCCTCGCTCGGGGCACAGCCGATCCTGCTCGCCGGCGACGACGAGCAGAAGAAGCGCTGGCTGCCCGAGGTGGCCTCTGGTGAGGCGCTCTGCGCTTTCAGCATCACCGAGGCCGACTCAGGCTCGGACGCGAGCTCGATCACCAGCACCGCCGTCCGCGAGGGCGACACGTACCGCATCCGCGCCCGGAAGGTGTTCTGTACGCTCGGCAGCGTCGCCCGCTACATCACGGTGTTCGCCAAGACCAGCAAGGACGACGGGGTCCGCGGCATCAGCGCTTTTGTCGTGGACACCCGCGATGCGCCGGGCTTCTCAGTGGGTCGGGTCGAGAAGAAGATGGGTCTTCGCGGCAACCCGACAGTCGAGCTGAACTTCGACGGCGTCGTCGTCCCCGTGGAGAACCGCCTCGGTGAGGAGGGGGCAGGCTTCGGCATCGCGATGCAGACCCTTGCGAAAGGTCGCGTGGCCGTCAGCGCCGACTCGGTAGGCGTAATGCAGTTCTGCATGGACTACGCCGCCAGTTACGCCCGCGACCGCAAGCAGTTCGGGCGTCCGCTGAGCGATCTACAGGCGATCCAGTTCAAGCTCGCCGACATGGCGATTAAGCATGAGACGGCGCGCCAGGCGACATACCACGCCGCCCGTGTCCTCGACGATCCTGGATCGACTCGCTCGGAGATCGGGTACGCCACGGCGATCGCCAAGGCGTACTCGACAGATGTCCGGATGGAGGTCGTGAGCGAGGCGATCCAGGTACTCGGTGGGTACGGCTACATGGAGGACCACCCCCTCGAGCGGGTATTCCGCGACTCGAAGATCTACCAGATCTTCGAGGGCACAAACGAGATCCAGCGCATCATCATCGGCCGTGAGGTCGCCAAGGCCGGTGCTCTACGGTGAAGGACTTTCCCCTTCCGCGTCACATCTCGCCCCGCACATTGCCGGCACTGCTCGCGAAGTGGGCGGCCCATCATCCCGAGGCCATCGGCTTCGTCGGACGTGCCGGCGACGGGGTCTATCGCGAGGTCACATGGTCGACCTGGCAGTCGCAGAGCGCGGCGCTCGCCACCCGGCTCACCGAAGACTTCGGCGTATCGAAGGGCGACAAGGTCGCCTGGATGCTCGGCAATGACTACGGCCACCAGGCTCTGCTGCTCCATCAAGCCGTCGCCCGTCTGGGTGCGGTCAGCGTGCCGATTAACACCCGGCTGACATCCCCCGAGACGGCCTACATCCTGGGACATAGTGACGCCCGAGTAGTCTTCCACCCACCGGCACAGAAGGCGATCGTGGCCGAGTACATCGCGGCCTCACCCATCTGCCGCAGCATCGAGATCCCGCCTGGAGTGGACGGCGAGAGCGACTTTGCGCGGATGCTGCGCACGGTCGAGGAGCCCGTCGCTGTGGCGCCGCTGACCGACGAGGACGAGGCGATCATCCTCTACACGTCCGGCACCACGGCGAGCCCGAAGGGTGTGGTGCACACGCACGGCAGTGCCATTGCGGTCGGCGTCGCCGTGTCGGACCTGTTCATGCTGAACCAGGAAGACCGCCTGCAGGCGCACTTCCCGCTGTTCACCGGCGGCGGGTTGCACTTCAACGGGATGGCCGCCCTGTGGTCTGGAGCGACATACATCGTCGACGACTTCTCCACCCGGCCCAGCCTCGAGCTCCTGCAGGAGTTCCGGGCTACTGTCTGTGTCGCGGTGCCCAGCGTCTACCAGTTCTGGCTCGAGGAATCCGGCTTTTCCGCCGACCACCTGCCTGACCTGCGGATTCTCGACTACGGAGGCGCCAGCATGGCGGCCACCGTGATCGAGAACCTCCGGCGAAGGTTGCCCGGCATCTCGCTCATGCAGTCGTACGGACTCACCGAGGGGGGTCCTGGCGGCATCTACCTCGCCGGCGACTACTGCGAACGCAAGCTCGGCTCCGTTGGCAACCGCGGCTTCGGGCCGTACACGCAATTCCGGGTGGTTGACGAGAGCGGGCGGGACGTCGGCCCCGATGAGCTGGGCGAGTTCATCATCCGGGGGCCGTCGATCATGAAGGAATACTTCAAGGATCCCGAGCAGACCGCATCGGCGATCCGCGACGGCTGGCTGCACACCGGCGACGTCGTGCGCTTCGACTCTGACGGCTTCGTGTTCCACGTCGACCGGATGAAGGACATCGTCGTGCGTGGCGGCTTCAACATCTCCTCCGCGGAGGTGGAGTCGGCATTCGTCTCGCACCCGGACGTCATTGAATGCGCCGTGGTCGGCAAGCCGCACCCCAAGCTCGGCGAGGACCTGCGCGCCTACGTCATCCTGCGGGACGGCTCGACGGTCAGCCCGGCGGAGCTACGGGCCTACGCCCAGGAGCGGCTGGCCGACTTCAAGTGCCCCCGCGACATCGTCGTCCGCAGCGAGTTCCCACGCAACGCCACCGGCAAGGTCCTCAAGCGCATGCTGCGTGAAGAGGCCGTCACAGAAGGAGCCACCGTCTCATGAAGGCCGCAGTCTGCACCGACACGTCGTCCCCGCTAACCTTGGAGGACATCCCCACACCGATGCCGCGCTCCGGGGAGGTGCTGATCCGCAACGCCGCTTGCGGCGTCTGCCACACCGACCTCCACGTCATGAAGGGTGAGGTCGCCTTCCCGATGCCGTGTGTGCTCGGGCACGAGGTCTCCGGCACGGTCGAAGACATCGGCGCCGGCGTCGACAACGTCAAGACCGGCGACCGGGTCGTCGCCTCGTTCATCATGCCGTGCGGCTGGTGCGCGAACTGCACGAGCGGACTCGAGGACCTGTGCTCGACGTTCTTCGCGTTCAACCGCTTGAAAGGCACGCTGTATGACGGGGAGACCCGCCTGCACCGCCCAGACGGACAGCCTCTCGCGATGTACTCCATGGGCGGGCTGGCCGAGTACTGCGTCACCCCGGCGACGAGCGTCTTCAAGATCCCGGACGCAGTCGACCTCGTCGATACATCGATCCTCGGGTGCAGCATGTTCACCGCCTACGGTGCCGTCCGCAACGTCGCGGACCTGCGAGTCGGCGAGTCAGTGGCCGTTGTAGCCGTCGGGGGTGTCGGCGCCAACATTGTGCAGATGGCCGCGATCAGCGGTGCCGAGCGCATCATCGCGATTGACGTCGACGACTCAAAGCTGGCGCTGGCCTCCATGATGGGCGCCACCCACGTCATCAACTCCCGTGACGTCGACGCCGTCGCGGCGGTTGCCGAGATCACCGGCGGGGTCGGCGTGCACGCCGCGTTCGAGGCCTTCGGTCACCGGGATACCGTCCGACTGGCCGCCGAGATCGTCCGCGACGGAGGGCAAGTTGTCGTGGTCGGTATCCCGACGGCGGGCACCCAGTTGGAGGTCGACCTGACCCGCCTCGTGCGTCGTAAGATCCAGATCAAGGGGTCCTTCGGTGCGAAAGCCCGCCGTGACCTCCCGACCCTCCTGCGGCTACTTGCCGCGGGCAAACTCGACTTGACCAGCGTCATCTCGCAACGCGTCCCGCTCGATCAGGCGCCGACGATCTATCAGTCCCTCAGCCGCGGCGAAATCCTCGGCCGTGCTGTCGTAACGATGGGGGTTTGACGTCATGGGTCGACTCGATGGAAGGTCAATTGTCATCACGGGTTCCGGCCGAGGCTTGGGCCGCGCCTATGCTTTGTCCTGTGCCCGCGAGGGTGCCTCCGTCTTAGTCAACGACGTCGATGCCGAAGAGGCCCACATCGTCGCCGACGAGGTGCGCGCGATCGGTGCGGCCGTGGAGGTGTCGACGGCCGACGTCGGCGACCGTGAGCAGGTCGCCGACTTGATCGACCAGGCGGTACGGTCCTTCGGGGCGGTCGACGGACTCGTCAACAACGCGGCCGTCTACGATATCGCCGATTTCGGTGCCACTCCGCCCGGGGTGGCTGAGCGGGCGTTGCGCGTCAACGTGCTCGGGCCGATCCTGTGCACCGAGGCGGCGCTCCCTCACCTGCGTGCCCGCCGCGGTGCAGTCGTCAACATCACCTCCGGCGCGCAGTGTGGCATGCCCCGGCTGTCGGTCTACGGGGCCACCAAGGGTGCCGTCGCCAGCTTGACCTACGCCTGGTCAGCTGAGCTAGCCAACGACGGCGTGCGGGTGAATGCCATCTCACCCACCGCGGGCACGCGTATGGTTTCCGTGTCAGTCGCCAAGGGATTAGACGGCGTCGACTCCGAGACGCCTCCCGAAGACATCGCGCCCGTGGTCGTGTATCTCCTCTCCAGTCTCAGCGTGGGCGTCACCGGCCAAGTTTTCCGATTCGACCGGGGTGCCCTCAGCGTGATGGCGCATCCGCACGTCCGTGAGCCCGTCGTGCAGCGTGACGTCTGGTCAGTGACGGACGTCGCCGAGGCGGTCGCCTCCCTCCGACCAAGCTTCATGGCCTCCGGGGTCGTGGTCGCGTGAACGGCCCAACGAGCGTGGCCTCCGACGTGCGCTTCGACTTCGCTGGCAAGCGCATCTGGATCACCGGCGCCAGCCTTGGCCGCGCCGTGGCCGAGGCGTTCTCCGACGCCGGGGCACGTGTAGCTCTCACCGCCCGCACCAACACCGCGCTCGGCGCCGTCGCCGAACCACTGCGGGGGCGCGGCGACGACGTCCTGCAGCTCCCTACGGACGTCGCCAGCGGCGACGCGGTCCGCCGCGCAGTCGACGAGTTGGAGACTCGGTGGGGCGGCCTGGACGTACTGGTGAACTGCGCCGGCATCAGCCCGGTCTTCCAGCGGGCCGAAGACATCGAGGATGACGTGTGGCACTCGGTCATGGACGTCAATGTCACCGGCACGTTCAACTGCGCCACCACCGCCGTCCGCCTCATGCGGAAGGGCAGTTCGGTGGTCAACGTGTCGAGCATCCACGGGCAGGTGGGCATGGAGCGCATGGCCGCCTACTCGACGAGCAAGGGTGCCGTAGACGCGCTCAGCCGCACGCTCGCCCTCGAGTGGTCGACCCGGGGTATCCGGGTGAACGTCGTGTCCCCGGGTTACGCCGAGACCGACATGACCGAGGGACTGCGCAACCACCCTAAGTGGCGCCAGTACCTTCTCGACCGGATCCCCGTCGGACGGTTCGCCGCAGCAGACGAAATCGTTGACGCGGTCCTCTTCCTGTCCTCTAACTCCAGCCGCTACATGACCGGGTCGAATCTTGTCATCGACGGGGGCTGGACGGCTTCCTAATCCGTCCTGTCTCGGCCACATCTCACACCGGCACCGCACGGTGCCCCGAAAGGAATCACCGAAATGACCACAATCCACGACTCGCAGGCAATCGGCACGACCAACGATTCTCGACCGCTCATCGGACACTTCATCGCCGGCCACGAGGAAGCAGGCACCGGCACCGGCAAGGCGCCCGTCTTCGATCCGGCCCGCGGCGTCGTAACCGCCGACGTAGCCCTCGCCTCGGCCGACGACGTCAACCGCGCCGTAGCCGCCGCGCGCGAGGCGTTTCCGGCCTGGAGCGCCACGCCCTCCCACGTCCGAGCCCGAGTACTGTTCCGGTTCCGCCAGCTGGTCGAGGACGTGGCCGAGGACCTCGCCCGCATCATCACCAGCGAGCACGGCAAGACCCACTCCGACTCACTCGGCGAGGTCACCCGCGGCTTGGAGGTCGTGGAGTTCTCCTGCGGCATCCCGCAGCTGCTAAAGGGTGACCATAGCGAGTCCGTCGGCCGCCGGATCGACGCCATGTCGTTCCGTCAGCCGCTCGGCGTCGTGGCGGGCATCTCGCCGTTCAACTTTCCGGCTATGGTGCCCATGTGGATGTTCCCCGTCGCACTGGCCTGCGGCAACACGTTCGTCATGAAGCCGTCTGAGCGCGATCCCAGCCTCACCCTCGAGATTGCACGCCTGCTCAAGCAGGCTGGCCTGCCTGACGGCGTCTTCAACGTCATCAACGGCAACAAGCAGGCCGTCGACGCACTACTGGAAAACCCGGACGTCGCGGCGGTGAGCTTCGTCGGCTCCACGCCAGTCGCCGAACACGTCTATCGCACCGCCACTGCGAACGGCAAGCGGGTGCAGGCCTTGGGCGGCGCGAAGAACCACATGGTCGTCATGCCCGACGCCGACGTCGACACCGTGATTCACTCGCTGATGGGCGCGGCGTACGGCTCGGCCGGCGAGCGCTGCATGGCAATCTCGGTCGTCGTGCCGGTGGGCCAAGAGACAGCCGACGTCTTGCGCCGCCGCATCGTCGCGGAATTGCGCACGCTCAAGATCGGTGGGGGCAACGAGGCCGATGTCGAGATGGGGCCGCTGGTGACCGCAGCCCACCGCGACCGCGTGGCGTCGTACTTGGACGTCGCCTCCGAGGAGGGTGCGGAGGTAGTCGTCGACGGCCGCGAACACACCATGACCAACAGCGAGGGCTTCTTCATGGGTGGCTCGTTGCTGGACAACGTCCGCCCCGGCATGCGTGTGCATGATGAGGAGATATTCGGGCCGATCCTGTCGATCGTGCGCGCCGAAACGTTCGAGGAGGCACTCGCGGTGGTCAACGACCACGAGTTCGGCAATGGCGCGTCGATTTTCACGAGTGACGGAGGCGCCGCGCAGGCGTTCCTCAAGGGCGTCCAGGCAGGGATGGTCGGTGTCAATGTGCCGATTCCGGTGCCGATGGCCTTCCACTCCTTTGGAGGCTGGAAGCGCTCCCTCTTCGGGGACCACCACATCCACGGCGAGGAGGGCGTGCGCTTCTACACGCGATACAAGGCCGCCACTGTGCGGTGGCCCGGCGTCGACGTCAGCAAGCAGTTCGTCATGCCGACGCACTCCTAACCACTCCGGCGCAGCTGGGCCCGGTGAACGGAGACTCCCGGGTGCATCGGCCCGAGCCCGGGAGAGCGGGGCTCACTCTGACATCGAGATGAACTGGAGCGCCAGCATGTCCGTTTCGCACGCATGGGAACCCTTGAAACCCAGTGCCCACGTGTACCCGGCCGACCGCGCACGACGATCGCGCGGTCGTCGCCCAGGCGAGACCTGTGATGCGCGTAAATGCGGTTGCGCGACCGTGCAGTACGCGTGGTCCGCGGCACGGCGCCACCTGGCGGCCTCGCCCAATAAGTTTCGGACCTGATGGTGATGGCTGAGGCCGAAGCCATCGACAGGTGTGAGGACACGAAGTTTGGTAAAACCAAGCGCGGTGATGAACTACCGGCCGAATTGGCGCGCCGCGAAACGAGGTTGGTCGCCTGCGTGAAGCCAAAGCTGCCCTCGAAGAACAAGCCCGGGCCCGTGCTGAGCACGACGCCGAGGTCAAGGGTCGTGCCCGTGGCGAAGAGGACGACCAGGTCGCCGAACGTGTCGCAGCAGCCGGCGGGTCGGCGGTGCCCAAACCGAAGGCGCAACACAACTTCACCGATCCTGAGTCGAAGATCATGAAAACGGCTCTCCTGACATAGATGTGGGTCAGGGGCGGTGTGATATGGCTGTTGGGCTCTGAGGGTGGCGGTTTCGTAGTGCGCACGGGTGTCTCGTAGATTC
>Ga0307486_1003003_pt1 | contig 11296 bp, 14 predicted proteins | sample CBIW02metaG_FD_203663 | JGI IMG/M metagenome (GOLD analysis project Ga0307486, IMG submission 203663) | Sea-ice brine microbial communities from Beaufort Sea near Barrow, Alaska, United States - CBIW 0.2 | ecosystem: Environmental > Aquatic > Marine > Coastal | place: USA: Alaska | collected... | reverse complement strand
CGCAGAAGCCCCCAGGAGATAAGATTTTCCCGTGTCCTGAAAGGCGGGAAATAAATTATAGCTCAACATATAAACCAATGCTCCGATTATGACGCCCAGAAAGTAAAAATTGAGTAGCTTTTTAGGTGAAAAATATGTGAGAAAATAAGTCCCGGCATAATATAAGATCAACATATTCGATAAAATGTGCCATATTCCCGAATGCATAAAGGAATAGGTGATGATCGTCCAGGGTTTAAAAATATATTCTCCAGGTTCACTTGGAAAAACCAGCCACCCTGTGAGAAAATCGGATGGAAGCTTAAATAAAAAGGAAATGGTTTGAAAAAGGAAAAACAGGATAAAAACTAGGACGTTCAACGCGATGAGTTTTTCTAAGACCGTTGCCGTTTGGAATTTATATCTTATTTTATCTGCTGCTCCCATTAATCCCACCTGTTTTGATTAAATTGATTTTTCTTCCAATACCACATCATTATAAATCCGAAAAGCGCGCCTCCTACATGTGCGAAATGCGCTATTCCTCCCCCAAATATGGAATATCCCGTTATTCCTGAAAACAAATCTAATCCAATTAACACAGGGATAAAAACTTTTGCTTTAATAGGTATGGGTACAAAAATTAAAAATAGTTCCACATTTGGAAACAACATCCCAAAAGCAACCAGGATCCCGTAAATTGCGCCGGAAGCACCCACTGCGGGAGTATTAAAAGAAGTGAACATGCTCTCCAAAGTCTCCTTTGATACCGAGTTTAAAATATCTGTAGAATATTGTCCTGTCTCAAGTAAACGCTGAATTGCATCGGGGTTCACTCCTGCCTGCAAAAGTGCGTTGTATCCCGATTCTACGTGATAATAATTTACAAGGGTATGAAGGACTGCCGCACCTATACCGCAGGAAAAATAGAAAAACAAAAACTTGCTTTTTCCCAACATCTGTTCTATTGGACTTCCAAAAGCCCAAAGCGCATACATATTAAATAAAATATGCATAAATCCGCCGTGCATGAACATGTGGGTAACAATTTGCCAAACTCCAAAATTCTCATTTTGGAAAAAATACAATGAAAACAATTTATAGGTATAATCCCCTATAAACAATGTTCCGGCAAAAAATAAAACGTTAATTATAATAAGAACCTTTACGGTATCTGTGATTCTTCCCATTTACATAAATTTTTTTTCCAATTCTTCAACCTGCAAGGTAATAAAAACAGGCTTGTTAAACGGGGTTAATGAAGGCTCTTTACAAGCAAATAATTCATTTACAATATGTTGTTGTTCAGTTGAATTTAGCAAATTTCCCGATTTTACCGCCATACTTTTCGCCAAAGATTTTGCCAGTAAGTCGGTTTGTGAAAAATTGTTCTCGGGCACCTCATTTTCAAAATCTGCCAGCAACCGCTCGAGCAATATTTCCACTTCACTTTCTGAAATTGTTGTGGGAACACCGGTTATTTCCACCGAATCTGATTTTATATCAGAAAAAACAAAGCCGGTTTGTTCAAGGGAATCCTTGATACCCTGCAATAATTTTATTTCCTGTTGATTAAACTGAAGCACCAAAGGAAACAATAACTGCTGGCTCACGGCTGGAGATAAGGTGATGCTTTTTAAAAGCTCCTCATAAAGTATGCGTGTATGAGCGCGATGCTGGTCTATTACCAACATTCCATTCTTCAAAGTGCTGATGATATATTTCTTGTTGAGCTGAAACGTGGAATTTTGAGCCTCCACATTTTTGGTGGCACCAAAAAGATTTCCCGTTACTTCCTCACTTTCAAATTCAATTTGCTTGAGGTCGATCCCATTTGAATCGCTTTTTAAGCCTGTATATAAACCCTCCCAATCACCCGGATCTTTTTTAAAGGAACTTCTAAATCCGCTGCCGCTCCCAGCTTCGTTCTTAAATGGATTAAAATTGCGATCAACTTCAATTTGTGGAGTTGTGGCGGGCCTGTTTTCAAGATCATAAGGAGTATCCAGACTGGGATCCCTTTCAAAATCCAGCACAGGAGCCACATTAAACTGGCCTAAACTGTGTTTTATGGAACTGCGCAATATTGCATACAGGGCGTGTTCATCGTCAAACTGAATTTCAGTTTTTGTAGGATGAATATTGATATCGATGCTTTTGGGATCTACTGTGAGGTATAAAAAATAACTTGGGAATGCTTTGTCTTTCAACAACCCTTCAAAAGCGGCAGTTACTGCGTGGTTTAGGTACGGGCTTTTTATAAACCGGTCGTTTACAAAGAAAAATTGTTCTCCCCTGGTGCGCTTGGCAAATTCAGGTTTTCCCACAAATCCGGAGATTGTGACAATTTCGGTCTCTTCATTTACGGGCACCAATTTTTCACTGGTTTTACCTCCTAAAATATTGGTGATCCGTTGCCTGTAATTGGTGTTGGAAAGCTGGAATAATTCGCCTGAATTATGGGAGAGCGAAAATGCTATGTTGGGATGAGCAAGCGCCACGCGTTGAAATTCATCTATAATATGACGGATCTCAACGGTATCCGATTTTAAAAAATTACGTCTTGCGGGAATATTATAAAACAGGTTTTTAACGCTGATGGAGGTGCCACGGGAAGTGACACAGGGTTCCTGGGAGATGATCTGGCTGCCTTCTATTTTTATGCAGGTGCCAACTTCATCTTCTTCCCTTTTGGTTTTGAGTTCTACATGTGCAATCGCGGCAATGGATGCCAATGCTTCTCCACGAAAACCTTTGGTATGCAAATGGAACAGGTCTTCTGCCGATTTAATTTTGGAGGTTGCATGGCGTTCAAAACTCAGGCGGGCATCAGTAAGGCTCATCCCCGCACCATCGTCTACCACTTTTACCAAAATTTTCCCGGATTCCTTTACGTAAACCTGGATGTTTTTTGCCCCGGCATCTATCGCGTTTTCAAGAAGTTCCTTAATAACCGATGCGGGACGTTGAACCACTTCCCCTGCAGCAATTTGATTTGCTACATGATCCGGCAATAAATGGATAACATCACTCATTTATGGCCGATTCGAAAAAATGGATAAATCGAAATCTATGATCCATAAAAAGAGAAGCACCAATAAAATTATAATGATTATTAAACGCTTATTTATTTTACGATTTCCTTTGGTCCTGCTCAATTTTCGCGCTTCGGCCCATTGAGACCCGTAATCGTTAGCATTGGTAATGTTTTTATATTTATTGAATTTTGAATCGAAGGAATAAATATTACCCTCATCCTTCCCCTTATAATAACGTGGCGTGTAATTATAGCGGGCATTCTTCCTGGGTTTTAATAAACTTATTTTCAAAAGGTTTGCTTTTTTGAATATTCAAATTTACTTAAAAAGCCTCAAAAAAGAAAGCTGTTTTAAGCTAAATAAAAGGAACAAGAATAATGCCGAAGGAAGGTTTGTTTTATTTTTAGAACTGGGCGTCCTTTCTAAGTTGCGCCATTTTAATTGCGGTAATGCCGGATTCTGAGCCTTTGTTGCCGTGTTTCCCACCGGAACGGTCTATTGCCTGTTGCATATTTTGATCGGTAAGCACACAGAAAATAACAGGAATATCATGTTGTACGTTTAAATCCTTAATGCCATGAGCAACGCCCTGGCACACATATTCAAAATGTTTGGTCTCCCCCTCTATAACGCTGCCAATGGCGATTATGGCATCCAGCATATCAAAGCTTTCCTGCATTTTTTTACATGCGTAAATAAGTTCAAAACTCCCGGGAACATTCCAGCGCACGATCTTCTCTTCCAGAACACCATTTGCTTTCAATGCTTCAATGGCACCTCGGTATAAACCTTCGGTTATTTCTTCATTCCATTCAGCCACAACAAGTCCAAAACGAAATTCCTTCGCATTTGGAACCCTGTTTTTATCGTAATCAGAAAGATCTTTACCGGTAGTGGCCATAATTTTTTATTTCATTGCCTGAGCGCGTCCTAAATAAACAGGGACTTGATTGGCCTCAGGAGTGGTTGAGAATTCGTCTTTTATTCTGTTTAAATATTTTGAAGCCTGTTCGCCTTTTCCTAACTCTATGGCAGTAATGGCGGCTTTAAGAAGAAACTTTGGCGCAGTAAATTCATTTGACCTCATTGAAGCAGCTTTGTCATAATATTTCAAAGCTTCTTCCGACTGGTCCAATTGTAAAAAAGCATCACCAATTCCTCCTACGGCAAGAGCTGCCAATATTTCATCGTCGCTTTTAAAATCTTCCAGTTGGTCTATAGCTTCCTGGTAGTTATTTGTATTTAGATACGCAAATCCTGCATAGTAATGTGCTAAATTGCCGGCCTTGGTACTGCTATAATTGTCAATAATATCAAGAAAACCATATTTCCCTTCTCCTCCGGTAATAGACATATTATATAAGGAATCGGCTTGTGCCCCGTTACTGGCCAAAGCAGTGTCAAAATAGCGTTGTGCCTGGAACATTTCATTGGCAGCCTCGGCTTCCTTAGGCTCTTGTATGAATTTTTGGAACCCTAAGTATCCTAAAACAATAACTGCAGCCAAACCAACTATGACGTATATATATTTTTGGTTTTTTGCAACCCAGGCTTCGGTTTTTCCTGCACCCTCATCCAGGGTGTTAAAAACTTCAGCTGTAGTGGATTCCTTTTCAACCCTTGTTCTTCCTTCTTCTTTGCTTGATGGTTTTTTGCCTTTTTTATTGTAAGTCGCCATAAAATGGATTTAATGAATGGCAAAAATAAAATTTTTATTCTTATTTAGGCGGGAAAATATTTCTTATTTTTTAATAATTTCCGCAGCATTCCATTACCTTTACCCTAATTCATATAATTATTATTAAGCTGAATAACAGCCATTTATGTTTTTAAAATCCCTCTCTTTAGTCAATTACAAAAATTTTGATTCCGTCTTATTTGATTTCGATGCCAAAATAAATTGTTTGGTAGGACATAATGGGGTTGGAAAAACGAATATTTTAGACAGCATCTATCACCTTTCTTTCGGAAAGAGCTATTTCAATCCAATTACCAGCCAAAACATCAACCACAACGCTGAATTTTTTGTGATTGAAGGTGTCCTGGAAAAAAATGACCGGGAAGAACAAATCCTGGTAAGCGCCAGGCGGGGCCAGAAAAAAGTGATCAAGCGCAACAATAAAGCCTATGAGAAATTCAGCGAACATATAGGTTTTATTCCCGCCGTGATTATTTCCCCGGGCGATCGGGATTTGATCCTTGAAGGAAGTGACACCCGCCGCAAATTTATTGATGGGGTGATCTCCCAAAGTGACCGGGAATATTTGAATTCTTTAATTCAGTACAACAAGATCCTGGCACAACGAAACGCGCTTTTGAAATTTTTTGCCGCCAATTCAAAATTTGACAGGGACACCCTTGAAATTTACAACGCCCAGATGGCTGCCTTGGGAAATATCCTGTTTGAAAAAAGGACGGCATTTTTAAATGAATTCATTCCAATTTTCAATAAACGTTACGCAGAGATCGCCAATAATCAGGAACAGGTTTCCATTGAATATAAAAGCCGGTTATTTGAAAAATCCATATTAGAACTGCTGGAAGAAAACCTTCAGAAGGATATGATCCTACAATATACCGGGGTGGGCGTGCATAAAGACGACCTCAGTTTTGAGATTGAAGGGCATCCAATTAAAAAATTCGGTTCCCAGGGACAACAAAAATCGTTTTTGATCGCGCTGAAGCTGGCTCAATTCGATTTTATTAAAAATATAAGTAATGGAAATCCCATTTTGCTGCTGGACGATATTTTTGACAAACTGGACGAGCAGCGGGTAGCGCATATTGTAGCCCTTGTCTCGGAAAACGGACTGGGACAAATTTTTATAAGCGACACCCACGCCGAGAGGACCGAGAAAGTGGTAAAAGAAAGCAACCAATCTTATAAAATATTTAAATTATGAACAAATATATAGGTATCCTGATTTTAGCGTTTTTAATTACAGGCTGCAACAATCAGGATCCCACGAAACAATTGGACAACCTAAACGGATACTGGGAAATTGAACGCGTAGAATTTTCAGAAGATTCCATTCGGGAATTCAAAATAAATGAAAATGTAGATTTTATTGAAATTAAGGACGGAACCGGATTCAGAAAAAAGGTAAGGCCGCAATTTGACGGAACTTATACGGTTACCAATGATGAAGAAAAAGTAGTTGCCAAAATTGAAGAAGGAAAATTGAATTTATATTACACCACCCCGTTCGATTCCTGGAAGGAAACGGTGATCAAGGCTGAAGATGACAAATTGAGCCTTAAAAACGAACAGGGAATAATTTATCATTACAAACGGTTTATCCCACTTTTAGGCGATTATGAAGAAAAGAAATAACGAAAACATGAAGCTAAGTGAGGCATTGCAAAATTTTGTCTCCACCAATAAATTGCAAACCGGACTTGACAAGGTGAATGCAAGGGATGTTTGGACCCAGGAAATGGGCCCTGCAATAGAAAAATATACCACCGCCATTAAACTGGATGGCAGCACTCTTTATGTACAATTGAGTTCTTCGGTTTTAAGGGAAGAGTTGAGTTATGGAAAGGAACGAATAATAAACAGGCTTAATGAAGCCCTGGGAAAAGTATTGATTACAAAATTGGTTTTGAGGTAAATTAAGAGTCCTGTATTAAATCCAACTCTTTTCTCAAAGCCTTATCCACAAGTTTATTCAATGAAATTTTCTCAGACTGCGCTTTAATAGCCGCAAGTTTGTGTACTTTTTCACTTAGCCTGACATTAAAAAAACCTTTAAATTCTTTTTCCGGATTTTTCCCCAATTCCTTACAGGTTTTGAGATAATCATCAACGGCATTAAAAAATGCCAGTTTAATTTCTTCAACACTTGTACCTTCAAAAGTTACCAAATCATCAATTCCCATAATTTTACCATAAAGAATTGAATCCTGATCACTATAATCTATGATCCCCCGGTATCCTTTATATTCGATATAATTATTCATTTTCCTCTTGAAATATCAATAAGATAATAATAAAATCCCTTGAAGAATAAATTTGTTATCGCAAATTTTTTACCTCCTGATAATTTAAATATTTTTGAGGTTTTTATCACGTCCCTAAAGGGACTTTTTTTACATCAATTCAAAAATGTGCTACCAATATAAAATCCCTAACGGGATTGAAATTTATAACTTTTTAAAATAAATATGACAACAGCAAAATTCCGTCAGGAATAAATGTAGATTATCTAAAACAATCAAATCCCGTTAGGGATGAAATGTAGTAGAAAAATAAATTATCCAAACAATCAAATCCCGTTAGGGATGAAATGTAGGTAGAAAAATAAATTTTCCAAAACAATCAAATCCCATCAGGGATGAAATGTTCCCAGGCATCAAAATTATGAATTGTTAAAGCAAAAAACCACCTCATTATAAGGTGGTTTTTTATCATTTATAAAATGAAATTTCTAAAACAATTCCCTTCCGGAGAAATGGAAAGCCGATTCTATTTCAGCATTTTCATCACTATCGCTTCCGTGAACCGCATTTTCAGCAATTGAGCTTGCATATTTGTTCCTGATAGTTCCTTCTGCAGCTTCTGCAGGATTGGTAGCACCAATTAAAATCCTGAAATCTTCAACCGCATTTTCTTTTTCCAACACTGCAGCAACAATTGGCCCGCGTGTCATAAATTCAACCAATTCTCCAAAAAACGGACGTTCATTATGAACGGCATAAAAAGTTTGCGCGTCATGGAGGGTCATTTGGATCATTTTCAAAGCTACAATTCTAAAACCGGAAGCGTTTATCTGTTCAAGGATCCCGCCTATGTTTCCTTTTTCTACCGCATCGGGTTTAAGCATTGTAAAAGTTCTATTCTTTGCCATTTTATGGATTTTAAATTTTTTGTAAAAATAAGCAATAGAATGCTTTGTGCAAGTCAATTATTCCTTTTCTCTAAAAACCATTAAATAATAGCCGCGAACCGCTCAAAATTTGTTTCATTTGTGATTAATTTTACACTGACAAAAATAAAGATCCAAAATTTAAGTAAATAGTATAAAATTGTATCTTTACCCCTTATTATGATAGAACAAAGTATTTTAGAGATTACCTCCGACCTTTCCCGAGCCAACAAAATTGTCATTGTTCCTCATAAAGGACCCGATGGAGATGCTATTGGTTCCTGCCTGGCACTTTATCATTTTTTAAAGGAAAAAGGACACAGCGTTGATGTTATTGCCCCAAATGATTTTCCCCAATTTTTAAAATGGCTTCCCGGAAGTGAGGATATTTTAATTTATGAGAATAAAGTTGAGCAGTGCAATAAATTAATTGAGGAAGCAGATATTGTTTTCACTTTAGATTTTAATATGCTGGACAGGGCCGGGGATATGGTAGATGTGCTCACAGCTTCCAATGCCAGTTTTATAATGATAGACCATCATCCGGAACCTTCAGATTATGCAAATCATACGTATAGTGATTCCACGATGAGTTCCACCTGCCAGATGGTTTATAAATTTATTCATAAACTGCACGGTTTGAAGTTGATCACCCCGGAAATTGCAACCTGTTTATATACGGGAATTATGACCGATACCGGTTCCTTTAAATACAGATCGACTACCAGTGAAACCCATCGCGTTATAGCCGATTTGATAGATAAAGGCGCCGATAACGCAAAAATCCAGAATTTAATTTATGATACATTTTCCGAAAGCCGGATGCGACTTTTGGGAGTTGCCTTACAAAACCTTAAAGTAAACAAGGAATTAAAAACAGCTTATATCACACTTTCCCAGGAAGAACTGGACAGAAATAATTTCAGAAAAGGCGATACCGAAGGTTTTGTGAATTATGGCTTATCATTGGAAGGAATTGTTTTTGCCGCTATTTTTATCGAACATAAATCTGAAAGCATCATAAAAATGAGTTTCAGGTCCAAAGGAACTTTTTCGGCAAACGATTTTGCACGGGCGCATTTTAGCGGGGGCGGACATTTAAATGCTGCCGGCGGTAAAAGCGATTTGAGCCTTGAAAATACCGAAATAAAATTCAACAGCATTATCCACGAATACCGGGAGCAGCTACTAAGTTTATGAAGCAAACAAGCCTTTATTTCATCCTTTTGATCATTGGCCTGGCAGGTTGTAAATCGCCGGAAGCACGAAAACCGGTCACTCAAAATTCAGGTTCCTTTATCAATGAATCCATCCTGCGCAACCGGGACCTCGTAGCCCGGGAGGAAGCTGAGATCCTGAAATTGATCAAAAAAGACTCCACCACAGAATATATTGCTTCCAATAACGGATTTTGGTATTCTTACAACAAAAAATCCACCGATTCCATAAAAACTGAAACCCCAAAATTTAACGATATTGTAAAGTTTGACTATACCATAAAATCTCTTTACGGGGATGTAATTTATGACCAGAGCGAATTGCCCACAAAAACCTACGCCATAGACAAGGAAGAACTTTTTAGCGGCCTGCGGGAAGGTTTGAAACTGATGAAGGAAGGCGAAGTGGTTACCTTTATCTTTCCCTCACATAAAGCCTTCGGATATTACGGCGACAAAAACAAAATAGGTGCCAACGTGCCCATAATCACTACAGTAAGTCTGTATTCAATAATTCACGAAACCAATAATAATAACAACTCAAAAGACTGATATGAAAAAATTAAGCATGCTTTTTGTTTGTGCCATTTTAATTGGCCTTGTAGGCTGTAAAGATGACTACCCTGATTTAGAAGACGGACTTTACGCTGAATTCAACACCAATAAAGGCTCGTTTGTAGCTGAATTGTATTTCCAGGAAACGCCCATTACCGTTGCCAATTTTGTTTCACTCGCTGAGGGAAACACGCATAAAATGTTGGATAGCGCCTTTCAGAAAAAGAAATTTTACGACGGACTTATTTTTCACCGCGTGATCAAAGATTTTATGATCCAGGGTGGAGATCCTTCCGGGACCGGGAGCGGAAATCCGGGATATGTATTTCCCGATGAAATTGTAGACTCTTTGAGCCACGATTCCAAAGGAATTTTATCTATGGCCAATGCAGGCCCGGGAACAAACGGAAGCCAGTTTTTTATAACCCTGAAGGAAACTCCCTGGTTAGACGGGAAACACACAATTTTTGGAAAAGTTGTTCAAGGCCAGGAAGTGGTAGATAGTATTGGACAAGTACCAACCGGAGCCGCAGATAAGCCGGTTAAGGATGTGGTGATAAAAACCCTGAAAATAATCAGAAAAGGAAAAGCTGCCAAAGATTTCGATGCTCCAAAAGTTTTTGAAACTAAGTTAGCCGAAGCAAAAGCAAAGCAAGAAGAATTGGTAAAAAAACAGGACGAAGCAAAAAAGGGGAATGCTGAAAAATTCGCGGCCCTTAAATCGGATGTAGTGGAACTGGAAAGCGGATTAAAGATCCACTTTTTGAAAAAAGCCGATGGCATAAAACCAAAAGTTGGGGATATGGTACAGGTACATTATGCAGGTTATTTTACAGATGGAACCCTGTTTGATACCAGTATTGAAGAAGTTGCCGTAAATGCCGGTATCTTCAATCAAAAACGAAAAGACCAGGTAGGATATAAACCTATGGTTGTTCCTTATGGTCCCGAAGCACAGATGATCCCGGGATTTAAAGAAGGATTGCAACAAATGAACGTGGGAGATAAAGCCATTTTGTACATACCTGCTCATTTGGGATATGGAGAAAGAGGTGCAGGAAATGTAATTCCGCCTAATACCGATCTAATCTTTGAATTGGAAATGGTAGGAATTCAGGAATAAACATTTCTCAAACCAAACCAAAAAAAGCGGCTGTCAAATTACTTTGACAGCCGCTTTTTTTATTGAGGACTCGGCGAATATTTTAGTCAATCTGTACCGGTAAAATCTTATGTTTTCTTAATCCAAAAATGAAAAGTTCCATTGTTGAAAAGAAAATTTTCTCAAAGTTTAGAACAACTTGTTCCCCATTACCCCTGACTTCAGCCAGGTGATAAAGAATTGAAATGGCTTTGGGAAAAAGCAAAATAAAAACCATCGAAATTTACCCCCACATTTTGTGGTATAAGCTGCAATATTTTAAAAAGCACTTTGAATATTCTGTTTGAATTGGGTACATTTGAGAGTAAATAATACGATATGCTGTCCAAAAGCGAACTATCGGCAATAAGAGTAACCGTTGCACAAGCCCATAATTTTCCTTTTGAAGGAAGATTTCCTAATACATTTTAGGCTTTTTAAACAAGTCCTGCTTTTTCCACCGCAACTTCTTGTGGAGAAAAAAGAAGCCTTAGAACA
>Ga0307486_1003001_pt1 | contig 11297 bp, 15 predicted proteins | sample CBIW02metaG_FD_203663 | JGI IMG/M metagenome (GOLD analysis project Ga0307486, IMG submission 203663) | Sea-ice brine microbial communities from Beaufort Sea near Barrow, Alaska, United States - CBIW 0.2 | ecosystem: Environmental > Aquatic > Marine > Coastal | place: USA: Alaska | collected... | reverse complement strand
TCAGCATGGGAAGAATTCACGCCATTCTTGTCCTACGATTCTGAGATCCGCCAGGTAATTTGTTCCACGAATGCGATCGAGTCGCTCAATGCCCGGTATCGGCGGGCGGTGCGTGCTCGAGGGCATTTCCCCACCGAGCAGGCCGCTCTAAAATGCTTGTATCTGGTCACGCGAAGTCTCGATCCCACCGGTGAGGGCCGAGCTCGATGGACGATGCGTTGGAAGCCCGCTCTCAACGCCTTCGCCATCACCTTCCACGACCGCTGGCCGAACGCAGAATCCTACTAATGAAAAACGCCGGAAACACCGTTAACGAGACACACCCATTCCGCCCTGCGTGTCAGGGTTGGGTGAGGCCAGTACCTAAGAGCAAGTCCGCCGTGGCACGCGCTGTATCGCGTTGAGGTGGGGGTCATGGAACTCGGCACCGCCCGGGAGCCTTCAGGTTGGCGACACGTAATTCTCAACGATTGGACGCCACGGCGAACGATGCGACCGCGGTGTGAAACTGACCGAATGTGAGATGTCGGCGGGGCGCTTCTATATTAAGTACTTCGAACGTTGATCCGCTGTGGTTGATGTAGCCGAGGGCTTTCTCGGGTGATTGTTCATCTTGTCGCCGGTCAGCGACCCGCCACTCGTGGTCTGAGAGGACACACAATTCGAGGTCTTCGGCTGGACATGATTCATGATGATGATTCAACATTGAATCTCCTCCACCGCTGGGCGATTGGACATGCTCCGGCTGGTGTTCTGCTCGGCGGATTGATGCTCCCATGATAGAAGCGACCGTAGTCGGCGCAACTGTCAAAACGGGTTGCGGGTGGGTGGTTTCTTCTGCGCTTCAGTCCATGCCGAGGAAGATGAGTGGGCGACCTCGTGCTGGGGGGTGGTTCTGTTTGGTTGGCACGTTGCCGCGTCGTCGGAGGGCTGCCATCCTGATCGTGTGGCCGTGGACAATGATGTGTTCTGTCCCGCAACGGAGCGCGCCTGCCCTGCCGTTTGGAGGACATCGTGCACGTCGAGAGTTATATTCTCGCTACGCTGCTCAGGCAGAGCGTGATGAAGAGGTCCCAGAGAATTTTGTTGAGTATAGACCGGTATCGCCAATTGCCCACTGTCCTCATTGACCCGAGGAGCACCGGCGGTCGTTTTGTTCCCGGCATCTGGTTGGGCCAACCCAACGATTTCACAGCGGACGGAACGAGGTACCGCTAGCTGGCGACCGCCGAATCTGTGGATCATCTCGTTTGGGCCGAGCCTGCTCCTGACGGATCGGCCAATCCCGGCACCGAGTCTGACTGCGATCCAGAAGCGCACAGTTCTTGACGCTGTCCGTCAGAGGTAGCGAAACGCTCCGGTGGAAGAGGTCGTGCGGTGATGCGGCGTCATATGAACGCGCGCTGCGTCATGCGGCATACGGTGGCTGCGGGAGCTGAATGCCGGGTTGCTCGCGTAGAATTATTGCGAAAATACGGAAGATTTGCGGCCTTCGTCGACAACGTTAGTGTTGAGTTGGGTTCCGGTTCGCCCCGGAATCACTCGAGCGGTGGCCGCTGTCACAACCAAGCTCGAATGGACCGATGTCTGTGCAGAAGGCGCGGCTACGGATAGACCTCTCCTAGCATTGAAGGGCATCGCCGTGCTCCGCTGGGGCCAACAACACGCCGTGACGCGCTCCGCGGGCGGCTCGTCACGTTCGCTCCGGAGCTCGTTCTCACCATCCGAGAACCTGGCCCTGACAGCATCCCGAGCGGTCACGCGTCGAGTCGACGGGGACCACGTGTCGGGTTGATCGATCACAGACGGTCCAGATCACGGCTGCATGAGTCCGGTGCTAGGTGGTTTCGTGGTCTGTCTGGGGAGGGTCGGGAGGACCAGCCCAGGTCAGGTCTATGGCTAGGGTCTGCACTGATGCATGGCGCACGCGGAGCGTGAAGGGGGTCACCCGACCTAGATCATGCTGAGGCTGATGATCGCGTTTGCCGCGCTTGTGTGCATTGGCTCTTGATGCGAGCGGGCGTGCTCGCGTAGGCGCTGGAAGGCTTCATCCATTTTCATGCCGTTGCGTTGAGCGATGACTCCCTTGGCCTGCTCGATGAACACGCGGCTGTTGAGGGCACGCTGTAGCTGTTCGTTTATCGTTGCATTCTCTCGAGCCGTGCGTTCGGGGAGAAGGCTGATCGTCGCGACGTCGGCTAGGGCTTGGCCGATTGTCATCTCTTCATGACTCAACACGCCTTTCTCCGTTCGAAACAGATTCAGCGCCCCTCTGGTGTGGGGACGAAAGCGCATCGGAATGGCGTGAACGGAATGGAAACCTGGGACAGTGCCGCGGCCTGAAAAGCGGGGTAGAGATCCCCGCTGGTGGCAATATCGCTGAGTGTGACGACCTTCCCTGACCGGTACGCGTCGACGCAGGGACCTGCTCCGGGCTCACATTGCAAAACTTCAACGAGCTGGCTTTCCTCACTCGTGCTGGCAAGAACCTGCAGATTGCCGTTGTGGTCTGCTAGAAAGATGCCAGCTGCGGTGGCGTCAAGTAGCACCACGCATTGGTCCACCAGGGTGTGCAAGAGATCGAGCACGTCATACTCGCCGACCAGTGCGTTGGCTAGTTCTACAAATGCTCCGCTTACCAGCGCGGCCCGGGTCATGCTTGTCATGCGGTTTAGTGTGGCCCTGAACTCTTAGCGGATGCCGCGTTAGAGCGAATGTCAGTGCTCTGGTAGGTTGCCCGATCTGCCTCCTCGGTCCCGGTCAGTTCTGTCGAATGCGGGAGACGAGCCCGACCAGTAGGGCCGCCTACAGCCGTCTCCCAGTGAACCCCGATTACCTCGACTTAACAATCCCGATTACCTCCGAGGAACCATCCCTATTGCAAGGAGTAAACATGCCTGTCATTACTGTCCCTGGTCAGAACGATCCGAGCGTTCAGTTGCATTACGACGACGTCGGCTCGGGAAAACCCGTCGTGCTCATTCATGGTTGGCCGCTCAGCGGCAGATCCTGGGAGGGTCAGGTCCCTGCACTGGTTGAGGCCGGCTACCGGGTGATCACTTACGACCGTCGCGGGTTCGGTCAGTCGTCACAGCCTTGGAACGGGTACGACTACGATACGTTCGCTGCCGACCTGAAGACCGTACTCGACACCCTCGATCTGCGGGATGTTGCCCTCATCGGATTCTCGATGGGTGGCGGCGAGCTCGCCCGCTACGTCAGTACCTACGGCACCGACCGCATCGCGAAACTCGTCTTCGCCAGCGCCGTCCCGCCGTACCTTTGGAAATCTGACGACAACCCTGACGGAGGCGTCGACGCCGACCTAGCCCAGTGGTTCCACGACGGATTGACCGGCGATCGGCCGGCATTCCTGAACGAATTCCTGACGATGTTCTTCACGGCGGGCAAACCGTCGCTCGTCAACAAGCCGAAAGTCAGCGCCGAACAGATCGCCTACAACCTCGATATCGCCCAGATGGCTTCACCGAAGGGCACGCTCGATTGCACCACCGCATTCGCGACGACGGACTTCCGCGATGACCTGGCAAAAATTGCCATCCCGACCCTGGTGATTCACGGCGCCTCTGACACGATCGTACCGTTCGAGGTCAGCGGCAAGCGTACGCATGATGCCATCACTGGCAGCGAACTCGTGCTGATCGAAGACGCCCCTCATGGTCTCACCGTTTCCCACAAGGACGAATGGAATAGGCACGTACTCGCGTTCCTCGCCAAGTAGCACGCCCGACAGGGCTCTCCACCTACGGTGTTGGGCCCTGTCGGTCCGGGGCGAGCCCGCGTCATCCGCCACCCAGCGGATAGATTCCGTCGTGTCCCAGCCTCACAGAACTCAGTTCCAGGGACGAATGACCGGCCCAGATTGTGGCCAGAGGCTCGGGTCTCACGGGATTAGAACTCAAGAATGCCAGCGGCCGTTGCCTGCCCAGATTGGCAGTGGCAAGACTGGTGAAGACGTGGGAAGGCATAGTCAATACTGTGGTCATATCTACTGTTGCGAGGTCGCGTGTGCGGTCAGCAGCGCTGAGTTTTACCTTGTGGCGTGCCGGTTGCGCGGTCGTGCCTTCGCGACCTGACCCAACGGTCGTCGAGCTACTCTGTCAACTTGACTGAACTACTCATGTTGAAGGCAACGGTCAGAATTTTCTCACGGGCGGAGGATGGTGCCCTATTCAGTGACGCCGCGTATTGCCACACCCACAGCCAAGTTTCCAGCGTAGCTAGGTCGGCCTTCCCTCCGCTTCCCAATATGTGCATCGAGATCGTGTACGTTTCCCCTCCCAGTTCGTCGAACAGGCAGCTGAACGCGAACTCATTCCCGTGCGCTTTCGCGTCGAGCATCACTCGCACGACTTCCGAGCTCGTTACGATCCTGTCAAACGCAGCAGAGTCGCTTCTACCCGGATTGCTCACGGCTGTAGCTAAGCGTAATGAAGGAGAAATGGGCAGGCCTTTTAGTCGCGCAATATCGGGAAAACAAAAAAGTGCGTGGAGCGGAGGCGGGATGCCGTTCGCCCCTTCCGGCTGAACAGCCGTTACCACTCTCGGTGTTGCCATCTCCGCGACGTCCACCTTCAGATCGTGGCGATCAACTTGCACGATGTGAAGTGCGTGGTGAAACGAGATGGCAGAGGTGGTCGTTGCGGACCTGTCAGATCCGCACCTCGATGTAAGCCCCGCAGCGGTTACCCGGTTGGTCGAGGTGGCCAATCAACTGGGAGGCCTTGGTATTCAGCCGAACGTCGTGATTGTCAGTAATGACCTAACCCAGGGTGTGGGGCCCCTGTGCTGCCGAGCGGACAGCGTCGGCCGTTCATAACGTTAGGCCTCTCCTGGCTGAGTTCTCCGTGCTGATCCGGTGCACTGCTGTCAGGAGAACTCCGACGATCGTGCGGCGTTTACTTCTCACGTCGGACCATCCGCCTCCATTTCAGGCTCGGTGCGTTCGACGGCGAGCCGCTCGGCATCGCGCCCAGTATTCCATCAGCAGGCGCCCTGCCGCAGGAAATACACGGCCCTGAGCCCGGGCCGACGAGCGACGACGTTTCTCCTGACTATGCAATTCACGTTCTGCACGACTGATTCTCCAGCCACTTTCGCACCCGCGACACGCATCTCACGATGCATCCGTCCCGTAAAGGGTTCCGCCTGCGGGCGACCGTGAGTAAGCCGGCCGCGAGTTGGCTTTGCCATACAGTGAGGGAATGTCCCAAAATGTTGTCCTGATCCGTTCAGCTGAGCTTTCCAATGTGGCACAGTATGCCTACGCGGCAACAGCTCCCGCTGAGGCTCGTCTCATCTTTCTGGCCGGCGCCTGCCCGCTGAATCTCGATGGCAGCACCGTAGGAGTCGGAGACTACCCGGCGCAGGCCAACAAGGCGATGGAAAACCTCGTTGTTGCCCTGCACGCAGCAGGCGCCCGACTTGATGATGTCCTCAGCACACGAGTTCTCGTCGCATCTTCCAATCAGAGCGACCTCGTCGAGGCTTGGGCAGTCATTCGCGAGGCCTTTGGCACTCATGACGTACCGAGCACGCTCTTAGGAGTCACCGTCCTCGGCTACACCGATCAGCTCGTAGAGATTGAAGCCGTCGCTGCAGTGCTCGACTGACGAGGCCGTCCCGTGAGGGGTTGGGCAGCGGGATCGGATCCCGTTCGAGAATCGTAACGCCGTTTCCGCGCCTTCGTACCGCCGCCGCGACCTCCATGCCGATCCAGCCCGGTCCGATCAGGACGAGTCCTTCGCCGCCGTCCGACAGCGGAGACCGCCGAACGTCGGAGTCGTCGAGCGCACGCAGGCGGTGCACTCAGTCGAGTTCTGCTTCCGGAATCACGGCGGGGGCGAGCTCTTCAACACGATCGACTGGCGCGCGGAACTCCGCAGAACCGCCGAGGGCCCCGATCACTCGGGGCGCTTCTGGGTTCGAGCCTCACCGCGCCCGCCACGGCCGCTGCACCGGACGGGTGTGTGGGCCTCCGCCGCGGCGCTACAAGACCGCCCGGATGGCCGCCGCGTATGCCTGATAGCCCGCGGGGGTCGGATGGAATGCATCCTGGCCGGCAAAGTTGACCCAGGAATCGGCGTCTCCGATGGCGTGACCCACGAAGGCCGCGGACACATCGACGTAGCCGATGCTCGCGTTCGGACGGGTTGCCTGGGCCTGGGCCACGACACCTTGGATGGTCTGGTTCAGCATCACCGTGGCTCCGTTGACTTGGCTGATCAGCGGGTCGGGAGAGGGAGCGAAGAGGAGCGGGTAGCCGGTTACGACCACGCGGGCTTTAGGGGCCGCGGCCGCGACCTGCGCGTACGTCGCGGCCAGACGGACTCTCAGCTCACCGGAGTAGAGCAACGTTCCGGCCGAGGAGATGGCAGCCCCGCAGGTTGCCACGTCCGCCGTGGCACACGCCGCCGCGACGCCGGCGACGTTGAGGTCGTTGCCCCCCACGGTCAGGGTGACCAGCGTGGTCCCCCGGTTCAGGGCCGACAACTGGGTGGAGGTGACGTCGACGGTCGTGGCCGAGCTGCAGCTGACGTTGCGCAGCAGGTTGGTCCCCTTGACTGCATCCAGCAGCGCCGGGTAGCCGTTCGGGCTTTGCAGGCAGCTGCCCGTGTACCCACCACCGCCTTGCCCCGCCGCGTAGGAGTCGCCCAGGGCGACGTATTTGTTGACCGGGGCCGTGGGCGCGGCGGAGGCCGGAAGGCCACCGGCAGCGACCACTGCCGAAACGGCGAGGACGACGGCGAGGGTGCTGGACAGGAGCCGGGTTTGTGGTTTCATGACCCGACCATACTCGCTCTCGGGCACCCACCGTAAGAGGATTCCGGGCGCCGACTCAGCACGTCCAGGGAAGCGGCCCGGCGCGGCGCGCTCGATGAGTATCGCGATGACGTATCAGACAGTTGGGCGGGGCAAGCGCCGAGCAACATGACTCTCCGATTCCGTGGCCGGGTCGGCGGGGAAGTCCGGCACAAGAGTTACTTGTTCGCGTCGCCCGTGCGATCGCCCCGGCGGTCGCGGACGAGAGCTCTGCATCCAGGACGACCGAGAGCCTGGTGAAACTCTGGGGCGAGATCGAGAAGGAGGGCTGTTTGGAGACCGACCGAGGATGCCGTCATGGGCTGGCAGCTTGGCGCGGTCGGAAGAAAAGACCACCGAGCAGTAACCGGCCTAGCATCGCTGCTCCTGTTTGCGAGCGCCGTGGACGTTCCGCGGGAACTTCCCACGTGACACAGGATCGGCACTCTCCGCCGCTGGTGGTTTGGCCCCCACTCTGTCGCGTTGGTAGTCCGGCTTGCCGGCATCAGAGCGCGTGGATGATCACGGCCGACGCAGAGTCCGTACCGAAGACAGCTACACGTCATGGGTGCGTTCCTTCCTTCCCTCCGTCCGGTCAGAGCATAGGGGCGGCCGAACCGCTGATGGAGATGGTTTTGTCCTCGCGTTCGCCTCTGTACCGGTACTCGCCCCAGCGAATCGTTTGCGACTGCTTGTGCCCAACCGCGGCCCAGTCCCACCCGGTAATAGCAGGGGGGTCTGCGCCGCACTGGGGCGGGTAGGATTCCATGATCGTCGCGCAGTACACCGGTCCGTCTCCGTCATCGAGCACCATGCCGGCGAACGATTCCTCGGCGGGGCCGCTCAACGCGATCAGTAGCGCGAGGATCGCGAGCGCGAGGGCGACCGATGTCATCGCAAACCGCTCCGCTTCGGACGGGGAGATCGCATTCATCACCACGCCGAGGGTGAGGTATCCAAAGACCACCCAGATCCCCACTTGCGAGAACGTGCTCGGAAAACACGTCGGCGACACCCACCCGGTCGAGGGCGAGCAGGGCGATGAACCCTTAGATCAGGATGGAGACGCCGGAGGCGATCCGAGACCCGAGTGGCAGCACGCCGGGATGCTGCCCGCCCCACGCGAATCGTCCCCACGGGGCGCCGAAGGCGAGGGAAAGCTGGAAGAGAACCAGCAGGCCAATCAGAGTGACGAAGGCGATGGCGGCGATCACGGATCGCAAGCATACGGGGGGGCAGGTAAACTCACTTTTGCCGGCAGGGAGCACCTCTACCGCGCTGTGCTTGGTTGCGCTGTCAATATGCCCGCAACTGATCACCCGCTGGGACGGCGGCAGTGCCGAGATCGATCAGCTAACTTATGCCAACGTAGTAATGCATGGCGAGAGGAGCGCATCCGCTCTATGGCGATGCGATTGAGCCCTGCGCCGACGCGATCATCGTCCCACAGTGGTCACCAGCGTTCGTCCCGGTGAGGGTTCACCTTGCGGGTAGTTGCGCGTGGCGATTTCCTACCCGCCGGCAAGGCCGGTCGGCTCGAAGCGCAGTCTTCTACGGGACGCGCTGAGTAGATTTCGTGATGAGCCCAGGATCAAGTCAGAGGGAGAACAATTGGACCGGCTTCGACGGGGCCTCCACATTCAGTGGTGCCCTCAACGTGTTCCCAGACCAAGCCTGTCGTGACCTCTGCGGCAACCGAGCCGTCCGCATAGTAGGCCGTAATCGAACCCTGTTCGGGCTGGGTGGGCATCTGGACCGACCAGGATTTCCCGCTTCCACTGGCGGTATAGGGCAAAAAATCTCGGCTCCACGGTGCGGAAGATCTGACGGTTGGGTCGACACCACCGACGAGCGGAGATTGGGATGCTTGGATCGGTTGCACTCCGTGGTCGTTTTCTGAGCAGACGCCGCCCAGATCACAAAGGCGCACCTCGGTGATCTGACCAGCGTCGCCGGTCAGCTGTACGGACAACGTGTTGATGTAGCCGACGGCCGAACAAATTATGGCAGGAGCCCCACTGCAGCCTGAGATCGCGGCGGCGACAACGACGCCCACAAGAGCCACCAACGCTTTGCGGGATCGATTAGCGCTATTGCTCATTCTTTGACCATCTCACACCACTTAGTGCAAGGCAGGACTCCCGCGATTTCGTTGTAAATGTGTTAGATCTGCCCGTTCCGACTGCGTGTCCGGCAATCTCGGCAGTGCACGCGATTGTCTCCGCGACGGCTCGGACTTCCTGCCACGCTTCAGAAACTGTCAGTTCCCTAAAAGCGCTCGATATTGCAAGACAAGTGCTGCTCGAATTTTCGCAGGCCAGAGCCAGTAATGAAGCCAGAACTTACTGCCGTTGCCGCAATCAGCAGCACACTTGACGAAGTGGTTGCAGCCGAACGGATGTTGTTTGAGGTTTTTGAAACCTCACCGGCAAGTGCGGAGATTAACAGCAAGACGCATACGTTCCGCGCCGACCGCGAAGATCTGCGGTCCCGGATGACGTTCACCTTACGGGGCCCGGCGCTCTTAGGCTAATTCCAGCTCCTGGCGCCGCAACGATTTGGAGGTGTTGCGTACAGCAGGACGTGGCGATGGTGTGTCGATTGAGCTGTTGGATCGTCGTGTCATCGCTTGGTAGGCCGGCCATCCTCTTCGATTCCGCAGGCGATGCCTCCGAGGCCGCTGGGGAAGGATTCCGTGATGTTATGAAATGCAATTCGCACCGTCAAGGCTCCACAAAATCAGGCGAGGGGCGATGCGAGCCCTTATCGTTCAGAACTTCGGCACCCTAGACTGCCGGTGTGGTGGGACAAGGGGACAGCAACAAGTTTCCCGTTACCCCTGCCATCATCACTGCGACGGTCATCCTCTCGGCGGGCGCTGCAGTCGCTTGGCCGGTCGCGTGGCCTCTCGCTACCATAATCGTCGCATTCCTTCTCACAGTCGTGCTGTGGGCGAATCGTCGGGATGACTTTGCCCTGCGGGACGCGGCCGCATTGAGCGCAACCTTGTGGATTCTCATACGTGTACCCGTCGGGGGGATCTGGCCCCTACCCGCGGCTTTAGCCCTGATCGCCGTCATCGTCCTAACCGGACCTCGGGGTACCCTGTTGCGTTGGCGGAAATGGTTCCGCGTCGGGACGATTGGCCCGTCAACATGGCTGCTTTGCGCGGTCATCGTCGTGCTCACTGCGGTCGCCCTCCTCGTGTGGCAGCGAGTGACCGGTGGCGGCCTTTCGTCAACCTATACCGGCTTGATCGATTCGGTACCAAGTCCAGTCGCCATTGCAGGCATCTTCCTGTTTCTGGTCGTCAACGGAGCGGTCGAGGACAGCGTGTGGAGCGGTGTTCTCATGACCGGGGCCAAAAGGACTATACCAGCTCCCGTCGCCATCGCGGTCACAGCACTGTCCTTTGGCCTCGCCCACCTTGACGGAGTCCCCAATGGCGCTATCGGCGTCGCGATGGTCGTCGCGTGGGGCATCGTTCTCTCGATCCTGAGGCTGAGAACAGGGGGCATGCTGGCCACTTACATCGCCCACGTCCTGGCTGACGCAACCATCGTGGCCCTCCTGGTGCCCTCGCTGCTGTCCACCAAGTAGCTACGCGCACTCAAGTTATTCCTCGGGAGCAGGTGCGACGCGCGCTGACTTCTGATCAGGGCTAGGCGATGACCAAGCATGAGCAAATCACCGCCGCGTCGGGGATGGCTATCTGCCGGCTGGAGGAGCTGCCATGTTCCGGTAGCTGCGAGGATAACCGCCGTCGCGGCGGTGATCGCGAGCCGCCACAGTTTGAAGGCGGCGGCAGTGGTTGTGGCCTGGGGTACGAGGATGATCGCGGCTGTGGTGATGGCCAGAGCAAAGACGCCGGCGATGACTTGTGGGCCGAGCGAGCCGAAGCGCCCCCAGGACGCGGCGAAAACTCCTCGGATGGTCGGAGTTGTGCGTATTCCGAGAAACACGATTAGCAATTGCAGGTCCGCGAACCCTCCTGACCCGAGATTCAGCCGTCCCGTAGAGGGTTCGGCCTACGGGCTTGCTTTAGCGCCCGGAGTGGTATCGACATCCGGCGATACGGACTTCGTCGTTCTCGACCTTGCAGATCAGGCGATGTTCATCTGTAATTCGACGCGACCAATACCCATGGAAGCCGTGCTTGAGGGGTTCGGGTTTTCCAATTCCTTCATTGCCGTTGCGAATAACGTCGCTCAGGAGCGTATTGATGCGTTTGAGGACCTTGCGGTCTTGCGTCTGCCACCAGCAGTAGTCATCCCAGGCGTCCTCGTCCCAGATCAACTTCATTCGACAAGGTCGTGCTGCGTACCGTGGCCGGCCTCGAGTCGATCGATCGATCCGAGGAGGCGGCGCGCGTTCGCGGGGTTCTTCAGCAGATACGCGGTTTCCTTGAGCGACTCGTAGTCGTCGAGCGAGACGATGACCACGGGTTCGTGTCCTGCACGAGTGATAACAACTTC
>Ga0307486_1003000_pt1 | contig 11304 bp, 10 predicted proteins | sample CBIW02metaG_FD_203663 | JGI IMG/M metagenome (GOLD analysis project Ga0307486, IMG submission 203663) | Sea-ice brine microbial communities from Beaufort Sea near Barrow, Alaska, United States - CBIW 0.2 | ecosystem: Environmental > Aquatic > Marine > Coastal | place: USA: Alaska | collected... | reverse complement strand
GCTCGAGGCCTCGCCACTGTTGAAGTGGACGTCCTTGACCTGGCCGATCTGGACAGTGTGCGAGCTTTCGCCGATCGTTTCCTCGCCACCGGGCGCAGCATCGACATCCTGATCAACAATGCGGCGATCATGGCCGCCCCCGAATCCAGGGTCGGCGACGGCTGGGAATCCCAGTTCGCGACGAATCACCTCGGTCACTATGCGCTCACCAATCTGTTGTGGCCCGCTCTCGTGGCGGACGGCGGCGCTCGCGTCGTCGCTCTCTCGTCGACAGGACACAAGCTGACCGGAATCCGCTTCGATGACCCGCAGTTCAACGACGGCTACGACAAGTGGCTCGCGTACGGCCAAGCCAAGACTGCCAACAGCTTGTTCGCCATCCACCTCGACATCCTCGGCGCCTCGCAGGGTGTTCGCGCCTTCGCTGTGCATCCCGGCGGGATCATGACGGAACTTCAACGTCATCTGCCGCGCGAGGAAATGGTCGCTGCTGGTTGGATGACTGCGGACGGGATCTTGAACGAACGCTTCAAAACACCAGAACAGGGCGCAGCGACGTCGACCTGGGCAGCGACCTCACCGATGCTGGCCCAAATGGGCGGTGTGTACTGCGAGGACTGCGACATCGCCGAGCGCACCGTGCCGGATAGTCCAGAGGCCCGCACCTCCGGCGTGAACGCGCACGCCATCGATCCGGAGGCCGCGGCCCTGCTCTGGGCCTACTCCGCTGAGCTGACCGGAGTCGACGCCTTCGGCGGGGCGGCTTAGTCGCGCACTCGAGGGCCCTCACGCGGCGGCGCCGTTTGCCAGGCGGCGGCGCGCCCGGTAGATACGGTACTCACGCCCCGTGAGGAACACGATGAAGATGTCGAAGGCGGTCAACAGGAGCAAGCCCCAGGAGAACGACACGGCAATTTGGTAGCCCTGGTAGCCGATGAAGATCACCAGGAACGCGATCATCCACGGGTAGGCCCAGAGCGCACCGCGAAGCACCGCCCACACCAGCACGATCTTCACCAGACCATGCAGAAGAAGGTAAATCGAGCCGAACAACGCAGCGGACGGGCCGAGGCTGCCAGTCAGATGCAAGAGTGAGTTCGCAACCAGATCGTGTGGATCTTCGGAGATCTCGTGTTGGGTGAGTATGCGCGCGAAGACACCGATCTGAGCGGGGGAGATCGCCACCAGCAGGATGCTCCCAATGACTTCGAGCACCCCATCCACGCCCTTCAGGATCAGGCTCACCAAGAAAGTGCGGTCCAGCAGGGTCGGCGGTGTCTCGCCACTAGTCACGAATCCGCCTCTCCTGTGATCGGTCTGAGCAAGTGTAATGAGGGCGTGACCATGAGGGATCCGAGCGTGAGCACCCATTGACCTGGAACCACCCTCGGTCGGGACACACTATGCCTGACAATCCATACCCAGCTGTGACAATCCACCGGGGATCGGGCCGACCGGCAGCGGCCTTTTCTTAGAAGCTCCTGTGACGGCAGAAGCGATTCTGGGGGAATGGGCACAGACATCCGACCACGCATCCTGTTCGTACGAACCGCAATTCCCGCTACCGCTGTCATCCTCGCGGTCATCGCCAGCGGGCTGGTGTTGAAATCCTTGCCCTGGTGGACGTCAGCGGAAATGGACGCACTCCGCCGGGTGAATATGGCACACACCCCGCAACTGGACTGGTTCGCGCTCGGGATCAACTGGCTATTCGCTCCGCCCGTGGCGGCGATGCTCGTGCTGGTGGGAACAGGTGCGATTCTGCTGGCCACGCGGCGACCCGGAGCCTCGATCCGATTCCTGCTGATCGTGGCCATTCCGACGCTCGGTGCTGCCGTTATCAAGTTGCTGGTGCACCGTCCACGCCCCGATATCCCATCGCTGTCGAACATATTGGTGCTCGAGCCGGGCGGCCTCAGCTTTCCGAGCGGACATACCAGTTTTGCCGTCTGCTTCGTTGTCGGCTTCGTCGTCGTTGCAGCTGGCCGGCGGCGACCGCTGCTGATCGGAGCTGCTGCCGTCGTGGTGCTTGCCACGGCAGCGTCCCGGGTATACCTGGGAGTGCACTACCCGTCCGACGTTGTGGCCTCGATCGTGTACTCGATCGCCGCCGTGGCAGTGGTTGATGCCGCGTGGCTGCTGGTGATGGCACACTGGACCGAACGTCGATCCGGTCGCTACACCGGTGCCGCCCCTGGAGGAGCCTCGGATGCCCGCTGAGAACACACCCCGCGCACGACTGTTGCTGGTCGAGGACGACCCGAAGCTCGGTCCCATGATCAAAGAAGTGCTCACCGAAAGCTATGATGTCACCCTGGTGGCCGATGGTGCACAGGGTTTGACCGTCGGCCTCACCGGCGAGTTCGAGGTGATGGTCATCGACCGGAGGCTACCCGGCCTGGACGGATTGGGCGTCGTTGAGGCTCTCCGCCGCAAGCTGATCACCACCCCCATCCTTCTCCTTACTGCTATGGGTGCCACCGGCGACAAGGTGGCAGGGCTCGATATCGGCGCCAACGACTACCTCGTGAAGCCATTCGAATTCGATGAGCTCTTTGCCCGATTGCGAGCCATCCGCCGAGTCTTCACGGGTGAGGGCCGCATCCTGCTCGTGGGCGAGTGGGAATATTTCCCGGACAGCCGCTCCATCTATTCCCCGTATGACGGGCGCATTCTGCTGACGGTCAAGGAGAACGAACTCCTCAGACTCCTGGCTGAAGCCCCGCAGCGCACCTTCTCCCGCCATCAGATTCTGCAGGCCGTTTTCAGCGCCGCGGACACCGCCGGAACGGTGGATACCTACGTGCATTATCTGCGGCGTAAGACCGATACAGGCATTGTCCTCACCGTGCGCGGCCAGGGATACCGTCTGGGACAGCCATGACCAGCAGAAGACTCCCCATCCTCGACAGCGACACCCTCGCCATCCGTCGCGCCTCACGACTCGTCGGCGCCCGCATCGCAATCGCCTGCGCCGCCGTGGTCGCAGTTGTCATCGTTGCCGTATTCGCCTACATCCTGTCTGAGATCTCCGTCGGTGAGCTGTTTGAGTCGGTACCGGACACCGACAACCTGCAGGTCAGCGCCGTCAAGCTTCTGCGCGCCGCCGCGGTCCTGGGCGGGGCACTGATCATTCTGGCCGGTGTGTTGAGCTGGCTGGTCACCCGGCGGGCCGTGCAGCCCCTGGGCGACGCGCTGCGCATTCAGCGCGCCTTTATCGCCGACGCGAGCCACGAGCTCCGAACCCCGCTCGCGGTGCTCGACGCTCGACTGCAAATTCTGCAGCGTGCCCTGCCCACTGGCGACCCGTCGTCCACTGTCGTCGCTGAGCTGCGCAGCGACGCCAAGGACCTCGTGCACATCGTCAATGATCTACTTGAATCGGCGGAAATCGGCGGTGCGGCGGTGAACGATGCTCGCGTCATCGATGTGGCCGCCGCCGTTGATGCCGCAGTGCAGGCGATGGCGCTTATCGCTGTCAAGAAGGACATCCCCATCGAATTGTCTGCGGCGGAGCCCGCATCCGTGCGCGTGCCTGCCTCCAGCGTGACCCGGTGTGTTGTGGCCCTCCTGGACAACGCGGTGCGGTTCGCTCCCAGGGGCTCGGTCATCTCCGTGGACGTGGCCCTGGCCAAGAAGACGGTGGCCGTCACCGTACGCGACCGAGGCCCCGGCATCCACGGTATAGATCCTGCGCGCATTTTCGATCGGTTCGCACACTCCGGGATTGCCGTGGACGGGGGCACTGCCGCCCGCAGCAATTTTGGAATTGGCCTGTCTCTGGTTCGGGACATCGCCGTGCGCTACGGCGGATCCGTAGTCGTAGTGGACAGCTCCGATGCGGGCACGGCGTTCAGACTGACCTTTCCCCGGGCAAAACCGGTCTGATTCTGTGAAATGTCTTAGACCCGGTCGTGTTGGCTAGTGCTATTGGCCACCGAGCAAGTTCCGCGCATCAGGACCGTGTCCCACCTCAACAGCGGGCGGTGCCGGATGCCCAACCAGTCCCCTGAAAGCTCATAGAAAGTCCTGGACGATGAAAACTGTGATCGCCACCGTATTACCCACCGCCGGACTGCTGGATCCGCAATCAGTGATCGCGGGCGCCGGCGTCTGGGGCCTCGCCGTCGTCTGCGCCATCATCTTCGTGGAGACCGGCCTGCTCGTCGGGTTCTTCCTGCCCGGCGACACCCTGCTGTTTTTCACCGGCGTTCTCACTCTCAGCGGTGTCATCAGCCAGCCGCTCTGGGTTGTCATCCCGGCCATCGCCCTGTCTGCGGTGCTGGGCGACCAACTCGGCTACACCATCGGACGGGTGTCCGGTCCCCGCATCTTCGATCGCCGCGATTCCGGCCTGTTCAGCCGCAAGAGCGTTTCTCGAACCCAGGGCTTCTTCGACCGATTCGGCCCGGCGGCGGTTACGATCGCCCGGTTCGTGCCGGTCGTGCGTACCTTTGCTCCCGTGGCTGCTGGCGTCGGCACTATGCCGAGGCGCGTCTTCACGATGTTCAACATTGTTGGGGCCGTGCTGTGGACAACCGGAGTCGTGCTCCTCGGCTTCGGGCTGGCTCATATCCCTGGGGTCGCCACGTTCGCCGCCCGCTACATCGATTTCGTCCTGATCGGAATCGTTCTCATCTCGGTGCTTCCCGTGCTCATTCGAGCCGCCGCCACCCGGCGACAGAATTCTCACGTGTGACCATCGGCTTGCCGCGAGCCCAACGGCAGTTGTGCGGCAGGTGGGCTGACGTTCAGACTCGTCGCATCCTGTCCGAAACCGGCTACTCACGTGCCACGCCCGTTGAGACTCGATTGGCGTGCGGCTCAACCGTGGGCCGAATTTTGACCTCCCTCTACAAGACGTAGAGTAGTGAGAGCGTGCGCTCCAGGCGCGCTGTCGATATGGAGGAGACGTCATGCAGACTCAGTTCACGATAGTCGGAATGCATTGCGAGCATTGCGAGGGCCGCGTCCAGCGTGAGATCGGCACGATCAGCGGAGTTTCGGAGGTATCGTCTGACCACCGCACGGGCATCGTGACGATCCTGAGCGATCGCACAGTTCCGGTCGAGACCATAGCGGCCGCCGTCGACGAGGCGGGTTACGACCTCGCCGATGCCTGACCAGAACGAAACGGGTACGCGAGCTGTCACCCGCACTGGCTGGATCGTTGGCGCCATCATCCTGTCGCTCGCCTGTGTTGTGGCGGTGGTCGTCGCGCGCGGCGACGCCGGCTACGTTGCATTGAGTCGCGGATATCCTGGCCTCGAAACTTCCTTGATGAGCGCCGTACTGCGCTTTGTAGTCGATCTCTCCGGCGCAATCTGCATCGGCTCACTGGCTGTCGCCGTATTCGTGGTGCCCCGGACGGGCAAGCAGCGGATGCGCATCCACAATGGGGTTGATCTTGCCGTGGTGCGTTGGAGCGCGCTGGTGTGGATGATCGGTGCCGCCACGCTTATCGGTGTTGACGCTGCGGATGCAAGCGGCCTTCCCCTGTCGAAACTCCTGGAGCCTGGAGCACTGTGGTACCTCGTGCAGGCGTCGTACCTGCCGGGCGCCTGGATGGTCGTGACCGTGCTCGCGTTCACAATCTTCTGCGCCGCCAACGTGGCGCAGACCTGGACCGCGACCTGTGCTCTCCTGGGCCTTGCCGCCATCTCGCTCATCGCACCAGTACTGGTCACCCAGGTTCTCGTGGGACCTAATCACGATTTCGCCGGTGATGCCGCCATCTTCGGCACCCCGGCCATGGCAGTGTGGCTCGGAGCTACCCTGGCCGTCGTACTGGGCTGGCGGGGCGGTCGAACGAGCTCGCCCCGTGCTGTACGCCGGTTCAGGCTACTTTCCGTGATCTGCGCCAGCACGGTCACCGTGTCCCAGCTGATCATCATGGCTTGTGAACTTGCCGGGTCGTCGCCCCTGGCGAGCCCGACCGGCCGGCTCTTCCTCACGACTTTCGTCCTTCTGGCCGCGCTCGCGGGGCTCCTGGGCAGAAACGTGTGGCGGGACCGGTCCCGCGTCTCGCAGACCGTGCAGGCTGATCGAATACGTCCAGCGCCGTGGAATCTCATCGCGTCCGCGGTCCTTCTGGTGATCTCACTCGGTGTGACGGTCTCGATGACCCGCATCCCGCCACCCCAGTACTTCGTGCCGACATCGATTGAACAGCTCTTCCTCGGCTTCGAGGTAGCCCCGGCACCGACGCTCGGTGTGCTGCTGACCGAATGGCGTCTGAACCTACTCTTCGCGGTCGTTGCGGCAGTCGCAGTCACTCTCTACCTGCTCGGAGTCGCCCGTTTGCACCATCGCGGCGATGCCTGGCCGGTCGGCCGCACGATTGCCTGGGTTCTCGGCTGGGTGGCCATCGTGATCACGACCTCGTCCGGACTCGGTCGGTACTCCACGGTCTCCTTCAGCCTGCACATGCTGATGCACATGAGCCTGAACATGCTCGGACCGCTCCTGCTCGTGATGGGCGGCGTCATTACCTTGGCGCTGCGAGCCATCCGCCCGCGCAAGCGCAACGAGCCGGCCGGCTTGCATGAATGGCTCACCGGGCTGCTCAACTGGCGGATGACGCGGATGTTGTACGCCCCGGTCGGAGTGTTCGTCTCCTTCGTGGGCACGTACTACGTTATCTACCTCACCCCACTCTTTCAGGAGGCCCTGCGGTACCACTGGTCACACCAGCTGATGAACGTGCACTTCGTCATCGGAGGGTATCTCTTCTACGGCCTCGTGATCGGTGTCGACCGGCCGCCTCGCCCGCTGCCGCACATCGGCAAACTGGGTCTTGTGCTCGCGGCCATGCCCTTCCATGCGTTCTTCGGGGTAATCGTCATGACTCAGCCGGGGATCATCGCCGAGACGTTCTACCGCTATATCGATGCCCCGTGGATGACCGACCTGGCGGCCGACCAGTACTTGGGCGGGGGGATCGCCTGGTCCGCAGGCGAACTGCCGCTTCTCGTTGTTGTCATCGCCCTGGCCACGCAGTGGTCCCGGCAGGATACCCGTACGGCCAATCGCACCGACCGTCACCTCGACACGGGCATGGACGACAGTTTCGACGCGTTTAACGACATGCTCGCCGATCTTGCCCGCCGGGATGCCCAACGCTCCGTGACGACTCAGCCTGAAGGAGCTTCCCGTGACCGATGAACCCCACACCAGCACGGCGATCGTCGCCGACGAATACCTTGAACTCGACGTCGGCGGCATGACCTGCTCTGCCTGCGCCAACGCCGTCGAGCGCCGGCTCAACAAGCTTGAGGGGGTCACCGCGTCGGTCAACTTCGCCACTGAACGTGCTCTCGTAAGCGGCCTTGACGTTTCCGACTCACAGCTCGCCCTCGACGCCGTAGCCCGGGCCGGCTACAGGGCGGCTGTTCGGATCGGGGACGATGACGCGTGGTCGCTCCGCGCCACGGAAGTGAAGATCTCGTCCCTGCGTCGCCGCCTGGCCATCTCCGCCCTGCTCACCATCCCGCTGTGCGACCTCACCATCTTACTCGCGCTCGTGCCCGACTTCCGTTTCGCGGGCTGGCAGCTCCTGTGCATCCTGCTCGCGCTACCAATCGTAACCTGGGCCGCGTGGCCCTTCCACAAGGCGACACTGCTTAACCTGCGCCACGGCTCGGCAAGCATGGACACCCTCGTATCGCTGGGAACTGTGGTGTCATTCGGTTGGGCCATCTACTCCATGGTGTGGGCGCCGAGTATTGAGCCTGGATACTGGCTCGGCTTCGGCGTGACGCCTGCCGGCGCCGACTCCATCTATCTCGACGTCGCGGCCGGCATGGTGACCTTCCAGCTCGGCGGTCGCTACTTTGAAACGCGTGCGCGTCGTCGGGCCGGCGATGTTCTCAACGCCATCAACAACCTTGCCGTTCGTGAGACCCGGATCGTCAACGGCTCCGGGGCTGAACACATGATCGCTACCGCGCAGCTCCGGGTGGGCGACACCATGGTGGTGCTGCCCGGCGAACGATTGCCAGCAGACGGAATCGTCATCGACGGCAGGTCAACCCTCGATACGAGCGCCATGACAGGCGAATCCGCGCCCGCCGAGGTGGGACCCGGTGCGAGCGTCATCGGCGGCACGATGAACGTCAGTGGCCGGCTCCGGATCGAGGCTGAGGCCGTTGGCACCCGCACGCGCCTCGCGCAGATGGCGGCGCTCACCGACGACGCCCAACGCCGAAAGGCCAAATCCCAGACCTTCGCCGATCAGGTGTCCTCGATCTTCGTTCCCGTCGTGATCGCGATCGCGGCCGTGGTGACAATGATCTGGTTGTGGTCGGGGGCTGATGCCTCGGCCGCGGTGGGCAACGGCATTGCGGTGCTCATCATCGCCTGCCCGTGCGCTCTGGGCCTGGCAACACCGACCGCCCTGATGGTCGGGGTGGGGCGCGGCGGCCAGATCGGCGTGCTGATCAAGGGACAAGACGCCCTGGAAGCCAGCGGAATTATTGACACTGTCGTCTTCGACAAGACCGGAACGGTCACCACCGGAGTCATGCACGTCGCGGAGGTAGTGCCTCTCGGTTCCGTCGACCGGCGCACTGTCCTGGGTGTTGCGGCCGCGCTTGAAGCGGCCTCCGAGCATGCCATCGCTCAGGCGATCGTGAATCTGGCCCGCGGCGAGCTGGCACAGATAGCTCCAGTCTCCGACTTCGCCGCGCTTACCGGCCTCGGAGCCAGGGGCATGGTCGACGGAGCTGAGACACTGGTCGGCAACCAACGGTTCATGGCCGATCAGGGGGTTGAATTGCCCGCCGACGGTCTGGAGACGCTGGCACAGACTCTGGATGCCAGCTCGACGGCCGTGATCGTCGCCGTCGGCGGCGCGGCCATCGGCATCATTGCGCTGACCGACACGATCAAACCATCCGCCGCTCCGGCGATCATCGCGCTCCACCGCCTCGGACTGCGCACCGTGCTCCTGTCCGGAGACACCCCCGTTGTCGCCGCCGCGGTGGGCGCGGAAATCGGCATTTCCGACGTCGTCGGGGGCGTGCTGCCCACCGACAAAGCAGCCGTTATCGAAGGTTTGCAGAAGCAGGGGCGACGGGTCGCGATGGTGGGCGACGGGATCAACGATGCGGCCGCCCTGGCCACGGCAGATCTGGGCCTGGCGATGGTGACCGGGGCCGACATCGCGATGAAGGCCGCCGACATCATCCTCGTGCGCGAGGACCTGCGGGTGGTGGTCGACGCTGTCCTGCTGTCACGCCGCACTCTGCGCACAATCCGCGGCAACCTGGTCTGGGCCTTCGGCTACAACATCGCCGCAATACCCCTGGCCGCAATAGGACTGCTCAATCCGCTTATTGCCGCCGGAGCAATGGCTATATCGTCCGTGCTGGTCATCTCCAACAGCCTGCGATTGCGCAATTTCGAACCCGGCACCCAGGACAGCTGAAAACGATATGCGTGTCAGCCCACGGGGGCAGCGGATTGCCGAGCAGACCGCGTGACACCCAGGCTCCCGCGCGGCGGGCGCGCCGCGACCCGGCGCGCCCGCAGCAGCATCGAATCATCTCCGCGCAGCGTGCCGACTTTGAGCAGGGCATTGGCTGTATTGACCGCCCCGACGTGACGCGCGGACGCATCGTCGGCGATGAGCTCGATCAACAAACGAGTGGCCTCCTCCAGGTGTCGCGCGCCGGGAATCATCGGCAGGCACAGGTGGTTGAGTTGAGCCAGCTGGATGATGCGCCCGTGGCGGTGCCTCATGTGCGCACGCTCATGTTCGAGGATCGCGCGAAACTGCTCGGGAGAAAGGTCACGCTCCAGGCGTGAGGACACCAGAATGCCCCCGTCGGCCCCCGGCGCACAGAAGGCCAGAGGCAGCGAGGACGGCACAACCGCGACCCGGACGCCGCGCACACGGATGTTGCGGCACGCGGTGGACGCTGCGAGCAACGTGAACTGGGTATTGAGCCGCCGTTCCACGTCGGCGAGGGGCGCCGCCGTCGACAGGACCAAGGAGGCGAAGCCGCCGACCCCGGCGAGCCCGACCCAGCCGAAAATCTCCAGCGCCGTGGGAACCAGCCACCCGTGCGGTGCCTCCGCCACCCCTGCCATGGTGATGACCGTCCCGATCGTGACAACCAGGCTTGTCACCAAACAGACCAGGCCACCCAGGAAAACGCCGTACCACGCGGTCAGGGCGAAACGGGGGTGGCGGGTGGTGAAACGGTCGGAAGAAAGCAGATACGGCGCCCCCACGATAAGCAGGGATGCCGTCCCGATGAGAGCCAGCACGATAGAAATCGTCACCGTTGCCGGGCTACCGTTCCGGGCCGAGCGCGCGTCGGAGTAACTCCGCATCGTGGGAGCCCAACGAGCCGGCAAAATGCAGCAAGGCTGAGCTGCGGTCACTGCTGGAGAGCAGCGCTGACTCCATCGCGTCCGCCACGAAGGTCGGTTCAGAGAAGGTTGCTGCGAACACGAATCCGGCAGCCCCGACCGGAGACTTGGTCACAATGCCCTTAGCGCTGAGCCGGTCGAGAACGGTGAGGATGGTCGTGAGGGCGGGCACCGGCCCGTCGGCCGGAAAGGATCCGCACACCGTGCGCGCCGACAGGGGGCCCTCAGAGTCCCAGAGGATCCGCATGACGATGCCCTCGAGCTCGCCCCTGTTGCGTCTCACAACACCACCGATCTTGCTCATGTGGACTATTTTACGGCATCGCGAACATAGCCGCACCTTCGGAATGCAGTCCGCGGTCGGCCAGTGCCCAACGCTCCACCTACGCGATCATCGGCAGGAACAGTGCAACCATTCCCACGGCCATGAGCAAGTTCCATTCCGCATGGGCCCGACGCGCCCGGTCGAGTCGGGTGGTTCGCACAGCGACGCCGCTCAAAACGGTGCCCAGGAAGTACAGTGCAGCGATGGCGAAACCTGCGGCAAACACGATCGAGATCACCGTGACCCAGACCGACGGCGACACCACCATGGCGGTGTTGGCTGACATGTCCATGCTCGCCAGGGGGCTCCCGTCGTGTGCTGCGGTGTCCATGACCTCCGGCGTGCTGAGACGGATCATCGCGAACGCCATGGCCGCCATCGCAGCCATCATCCCCGCGTGATACACGATCGCGCCGGGGCCGTCGTGATGTCCCGATGCAGCAACGCCGCGCTCAGGAGGCCGCCTGCGATGGAGGGCGAGGAGCAGGAGGAACCAGAATGCGGCACCCCCGAACAGCACGGCCTGCTGCACGAGAAGCAGGCCCATGCCCCAGGGCCAGACCATCGTGAACATGGCCAGGCCCATGAGCACATGCAGGGCG
>Ga0307486_1002998_pt1 | contig 11307 bp, 13 predicted proteins | sample CBIW02metaG_FD_203663 | JGI IMG/M metagenome (GOLD analysis project Ga0307486, IMG submission 203663) | Sea-ice brine microbial communities from Beaufort Sea near Barrow, Alaska, United States - CBIW 0.2 | ecosystem: Environmental > Aquatic > Marine > Coastal | place: USA: Alaska | collected... | reverse complement strand
CCGGCGACCGTCTCCTCGGCTTCCTGAAAGGCCTCTGATTATGTGCAGTCACGGCAACGGGAATCCCCACGCAGCACGTGGACCTCCGACACAACTGCACATAACCGGGGACTGAGCCGAATACGTCACGTCAACGACCCAGAGTTTGCAGGGTGCTTCCGCACGGAAACGTCGCTGCACAAGATCCGTTGGGCGCTTGCCTGCAGGATCTGACTTGGTGGTGAACACCCGTTTCGAGCGTCGAACGCCGCGCAGACCAAGTGAGCCCATGATGCGCCCGGTCTGATCCCGGCCGATCTCCCAGCCCGGCCGCTTCAGCAGCCTATGCATTTTCCGGACCCCGTAGACGCCGTAGTTCTCGATGTGAAGTTGTGCGATCTCACCGCCGATCAGCTGATCCGACAATGTTCTGGCCGATATCGGGCGGCTTTTCGCTGCCCGATACCCGCGGACCGTCACGAATCCCACCTCGGTTGCTCGCATCGTGCGGCAGACGAGCTCGACCCCAAAACGATCCTTCATCACATCGATGAAGGCGATCATCTCGACGAGAGGCGGCCGAGCTCGGTGGCGAAAAACACGCTCGCTGACCGCAGTATCTCGTTCGCTTTCTCCAGCTCCGCGATCTGCTTCTTCAACCGTTTGATCTCAATCTGCGCCTCTGACGACGTCCCCGGCTCACGGCCGGCGTCGATATCGGCGCGCTTCTTCCATAGCCGCAACGTCTCGGGATTCACCCCGAGCCGGCCGGCGACATGGCTAGCGGCAGCGAAATCGGACCTGTGATCGGCACGAGCCTCAGCCAGCATCCGCAACGCACGCTCACGAAACTCCATCGGATAAGGGTTAGTCATAGTTCCATCCTCCAAAAGGATCAGACGGAACGGAACCCAGGGCGATTCAGGGAGTGTTTGCCCAGAAGCCAGCTCAGGAACTGTTCCAGCTCGTGCCGCCGGGTCAGGTCCGGGCGTTTTCGCACTGAGGATGCCCGACAGTTTGGGCATAACCATCGTTGTGTTCCCGCGGCAGTGCGCCCGTTCTTTATCAGGGTCGTTTCACATACCAGACAACGGGTCGAGTTGAGAGAGTTCAGCACACCTAAGGGTCACCGAGTATGACAACCCCGCTCTTGCCCAGTATTCATATGGTCAGATCAAGATCCCATCCACACGTTTTGGCCTATAACCCTGCAGTGGGACGCTTTCTGCGCAACGAACGAAAGCAACAGGGAACTGACGAACCGGCTTACCCGACAGAGCTATCCGCTCGGCATTATCGTGAACGTTGAGGGCCGCCGTTTTCTGGATGAGGGAGCGGATTTCCGGAACTACACCTATGCCAAGTACGGAAAGGTGATCCTGCAGCAGCCCCGCTCCATCGCCTATCAGATTTTCGATGCGAACCTGCGCCCGATGCTGCGCGCTGAAGAGTACGACATGCCGGGGATATCGGTCGAAACTGCCGACACCCTCGAAGAGCTGGCGGGAAAAATTGATATCGACGTCGAAACCTTCACCAAGACCGTCAGCGAATTCAACAGCTCCATCGATCGGGAGAAGGTCTTCGATCCCACCATCAAGGACGGGCGTAAAGCGGATGTGGATCCGCCGAAAAGCAATTGGGCTGCCCCGATCGAAACCGGTCCTTTCTATGCCTATGGGGTGACCTGCGGAATCACCTTTACCTTCGGCGGGCTTAAGTCCGACACGTACGGCCGCGTCCTCGACAAACAAGGAAACCACATTGAGGGCTTGTACGTCTGCGGTGAAATGCTGGGTGGACTTTTCAGCGGAAACTATCCGGGCGGTTCGGGGCTCGCAGCCGGCATGGTCTTTGGACGCCGCGCGGGTAGCATCGCGTAGAGAAAAGCCCGCCGGCATTATTTTCCAAACGGTAGGTGCTTCAGCGACGAATCAGACCATCGACCTGGTTCCCGATGCGGATGCCATCTCGGTCCATCCAGTAGCGGCGTAAAACACTCAGACCGACACATGTATCAAGAGCTCGAACGCCTTCGAGAGCACCAATGTCCTCTGTGATGAATAGGGCCAACTCTTCGGGTCCTGCGAAAACCCCATTGTGGATTACCGATGCTTTGCCGGCAACCATGGACACCATTCGGGCCGAGGTGTGTCCGCTGAGTTCATTCAGCACTGTCGCGATCGCGTGCGGGTCGACTTGTAGGGAAATTATTGCGTTGAGGGGATAGCCTGCCGCGGCAGGTTCCACTTCAACACGGGGTGATATGGCGCCGGTGGTGAGTAGAGTCTGAATGGCTCGGTAGGCGGAGGAGCTGCTGACATCGAGCTTCCTGGCTACCTCGGCTGCTGATACGCGGGCATTTCGCCCTAGTTCAAGCAGGGTTTGGAACTCTAGCTCATTCAGCTCATCAATGGACGCGAAAGAAGAACGCGTAACCGGAACAGCGAATGCGGCAAGTGCCTCGTTTTGCTCTGGAGTTAAGCGGTGGAGTCGCCATGATTGCCCAACGCGCTGGGACTTGAGAATGAGTTGGCTTTCAGTTGACACGATTCCAGCTATGGACGGGATGCGGCGACTGATGATCTCAGTCACGTCGGAACCGAGCAAAGGGAACACATCGGCGTAGATGTCCGCGCTACCGGAGGTGGCCATAAGGAATTGGATTTCGGGAAAGTCTTTGAGCCGATCCGCTACGTCGAGGGTTTCTCCCGGGCGGCAGCGAAACCACATTTGTCGGGGATTGCCGGATGTGACAAGCGGCCAGGCAAATCGGCCGATAACGCGGACAAGTCTCTCTTGCTGGAGACGTTTCAATCGTCGGGTGATTGTGCTCGCTGGCTCACTGAGGATGCCCGCCAGCGTGTTGGCCGGCACACGGGGTGCAACTTGAAGAGCGGCCACAATGTCAAGATCTGCCGCATCCATAGCAGAGGAGACTTGTGCAGGGGTTGCTGGAGCTCCAATCGTCATAAAGAAAACACTACAGGCCATCAGGACCTCTAAACCGGGTCTAAGAAACCACTTCTAGGTTGAATAGTGAATGAAAAAATCACAAGTGGTTGCAAAATCGAAAGATCTAACCTAAGTTCTTGGACAATGAGATTCAGATCACTGCGCCGAGTGCATTTGAATGTTCGTGCCTGACCGGTACGCCGTAAGCGATCATTCGACCTTTAGACCATTCCCTAAGAAAAGGAGAAACCCTGATGAACGATGTTCAGCCGTGGAAGTGGCCGGAGTCGACTTGGCGCGGCCACGTCGATCGGGTGCGTGCCGGGCGCTCACTGGTCCATCCTGACCATACCCAACGATGGGAGGATGGTGCACGGGCTGCCATCCTTCTTTCCTTTGACTCTGATCATGAAACGCCGTCTCTGCGCGATGGTGAAACATCGCCGGGCCGGATGGCCCAGGGCGAGTACGGCGCACGGGTCGCCGTTCCGCGGATTCTTGAGTTGTTAGAACGGCATAGCGTTCCCGCTTCTTTCTATATCCCCGCAGTGTGCGCGTTGCTTCGACCAGATGAGGTCCCCGCTTATATCGAACGGGGCCACGAAGTCGGCGTCCACGGCTGGATCCACGAACGCAACGCCCTATTGTCACACGATGACGAGCTCGATCTCCTAGGCCGGGCAACCGATGTTCTCGAACGCCAAGCGGGCATACGTCCCGTCGGTATCCGAACACCTTCTTGGGACTTCTCTGATTCAACACTGGATGTAATCCGCCAGCTCGGATTTCTCTACGACTCATCGTTGATGGCAGCTGACGAGCCCTACGAGCTGGTGGCAGACGGAGAGGCCACGGGCATCGTTGAAATACCGGTGGAATGGATACGGGACGACGCTCCCTATCTAATGATGGACCGCTTCGCCTCGCTCCGTCCCTATATGGCGCCACGTGAACTTGGACAAATATGGAAAGACGAATTTGACGCAGCCTACTCCGAAGGCGGAGTTTTCCAGCTGACCATGCACCCTCACATCATTGGCCACCGTTCGCGGATAGTGGTCCTCGATGAACTGCTTCAATACATTCGCGGTTTCGATGACGTGTGGTTCACCACCCATGCGGAATTGGCCAGTCGCGTAGCCCATAACCTTCACACCACTCAGGAGACCTCCCCATGAGCCAGAATGAGACCTTCACGGAGATAGACTCCACCAAACTCTCTTCAAAGGGAAGGAAGGCCCTGATCGCCGGCGGAATCGGCAACACAGTCGAGTGGGTCGACTGGTCCGTGTACGCCATCTTTTCGTCAATTTTCGCCCAGCAGTTCTTTCCCCCGGGCGATGAAGCCGCCGCACTTTTGGGCACACTAGCTATCTTCGCCGTCGGTTTCATAATGCGCCCTATAGGCGCGCTTTTCCTAGGTTCCTATGCTGACAGACTTGGCCGCAAAAAGGGCCTCATGCTCACAATCGGGATGATGGCCGGCGCAGCATTGGTCATCTCCGTCACCCCGACCTATGAAACCATCGGGATTTTTGCCCCGATAATTCTGCTGCTGGCACGTCTCATGCAAGGCTTTTCCGCCGGCGGAGAGTTCGGCTCTTCCTCGGCTTTCATGGTCGAGTCCGCAGCACCAAAGCGCCGGGCATTTGCCGGGTCCTGGCAGCAGGTCTCTGTGGGGGCCGGTGGCCTCCTAGCCTCCGGGATGGGATACATCATCACCTCCACGCTTCCCCCTGAGGCTGTCGAGAGTTGGGGTTGGCGTCTCGCCTTCTTTATTGGGGCCATGCTGGGAGTCGTCGGTCTCTGGTTGCGTGTTGCGGTGGAGGAAACTGACTCCTTCACCAAGATGGCCGCCGAACGCGATAAGGCACCAGCCGCCAAGAAGCGTGGCATCGCTGCATTCGCCATGTTCACCAAGCATCCTTACGACACGCTTCGAGTATTCGGCATCACGATTGCGGGTACGCTGCTCTACTACATGTGGGTGTCGTTCATGCCGACGTTTGCGCATATTTCCACCGGCATGCCGTTGAGCGAAGCGTTGCTTGCGAATGTCATCGCCCTCATCATTTTCGTCGTCCTCCTTCCGTTTGCGGGGCTACTCTCCGATCTAGTAGGACGTAAGCCCACTATGACGGCATTTGCCGGCGGATTCCTCGTACTGTCCTGGCCCGCGTTCTCGTTGCTCAATGGCAACTTCTGGATGCTGCTCATCATTGAGGTAGTCGGGATGATTCTGTTGCTGGGATACTCGGGCAACTGTGCGGTCATCATGGCCGAACAGTTCCCCGCAGAGGTGCGAGCAGCTGGCATCGGCTTTCCCTATGCCCTCGCGGTGGCGATTTTCGGCGGCACGGCACCTTTTATCACCACCTGGTTCCTGGACAGCGGCCTCGGTGACTTCGTCTGGCTCTATTGCGCTTCTGCCGCACTTATCGGCGTCATTGTGTACACAACAATGCCCGAAACCAAGGCCAAGGAACTGGATTGAACCGACACGTGGTCGTAACCGGTGCGGGTAGCGGCATCGGTTTGCAGGTTGCGCTACGGTTTGCCGAGCTGGGTGAGCGGCTCACACTGGTTGACATCTCCGGAACGGCGCTGGATGGCGCCGCCCGGGAAGCGGAAGCGCGGGGCGCCGAAGTCGCCAGCGTACAGTCGGTGGATCTGCGTACGACGGAAGGACCGGGCGCGGTTATTGATGAGGCGTGGGATATAGCGCCTGTCGATGTCCTCGTCAATTCAGCCGGCGTTTATCCGGCAACGCCTTTTCTGAGTCTGGATGCCGCCACGTGGGACAGGGTGCTGGATCTGAACACGCGTGCACCCATGCTCACCACCGTCTCCTTGGCGCGGCGTGCCGTCTCGGACCAGCGTGGAGCCAGCGTCATCAACATCTCTTCGGGCGCATCCCAGAGGGCACGCCCGGGTGCCGCGCCCTACTCGACGTCCAAAGCAGGACTGGAGATGCTGACCCGGGCTTCGGCTCTGGAACTGGGACAGTACGGAATTCGGGTCAATGCCGTCGCTCCAGGATTTGTCACCGTGGACAGCGAAATCAATCCGGTTACTGAGGAGTACGCTGCAGCCGTCTCACCAAACCCACTGGGCCGCCGGGGCCTGCCGGATGACATCGCCCGGGCCGTCATCTGGCTCGCCGGTGATGACGCTAACTGGATTACAGGAGAAATCCTGCGAGTGGACGGTGGGTCCTCGGCCGGCGCTATGAACCTGCCCCTTCATTGGATGGCGTCTAATGCGGCAGCAACGGAAAGGCAATCTTGAACCAGCGCATCTACACTATCGTCGGTGCCGGAGCCATTGGCGGTACACTAGCGGTCCATCTGCACGCCCAGGGAGTCCTCGTTCAGCTGATTGACGCCGATCCCCGACACGTTGAGGCAATCCGCCGAAATGGTCTTCAGCTGCAAACGCCCTCTGGAACCATGACTGCGCGACTCCCTGTCTTTGGGCTCGAAGATGGACCGACAGAACTCGACAACGTACTCCTTGCGGTAAAGGCCCAAGCCACCAACAGCGCAGCCGCATGGATTGCCCCACGTCTAACTTCCGACGGTTACGTCGCGTCAATGCAAAACGGTTTGAACGAGGCTGCGATTGCATCGCATATCGGTGTCGAAAGGACAGTTATTGCGTTCGTCGATCTCTTCGCTGACGTTCTTGAACCAGGTGTCATAAAGGACGGCGGAAGCGGAGCCATGGCCCTGGGAGAGTATGCGGGCGGCACCAGCGAACGGGTGCGTGAGTTGGCTCGGGATCTGCAGCATTGGGGAGTGCCGACCGTGACGGACAATGTCGCTGGATACCTTTGGGCGAAGCTGGGTTTCGGCGCGATGTTGACCGCAACCGCTCTTGCTGATGCCGATATGAGCATTCTTATTGATCGGCACCGTCCCGCCATGAATGAGCTCGCGGCGGAGGTTTTCGACATTGCGGCAGCGGAGGACGTCCGGCTGGAAGGGTTCGACGCGTTCGACCCGGGTGCCTACCGGCGCGGGGTGGGTGCCGAACGCAATAAGCGGGCAACGGATGCCCTTGTAAAGTGGCTGGCGAGCCAGTCCAAGTCCCGTTCCGGTATCTGGCGTGATATTGCAGTGCGTAAACGCCCAACCGAAGTTTCAACACAATACGAGCCCGTAATACAGCTTGCTGGCGACCATGGATTGAAGGTTCCCTTGGTTGAAGCGCTGGTTTCGTTGATCAGACAGTTGGAAACCGATGAGATCGCTATGAGTGAGGACCACTTGGATTCTCTGGATATGAAAGGAGCAATTGAATGAGCAATATCGGAGATCTGCCAGACTGGGTTGGTCAGTACCGGAACGAGATCGTCTCGGACCTTGCCAATTACGTCTCGCGGGAGACGCCCTCGGATGACAAGATACTTCTCGCTGCCGGTTTGGAGTGGCTCGAAGACTGGCTGCAGCGTCGTCTCGGCGCGCCGGCACGGCTGGAGCGTGTCGACGGCGGCGCATACGGCGATACGTTGATACTCGACTACACGTCGAAAAATGGGAACAGTACCTGGACAACGGCGCTCTGCCACTACGACACTGTCTGGTCCTCAGGGACCTTGGCGAACTGGTCTCCCGCTATTAATGGCGACCACTTCACAGGTCCGGGCGCATTTGATATGAAGGGTGGGCTTGTTCAACTCGTCTGGGCGCTGAAGGCAGGCGAGGCGTTGGGATTGCCGCGGCCTAACCTGCGATTGGTCCTCAACGGTGACGAGGAAATTGGAAGTCCGATTTCCCGCCCGGTTATTGAAGCACAAGTTATCCGCGGCAGCACCGTTTTGGTTTTCGAAGCCAGCGCAGACGGTGCCATCAAAACCGAGCGTAAGGGAGTGGGGATATTCCAGGTCGAGGCCACAGGAGTAGAAGTCCATGCAGGGCTCAACCCCGAAGCCGGGGCCAGCGCCATTGATGAGATTGCTCGTGCAGTCTGCCAATTGCATGGATCTGCAGACACTGAAGAGGGAACGACTCTTAATGCCGGCACCATCCGTGGTGGCACTCGCACCAACGTCAAGGCTGGATACGCAACTGCCGGCGTTGATGTCAGAGTTTCATCGGAGGCTGAGGCCAGGCGGATCGACGCCGTCTTTGAGGGGCTTCAAACACACAATTCGGAAGCTACGCTTACGGTGAGCGGAGGATGGAACCGGCCCGTAATGGCCCGGTCCCAACTTACATCACAGCTCTTCGCAGTGGCGGCCTCAGCTGCGGAGGAGATGGGTTTTAGCCTGGAGGAAGTTTCGGTTGGGGGTGGCAGTGATGGGAATTTTGCAGCAGCTTTGGGTTTGCCAGTGCTGGACGGGCTCGGGGCCGTCGGTGATGGTGCGCATGCCAGGAACGAGTGGATAAGCATCGATGGAATGTTACAACGCACCGCCCTGGCCGCAGGCCTCCTGACCAAACTTACGGAAGCCGACAACTTCCTCGACATCTCGTCAGAAGGGGCAGCAAGTGTCAGCAATTGATGATCCTCTGATCCTCCGCGGGACGACGATCCCCAACCGTCTCTGGATGTCTCCCATGTGCCAGTATTCCGCGGGTGACGATGGAGTGCCAAACGACTGGCACCTCGTGCACTACGGCTCCCGAGCTGTAGGCGGCTGCGGGTTAGTCATGGTCGAATCCACAGCAATCGGACCGCAGCACAGGACCACTTCTGCTGATCTCGGTATTTGGAACCAGGAACAGGTGATTGCCCACAAACGGATCACTGAATTTATCCGTGAAGCCGGGGCAGTTCCCGCCGTACAGCTGCAATGCGCAGGACGGAAAAGTTCGCACATGCTGCCTTGGAAGGAAGAAGGCCAAAACAGTCCAGTGGGCTTGTCCGACGGTGGTTGGACTCCGCTGGCACCATCACCGGTTCCATTTGGCAACCTGACCATCCCTCAAGGCATGAGCGCCGAAGAGATCGACGACGTCGTTACCGCTTTCGTGAGGGCCGCGCGCTTATCTCATGACGCCGATTACGAGATCGTCGAAATCCATGCCGGGCATGGATACCTTCTGCATCAGTTTCTGTCGCCACTGGCAAATCAACGGACGGATGAGTACGGAGGGTCACTGGAAAACCGCATGCGCTTACCACTCAGGGTGGCCGCAGCCGTCCGGGATGCCTTCCCTAACGACAAGCCCGTCTTTCTTCGAATCACTGCCACCGACTGGGTGGATGGGGGAATCACGATAGATGAAGCGGTCCGGTTTGCCCAAGAGCTGGCTAAAACCGGCATCGATCTGCTTGACGTCACCTCCGGAGCGCTAGTCCACAATGCGCCTCCGCCGCAACGCACCGGCTTGAACGTTGGCCACTCGCAAACATTAAAGAGCGCCTCAGGACTTCCAGTTGCCCCAGTCGGACAGATGGAGGCCCAAGACGACATCCGTAAGGCGCTGGAGGGGGCTGGCACCGATGCCGTGATTATCGGACGCGCCTTGTTGAGAGACCCATATTTTGCCCTCCGAATGCAAAAATCCAACCCGCAGTCAACATGGCCGCATCAATACCACCGGGCTCTAAAGTAAACAGAACTACATCTTGTGACCCAGCGACGAGGCAATTATTATGATGCCTTATGCAGCGCAGTCAGTGATAGAGCCCTTCTGATGGATCGAGGTGAGGGAGGGACAGTAGTTCGGGTGTGGTGCGTTCTTTGTGGCCGTCGTAGATGCATTTCTTGAATGGGCCGTTGGGGGCCATGAGGATGCTCATGTGGGGGTCTGCGTGGTTGATCCACCAGGTGCTGATTCCCAGTGCCCCGTCGAGGCGTAGGTGTTCCCATGCCCGCCATAACGCTTCGACTCGGGTGAGCGCTTCGACGTGTTTGTACCATTGGGGGCACCACACGAATTCCGACCCACCGTTGACCTCCCGCACGTAGGAGGGGCCAAGGAGGTCGGCGAAGAATTCTATTGGGTTGGCGTAAAACGTCTCCGGCGTTGACTCCTCTGTTTCACCGGCCTCTTCGGGTGTGGGTTCATCTTCGAAAGCACTGGTGAAATTACTCATCTGCTCTCTCCAGCGAGAACCGGGTCGTCCATTGGTCCGCGCTCGATCCGTCCGTGGCCAGCCAGCGCGGGGACTGCTGAAGGTTTGGATGCTCCTATTGATGTCAAGGGGACTGCTGTCCAACTGGACGACACCCGGTTTCAGGGCCTGGTCAATATTGGGGTGGACGAGATTTCTTGGCGCAAACACCACCGCTACCTGACCCTGGTCTCGGACCATGCCACGTCGAAGATCGTTTGGGGTGCCCCGGGCAAGAACGCGGCGACGCTGGACAAGTTCTTCGCCGAGATCGGGCCCGAAAACACGGCGACAATCGAGGCGGTGAGCATGGACATGGGGCCGGCGTTCATCAAATCCGTGAAGGCAAACGCCCCGCACGCGACCGTGTGCTTCGACCCATTCCACGTGGTCCAGCTCGCCACCACGGCGTTGGAAGCAGTCCGACGATCGATCTGGCAGCATTCCAGGTCCATGCCGGATCAGTCGCTGGCCAAAAAGTTCAAAGGCACCCGGTGGGTGCTGCTAAAAAACCCGGAAAACATGACCGAGAAACAACAGGTGACCTTGGAGCAGATGCGCCAAGACGGCGGTCTCTTGTGGCAGGCCTACCAGTTGAAGGAATCCCTCCGCGAAGTCTTCGCCGGTGACCTCGCCCCCGCCGAGGTGATGGAGATGATCACCTCCTGGTGCCAGCTCGCCACCGCGTCGGGGATGCCCGAATTCGTCAGGGCCGCGGCCACGGTCAGCACCCATACCCGCGGAATCTACGCCGCCGTCACCCGGGGACTATCCAACGGACGCCATGAAGGCCTGAACAACAAGATCCGCACCATGACCAGGCGCTCCTACGGATTCCATACCCCCGAAGCAGCCCTGGCTCTCATCATGCTCGCCTGCGGTCCTCTCGAAATCAAGCTCCCGTATCACAGATAACGCCACCCACACTTACGTCAGGAGAGCCGAAAAAGACCCGTGTTTACGACAAACTACGGACTCCTTAACAGCGCGTCATCGATTCCGGCATCATGACTGTCGAAAAAGCTGAGGAGTTCATCACGCTGTTCGAGGCCACGAACCCGGCAGAGCTGATTCAGAAGATCACTGTCATCCAAACCCGGCTCATCACCCTCGCGAAAGACAAAACCGACGCAGTCACTGTCAGCGTTTCGCGAGCAAAACCAGCTGAGGCACGCGATCAACTTTCGCGAGCATCTTGACGGTGATGATGGTATTAGACCACCGGTCTAGCGTGACCCACATTTTGACTGACGCCGACAGCGGCTGTCCTGCTCATGATCCGTCCGCCGGGCTGGTGGCCTGCACGAA
>Ga0307486_1002996_pt1 | contig 11309 bp, 9 predicted proteins | sample CBIW02metaG_FD_203663 | JGI IMG/M metagenome (GOLD analysis project Ga0307486, IMG submission 203663) | Sea-ice brine microbial communities from Beaufort Sea near Barrow, Alaska, United States - CBIW 0.2 | ecosystem: Environmental > Aquatic > Marine > Coastal | place: USA: Alaska | collected... | reverse complement strand
GAATGTCGTTGACACCGCCGACAACGCCGAGATAACTGAGGCCGGCTGCAATCTGCTTGACGCCAAGACCGAGAGATGTGGCAACACCGAAGAGGGTTCCGACGATGGCAATGACGTCAATGGCGTCGCCGAGGCGACCCTTGACCCGGTCACCCAGCAGCGGCTCCAACGCCCAACGAATAGACACCGGGCGTCCTTTGCGGTGGATGGAGTAGGCCAACGCGAGCCCGACGACGGCATAGATCGCCCAAGCGTGAAAACCCCAGTGCAAGAAGGTCTGCGACATGGCCGCCATTGCAAGTTCACGGGAATCACCGCTCACGCCCGGCTTCGGGCTGGTGAAAAACGTAAGAGGTTCAGCTGCCCCCCAGAACACGAGGCCGATTCCCATGCCGGCGGCAAAGAGCATGGCAAACCAGCTCATGATCCCAAACTCGGGTTTGTCATCGTCTTGCCCGAGTTTGATGTCACCAAAGCGGCTGGCGCCCATCCAGATCGCGAAGACAACAAACGCTGCCACGATAACCATGTAGTACGGACCGAGGCCCGCTACTACCCAGCCCTGCAGCAGGGCAAGAACCTTTCCCGTTCCCAACGGAAAGGCTATGGCTACTACGACAACGGCAAGAATAATTCCGAGTGCGGGATAGAACACTCGAGGCGCCGGGATAACCAAACGCCTCGACGCGCGAGGACTATGTTGTGGCGTTACCGCGGGCTCATCGGAAGAAACGCTCACTGTAGAACCTTCCATTAAAGTGGAAGCGACGCGTTCTGCCCCGCATGAAAACGGCTTCGCCGACCACCAAAGTATTCTACCTGCTTTACACCCTAGTTGAGGGGGTGCCTGCTAGCGCCAAAATAGCCGCCGCTATACGCCGTGCCGTGCCCGTGGGAGCATGGACCATGACTTTCAACGATGTGGCTGCTGCAGAAATGCCCGTGCAAATTCTCACCGAGGAGGAATGCTGGAGTGCCCTGATGTCGGCGAGCCTCGGACGCCTGGCAGTGACCGTTGGCGGCGTTCCCGACATCTTTCCGGTCAACTTTGTAGCTGCCGACCGACATCTGTTCTTTCGCACCGCACCGGGAACCAAACTAGTTGAACTCACGGTGAACAATAGGGTTGCGTTTGAAACTGACGGCGTAGGCCAGGACGAAGCGTGGAGTGTCGTCATCCACGGGGAGGCGCGCGCGCTGTCGACCCAGCGAGAAATAGACGACGTGGCCGCACTCCCCCTGCGGCCGTTGATCCCCACGGTGAAGGCGGTCTTTGTCGAAATCGTGCCCCAGTCCGTCACCGGGCGCAGATTCACGCTGGGTCCAGAGCCTTCGGCCATTTTGGAGTGAATCGGGATGCGACCGTGACGATCACATCCCGATCACTGCCGCAGGTGTGGCCTGCGGCTTAACTTACGCCGAGCAGGTCAATGATGAAGATCAGTGTCTGCCCGGAGAGGCGGTGGCCGGACCCAGCCGGTCCGTAGGCGAGGTGCGGGGGCACCACCAGCTTTCGGCGACCGCCAACCTTCATACCGGGAATTCCCTCTTGCCATCCAGCAATGAGCGAAAGGAGCGGAAAGTTGATCGACTGCCCGCGGTTCCAGGACGAGTCAAACTCGTCACCAGAGGCAAACTCGACCCCGACATAGTGCACGTCGACGGTAGCGCCCGGGGTGGCTTCAGCGCCGTCACCGACGACAATATCGGTCATCTCAAGTTGTTCGGGCTCTGCACCCTCTGGAAAGTCGATTTCGGGCTTGGAATTCAAATCTGTCATTCACCTATCCAACCGGATTTCGCGGCGCAATGCACGCCCGGAGTGCGCAACGGGAGCTACCTCCTCTCAATCACGCCTCAAACATGGTGCCCGGGTTGAGGAGAGCCAACGGATCAAAAACCGTCTTGAGCTGCCGTTGCAGCTGAAGGCTGGTGTCCCCGATTTCATCCCTCAACCATCGCCGTTTTAAGACTCCGACACCGTGTTCGCCGGTCAGGGTTCCGCCGAGCGCGAGCGCGGCCTGAAACATCTCATCGGCGGCCGCCCAGATCTCATCGGGCACCTCCCAGTCTTTCTGGCCACCGCGCGGAATAACGAAATTCGGATGCAGGTTGCCATCCCCGGCATGCGCAACAGTGGGAATGGAAATACCCGTGCGCGCACTTATTTCGGCGATCACGGCAAACATCTCGGCCATGCGTGACCGCGGTACCGACACGTCTTCAATTAGCACCTGCCCATACTGTTCCAGTGCCGGGTGCATGGCGCGACGAATGGCCAGTAAGCGGTCGCCAGAGGCCGCATCCGTTGACAGGGTGGCGCGACCGCCGGCGTCGCGCAGCACGGTGATAGCGGCTTCTGCTTCTGCCAGCGCTGCCGGGCCGTCGGTCTGCACGAGCAAAAAAGCACCCTGTTCAAGCGGCAGTCCGGCCGAGCCCTCCGGCCCGAGATAGGCGGCGACCAAACCGAGGGCAACCGGGTCGATCAACTCCATAACGGCGGGGCGGATGCGTGCCGCTGTAATGGCGGCGCTGGCGGCAGCCGCCGCCGTGACCGTGTCAAAGACCGCGCCGATCGTAGCGGTGGTGCCCGCCGTGATGGCGCGCACCCGCACTGTCGCCTCGACTATCACGCCGAGGGTTCCTTCAGACCCGGTTAGCAGTGCTGTCAAGTCGTAGCCGGTGACACCCTTGACCGTGCGATGCCCGGTGTGCAACAGGCTGCCATCGGCCAGCACCACGGTAAGCCCAAGCACGGCCTCCCTGGTCACTCCGTACTTGGCGCAGAGCAACCCGCCAGCGTTCGTGGCGATGTTGCCGCCGACGCTGGAAATGCCTTTGCTGGCCGGATCGGGAGCAAACCAGAGGTCGTGCTTGGCCAGCTCGTCATTGAGATCTTGGTTGATCACGCCCGCTTCGACGACGGCGAGTTCGTCATCCGTGTTGATTTCGAGAATGCGGTTCATGCCGGCGACGCTCAACACTATGGAACCGTCGGTTCCACAGGCGCCCCCTGACAAGCCGGTTCCCGCCCCACGAGTGACCACGGGAACCCGGAATTCGGTGGCTACACGGAGCACGGCCTGAACCTGTTCAACCGTTGTGGCCGAGACGATCGCAAGGGGCGTTCCGTCGGCTACCCAACCGGATTTATCGGTGCGGCTAGCCGCAAGGTCTTGGGGTCGAACGCTGACGATATCGCCGAGCTCGGATTGGAGGCGCATCAGTGCGTTCATCTCACCAGCCTAGCTAGGCCTTCCGTGTCCAATTTTTAGCTACCGCACTGACCCTCGACAGTGACAGGCTCATAGGGTGACTAATTCCCCTGCTCGTGGCGACGGCGCCCTGGCCGACCCCACCTTCGCAATGCGGTACCGCATCATGTGCTCGCGTGACACCCGCTTCGACGGCCAGTTCATCACCGGCGTGCACACGACCGGAATCTACTGCCGGCCGAGCTGTCCGGCAACAACTCCCAAACCCGGCAATGTGTCTTTCTACCTCACCACCGCGGCGGCCCACGCAGACGGATTGCGAGCGTGTAAACGCTGTCTGCCCGATGCTGTTCCGGGTTCGCCGGCTTGGAATATACGCGATGACCTGGCCGCCCGTTCCATGCGTCTCATTTCCGACGGCATCGTGGAACGTGAGGGGGTACCGGGGCTTGCCGACCGCCTGGGGTACACGCCCCGACACGTGACGCGAATCCTGGTCGCCGAGCTTGGCGCTGGTCCACTTGCCCTGGCCCGGGCACATCGCGCGCAGACTGCGCGTTTGTTACTGCTGAACACCGATCTTTCAATAACCGATGTAGCATTCGCGGCAGGTTTCGGCAGCGTGCGCCAGTTCAACGACACAGTGGCCACAGTCTATGGGCGCACCCCGTCACACGTACGGGCCAGCCGCCATTCCAAGCCCGAGCACCAAAAGCCCGGCGTCGATCCTACCGAAACAACAATCACGCTGCAGTTGCCGGCACGCGCACCGTTCGATGGCGCTGGAGTGCTTCGATTTCTCCGAGAGCGCGCTCTGCCCGGCGTCGAAACTTCTACCGACAAGAGCTATGGGCGTACCGTGCGATTGCCGCACGGCACGGCCACGGTGGAGGTGACCGCAACTGGAACGGCTGCGGTCCCCGCTCTGTCCTGCCGCATACGGCTGACGCAGTTGGCCGATCTGGCACCGCTGGTGGGTCGACTGCGCCGACTATTTGATCTGGACGCCGATGCGACGGCGATAGATTCTCACCTGAGCGCCAACCCTGCTCTGAAAGAATCGGTAGCCCTCACCCCCGGCATCCGAGTTCCGGGCAGCATGGAGGCCGAAGAAACCCTGTTTCGGGCACTGATCGGGCAGCAGGTCTCGGTAGCTGCCGCCCGCACTGCTTTGACACGTTTGGCAGGGGCTCTCGGCGACCGCCTGCCCGGCCCGGAACAACGCCTGCTTTTTCCTACCGCGGCGCAGATTGCAGCCGGTGGCGCGGCAGTCCTGCGGGGGCCCAGAGCGCGAATCGAAACGATACTTCACGTGGCGCACGCGCTAGCTTCGGGCTCTCTCGTCGTGTCGTTTGCCCAGACGTGTGTCGAGTTGGAGGAACGCTTGGTGGCGCTTCGCGGTATTGGACCGTGGACGGCTGGCTATGTCGCCATGCGAGTACTGGGCAGCCCCGACATTCTTCTGACGAGCGACCTGGCGCTGCGGCAGGGAGCCGGACGCCTCGGGCTCCCCGTTGAACCTCGCGCCCTTGCCGCGCACGGCGCTGATTGGGCGCCGTGGCGCAGCTACGCCGGCATGCACCTCTGGCACGCAGCACACAGCGATTCGCTCTTTTCTCCAATCGCACGGGCGGAGCGTTAGAGCACATCACAGAACAACTGGGGGAAGGGCAAGTTAGCCTAGAAGAGTGAAATTTGCGCATTTGAGAGTTGACGGCTCCTCCGTTCCCCGCCTGGCCGTAGTTTTCGACGATGCGGCACTGTTTCTCGACGACTTCACCTCCAACGCCCCCCGCGACCTGCAAGACCTGCTCGAACAGGGCCCCGCGGAGTTCGAACGTATCCGTGCCGTTGCCCTTGATGCGGTCTCTAGCGGGGCCGTTCTCACCCCGGTCGACGAACTACGGCATTCTTCCGCCGTGCTGCGTCCGCCGCAGATCATCGCGATCGGCGCTAACTACGCCGCGCATTCTTCGGAGCTCAGTCTGCGCTTAGAGACTTCAGCGACCATATTTTCGCTCTGGCCCAACTCGCTCACCGGGCACGGCTCAACCATCACCTGGCCCCGCGACCTCACCACCCAGGTGGATTACGAGGCCGAACTCGGTGTCATCATTGGCCGGCCGGCCCGCAACGTGTCCGTGACGAAGGCACTGGACTATGTGTTTGGCTACACGGTCGTGAACGACATCACCGCGCGAGATCTGCAGTTCTCCGAGGCGCAGTGGTCAAGGTGCAAGTCCTTCGACGGCTTCACCCCCACCGGCCCAGTCGTAATCACGGCCGATGAGATCGGCGACCCGCAGAACCTCTGGCTGACCACCCACGTCGACGGTCGCATTCTGCAGGATGCCTCAAGCGGGGACATGGTGCGCACGGTCGCTGAGATCATCTCCTACCTCTCGAAAACCTCCACGCTGATGCCCGGAACCCTCATCTCTACCGGCAGCCCCGGCGGCGCCGGTTACAGCCGCAAGCCCCCGATCTTTCTGCGCGAAGGATCGACCGTAACCATCTCGATCGACAAGATCGGCATGCTCACCACGCACTGTCGCGAGATCTAGCCGCCAGCATCGATGCTGCTCAGCATCCGTTTCGAAACCGGTAACGGGTAGCGTGCGCTACCCGATTAGCGCCTCAACCGGACCACGAACGAAGTAGAGTACGAAACCAATCGCGACGACCCAGAGCAGCGGACTGATTTCGCGGCCCTTTCCCGAGAGGCTGCGCACGAGCACCCAACTGATAAACCCAGCCCCGATCCCATTGGCGATCGAATAGGTCAGCGGCATCACAATAATCGTCAAAAAGATCGGCAGGGTGCTGGAGAATTCGGTGAAATCAAGGTGGCGAATCTGCGACACCATGAGGGCTCCCACAATGACGAGGGCGGCCGCGGCTACCTCAAGCGGCACGATCTGGGTCAGCGGAGTGAAGAACATGGCGGCAATAAAGAGGATGCCGGTGACCACGTTGGCTACGCCGGTGCGGGCACCCTCGCCTATACCTGCTCCCGATTCAATGAACACGGTGTTCGAGGAGGCGCTCGTGGCGCCTCCAGCAACGGCACCGATCCCTTCAACAATCAGGGCGGATTTCAGGCGGGGAAATTTACCGTCCGCGTCGGAGAGCCCGGCTTCGCTGGCCAGGCCGGTCATTGTTCCCATAGCGTCAAAAAAGTTAGTGAAAACCAGAGTGAAGACCAACATGACGGCGGCGAGCATTCCGATGCGCTCGAAAGCGCCGAAGGACACCTGCCCGATCAAACCGAGATCGGGCAGGGCGACCACGCTCGTCGGAAGTACGGGGGCGTTGAGGTTCCAGCCCGCCGGGTTCGTGCCGAATGAGGGGCCGACTTTGAAGATGGCCTCGAGGCCCACCGCGATGATGGTGGTGGCGATGATGCCATACAACAGCGCGGCTTTCACCTTACGGGCCAGCAGCACACCCATGATGATCAAGCCGATGACGAAGACCGCGGTGGGCAGCGTGGCGATAGAACCGGCGTCACCGAGCTGAACGGGCGGTGAACTTGCGCCGCTGGAGCGCACAAAACCGGAGTCAACCAGGCCAATGAAGGCGATAAACAAACCGATACCCACGGTGATGGCAATTTTGAGGGGACGCGGAATGGCATTGAAGATAAGTTCGCGCATGCCCGTCGACGCCAGCAAAACAATGATAAGCCCGTTGATGACGACCAGGCCCATGGCTTCAGCCCACGTTACCTGGCCGACGACGCTCACGGCCAGAAACGAGTTGATGCCAAGTCCCGCAGCGAAACCGTAGGGCAGCCTGGCGATGACACCGAACAAAATTGTCATGACGCCAGCGGTGAGTGCGGTGACGGCGGCAACCTGTTCGTTGGGGAGCCAGCCGCCCTCCACATCAAGGGCAGCCTGATCGGCGCTGAACCCACCGAGGATGAGCGGATTTAGAATGACGATATACGCCATCGTGACAAAGGTGACCAGGCCGCCGCGAAATTCGCGGGACCAGGTGGAGCCCCTACTGGTGATCTCAAAATAGGAGTCGACCCGGGCTTTCACTCCACGCGGTGACGGCTGCGGCGAGGCCGCTTCGATGGGTGTTTCAATTTTCGAGATGATGCGCTCCCTGGCCGTGGCTCTGACTCAAGGGTCCAGTCTATGGCCGTGACGGGCACCCCTACTAGACATGCGGAACAAACCGTTTCCAGGCCAGCCGACGCAATCGATTCGGATCGGATTCAATCTGGTCGCGCTGGTCGATCAGGAGCGTCTGGCGGGTGGTTTCCTCGTACCGCGGCCATGTGGCCGCTGGCACTCCGTCGCGCACAAAACCCAGCCACCAGTCCTGCATACGCATTCCGATCTCTTGGAACGTGCGGCGACCACCGAGCGCGGTCATGCCGCGGCCGAACCAGCCGTCCAGACGATCAAACAGGGGAAATAGTTCGAGGCCGTGGGTTGCGTCGAGGCCCATGAGCCTGAGCAACCGGGGTGCGGCGTCAAACCGGTAGAAATACACCGGCGCATACCGCGAGTGCCGTTCGCCGACTTTGATACTCGGGTACCAGAATGAGTAATCTCCACCGAAATCGAGCGCCGCCCGAAGGGCGGGAAGGCCCGGATACTGCGCTGTAAGCTCCCTTTTGGCACTCGTTGTGGTCTTCGTGAAGACCGCCCGAATGCGCGCGGGGGTCGAAGCGAGAATGTCGATCCGGCCCCGAAACAGGGAGCCCTCGCGCTTGTTCGTTCCCACGATGAGGGCAATGCGTGCTGCCCGCCCGTCACGAAAGGCGTCGAGCGGCCGTTCCGGCAAGAAGTCACCGTCAATGACCGGGCAGAGCAAAACAGTTCCGGGGTCTAAGTCAGGCGTCCTCACGCTCAAGGCTGTCATCACCCTGGCCAGCTGCGCCGGATCGGTGGTGAGCAATACCCGGGCGGCCTCCTCGTTACTGTACTGACCCGGTTCACTGCTTTGGATCAAGCTGTCCACAAAATTTCCGGCCCAGCGACTGGTCAGTTCACTCGGGTACACGGCATTGGGAGGGGCGCTCTGGGCGATTGCCCGGTGGAACAAACCAGCGGCACTCGGCACGGTCATGAGCGTGGTTACCGCATTAGCGCCAGACGACTCACCGAACAGGGTGACAGCATCCGGATCGCCCCCGAAAGCGCCAATGTTGTCACGCACCCACTGCAGCGCGGCGACCTGATCGCGTAGCCCCAGATTATTTTCAAATGGACGTTCCGGCGTGGCAAAACGAGAAAAGTCCAGGTATCCGAGTGCTCCGAGCCGATAGTTGATACTGACATACACGATGCCGCCGCGCCGAACGAGACCCTCCCCCTGCCACGGCACGTCGCGACTGGAACCCACGCTATAAGCCCCGCCGTGGATAAACACCATCACCGGCCTAAGAGCGTCTTGCAGTCGTTGTCCGGGGCGCATGCGCTCATCGGGTGCGATCACGTTGAGATTCAGGCAGTCTTCCCCCTGGGGAATGCGAGGGTGAGCGCCGCGAAACTGCCCTTTATGGCTCTGGGGAGAAATCTGGCCCCACTCGCTAGCATCCCGAACGCCTGCCCATGCTGGCACTGGAAGGGGGGCCCGAAACCGACGATCACCCACCGGAGCCGCGGCATAGGGAATTCCGCGCCATCGAAGTACGCCATCCTGCCGAACGCCCCGGACGAGGCCAGCCGCCACCCGAACTTCAAGACCATCAGCGGGCGACGACGGAACAGGCTGGCTCATGCGGCGAGTCTAGGGGGCCCGGCTTGGGGCAGGGTGTCAATTGCAATGCCGGTGGCAACGCTTGATGCCGGTACGCTCTATCCAGATCGATCGTGCACCACAACTGACCGAGCACCAAACGAAATGAGTTCAACGATGGCGCTGCCCTGGACCCTGCACGGTGATGGAAAAACGGTTGGTGCGCAGGAGGTTGTCGGTCCGGGCGAACGACTGAGCTGGCCGTTGACCATCGGCATCGGCTCGCAGCACGTGGTCGCCATGTTCGGTGCCACCTTTTTGGTACCGCTGCTCACCGACTTTCCGCCGAGCACAACCCTGCTGTTCTCCGGCATCGGAACCCTGCTCTTTCTAGTCATAACGGGCAATAAACTGCCAAGCTATCTCGGTTCATCGTTTGCGTTCATCGCACCCATAACCGCGGCGACGGCATCCGCTGGCATGGGCAGCGCCCTGTTTGGCATTATGGCTGTCGGTGTACTCCTGGCCCTCGTTGGGGTCGTTGTTCAGCTCACTGGCACCGGCTGGATCGACCGACTCATGCCGCCGATCGTTTCGGGTGCCATCGTTGCGCTTATCGGTTTTAACCTCGCCCCGGTAGCGAAAGCCAATTTCGACAAGGCACCACTGACCGCAATCATCACCCTCGTCGCCGTCATCCTCTGCACGGTTCTGCTGCGCGGCATCCTTGGTCGACTATCAATCTTTCTCGGTGTCGTCGTGGGCTATATCGCCGCGGTCTTCGCTGGGGAAGTCGATTTCAGCCAGGTGGCCAATGCCGCATGGGTGGGGCTGCCACCTTTCACCGCTCCGGCAAATCCGTTCGAGAATCCGGCCGCCGTCCTCGGCGTTTTGCCCGCCTTCCTTCCCGTCGTGCTCGTGCTGATCGCCGAGAATGTGGGACACATCAAGGGGGTCGCCCAAATGACGGATGCAAAAGTCAACCGGCTCACCGGGCGCGCCTTGCTCGCCGACGGACTCGCCACCATGCTTGCGGGATTCGGCGGCGGCAGCGGAACCACCACCTACGGCGAAAATATCGGCGTTATGGCGGCGACCCGAATTTACTCGACGGCTGCCTACTGGGTGGCGGGAATCGTTGCCATACTGCTCGGCCTCTCCCCCAAGGTTGGCGCCATTATTTTCACTATTCCCAGCGGAGTCCTCGGCGGCGTGACCACCGCGCTGTACGGACTAATTGGGGTTATCGGCGTCAAGATTTGGCTCGACAATAAGGTTGACTTCTCCAAGCCGGTTAACCAATTCACGGCCGCCACCGCGCTCATTATCGGCATTGCAGACTTTACGCTCAACGCCGGCACGCTGAGCTTTAACGGCATCGCGCTCGGCACCGTTGCCGCCATCGTAATTTATCACCTCATGACCTGGCTCGGGCGGGTGCGCCGCACCGCCTAGAGCGCTTCGGGTCCAGCTCCGATCGGTCGCTACGTGGGATTAGCCGTGGAGGGCGGGCACAATGAGGTACACGCCGAAGAGCACAGCGCCACCACAGAACACGAAACAGGCATAGCCTGCAATGAGCGCCAACCGTTTCAGACCGGGCGTCAGCGGGTTAGCGGCGGCAGCTTTACGCGCGCGTTTCTGCTGCTTCGCGGCCTTTTTCGGGGTGAGAACTGTGATGGCGCCGGTGAACTCGAGTGGATCCACCAGCGGGATACGACCAGCCGTCGTCAGCAGGCGCAGGCCAAGCGAGTACAGGCTCACGAGGAGGGCAGCCGAGAACAGTGATGCCGCTGTAACGATGAGAAAAGCGTCCCACTCAATCATCGCGCCACCTTCGCTCGATCGCGGCGACGCGGTCTGCGGGGCGTTTTTTTGATGTGAACCACGCGGCCAGCATCATCGATGTCGTTGAGCAGAGTGTTGTGCGTTACGCGGTTGCGGCGCGACCAACGAAACAGCGCCATAATCACGACGGTGCCAATCACCATGTCGAGCACGATGCCAATGGGGCCCAGCAGGGCGAGCCCGGCAGCGAAGGCTCCCATGATTGCTGAGGCGGGTAAGGTCATGATCCAACCCAGTGCGATACGTCCCGCCATCCCCCACCGAATGGTGGAGCCGCGGCGACCAAGCCCTGAGCCAATCACCGAACCGGAGGCGACCTGCGTGGTAGAAAGTGCGAATCCGAGGTGGCTGGACGCCAGGATCGTCGCAGCGGTACTGGTCTCTGCGGCGAAGCCCTGCGCCGGTTTGATCTCGGTCAGGCCACTTCCCATGGTGCGAATAATGCGCCAACCACCGGTGTAGGTACCAATAGCAATCGCAAGGGCACAAGCGGCGATGACCCAGAACACCGGTCCGCTACCGACAGCTTGAAATCCACCGGCAATC
>Ga0307486_1002995_pt1 | contig 11312 bp, 16 predicted proteins | sample CBIW02metaG_FD_203663 | JGI IMG/M metagenome (GOLD analysis project Ga0307486, IMG submission 203663) | Sea-ice brine microbial communities from Beaufort Sea near Barrow, Alaska, United States - CBIW 0.2 | ecosystem: Environmental > Aquatic > Marine > Coastal | place: USA: Alaska | collected... | reverse complement strand
TAAGCAGAAGTTTCCGGTAGTATTGCCGGCCGTGGAGGGATGGCAGAGCGGTTGAATGCACCGGTCTTGAAAACCGGCGTAGGTTAATAGCCTACCCAGGGTTCGAATCCCTGTCCCTCCGCCACTAATTCCGCTAAGGCCCTGATTATTCAGGGCCTTTTTGTTTGTGCGGAGCAAGGTAGACACTTTGGTAGACACTTTGCTTGATTGCTTACCTTGACCTTGCTTTGGCACACAGGCTGTCATCCGGACTATGCTCTTCTAACCGAAGCGGTCATGCCCACCAACCATCTAATCCAGCTTGAGCGTTCGGCGGCTTACCCCATAACAAAGGTCTTTTTAATCATGACTGGCGAAACATGGACGTTGCGCGTCTCCGTAAAGCTACTTGAAGAAAAATCAATATCTGGATTGGAGTCTGAACCCACTTTTCAATTCGGCACAGCCGAGTTCAAAGCAAAGCTGAGTGCTGGCCACCTTATTCTTGAAGCCTGCTACTTTGAATCCGAAGCGGCGGCCTTGGCCTACGTCCCGCTATTGAAAGGAGGGCTATGGAACGTCGCCATAGACCGAAGGATCTCCTTCGTCCCGTACTTCGAGCAGCGCACGATCACCCGAAGTGGCGATCCTGAACAGTTAGGAAGGAAATTTAGCCAGGATTGGGGCCACCCCTATACAGGCCCGGTACATGGTCTAACTGAAGAAGCCGGCGTCACTGTCTACAGGACAGGTGAGAATATTCGGTTCGCTTCGATGAGCGCTTCCGGCTACTCCTTTACAAGATGGCCTATGGTGGAGACTGCTCTGATCGAGGGTATGCAATTGGGTGGAGCTTTTTCTGAGCCGACTTGCTCACGTCTTACCGTTGCGTTGGACCTATATCTCGCCCACCTATCCGAAGTCTCCGTCAGAGCTCGTTTCTTAACGCTGATTATGGTGTTAGAGGTTCTGGCGCCAGTGACAGAAAAACATCCAGATACTGTCTCGCTGCTGCAGGGCTTTGCGGCAACAGTACAAATCAAACTCGATGAAGCAAGGGATAAAGAGACTCAGGATGCCATGCAAGCCCTGCTTAATGACTTTAAGTTTCGCAAGGAAATGTCCATTCGGCGAAGAGTGCGTCAGCTGATTTTAGACGAAGTGCCACTTCCCGAGCCTGAGCTCAGCGAGCTTTCACGCAAAGTGGTGAGCGCCTATGACCTGCGTGGTTCATTGGTCCATACGGGCGAAGTAAAGGACTTGGCACTGAGCGAAGCGTATTTTGTAGCGCTCGAGGCGACTAAGTTGGTTTTGAGAGAGCGCTTGCGACTTGATTCTCAAAAGAACGGTCGGAGTGGGCATGTCAAAGAAGAGGGTTAGGAATACAAACTTTCGTCTGGTTACTCCTGTTGCCCTTGAAAGGCTGCGATCATTGGATTGCACTCCGGCGTTATAAATATCGCTGCCTCGCAAATTATTTATTTTCCGCACTAGCAATATCTCGAACAGCCTTGGGAGAGTCGATCGGTATTAGTTCCGCCGACCTGCACGCAGGACAGACGCGGTACTTGTTGCTAAGGCGCCAGACGCTGTAAATGAGCCCAGGCAATAGAAAGGTGAGCCATAGCACCAGTTCCACCAATGTTGAGCCCTTGGCCTTCTGCTTGCCGTCACTCCTGGTGCCACACGCCACGCAATACAGAGAACCTTTCGCCCGTTCTGCCTTGCTGGCTTTTGCGGCCTGGCTGGCGTTCTGCAAGCGTGTGGCTATCTCGCTGCGGGGTTTGGGCTGGGTCTTCGAGGTGGGGGATGCTGTTTGGGCATTGAGGCGAGCAATTACCTTGTCATAGTAAGCGCCGCAGGCAGGGCACTGCCGATCAGAGCCGAACGCCTCGGCCGTATCTTCGTGATTGCATTTCGGACATTCCATTGTGATGCTCTCCCTGTTGTTCGCAGGGAGAGATTAGACCAGAAAGGGCTGCGGCGCCTCAGTCAGAAATACTTTGGCGGCGCTCCCTTTGCCAGCCAATGCTGACTCTGATCCTGGGGTGCGGCACACTTCACAGGGCCGTTCTGCCTCGGCAGACGGGTCTGCCAGCTCAAATACCACCGTCTCGCCTCTGGCGTCCCGCATGGTTAGTTTTTTCAGCGCTGGGAACATAAACAGCCCGTCGCGGCTCATGACGCCTTCCGGCCAGTATTCTCGCTCGAGCTTTGGCTTGCCAGAGACGATCTCGTCAGGATTATCAGCCGGCGGGAGCGGTGCTGTTGCTCCTTCTATGAGAGGGCTCGCAATCCCCGCCGTACCTTCGCCAGTGCCTGGCTGGTAGTTGCGCTCTGAATAGCCGCGCCGGGAAGGGATGCCGCCTTTGGGCTCTTCTCGCTTGAGCGTTGGCAGCGGCTTACCGGGGTTGGCCATGTCCAGCAGGGTTTCTACCAGCTCCCCGGACTTGCGTTGGTGGCGTTACTTCAATCTTTCCTGAATACCGTCAGATCGGTCATTGAGATTGCGATTGGATATTGCGGCTCGGCGCTGTGTAGGGCCCAGCTTTGCTATTTCTTTATCGGTGAGTCTGACCATTAAATGTTGCTGCTAAAAGCTGAATTTTGTGGAAGTAAAAACATGGTTCCCCCCGTCGTTCGGGGCTTTGCTGGCCTAGAGTTTTAGCCCGCCCCCTCCCTCTGATTTAGTCTCTTTCCCATCATGCATATAGGCTAACTCGCTGCTGCTTCTCTAGGTGATTCGCGCCGCTAGGTGTCGCATTAATCTTTGCCTCAACGGTTTTGCAAGATGTTCCGTCTATGCTCGTGATGTTAATACTCCCGCCTGCATTGCCAGGTCGTCGTATTGCTCATAGGATGGCGGTATCAACAAAGGGAGTTAAATAAATGGAATTTCTAGAAAAACTAAACAACCTTGCAGCTAAAGTCCGGCTGCAATCTGCGTCAATTAGAACTGAAGAAGCAACCAAAACTGCCTTCATCATGCCTTTTATCAATGCGGTGCTGGGTTACGACGTATTCGATCCTTTAGAGGTAGTGCCTGAGTACGTGTGTGACGTGGGTACTAAAAAGGGTGAAAAAATCGACTACGCCATCATGAAGGATGGTCAGGTCCAGATTTTGATTGAGTGTAAAAAAATCGGTGAGTCACTGAACATAAAGCATGCGTCTCAATTGTTCCGTTATTTTCACGTCACTAATGCTCGGATTTCTATACTGACTAATGGCCAGGTCTATAGGTTCTTCACTGATTTGGACGCACCAAACAAGATGGACGAGAAGCCCTTTCTTGAGGTCGACCTTCTAGATATTGATGAGCACGTGGTTCCTGAATTACAGAAACTGACCAAGTCATCCTTCGACGTAGAATCGATCATCAGCTCAGCGGGGGAGCTGAAATATGTTGGTCAGCTAAAGCGTGAAATTGCCTCCCAGCTCGCATCGCCAAGCGATGAGTTCGTGAAGTTTTTTGCTACTCGCGTTTATGACGGCATGATCACTCAGAAGGTGCGCGAGCAATTTAGCGAGCTAACGCGAAAAGCAATTACTCAGTTTCTGAATGATCAAGTCAATGATCGCCTCAAGTACGCAATGAGCGGTAGCGCGAGTGTCTCAGTTCCCACGCCCTCAGCCACCGCGCCAGCGAATGACAACGATCAGGACGATACAGAAGAAGATCGGGTTGTGACTACGTTAGAAGAGCTCGAAGGTTTCCACATCGTTAAGGCAATAGTTCGCACCTCTATAGAATCAAAGCGCATAACTCACCGCGACACTCAAAGCTATTTTGGAGTGTTGTTGGATGACAATAATCGGAAACCTGTGTGCCGGCTACATTTTAATAGGACGCAAAAATACATCGGTATTTTTGACCAAGACAAGAATGAAACCAGACACGCAATCAGCGTTCTAGATGATATTTTCAATTTTTCCGATCAGCTCAAAGCGACCGCAACTTCATACGAATAGTACTAATTAGCGACTCGCGGCGGTGTTTGGATCGTCGCGATTGGCAAACAAATATATCCAATTATGGATTGCTCGGTGTCTGGGTATGTTTCTAGGCATCTTTTTCAGCATGCTCACCACACAACAACAACAACCAGCCGCTGGCACTGGCTCACATGTAACGAACCATTGGGCCTCGAATTACCCGCAAGGGGCAGGGGGCCAGGGAAGAACCTAAAGCCCCCCCAGCCCCCTGCCGGGTAAATGTCGGCTAGGTGTCCAGGCGCCAGATCACAGGCCTGGCTCATACCGTTCCAGCACCTTGCCCAGGCGTTTGGCGAAGCTGTCGAGCGTGCTGGCTCGCTGGGGTTCTGCCTCTTGGTCGCGTTGACGGCATAGGTCAGAGAAGATGCCCAGCAAAAGAGTCTGACCGTAAGCGTCCAGGTGCTGGCCTTGGTCGTCTCGGTGGGTGCCGGTGTCGCTGGTGTTGATGTCGATAACTTTTCCCATGATGGGACTCCTTGGGTAACGGTTAAGTAATGGTGATGTAACGTTGCAAGCTGTCTTCTATGCGTCCGCATGCAAGGTGGACATTCCCCAAGTTCAGGTATCGTCCGTCGTTCCTTCACCCTCCCTATTGAGAAACGCAGGAACCGGCCACATGGCCCGCGGTGTATGGCTTTGCTGGATCGCGCAGAAATGCAGGAATGGCTGCTTCGGCTTCGTATTTCGTTCATCAGAGGCTGATTCAGCTTTCACTGTGTGAGCTCCATTGGCGTGACGGTGTATTGCTGGCGCAGATCCGCACCAATCACGCAATAGCGGCTTGTGGGGGCGTGGCAGGCTCGGCAGCCCATCAGGTGGTTGATGTATTGGTCTCGCGCCTTGTGCCATTCAGGCGATGCGGTGACGGCTGTCTGCGTGTACCTGGCTGGCTCATTGGTCTGGTGGTCATTTTTCGCCCGGTTTTTCTCATTGGCGGCGTCCAGCTCTGCCAATATTTCTGCCTTGTGGCTCATTATGTGCTGGCGCAGGGCAGGGGTGATCCGCTCCACCGGAGTGATCCGCAGCTTGTCCGCTACGGTCACAACAGTCAGGCCGGCGCGGCGCAGGTAGTCCAGTGCTGCCATGATTCAAAACTCCTCATAGTCAGGAACAGTGTCTGCGAATGCGGGGGAGTGCGGATTCTGCGGATTCTGCGGAAGCCCTTTATTTACGGGGGATTCAGGTTGCGGAAGGTTTGCGGAAGGTTGCGGATTTGCCGCGGAGTCTTTGGCCGTCAGCACCTTTTCCGCAGTTCTCCGCAGATCAACCGCAAATGCAAAGCCTTGTAGTTGCTGGCTCTCCGCAGTTTCCGCAGTCTCCGCAAGCGGGTTGACCCTGAACTGCTCGCCGTTGGTGGTCAGCAGGTGCCTATGCTCCACCAGTACGGCCAATACAGCGTCCCGCTTCTTCGCGGATCTGATCGCGGGCGGCCATGACTTGCCGGCCTTGGCCTTGTCGAAACTCCGCCAGCTCTCAGCGCGTTTGGGGTCACGCATCCAGTTCATGGCATAGACGGCATTCTTTAACAGCGGGCTGGCGGTTCCTATGTCGGTATAACGCAGCCACTCCGATATTGAATACCGCGCCAGCAGGCAAGCCCGATACATACAGTCCTCGTTGATCCGCTCCAGGCCCTCAAAGCATCCCAGCACGGCGGCCAGGCGTAATGCCTGTTCTGCGCCCCGGTTGGCAAACGGCTTGATCCCTGCAAACTCTCCCAGCGGACCTAGTTCAGACTCTATGTCGTTCTTGAAATCCGCCCACCGGGAGATTGCCGCATCATTCAGGGCGAGTGCTGGCGGGGTAACTTCGCTGGTGTCCGGGTCGATGTATTCAGGGCTGGCGGCTATTTCCTTGCAGCGGGCCCAGTAGCGTTGCAGGCGCACATCGGAGTAAGCAGTGCGGCTCAATGACTCCACGGTGATGAATCGCGTCCCTGCCAGGCTGTCGGGGGCGGCAAATAGAAAGCGCGCCAGAAAGCCCTGGCCGGTCAGCAGTGGATTGCTCAGGGCTTCGGCTACTGCAACCGGTTGCGCCAGCAGGTGAATACTTAAGCGGCGGTTGTAGGCGACTCCAGAGCCCTCGGCATTGCCCCGCGACCGCGTGCGCTCGAAGTAACCGGCGTCGAATGCCTTGGTCAGTCCTCCAAGCGTTGCCGCCACGGTGTCAGCCTTGAGTGATGATCCGCCCAGCATTTGCCCACCTTCGTCAGTGTCCCAGCTTGCCGCAGCCTTGCCCCGGATAAAGTCGCCGGCCAGTGGCTCGAACGTCGCATCACTGTATTGGGTGCGTGGGTCCTCCGGCAGCGGGCTGGCTTCCATAAACTCCTCTCGCGCTTTGCCTTTGATCTGTCGCGCCTGAGTGATTATTTCGTCACACCTTTCTCGGTGCTGGTTGCGCCTTTCCCGCTCTGCCTCGTCAATCGGTTTGAATGCCAAGCGGCGGGCGCTGGATTTGCCCTCACCAGATCCAAACAATGACAGCATGAAAAGGGCGCAAGGCGCGCCAGCCGGATTGCCGCCGGGATGCCATGCGTTGGCGCGGGTTTGCGCCAGGTGGGCAGCAGCACCAACAGCGCACTGCCCAGCGATGGCGGTTGGCACTTGCTCAAACTCAGCAATGGCCTGAACGGCTCCCCGCATCAACGGCGGCAGAGCGTCCAGCGGGTAGGGTGTCGGTGGCGCAGTGTCAGGCAGCAGCGGCGCCGGTATTGCATACTGGGGTTGCGGTATCAGTTCGCTCATCTTTGACCCTCCCGCCATTGGTGCAAATCGTTGAAGTCAGAAAGGCTCAGCGGCTCGTTACCTTCCCAGGGTGGCAAGATCAGACCGCAGCATAGAGTTTCAGCAGTTTTGATAGCCGCATTCTTGCCGGGGTTGCTCTCGGTCTTCCGGTCATCATCCCCCGCAACGATAAGCAGGGCGTCAGGGTGGGTGCGGCTCAGTTGTTGACCGACTGACAGCAGGTTGCCGGCGTTCATTGCACAGGCAACCGGGTGGCCGGTGCTCTCGTGGAGCGTTGCGCCAGTTGCCCAGCCTTCGCATAGGTATAATGGTTCGCCGGGTTGAATCATCCCAAGCGGGCTACAACAGCCTTTTACCCGACCGCCAGACAGAAACCGCTTGCTGCCGTCCGCCTGGATGCGCTGGACGTTCACCAGTTCACCGTTATGTGTCAGAGGTATCAGCAGAGCGTCACCCTGTTGGCGTAGAGCATGCGGGCGCACTCCTTTAGCTGTCAGGTAGGGGTGTTCGTAGTCAGCGCGACGAGCGTCACGCCAGAGCCTGCGGGCGTATTCCGCAGCCACTTGTTGGCGCTGGAGCAGATCCGCTTCCCGTTTGCGGCGGGCCTCTTCCATTTGCTGGCGCAGGTGCTCCGCTTCGCGGCGGTCGGTTGGGCTCCGACTGCTCCAGGTGTGGTAGTCGCCAATCTTCCAGCTTCCGAAAGCACCAGACGGAATGCCATCTGTATATAGGACGTACCACAGATTGTTGCTACCTGGCCGGTCGCCTGGTGCGGTGCCGCGGTGTAGTTGACCGTCTGGTATCAGCGCCCAATCAATGGATCCATAAGCGGATTGCATGGCTTCGCGGAGTTCGTTGGCATGAGTATTCATAGCAGGCGTCCTCCTAATACCAAGCAGACCGCGGCAAACAATGTCACCGCTTCCGTTAATACTCCGCTGGCGTGAAGCCATACCGCGGTTCTGATTAGCCAGGCGGCGGGCAGGTTGTGATTGCTGGGCATGGTCCTATTCCTCCCTTGAGGGGCGGAGACGCATTAGGTAGCCCAGGACGCGGGCGCCGCGTTCGTGCTGGCTGCGGGGCAAGCTGTAGAGGTTGACGTTGCAAGGGGCGCCCCAGTTGTTAGGTACGCGCTCTGGCTGGCGCTGAAAGTCCAGGCCGTGACGGTTTGCCAGTGAGGAAATAGTGGTGTTTAGGCAGTGATCCCCTAGGCGCTCCACTTCAAATCGGTTGAGACTGCCTCCGGCCAGAAGGTGCGCCAAGATGCGTGCAATCTTGCTCGGCGGTTTGGTGTTAGAATTGGCGCTGTGCGGGCGGCCTTGTTCTTCGGAATGGGTCGCTTTTTTCATTTCAGGACTCCCCATTCAGCCAGGCTTTGATAGCAGGGCAGTTATAGAGAACAACGGCGCCGCGCTTGAGCGGCTGGGGGAAGTCTTTCTGCTTGCGCCAGCGATGCAAGGTCATGATGCTGATTTGAAAATGTTCAGCGGTCTGCTTGGGGCGGGTAAGGGTTGGGGTTATCGCTGTTTGTACCTTGGTGATTGTAGCCATGTCATGCGCCTCCTTGGTGGCGGTAGTTAACATGGCTCCATCGTGATGGGGCAGCGGTACACAGTCAGGGGACACTATTTCCGGTTATTTTGTCCTTGCCCTGGCTATTCTTTTCCTAATACGCTCATCTGCTGCGGCCCTGTCCTCTAAAAGCTCTTTCTCAATGTTCAAGCGTCCCATCAGGTCTTCGGCTTCAATTCGCGTTATACCTTGCTTCATTAAATCCTTGATCAGCCATTCCATTTGTTTGGCGTACCACGCGCCGTATTTCTTCTTACGGTTGAGTCCAAAGGCTTTGTTGGCGTCTGCTCCAGATCCGATTTGTCGTAAGATCTCTCCCAGCGCGGCTTGGATTTTTGGGCCCAGCTCGGATGCGTTGCCATGATCCAAATAGAAAGCGATTGTGTCTAACGCTTGCCTGATCTCCTGTGCGGTTCCTACTTCTAGCAGCTCGACTAGGCCGGGGCTGTAAGCAAGGTCAATGGCAGCAAGATTAATTGTTACCGCTTGGCGCTGTTTTGGTTTGGCCACTGAATGCCCCTCGGACCCTACATTAGATCGACCAGCCAGTCGCGGTGAATACTTCGATGCCGGCGAAGGCGCTACCGTGATAATCCTGAAATAGCCCCATCGTCTTAGCTCCCACTCACGCAAAGGGTCCGGTTACGCATTTTTTGATTTGTCCTCCAGTAATAGCTGTACGGCAGGGCTTTCATCTGCCGGTGCGGCTTCACTCTCTTGTTCTTTGTTCTTTTCGTTCTTCTTTCCGTTCAACTTATTCCACACAAGGCTGATGACGATTAAAGCGCACAATATGGGTATACCGATTTTCCAGTAATTGGCCACCAGTAAATACGCAAATAAAATCGCCACAGCACCGATCGTTTGCTTTGGGGCCACAAAAAGAAGGTAAATAAAACCGATAGCAGCGGCGAAAATAGCCAAAGCCATGCTTATAGAAAGTGCTATCAAACAAATAAATATATAAGTCCCAAAAGAAACAGGAACGACAAATCTCATTTTTTTCCTTACCCGGGTACTCGGGATTACTCAGATTCACTTTAAATAGTCAGAATTGGAAGAAAGGTTCATCTGATCCCGATCTAGCTGTTTCCTTGATAACAGTCGCCAGCAATATCCGTCAAGCTCAAGCTCAAGCTCAAGCTCTCGCACTGCCTGAAATGTTACCTTCCCATTCGCACGGACGGTTCAGCTTCCCTCTCATCCAAGCTTTCGCCTAGATCAGCATTAAGCAAAATTCAGTTGCCAGCCCTCCAACGATGACAGCCGAGAACAGGCTTGGCACGTTCCCGGCGTTATTGCAAAAGTACTTCACGCTATGACCTGCGAATAGGGTCTGCTCATTTAGGGAAGGGGTTCTTGATATGCATAACGTTTATGTCTTGTGGTCGCCGTTGTAATAGCCGGGTCACCGTTACAGCAGTGGCTCGGCACCTCTCAGATGGTCTAATCCTGGATCATCGTGATTTCTGGAAATTCCCTTTTACTACATTGTCCGCAGGTTTGGTCGTGCAATAGGTTGCCCAATCCGCCATCAAGGCGCGGCGCTTCTCGAACAGATCGCCCCGTCTGTAGGCCGCTTCTACCGCGTTGCCCAGGCTATGCGCTAGCGCTTGCTCGCATACATCTCTTGGGTGCGGGGTACATTCGCCCGCCCAGTCGCGGAAGGTGGAGCGGAATCCGTGCATTGTCAGGTCGCCCCGTTCAATGCGGCGAAGGCCCATCAGCATGGCCATATTGGAAAGCGGTCTGCTCTGGCGCGCACCGGCAAAAATATAGGGATTGCCCTCGATGCGGGGCAGTGACTCCAGCAGAGCGATGGCCGGAGCAGTCAGCGGTACGCGGTGTTCCTTGCGGGCCTTCATGCGGGCAGCGGGGATTGTCCACGTCGTGGCGTCCATGTTGATTTCATCCCAGGTTGCATTCAGCACCTCGCTGGTACGGCAGGCTGTCAGGATGGTCATTTGCATGGCTTTGGCCGTGGTGTCTTCGGCATCTGCCAGCAGCGCCATGAAAGCGGGTAACTCAGAATGGGGCAGGGCGGTATGGTGTTTGACCGCTTGGACCTTTTCGCGCCGTGGCAACAACTTGTCCAGATGCCCGCGCCAGCGTGCGGGGTTCTCTCCCTCTCGCAGCCCTTTAGCTTTGGCAGCATCCAATACCAATTCAATGCGGTTGCGTACCCGGCTGGCGGTTTCGGGTTTCTTGGCCCAAAAGTCTTCTTTGTTCAGGACTTCCAGAACGTGGGCGGTAGATATACTGCCGGGCGATAGCTTTCCGATTACCGGGCTGGCGTAAGTCTTGAGCGTGTTTTCCCATTGCTGGCCGTGCTTGGCGTTCTTCCAGCCCACTCGATGCGCGGCGATATAGTCAGCGGCCAAGCTGTCGAACGTGGCGCTGGCAGTCTCCTTTTGGCGCTGCAGTTCGTTGCGATGCTCCAGGGGGTCTAATCCATTGCTTAGCTGTGTGCGTGGCGCCATCGCCGCCTTGCTGGCCTCGGCCAGTGTCAGCGGGTCTTTGTTGGAAGCGTTGGCGGTGCCGGCTTTCCCCAGTCCCATGCGCCGAGTCTTGCCGCCGATCTTGTAGCGGAAAAACCACGAACCTATGCCGGGTGCAGATACCTTCAAGTACAAGCCATTGCCGACCGCGTGCTGGCCTGGCTTGCCCTCCTTCAACAGGGCGGATACACCTCGGGCGGTATCGGCTTTGATTCTCTTGGTAGACACTGGGTAGACACCTTGGTAGACACTAAGAGCCCTGATAATAGGTGTTAGTTAGTGATATATCAAGCAGAGTCAGACAGTATCAATGCTTCGTATTTACTGGCTTATAGTGATGCTAAGGTGGTTACGGCAGAGCACTGTTGAGACTAGCTGTTAGCGGTGCTGGACGGACTGTCCCTCCGCCACTATTCGACCTCAAAGCCCCGTATATCGGGGCTTTGTTGTTTTTTGGTTTTGCTGACGCCCCACCAGGATGGTGTGAGCCAAGTTGTAGCAGGTATAAGCGCTTTGGAATGCT
>Ga0307486_1002993_pt1 | contig 11317 bp, 10 predicted proteins | sample CBIW02metaG_FD_203663 | JGI IMG/M metagenome (GOLD analysis project Ga0307486, IMG submission 203663) | Sea-ice brine microbial communities from Beaufort Sea near Barrow, Alaska, United States - CBIW 0.2 | ecosystem: Environmental > Aquatic > Marine > Coastal | place: USA: Alaska | collected... | reverse complement strand
TGTAAAACCCCTGTAAACACAGGGGTTTTCTTGTTTTTAGCCGTTGCATTTTTATTATGAAAATGCACTACCAAATTAAGATCGAACACAAAAACGAACACGAAATTATTCAAATTGTGTACGAAAAAAGACTATATACGGAACCTAAACTTTATATTCCTACGCAAACTGTAAATGGCAAAAAGAAACCAACAGTAGCCAAGGGGAAAAGGTGGTACGTTTATTTTAGATATTACAACAGGGAAACCGGGAATGTTGATATTAGAAAACAATATTATAAAAACATTAATCGGTTTGATTCTGTAGCAGAAAGAAAAGCTGTAGGAAAAGCATTAGTAGAAGCATTTAAGACTGCATTACAAAGTGGATGGAACCCTTTAACTAATGAGGTAAAAGAAAAACAATCTTCCCATACTCTTAAATCTGGTTTACAGCATGCTCTTGAATTAAAATGCAGAAATGTTAAGGAGGCAACTAGAATAGATTATGAACATCGGCTGGAGACTTTTTTGACCTGGACTGATCAAAATTACAAATCCGGTTTACTACTTGAAAAATTTACCCTTCAGGATTTTTACAGTTATTTAGATTATTTAGAACTTGAGTACAAGAATAAAAGGACCGGTAAAGGTTTATCAAATACCAGTATTGGAAATACAAAGCGAGTGATCTCCAGCCTTTTCACCGAGCTAAAGAACAGGAGACTAATACAACATAATTTTATAAAGGATATTCCAACAATTAAAAGCAAGCCTATTAAGAACAGGCCTTTTACTTATAACGAATTACAGGACATTAAAAAACACCTTGAGGTACATGACCCTTACATGATATCCTTTCTTTCCTTCATGATTTATCCCCTTCTTAGACCTCGTGAAATTTGCCGGTTGAAAATAGAAGATCTAAATACCCGGGATTGGATAATAGGAGTAGAGACAAAGACAGAAAACCGCAGCTATAGTAGGATTATTCAGAAAATGAGGCCGACCATTGAAGCAATGAAAATTGAGGGGTTGCCGGGTGGCTATAGTTTATTTACACCTGAGGACAAACCAGGAGTATGGGAAACTTCCCGTGAAGATAGTAGGGTTACTTATTTTTCCAGACAACGCTTTAGAAAAGTTCTGGATGCGATGGGTTTTGGAAAGGAATACAGTCTTTACAGTGTTCGCCATTCTGCAATTGGTGATTTGTACATTGGCAAACAAAAGGAAGGTTTGAGCGAAAGGGAAATAATTTACCAATTAATGCCGCTTACTGGTCATAAAAGTGAAGCCGGATTAAGAAATTATCTGCGTGACATCAAATCTGTGTTACCTCCAGACCATAGTGGTGTCTATTCAATAGATTTTTAATTAACCTCCTTAATAAGAATAATCAGGTTTATATATAATTTTCCCGATGCTTTACCCGATAAAAGTCTATATTAGTTGAGATATAACGAGTTGTGTAACATTTTTAAGAAAATTAGAAATTTATAATATGAGTAAAAATGCCAAATTAGATGTTTACAAAGTACTTTTAACACCTAGCTCTGAGAAAAGAAAAAAAACTTATTCATTTAGAGAGTTTTTTATCGCAAAATATTCTTTAAAAGAAACTGCAACTGACAACCAAATTTTTAATGCTTTTTTTCAAGATATTTTTAAGTCATCTGAATATAAAGACGATGAAAAAAAACGTAAAGCATTTAGATTAAGTAAAAATATTACCAAGAAAAACAATTCGTTTGTTATTCACGGTGTAGTTGAAGGAGGTCCATATGATAGCGGAAAAACAACTGGTAATAGAAAAACAAAGAGAGATAGTAAAAAAATAAGTAAGAATGTAATAATTCAAGATGATTTTTATTTCCTTCTTCAAACAAAGCTTGATGAAAAACATGGCATATTAATTCTTCAAACTTACAGTCAAGATCGAATTGACGATGTTTTTAAGCCATTTATCACGAAATTATTTAAACACACAGGGCAAACTTTTAATGGTATTATTTCTCAATTTGTCCCTGAAAGTATCAAGGAGCTGGCTAAGCAAACAGCTTTTGTAAAGGAATTGAATTACCAAACAAATAATTTAAAAATCAATCAACTTTCTGATGATAAAAAGGATATTTTAGCAGGGAAATTTAATCTCAAAATAACCTTAACAGCATTGGATAATAGTATACCATTACCAACACTAAATAAATGGAAAAAAATGTTGGGACATTCTTTACTGAAATTACCTCAAAACGAAATGACCTTGGAGAATTTTAATTCTAAAACAGGTTATATCAAAAGTGATACAATTAAAAACCCAGCGCGTTTTGAAATTGATGAAGAACGAATTGAAATTAATCCTACTATATTTCTTGAAAAGGTTGATGAAGTAGTGATTGAGGAAAATGGTGTTCCCCAATGGGAAAGTTTAGAAAAATATTGTTTGAATACTTTACTACCAGATTTGGAGTTAGAAGTTTATGGAAAAGACTAAAACAATCGATAATTTAAAGAATATTTTCATCCAAAGTTACAGATGGAGAAATTCTAATTTATCAGATACAAAATCTGATAAAAAATTTACATTGTTAAGTAAACTGAATATAATTTTGTTTGTAATTTCAACAGTGATAATATTGGTGAGTGATAATATAAATGATTTTGCAACAAACAGTATTTTAACTTTTGCTTCCATATTTGCAACGTTAATAATACCAGTTTTAATAATGGTTTACGACAAATTTTCTAACAATCCAAATTCTCATCTTTCTACAATCCAACAACAAAGTGTGGGTGCTAAAAATAGAGCTAAACTATATAAAAACTTTACAAGCAGATTTATTTTCACTTCTTTAGAAAATGTCTTCATTGCAGTTCTAATTATTGCAATGATAATTATTTACAAAGCATTATTAGTTGATTTTATGGATGTCAATTTTTTTCAATACAACTTTCAAGAAAACATTAATTTAAATGGAATTTTAATGGGCTTAAAAATTATATTGGTAGGTTTAACTAAATCAATATTTGTTCTTTTATTTATTAAGTTTATTCTATTTATGTTTTATAGTATTGGTGCATTGGGTGATTTTTTTCAAGACGGACTTGAACATCACGAATAAAAACGTAGCACAACAAGTCGGTTAATCGCAAATAGTGGGTATTCCAGTAAAAAAAATAATATTTTAGACACCAGGTAACAAACAACCAAACCGAGATGTTCGCAAATAAGCAGTGAAATTCCAAAGAGTATAATTAGAATTTTGAGTTTGCGGTAAACATTTTTCTATTTAATAAAAAACTCCGATTAATTATAAATTTCAAGCATTAGTCTATATTCTTCCATTTGGTTGTCATTTAGCGAAGGTTGAATAACTGTAATATATCCAGGATTTTCTTCTATAATTACCGTAGAGGGATGCACGCCATCCGGAGAAGTACATTGATAAACAACTGATTTTGTGTCATTATCATAACTCACTTCTTTAGTCCGGATTATCAATATTTGCATATCTGTCATCCTAGCATTAACAATACTTTCAATAGTTATTTCTGTATCAGTAATTGTTATTGTCCTTAGGATTCTTTCTACAATTTGAGTGGTTTGGTGAATGGAAAAAGGGGATATATAAACTTTTTGCCCCCAGGAATGGACGGTAGAACTGAATAATATTATTAAAAGAATAGTTTTTATTGATATGAAGATATTTAATTTTATTACAATCTAATATTTTCTTATCATAAGTTTTTGTGGAATGATGTTTAATATTTAAGATCGCCCTTTCCAATGGTGTACCTATTGAAACGGTTTCAAAGTTGCTTGGGCATACAAAACTTTCTACCACTCAGATTTACGCCCGGGTTTTGGAGAACAAGCTTAGCTTTGATATGATTCAATTGGAAAAAACTTTCGAGGAGAAGCTAAAAGCGCAAGACGCACAAAAGACTAAAGGTATTTAAAGATCCGTTCTTTTTAAGGAAGAACGCTTTCTTCCTGATCCAAACCACTCATTATGAATTATAAAAATTATACACCGCTTTGTAATTTTGGTGCTAAATAGGCGTAAATGATGTTGTCTTTAATAATTTTAATTTTAGCAAATAATTTAACAATAGGCTCATTATAATTAGCCTAAATTAGATCACGATACATACGTTGGAAGGATCAAAAGTATAGAAAATCAAAATCATATACTTTTCAGTGGCAGTATAAATAAGAAAGCGGAACATTTTTATGAAAGATAGTTTATTAAATAGAAACACGTATACCAATCTGAAGACCATATATAATATTTTTTGCACCATTGAATTGAGTTGAAATTTCCTTTTCTGTAATTAAATAAGAGGTATCTATCCCTTTCCGAATAGATATGGAACTTAACGAGCCCCTAGTAATGATAGAGAATGTATTATTTATTTCCCCCTCAAAGCCACCATTCACATCAAAACCGGATCCTTTTGAGGCTTGAGAAAAACTTAAAGGATGCTTAAAAACCTCTATTAGATTCCAATTAGCCTTAGCCTTATAATCCACAATCTGATAGCTTAAAGTTAAAGAAGAATATATGATTTTACTTAGCCGTATATTCGCATCTATAGAGATTTTCATTCCATGCATATCAGCTTGGTATATACTTTTTAAATCTTTCATTTGATCGGCTAATAAGTAAAATTGCTGTTTACTCAAATAATAAAATATAGTGGGAGATATTATAAGCTTGTTAGAAAGTTCGATTGGGGTTCCAATTCCACCATTAAATACCGTAAAACCACCTTCATTACTCATGAAATTTTTTTCAAAAGTTGGATTTGTCCGATTATCATCCCTGTAATCCGTATCTAATCCATTGCCGCTTATCCCCTCATTTCGATGGTAATATACAGAGAACCTCAGATATGTTAATGGGGAGTAACTGCCGCTAAGATAATATCCTAATGATTTTATTGAATTGAATTTTAATTCGGATAATACATTGGGGGAATGACCTTCCAAATTCCCTGCAATAGACCATACAAGGTTGCTTTCATTAAAATTCGATCCCATTTCGAATGTTATTCTTTTTTTCTGGTCCTGAGGATAAAGATGTGAGGATAGAATAAAAAATTGCACCAAAAAAATAATTTTAGTATTCATTTTGTTTGTAGAAAAAATTAATCGAAAACTATAAAAAAAGATTTAGGATATATTGTTATATACCCTAAATCTATATTCCGGCTAACAAGATATTTCTATAAAAAAAATTTAAAATGTGTTGGACAAACGACAACAGTTAGGAGGATTTGGATTGCCGTTGTTCAGTTGTGCTTGGAAAGCAAGTCTTTCTGGTTCTGTCATTATTGTATTATCAGGTTTATATACGATGGGTGCCAATTCTCTATATGTATCTGAACGGGCTATGTATGGAATATAAATATTATTAGCCCAACTTCTATCGTTATTAGTAAGGATATTTCCTCCTGTCCATGTTGATCCATCTGATCTTCTAGTCATTACCGGAATACTCCGATTTATTGCAAAATCAAATGACCCATACATCATAACAGAATTATAATCTATGGCTCCGACAGCAAAATAATTAGTTGTATATTTATTGAAGTTATGCCTATTATCAACAGGAACATTGGAAAGATTAATGTTAATAGAATTATCTCGATCATACCGCGATTGTTCGTGTCTTAAACCGATGGCATGACCTATTTCGTGTATTGCAACACTTGATGGTTGAAATTGGGCTATATTTATAACTTGCCTTCCTCCAATTCGTCCGACGGATGAGCTATTTCCTGTAGAATTAACAAATTCAATATAGGGGTATGCAAATCCATAAGTGGGATCAACTGTGGGTTGTCCTGTAGCATTGTAAAACCTCACATTAGTATTAGCTTCCCAATGTTGTAACGCTTGTTGGATTGTGTTTCTACGGTCAAATGTTAAGTCAGGCGCGTAGACGAATCTTACCATTGCCCACATATTATAAGGGGTAGGATATAAACCGAAGGCCCTTGGTACTGCCATACCGTCTTCACCAGCTTCTACAGGAATGTTATAAACAGGATGGATTTCTGTTTCATTCTCAACTTGACTTGGTTCCTCAATTATAAAATCTCCATATTCGTCCAACGCTTCTAACTGCTCTTTGGATAAAATCATATCACTTTGAAAGTAAAAGATATCTCCTTTTTTTTCAACAATGGCACCAGATTTTAACGTAATAAGTCCGTCTTGCAGGGAAGAAATATTTCCAATAAAATTATCTTCCTCTTCAGGAAGGATTTCATTGTTTTCACACGAAACTGTAAAAAACAACATCAGGATGATGTAAATCAAATGGTTTAAATTTTTCATGGTATTAAGATTTAAGGTTAATTGTGATTTGGTTGTTTGTTGGCCGGAAACTATTAAATTTGAGTGCTTTCAACTTAGAGATAGATTTGGGAAATTAATTAATTTACAATATCTACTTCATTATACTCGTGCCTTATTTTAGACAGCTTTTCACTTTTGAAAAAAAGATGAACAGATGAAAGCCCTACTCTTTGGGAGCTAATATCTTCTGAAAAAGTAAAAGCCCATTCATCATAATTATCCATGTCTTGATCATATGATTTTTCCAACCATTTATTAGACAAAATGATTTTATAGTTCTCATATATTGGATTTTGGTAGATTGTTATCAACTTTGCAGGGATATCTGCAAGTGGGTCATTAAGTTGGATAGCTGTTTCGTCTGGTTCACTTTCAGGCCACTTCGGAATTACATCCAAAAGGGCTCCTCCTTTCTCTATTGAGGTTACTTTCTCCTGATCGAATTGTATAAGAACCCTTTCCACACGTCCTGACGGTGCTTCCAAAGTAATTGATCTATACAAACTAAGATCGCTTTCTATTTCAGCAGGATTGGAGTAAGGTTGGCGGTATACTATGGCAACGTCATCAAAGTTTTTCTCTAATCCCAATTCTTGAAGTTGACTATAAACTTCTAAATGAGAACTTCCTATTTGAAGTGTCCATTTTCCTCCACTAGTTATATTTTCAATTTGTGGAAAAGCATCATCTGTTTCACAAGAGATAGCAGATAGTATGGACACAGTAATTATTATTAATTTTTTCATATCCCTATTTATTTAAAATATAGTCAAATATACTAAATTTTCCCAATAACGGGAAAATTATGGATAAAATTTTAATTTCTTTAATAAGCCTGTAAATACAAGGATCTAAGGAATTGATCAGAAATTTATTCTCTTAAAATTGTTCTCCATTAATATAATTATCCCTTAAATGGGAATATTTATATCTTTACTGCTCAATTAATTCAACTGGGGTATGCACTTGAAACATATTAAAATATTCAATAAATTTGAGGTATATAAGTATCCCGAAAAATCAAATAGAATTTGAGAGAATGTTTTCAACAGAAGAACAGTGTTTGGCATTTTTAAAAGAACTGAGGTTTCCTGAAGGTTATTTATGCCGAAAATGCCAACATAAGGAATACTGGCAGAACAACAGAGGAATAAGGATTTGCAGGAACTGTAAAGATGAACTTTCGATTACTGCTGGAACAATTTTCCATAGGAGTAAGTTGCCTCTTGTTACCATATTCAGAGCTTTATGGTGGATGGCGGCTCAGAAAAACGGGGTAAGTGCTATTGGACTACAAAGAGTTTTAGGCTTAGGTAGTTATAGAACAGCATGGACATGGCTTCATAAATTCAGGAGGTTAATGATCTTTCCTGGAAGGGATAAATTATCAGGAAAGTTGAAGTTGATGAAACATTAGTCGGAGGAAAGAGAGCAGGAAAAAGAGGTAGAGGTGCAGAAGGAAAATCATTAGTTGTAATTGCAGTCGAAATACTAGAGAAAGGCACAGGTAGAGTGAGGATGGCATTGATACCAGACGCGTCAAAAAAATCATTAGTGAAATTTATAAACGACAATATTGAAACGGGTAGTAGCTTAATCACTGATGGTTGGAAAGGATATAATGAAATCTCAAAGAAAGGATATTTGCACTTGATTGATGATAATACCAAAACAGCAGATGGGGAAGAAATATTGCCCAATGTCCATAGAGTTGCATCATTACTTAAGAGATGGCTTTTAGGAACTCACCAAAATTACATTGGTGAACAGTATCTGTCATATTACTTAGATGAATATACTTTCAGGTATAATAGACGAAAATCAAAAAGCAGAGGGCTACTTTTTCAAAGATTAGTTGAGCAAGGAATTATACATGAACCTGTTGAATATAAGCTAATTAAGAGTATGTAGCATGTGCATACCCCAGTAATTCAATTAACATGACAGTAAGACACACTATTGATTTCAATAAAGCTAGTTTTAAAGATTTCGAAGAAATTCCAAATCTAAATTCTTTTCAAAAGACAGAGACGTTTAAGGAATTCACTAATTATATGGAAAATCATGGTCGCATGAATTATGGTTTTGTAATACATGACGGCTGCGGTCCCGAAATTCTTTTAAGCACATCTTTTCAAAAAACACCTAAGTCTTGTATAAGTCTTGTTTCAAATGATTACCTGAACTTTACCCAACATCCAAAAGTTATAGCTGCTGCAATCGCAGGTATTCAAAAATATGGAACAGGAGCTGGAGCATCACCTTTGATTGGAGGCCATCATGAATATCACGTAAAGTTGGAAAATAAACTGGCCGCTTTTTTTAATAGACCTAAGGGGTCTTCTATGATATACACCACAGGTTATACAGCAAACAGTGCCACTTTGTTGGCAATGCTTAAAAAGAATGATTGTGGCATTGTGGATATGGCCGTACATGCAAGTGTCTATGAAGGGTTACTTGAAACAAATATTAAAAGGTTTCCTCATAATAACCTTGACTATTTGGAAAGAGCCTTATCTAATGCGCAATCTAAATATCAGACACGAATGGTAATTATTGATGGGGTCTATTCACAAGATGGAGATCTTGCCAAATTGAATGAAATTTATAATCTGACCAAACATTATGGGGCATTCCTTATGGTTGATGATGCTCATGGTATAGGGGTATTAGGTAAAAATGGCCGGGGCGTAATTGAAATGTTTGATTTACTAAACAAAATTGATATTATATCAGGAACCTTAAGCAAGGCTCTAGGACACATAGGAGGTTTTATTATCTCTAAACCAGAGGTTATCAATTACCTAAAATTCCAATCGCGTCAATATGTTTTTTCATCTAACTCTACCCCGTCAATCAATGGTCTGTTAACCGCTCTTGACCTAATTGATGAGGAACCACAATGGCGTACAAAACTTTCAGAAAACGTAGCTTATTTTAAAAAGGGATTATTAGATATGAAGTTGGATGTTGGAATAACGGAATCACCAATAATACCAATAAAGATTGGGGATTCCCATAAAACGGGGGATGCCGCGAAGCTTTTGTATGAAGCAGGTGTGTATGCGAATGCTATTGTTTACCCTGGCGTCTCACGTAAAGATGCCAGAATCCGTACAAGTTTAATGGCCACCCACACTAAGGAACATCTGGACAAGGCTCTAAATGGGTTCGATTATGTCAATCAAAAATTGGGTATTTCCAAAAATCAATAAATTATTATTTGGAGATTAATTAATTTAAAATAGGGTGCCTTTTACTACTAATATCTTTCTTTTATTTAAAAATACATATATTTATTCCTAAAACTTGAACAGAGGAAATTATGGTCAGAAAAAAATACCAAGGAGAAATTAATGATAAGGATAGGTCAAAACAAAAACTTATCAACGCAGTGGGTAAAGTCCTGAAAAACAAAGGATACCCTGGATTAACAGCAACGAATATTGCAAAAGCAGCTGGTTTAAGCCGTCGCCTCATTACGATTTATTTTGATTCAGTTGATGATTTGGTGGAAACCTACGTTAGGAATAAGGACTATTGGACTGCTGCTTCTGGAAATGCAGGTAAGATGATTGTAGAAAATAAAGGTCGGGACACCAGAAAAGTCATTGATTATCTTCTGCAAAATCAACTTGATTATTTTTACAACAACCCTGAAATGCAAAAAATCATTTTATGGGAAATCAGTAAAAAAACCGATATCATGTATAAAGTATGTAATGACAGGGAGCGGCTTGGCTCTAAAGTTTTTGAATTAGTTGATAGAGAGTTGGAAGGCAAGAATATTGATATTAGAGCTGTATCAGCATTATTGGTCGCTGGAGTCTATTATATGGTATTGCACGCCAAATCTACTGATACGCTATTTTGTGAGATTGACATCAATCAACCGGAAGGAATGAAAAGGATTAAAAACGCAATAAGCTTAATATTGGAGGAAATTTATGATAAGTAATTTGCCCTCAATTTTAGGAAAATCAGGGGCAATCCAAAATAGCTTCTAATTTAAAACTTTCAAACATTTCAAAACCGAACGAATTTCAATTCGATCGGTTTTGGAATGCAGCCAGGCGGCAGCGTAACTACCTGCAATTGAAATGCAAAAAATTATTCTTTTAGCTTCCTTTTGAGGATGTCCAGTTGTGATGCCTCCATTTCTATTTCATAATAAGCATCCAAATGGAGGATGTATTTTTTATATTTTATTTAATGTACTAAGAAATTGCTGCCGTTCTCGTTACAGGGTGTCCCGCAGCGAATTGTATTTTTCCACCGAAATTGAGGGCTCTTAATTTTCTTGATTCGTTTCTCTCAATAGAGGTTTTTCTTTTACGGTTTGTGACTTCAAGCCAGTGCAGGCCCATCAAAAAAGCTTTTCAACATATCATGCGTAGGCATTTGATAAAAATTGTCAGGAAACTGGAACATCATTAATTATAATTTACCAAATGCAGGGGGGAGCACCCCGATGAACCCTACTACAAATGGGTATAAAAACACTGTTAATCTATTTATTATCAGTATTTTAATGATTTGCCTTCCATAGCAATCCTGTTGTAACCCATTTTTTGAGAAAGCAAAGTTCCGGAATTTAGAAATTAATCGGCTGCCAGGATATTGGCGATTCTAAATAATCAGTATTTTCATCTTTTCCATCTTGGATTAACTGACCATTGTAAATATTAAACTTCAATTCTGGATCTTCCTGATATCTATTTTTATTCGCAAAAACATAATTATCCTGGTAATTCTCATGTTTTTTAATCTTCAGTATCTGATCTCCATCAAATGCTGCTTTACTCCCTCCACGCATTGTTTTTGTTCCTGTCTGCTGATAAATGACATAAAATAACTTGCCGTTGAAAGCCTTCCTTATATCCTTATCTAAATCAATATCCGGTAATTTTTGAAAGCTATCAAAAAATACGGCATCACTTCTTTCTATTACCGGAATTTCATCTTTCCA
>Ga0307486_1002992_pt1 | contig 11317 bp, 9 predicted proteins | sample CBIW02metaG_FD_203663 | JGI IMG/M metagenome (GOLD analysis project Ga0307486, IMG submission 203663) | Sea-ice brine microbial communities from Beaufort Sea near Barrow, Alaska, United States - CBIW 0.2 | ecosystem: Environmental > Aquatic > Marine > Coastal | place: USA: Alaska | collected... | reverse complement strand
TTCCGGCAACGAAATGTTTGCCAAACTCAACTCGCTCGTGGCTGAAGTGCTCACCGGCCGCACAAATTATGGGCTCATGCCGCGGCATCCCCATAATGAGGCACTGCAACTGCACGTCGACGTGGCCAGTGCCATCCAGCGCGGCAACCCGGAGGCCGCCCACGAAGCCATGCTCGGCATTATGGAACGCGCCTTTACCGAGATGAGTTCGATCTGGGACGACAAGCCCACTGCCTAATCCCCCTCGACAATTTTAGGGGAATGTGCTGCCGCGCAGCCTTCTGGACTACCCTCGAAAGTGGTCTGTTCATTTCAGCCAGCAAAGGAGAACACGTGTCAGAGTCCGGTACAGCACAGGCAAACATCGGTGTCGTCGGTCTGGCGGTGATGGGCTCTAACCTCGCCCGTAACCTCGCCGGACGAGAAGGAAACACCGTTGCGGTCTACAACCGTTCCCCCGAACGCACCCGCCTCCTCATGTCAGAACACCCCGAGGCCGGCTTTGTGGCTTCGGAAGACATTGCCGACTTCGCCGCCTCGCTCACCAAGCCGCGCACCGCCATCATCATGGTGCAGGCCGGCGCTGGCACAGACGCCGTCATCACGCAGCTTTCGGAACTGTTCGAACCCGGCGATATTATTGTCGACGGCGGCAACGCTGAATTCACCGACACCATCCGTCGCGAGAAGGAGCAAAGCGCCAAAGGCCTGAACTTCGTTGGCGCCGGCATCTCCGGCGGTGAAGAGGGAGCGCTCCTCGGGCCGAGCATCATGCCCGGCGGCTCGGTGGAGGCGTACAAGACCCTCGGCCCCATCTTGGAATCCATCGCTGCGGTAGTCGACGGCGTGCCCTGCGTCACCCACATCGGAACCGATGGCGCCGGCCACTTCGTGAAGATGATCCACAACGGCATCGAATATGCCGACATGCAGCTCATCGCCGAGGCTTACGACCTGCTCCGCCGAGTGGGAGGGCACTCCCCCGCCGCCATCGCCGACATCTTCGCCGAGTGGAACACCGGCGAGCTCAACAGCTACCTCATCGAGATCACGAGCGAAATTCTTCGCCAGGTCGATGCGAAAACCGGTCTGCCGTTCATCGACGTCGTGCTCGACGAAGCCGGTTCCAAGGGAACCGGCGTGTGGACGGTGCAGAACGCCCTCGACCTCGGTGTGCCGGTTGGCGGCATCGCTGAAGCCGTCTTTGCCCGTGCCGTTTCAAGCCACCCGGAACAGCGCGGACCGGTGCGGGCGACCATCACCGCTCGCCCCGAAACCGCCGTTGTGGGTCACACCTTTCAGGAAGACGTGCGCCAAGCACTCTACGCCTCCAAGATCGTCGCCTACGCCCAGGGTTTTGACGCCATCATCGCTGGTGCCATCAAGTACAACTGGAAAATTGATAAGGGCGCCATCGCCACCATTTGGCGCGGTGGCTGCATCATTCGTGCCCAATTTCTTAACCGCATCGTTGACGCCTACGACAACGATCCGTCCATTCCCAGCCTGCTCGTTGACTCCTACTTCGCCGAGGCCGTGGCTGCCGGAGAGTCCGCCTGGCGTCGCGTGGTGTCAACGGCCACACTCTCGGGCATTCCGGTTCCCGGCTTTGGTTCCAGCCTGAGCTACTTTGACTCCCTCGCCAGCGAACGCCTGCCGGCGGCCCTGGTGCAGGGCCAGCGCGACTTCTTCGGAGCGCACACCTACCACCGCGCCGACATGCCCGGCACCTTCCACACCCTGTGGTCGGGCGACCGCACAGAAGTTGTCACCGAGGCATCCACCCACTGATCCACATGCCGCCGATGGGGGCATCCGTTCCCCACTAGGGAACATCTGGATGCCCCCATTTGCAGCCCATTCACCAGCACGCGCCCATGCGGATCTGAAATAATACAACTGCCTATGACTGACAATTACCCCGAACTCTCCGGCTACGAGCCAAATGACAACTACCGGCCGCTGCGCGGTAAACACTTCTCGACAATTCTTCGAGTCGTTGTCGTGCTGGGACTCTTTGCCCTTGTCGTACCCGGCGTGCTGACCACGATGCGAGTCGCTTCCGACACGGCCTCTCACGCCTGCGCCAGCGCGGTTGTGCAGTATTACCCGGCAGCGGTCGATTTTGATGCGCGTTTTGACCTCAACGGTCCGGGCGGATTCGGCTGGCAGTGCTACGCGATTGACCGAAATGAGCGTGACACGTTTGTCGTGTCGCTCGGCCTCATTCCGTCAGCGCCCACGCGGCAGGCCCCCGCTATCCGCTCCTAAAACCGCGTGCACCGCAGCGCCCGGAGCCCGCGCCCAGCCCGCGCCCGGTCGCTGCTGGAATAACTCCTGCGATTCGGCCCATCGTTTCGGCGCATCCCAGTGACAGCCCGCGGCGAACTGACCTCCGGTTCGCAATTGCAGGAGTTGTGCGCTGGACGAGTTGGACGCACTGTGATGGGGAGGTGCGCGGCGGCAGGGACTAAGCGGCGCCGTCGAACATGGAGGTCACCGAGCCCTCGTCGAACACCTCGTGGATGGCACGAGCCAGCAGTGGAGCAATGGGCAAAACCGTGAGCGTGGGAAAGCGCTTCTCCGGCGGAATCGGCAGGGTATCGGTGACGACAACGGCACTGATCGCCGGATTCTGCAGCATATCCACAGCCGGATCGCTGAACACGGCGTGGGTAGCGGCGACAACGACACCGATGGCTCCCGCTTCACGCAGGGCCTCCGCGGCGAGTGCGATCGTGCGTCCGGTGTCAATCATGTCGTCAACGAGCAGGCAGACGCGCCCCTTCACCTGACCCACGATCTCATGCACCGAGACCTGGTTGGGAACGAGGGGGTCACGACGCTTGTGAATAATGGCCAGTGGCACGCCCAGGCGATCACTCCAGATGTCAGCAACCCGCACCCGGCCCATGTCGGGCGACACCACGGTGAGGGTGGACGGATCGAGCTTCTCTCGAAAGTGCTCCAGCAATACCGGCATGGCAAACAGGTGATCAACCGGGCCGTCGAAGAAACCCTGGATCTGGGCGGCGTGCAGGTCGATCGACATAATGCGATCGGCGCCGGCAACCTTGAAAAGGTCAGCGACGAGGCGTGCCGAGATCGGTTCGCGACCACGGCCTTTTTTGTCTTGCCGAGCGTAGGGGTAAAAGGGGGCTACCACGGTGATGCGCTTGGCAGAGGCGCGTTTGAGGGCATCCACCATGATGAGTTGCTCCATCAGCCATTCATTGATGGGCGCGGTGTGCGACTGAATGACGAAAGCATCCGATCCACGGACGCTCTCGTCGAATCGGGTATAAAGTTCGCCGTTGGCGAAGGTGCGGGCGTCGGTGGGGAGCAGCTCGGAACCGAGCTCCGCGGCGATATCGATTGCGAGCTGCGGGTGAGCTCGCCCCGAAACTAGTACTAGTCGTTTTTCGCCGCTGGTCTTGATTTCCGACACTTATTCTCCAGTCTTCGTGCTGTCCGCGTGTTCTGTTGTGCTCAAGCTGGCAGCCGCAGCGGTTGCTGCCGCTGTGCCCGGACGGTTCGTGTGCACCCAGCCGTCCATATTGCGCTGCGGTGCCACGCTGAGGGCCAGGGCTCCGGCCGGTACGTTCTTGCGAACCACCGTGCCCGCCCCCGTGTATGCGCCGTCGCCGATTGTTATGGGCGCGACAAAAACGTTGTGCGAACCGGTTCTTACCTCGGAGCCGATTGCCGAGTGGTGTTTGGCCACGCCGTCGAAGTTGGCGAAGATGGTGCCAGCGCCAATATTAGAATTTTCGCCAACGGTGGCATCGCCCACGTAGCTGAGGTGCGGCACCTTGCTACCGGCGCCGATCTGAGCGTTCTTGGTCTCCACGAACGCGCCGATCTTACCGTCGGCACCGAGCACAGTGTTCGGTCGCAGGTAAGAGAATGGGCCAACAGATGCCCCAGCTTCGATTACCGAAAACGTCGCGTCGGTGCGGTTTACCCGGGCATTCTCGCCAATTTCGCAGTCGCGCAGGGTGGTATCCGGGCCGATCACCGCTCCGGTGGCTACCACGGTAGCGCCCACAATCTGCGTGCCCGGCAGCAGCGTGACGTCATTGGCAAAGACGGCTTTAAGGTCGATCCACGTGGTGGCCGGATCTTGCACAGTCACACCCGCAAGTTGCCAGCCGCGCACAATCAAGGCATTGAGCTTCTGGGCCGTGTCTCCCAACTGGGCACGGTCGTTGATGCCGGCCACGATCCAGGCATCGGCAACGGGAACGGCGCTCACTTCAGAACCGGCACGACGCAGCAACTGAATCACGTCGGTGAGATATTTTTCACCCTGGGCGTTAGAGGTGGTGAGCTGGGCGAGCTGCTCGCGCAGCGCGGTCAAACCGAACAAATAGACGCCGGCGTTAATCTCGGTTACGGCCAGTTCGGCATCCGTGGCATCTTTCTGCTCCACGATGCGATCGAAAGCACCCTCGACCGAACGGATGATGCGTCCGTAGCCGGTTGCATCATCCGGGTAGGCAGAGAGCACGGTGCCCGCCGCAGCGCCCTTACGGTGCGAGGCGATGAACGAGGTGAGCGTGGCGGCGTTCAACAGCGGAACATCGCCGTTGATGACGAGAACGTCTCCGTCAAAACCAGCGGGAAGCGCGGCCACAGCCTGTTCAACGGCGCGCCCGGTGCCGGGTACTTCGTCCTGGTCGACGATCGTGCTTTCTGGCAGGTCGCCCGCCACAACGGCGGCGAGCAGGTCGCGCTCGTGGCGAACGACGGTGACAACGTGGGCGGCGTCGAGGGCGCGTGCGGTCGCCAAGACGTGACTCACGATCGGCAGTCCAGCCAGCGGATGCAGCAGCTTCGGCAGACTGGATTTCATTCGCGTGCCCTGGCCAGCGGCCAACACAATGATGGCGAGGCGGGCATCTGTCACAGGATTCCTAACGCAGTGGGGATAGAAAGTTAGTGCTCCGCCACCAGGATTCGAACCTGGACCGAACAGCTCCAAAGGCTGCCGTGCTGCCGTTACACTATGGCGGAACGTTCCGGCCGAAGCCAGCAACTAGTCAAGTCTGCCAGATTCCAGCGGCCCTTGGCACCGCCGAGTGCCTGCCGAGCGTTCGCCGGAGGCCTCTCGGCGAAGAAACTCCCCGATAGGCGGGATAATAGAGCAATGCCCAGCCATGATGAAGTCGACCGAATTGTCGATTCGTGGCTGCGCGAACGGCCCGATCTTAACTTTGCACCGCTCCAGGTGCTCAGCCGGGTGGCTCGGCTGTCGAAGCATCTCGACCGGGCTCGCCGCACCGCATTCTCCCGTTCAGAATTAGCGTCGTGGGAATTTGATGTACTTTCAGCCCTGCGCCGGGCGGGCTCGCCCTATGAGCTCAGCCCCAAGGCGCTCCTGCAGCAAACACTGGTTTCCAGTGGCACTATGACCAATCGCATCGATGGCCTTGTCGAGCGCGATCTGGTGAAGCGCCGCTCCGCGCCGAACGATGGTCGCGGCATTCTCGTGAGCATGACGCCAGCGGGCCTCGTTCGCGTGGATGCTGCCATTACGCGACTAATCGACGCCGAGGCCGATCTTCTCGACACGCTCTCGGCCACTGATCAGGAACGACTAGCGGGGCTGTTGCGCAAACTGAGCCTTGACTTCGACTGAGTAGTGGCCGCTAGCGACGTAGGGCCTTGCGGGCGAGATAGTTGCCCAAGAACTGCACAAACTGCACGAGCACAATAATTAAGAGCACGGCTGCCCAGGTGACGATGGGGTTGAACTGGCGATAGCCGTATTGCAGCGCGAAGTTTCCGAGGCCGCCACCGCCCACGTAGCCGGCGACCGCCGACATATCCACGAGAGCTACGAAAATGAATGTGTAGCCCAGGATCAGGGGTCCGAGGGCTTCCGGTAGCAAAACCGTGAAGATGATGCGCAGCGGCCCCGCCCCGACGCTGCGTGCCGCGTCGATCACACCGGGCGTCACGGTGAGCAAATTCTGCTCCACGATACGCGCCATGGCGAACGAAGCCGCCAAGGCGATCGTGAAGATGATCGCATTGTTGCCGATCCCGCTGCCGGTGACTGCCCGAGCGAGCGGCTGGGCCGCCGCCAGAAAGATGATGAACGGAATTGGACGAATGAAATTGACCAGAAAATTGAGGATGAAGAAGAGCGCTCTGTTCTCTAAAATGCTGCCACCGCGGGTGAGATAGAGGCCGAGGCCCACACATAAACCGCCCAGACCGCCCAAAAATAGCGTGAGTGCCACTATGTAGAGGGTTTCGTAGGTGGCCGTCCAGAGTTCGGGCAGCAGATCTATGAGTGCATCCATATCAGCGTCCCTCCGTCACGGTCGTCAGCGTTCGAATATGGTCGAGCACGGGATCGACCACAGCGTCAGCGCCGGTGAGCGCCAGGGTGAGGTGCCCAAACGCACGCCCTTGAATCTCGTTGATGCCGCCGTAGACAACCTCAAAGCCCACTCCGGCCCTGGCAAGCTCCCCAAAGACGGCGCTCTGGTCAACCGCGCTGTCGCGAAAGGCCAGCGTTACGATGCGGCCAGCGTGCCGCTGGCGCAGCACGGCCAGTTCTGCGGGCGAGGGCACGCCTTTCACCACGGTGGAGACGAACCGAGCCGATGCCGCCGATTGCGGATTGGAGAACACGTCAAAGACGGGGCCGCGCTCGATGACCCGGCCCTGATCCATCACGGCCACCTTCGTGGCGATCGTTTGGATGACATCCATTTCGTGGGTGATCACGATAATGGTGGCCCCGAATTCTGCATTTACTCGCTTGAGTAGGGCGAGCACCTCGTGGGTGGTTTCGGGGTCGAGGGCGCTCGTAGCCTCGTCGGCTAGCAGAATGCTCGGCTGAGTGGCAAGGGCGCGGGCAATGCCGACCCGCTGTTTTTGGCCGCCGGAGAGCTGGTCGGGAAAGGAACCTGCCTTGTCACTGAGCCCCACAAAGTCGAGCAGTTGCGTCACCCTGGCCGCGCGCTGTTCCTTAGGATGCCCCGCCACTTCAAGGGGATACTCCACATTGCGGGCCACGGTGCGGGAACCAAGCAGGTTGAACTGTTGAAAGATCATGCCGATACCGAGCCGTACCTGGCGCAGGTCGCGCTCCCGCATCGCGGCGATATTTTGCCCCTTGACCCAGATCTCACCGGAGGTGGAACGTTCCAGAGCATTAATCAGGCGCACCAGGGTGCTCTTACCCGCGCCGGAATATCCAATGATGCCGTAAATATCACCGGCCTCAATATCGAGGCTCACGTCGCTGATGGCGGTGACGCTCGCGGCGCCTTTAGACGTGGGCGCATAGATCTTGCCCACATTGCGCAGACTGACTACAGCCATCCGGTTGCCTCGTTCATTGCTTCTGGGGTTTCTGCGGACAAGCGACACCGCGGTCCGGAGGTTTTTTCCGAACCGCGGGCGCCTCAAACGGATGCTTAGTTCGCAGCCTTAATATCGGCTTGCACGGTGGCCAGCGACGTGACGAGGTCAGACACCGGAGTGGCGACGAGCTCGGCAGTATCGCCGGATACGGCGAAGACGCCGTCTTGCACGGCCTTAGTGGTCTGGAAGATGTCAATCAGTTTCTTGTAGGTCTCGTTGTTCTTGTCTTCGTCGCGTGCAGCGAAGATGTTCACGTAGGGAAGCGCCTTGGGGTCAGTCGCGTCGTCGGTCGCGATAGCGTCTTCAAATTTGAGCCCGGCTTTTTCAGCGAAATCGTTGTTGATGATGGCCGCGGCAACGTCGGGCAGCGAACTCGCCGTCAGCGAAGCTTCCAGGGCCGTGACCTTCACCTTGGACGCGGCTTTATCGATGTCCGCGACGGTGGAGAAGATGGTGCCACCGTCGGTGAGCTTAATCAGCCCGGTGGACTGCAGAATGACGAGCGCACGAGCCTGGTTACTGTCATCAGCAGGCACAGCTACCGTGTCGCCCTTGACGATGTCGCCGATATCGCTGTACTTGGTGGAGTACAGGCCGAGCGGATAAATGGCCGTGGCACCGATGGGAACCAACTTCTCGCCGCTGGCTTCGTTGTAGCCTGCCAGGTAGACGATGTGCTGAAACTGATTTATATCAATTTCGCCGGCGGCCAGTGCCGGGTTCACCTGTTCATACTTGGCAAAATCGACAATCTCCACCTCCAGCCCCTCGTCCGCGGCGGCTTTGGTGTAAACGGCCCAGTACGGGTCGCTGGCGCCGACAACGCCAATCCGAATGGCGTCGCCATCGGTGCCAGTGGCGGGGCCGTCATTGCTTCCCGCGCATCCGGCCAGCAGGGCAACGAGGGGAATAACGGCAAGGGCGGCGAGCAATTTTTTCTTCACAGTAATTCCTTCAAGGCTTTGGGGCAGGTCTGTTTTTGTTGTACCCACAGCGAATCCCGTTCCCCACACCCAACGACAGTCGATTTATCGAATGGTGTCGGCTGATCGCCGGCACGCCCACATCACCGGTCAAACCGGGTGGGCGCCCTCGCGGGGCAGAAGTACCGCGGCTGCGCGGGCACCCCTCAACGATACGTGCCTAAGCTGCGACTCGTGGCCCCGAACGACACACAACGTCACAGTATCTGCGACCCTAGCCCTCAATCAGCTCAGTAAGTTCGACCCAGCGGGTTTCCAGCGTGACGATGGTTTCTTCGAGCTCAGTCAATTTTGCGCCGAGTTCACCGAGCCCGGTAAAATCGGTTTGGTCGTGGTTGGCGAGTTTCTCGTGTTTTATGACAATGCGTTCCTGCAATTTTGCCACTTTGCGGTCTATTGAGCCGAGTTCTTTCTGGGCATTACGCAGTTCGGCACCGCCGAGAGACGAGATCTTCTTGGCCGGGGTGCCGGCATCCGTTGGTGAGCCAGAGGCGGGGCCGGCAACAGCCTTACGACGCACTTCGAGGTACTGGTCGACGCCACCGGGAAGGTGGCGAAAGCCACCATCCATCACCGCGTACTGGTTGTCGGTGACGCGCTCGATGAGGTACCGGTCGTGCGAAACGACAAGCAGGGTGCCCGGAAAGGAGTCGAGCAGGTCTTCCATGGCGGCCAGCATGTCGGTGTCGAGGTCGTTGGTGGGCTCGTCAAGGATGAGTACGTTCGGCTCGCTGAGAACGATGAGGAGCAACTGCAACCGACGCTTCTGGCCACCGGAGAGTTCTTTGACCCTGGTAGAAAGCTGGGCGCTCATAAACCCCATGCGCTCGAGCATCTGGCCGGGCGTGATCTCTTTGCCGCCGGCCATGTAGCTGGTCTTCTGGCGACCGATGACTTCGCTCACCTTGTCATTGGCGATGTCTTCGAGCTCGAACAGCTGCTGGGTGAGTACGGCCACCTTGATGGTCTTGCCGCGCTTGACCGTGCCGGTCGTAGGCTGCAACACCCCGGCCACGAGGTTCAGCAGGGTGGACTTGCCGGCGCCGTTCACGCCCATGATTCCGGTGCGCTCCCCTGGCGCGATGCGCCAGGTGATGTCGTTCAGCACGGTCTTGTCGCCGTACTTCACACCGATATCGATGAGGTCGACCACGTCTTTGCCGAGGCGCTGCATGGCCATCGACTGCATCGTGACCGTGTCGCGGGGCGGCGGCTCGTTCTCGATCAACTCGTTGGCGGCATCGATTCGAAACTTAGGCTTGGCGGTGCGGGCCGGGGCTCCGCGGCGCAGCCAGGCGAGTTCTTTCTTCATGAGGTTTTGGCGCTTGGCCTCGACCACCGAACCCATGCGGTCGCGCTCGACGCGCTGCAGAATATAGGCAGCGTAGCCACCCTCGAAGGGTTCAATCAGGCGGTCGTGCACCTCCCAGGTCATGTTGCAGACCTCGTCGAGGAACCACCGGTCGTGGGTAACCACCACGAGTCCGCCGCTCTGAGCAGCCCAGCGGGTCTTGAGGTGGCCGGCGAGCCAGGAGATACCCTCCACATCGAGGTGGTTAGTGGGCTCGTCCAAAAAGATTACGTCGTAGTCGCCGATAAGCACGGCAGCCAGGGCCACCCGGCGGCGCTGCCCACCGGAGAGGTCATCGACCAGGGCGTCCCACGGAATGTCGCGCACGAGGCCGCCGATGACGTCGCGCACCTTGGCGTCGCCCGCCCAGACGTGTTCTTCGATGCCGCCAACGATGGTGTGGCCCACTGTCAGGCCAGAGGCCAGGTCATCCGCTTGGTCAAGCATGCCGATGGTGACACCACGCCTTCGGGTGACCCGGCCGCCGTCGGGTTCCATGCGGCCCGCGAGCAGGCGCATCAGGGTGGACTTGCCGTCACCGTTCTTGCCGACGACGCCGATGCGGTCGCCTTCGTTGAGGCCCGCAGTGACGCTGTCAAAAATAACGCGGGTGGGAAATTCGAGGTGCAGGGACTCAGCCCCGAGAAGATGTGCCATAGCCTTCGAGTTTACGCCACGCATGCACGCCAGGAGGTCGCTGGTCGAGCCGATCGACTGGGCGTTTCTGCCAAGGGGTCGAGGGGTCCCGGGGTGGTGGGGTCGCGGGGTCAAGGGGTCGCGGGGTCAAGGGGTCAAGGGGTCAAGGGGTCGCGGGGTCGAGGGGTCGAGGGGTCAAGCCGACTCTCGGCAAACACGGATGGGTATCGACACGTGAACTGCGCCTCCCAACAGAGGAGTGTCTCCTCTCGACACGTGACCTCCGTCGCTCGAAATGTGACTTTGGCCTCTCGACATGTGATTTTGACTACGTTGAAACGTATAAATGCGCCCTCAAGTCACATGTCGCCAGAAGCGAAGCATCCATCGCGTGCGATACGAGACTGCGCACCGGAAGGCGCCGCATTAGGGTACTAGTCGTGGATTAGGCGGGCACCGTGCACCGGCCCAGTGACGCGCACGACGCGCAGCCGGGAGGCGAGAAGCGCGACTTCGAGTTCGAGGGCGCTGTCGGCATCCGCGACCAAAAAAGCCACGGTGGGGCCAGAACCAGAGAGGATGCCGGCGAGGGCGCCATTTTCTTCGCCAAGCTGCAGAACTTTACCGAGCCCGGGGGCCAGGTGCAACGCGGGCGCCTGCAGGTCATTGTGCAGAACGTCAGCGAGCATATGGGGGTCGCCAGCCCGCAGAGCCTGAAGTACGTGAGCGTCAACGGAAGGCTGGTGTTCGGCCGGGTAGATATCCTGCGCGTGCCGGTCTCGATGGCGGTCTAATTCGTCATAGACCCCGGGGGTTGACATGCCAAAGTCAGCGAGCGCCAGCACCCACTGAAATTTGCCCTTGGCCAGTGCCGGGCTGAGCCTGTCGCCGCGACCGGTGCCGATGGCGGTGCCGCCGGTGAACGAGAACGGAACGTCGGCCCCGAGCGTGGCGGCAATCGCCA
>Ga0307486_1002991_pt1 | contig 11320 bp, 12 predicted proteins | sample CBIW02metaG_FD_203663 | JGI IMG/M metagenome (GOLD analysis project Ga0307486, IMG submission 203663) | Sea-ice brine microbial communities from Beaufort Sea near Barrow, Alaska, United States - CBIW 0.2 | ecosystem: Environmental > Aquatic > Marine > Coastal | place: USA: Alaska | collected... | reverse complement strand
TGCGCTCAAATTTAAAGACAGACCCTATGTGAGGAAGTCAAAAGTTGTGACCCAATTGTAAAAACAATCAGCATAACTAGTTGTATTACAAAATGTTGTCTAATTCGATTTTCAAGTTGGGTTAAGAAAAAACCTCCTCCTAAGAAATTAAAGAAAATGCTGTTGTTGGCTTGACCCATGAATTAAAAATATGTAAAGATGCAGACGATATTGAATCTGCGCCATTCAGCGTCGAAGTGCGAGATAAAGATGATCCTTTCTATTTTTAGTCAGAGTGGTGTACCGGAGAAGTTTGAAGAACTCATAGCATCCAACGCACATAGAGAAGAATTTTCATTTTTGATCGGAGTTAAAGACGTCTACGGGAATGCTGAAGAAGAATTATTGATCACCCTACCCAAAAGTCAGTTTTCCCAAGAACAAGGTTTTTCCAAGGAGATGTTGGAAGAGGGAATTATTTACCCTTGATGGATAAGAACGGCTTTGTAATACAGGCAAAGGCATTATTATCCCTCTAGAAACTCCTTCCCGAGGGAATTGGTACAATCCACTTCAATATCCAACTCAGCCCTATTTTTTATGTTTTTATGAAGGTGGCTAAAACTTTATCTTCAGAGGGTCATCTCAAGTCATTGCATCAATTCAACCCTACCGACAAAGTAGCAGATATTAAGATTTCAGAATTTTCAAATAATAATTGTCCCTCTTGAGAAATTTAACTTTTTTCAGCTAACTTTGTATGCAAATAGTTCATATGAGGTTTTTGGGAATCTTATTCTTATTTCTTAATCTAGTTGCTTCGGTAACCTTTTGGGCAGGTAATATACCTGTGACTTTGGATTCGACAATTCAAGTAGCTAGTGAATTACCACCTGCTGATCTATATATTCAGCAAAGTTCAATCCTAGAAGTTGGTGATGCGCTCACCAATAGGATTCTTCCTGAAAGACCGGTAGTACGGTCGGTCCATTATTTTTTTAAATCGCTATCTTTACTGGACAGTTTTTCCGGTTTATCGGCAATTTGTCAAACAATTGAGCGGAATTATAAAAAAAGGGCGTTTACCATAGACACAAACTTACCTGCTTTTTTAATCGTTTTTCCCCACCACTATTTTACTTAGCCATAAACCTAGAAATAGGTTTTTCTAGAACAAATTAGATTGACACCAGAGGTTATTTTATTCTGGTTCATGGATAAGTTGTCCCTAGGATCCTTTTTACTCAAAAATCTCTATTCTAAAGCTGGGTGCAAACTTACGGAAAGTAAAGTTATTATCAGGCTACGCTTCTCTCGGTTCATACTATGCTTCAATGCAAGGCCATCTTACTTTTAGTGAAAAAAAAGAAGGAAAACTTCGCATCCAGCATTGTTTTGATCCAATTAAAGATCCCGTGGGTAGGATTTGAGCAAAGACAACCAAGGGAAACATAAGCCTATTGCATTCCAAAGCCCTGTATTTGCGAAAATTCTCTCTGTAAAGAATTCTTCCTTCACTATTAATTAGGATAGGTGAGGAAAATAAAGCCTGTCAATAGGGTTTCGATTACAGCATTTCCAGCAATAAATACATCCTATTTATTAAAGCAATAAAGCTTTACTACTCAACATGACACTAAAGAAAACAGCATATATCACCGTTATCCTTGCCATGTTGGCTACACAGGCAGCAGTTTTTATCGCCATTCAACTGATTTGGCCTGGACTGGTAACGAATTCCCTACTTATAGCGAGCAGGTGGGTAGGGGTGGCTGCAATCGTTGGATACTGCCTGAAGAGAGCCTCACTTACAACTTGGATATTTGGAAGTATGCTTATAGGAACTGCCATAGGCTCGGACTTTCCCGAGCTTGCTATGAATTTGAAAGTGGTCAGTCAGGTTTTTCTAAAAATGATCAAAACGGTGATTGCCCCACTTCTTTTTGCGACCCTTGTTGTGGGCATAGCCGGACATTCCAACCTGAAACAAGTCGGAAGAATGGGCTGGAAGTCGCTTCTATATTTTGAAATAGTCACCACGTTTGCCTTGTTGATAGGATTATTAGCAATCAACATTTCCCAAGCCGGAGTCGGCATTGAGCTACCAGTGGGCGAGGTTCCGATTCAAGGTACAGCCAGAACTTGGCAGGAAGTGATACTCCATATATTCCCAGAGAATTTTGCGAAATCTATATTTGAAGGAGAAATTCTCCAAATCGTAATTTTCAGTATTCTGTTTGGGATAGGATTGGCGTTAGTTAAGGATGGCAAAAAGAAGCAAACCATGCTTTCTTTCACAGAAAGCCTGTCAGAGGTGATGTTCAACTTTACAAAAGTAATTATGTATTTGGCCCCTTTTGGAGTTGGAGCGGCTATAGCTTACACTGTAGCAGAGATGGGTTTGGGTATTCTAGTTAATCTGTTTCATTTGCTGGCCACACTTTATGTTGCTTTGTTTGCCTTTTTACTACTGGTTTTGCTTCCTATTGCTCTTGTCCTCAAAATCCCGGTTATCAAATTTTTGAAGGCAATCTCTGAGCCTGTTTCTATCGCTTTTGCTACCACAAGTTCGGAGGCGGCACTTCCCAAAGCGATGGAAGCGATGGAAAAGTTTGGTGTCCCGCGCAAAATAGTCGCATTTGTAATGCCAACAGGCTATAGCTTCAACCTGGACGGCACGACACTCTACCTCTCATTGGCTGCAATATTTGTCGCCCAGGTAGCGGGTATAAAAATGGGAATTGAAGAACAGCTGTTAATGGTTCTGACCTTAATGCTCACGAGCAAAGGAGTAGCTGGAATTCCAAGAGCCTCATTGATCATACTGATGGGAACAGCAGCTAGTTTTAATCTGCCGATAGCTCCAATATTTTTAATCCTGGCAATCGATGAATTAATGGATATGGCAAGAACGTCGGTCAATGTCATTGGCAACTGTCTAGCTACCTGCGTAATAGCAAAATGGGAAGGTGAATTTGGTCTTACTATAGCAGAAAGTCTGGATTTGATTTCACATGAACCTGCATTGGATAAGGAAATGCAGGAGGCAAGCAACAATTGAGATGAGCGCATGAAATCCGTCTATTCAAATCTATCCAGAAGTTAATCCCAACCACTCCATGTATGAATTAATTCATTCCATCTTAGAGATTTTGAGCCCTGAATTTATTATCAACAAGGGCGGGCTCATCCTTCTACTTTCTATTATTTTTGCCGAAAACGGTCTATTCTTCGGTTTCTTTTTGCCTGGAGATTCTCTATTATTTTTGGCTGGCATGCTTTGTGGGCTACCTGTTTTGAATTATACCATTCTTTTCCTGATAACCTGCATAGCACTTACAGCATTCATAGGATATATCGTATCTTATCTTGTGGGATTAAAGTTGGGCCAATGGTTACTTACCCGACCCGACTCATTTTTCTTCAAACCAAGCTATCTCAATATGGCCGTATCTTACTTTGAAAAGAGACACGAGAGAGCAATCATTATCGGTAGGTTTATCCCGGTTATCCGGACTTTCCTCCCACTCTGCCTAGGTATGATAAAATCAAATTTTAAGGTTTTCATGATTTATAACTTCATTGGATCATTAGTCTGGACATCAAGCTTGGTGCTGGCGGGATATTTCCTGAAAATTATCTTTCCAGACCTCATTCATTACCTAGAATGGATAATTGTTTCAATGATAGCTATTACCTCAATTCCATTACTAAGACAATTCTATAAAATCAAAAAAGAGCAAGGTTCTTAACCTTTTTGCAGAATTCTATGGACACCCAAAATTTTGATCGCCATTGTTCGCAAACTCAGTTTAATTCGAGTGGATTTAGTTACCGATTTATCCCTGTTGGATTGAAATCAGAGACCGCAGGTCAAGAAGATTTGACTAGTAGGAAAATGACCAACGCTACATTCTGGGAAAGTATATATCCTATATATCCGCAGAATTTAAAGAACAGAATTGTCTGTAATACCTATTATTCATCTTCATTTCAACGCGTAAAACAACCAACTTTAGTATGAGTGTTTGGATAATTTTCATTGCATGTATTTTAGTTTTTCTTTCTCTGGATCTGGGGGTATTTAACAAAAAAGCCCATATAATTCAGACTAAAGAGGCAGCGATCTGGACAGGGGTCTGGGTTTTCATCGCTTTAATGTTTTCATGGGTCATCTGGTGGCTATTTTCCAACGGTCTGGTCCCCAATCCTACCGGATTAAAACCTGAAGATGCGGTTCTTAAATATGTTACAGGCTATTTAATTGAATTTTCCCTAAGCATAGACAATGTTTTTGTAATTGCAGTTATTTTCAGATCTTTTAGTATTCCGGACATTTATCAGCACAGGGTTCTTTTCTGGGGTATTCTTGGGGCAATCCTATTTAGAGCCATCATGATAGTTTTCGGTGTGGCACTTATCAACCAATTTGACTGGATAGTCTATCTATTTGGGGCCTTTCTGATTTTCACAGCTTATAAAATGTTAAAATCGGATAGCTCTGAATTCAATCCCAAGGATTCTTTTATTTTTAAAAGATTGAGAAGAGTGCTTCCATTTACTGCGTTTATTAGCGGGGATCACTTCTTTATCAGAAAAAGAGGCATCCTCGTTGCTACCCCACTTTTCATGGCTTTGATTATTATAGAACTCACTGACATCCTTTTTGCCCTAGACAGTATTCCAGCCATTCTAGCAATTACAGCCGACCCATTTATTGTGTTCAGTTCAAATATCCTTGCTATAATGGGGTTAAGATCTATGTACTTCCTGATCTCCCGCATGCTTAATAAATTTCGCTTTATCAATTATAGTCTGGTGGGTATTTTGGCCTTTGTGGGTTTAAAAATGATATTTTCCCATCATATAGAAACTCCCGAATGGCTGTCTTTAGGGGTTATAATTCTTGCGCTGACAGGAGGCATTTTGGCATCTTTGCTAATTCCGGTTAAGGTGGGCGAAAATGGTTAGATCAGTGTAAGATTCATCTTTCGGATTATAAGCAGACATCTATTGAATTGGCCGCATTTGAATTTCAGTCTATTCACATATAATAACTGAATTGATGATTTATTGCAAATTCAGCTTGTTGATTCGAAAGCTTCCTCCATCTTTAAGCAGAATATCATTTTACTATATGTCAGATAGTTATCCTCACCAAGATGAAACATGAAGTGAACCGTTTTTTTAAGGCTATGAATAAATCCTTAAAAAAATCTCTAGTTAGCTAACTTTAGTATCACTTTAAACGAATACAATTTGGAAATCTTGATCATTGTTTTTTTAATACTTCTTAACGGAGTATTCGCCATGTCAGAACTGGCACTTGTATCTTCTCGGAAATTTAAGTTAGAAGATCAACGGAAACGAGGTGTTTCAGGGGCAAAGGCTGCATTAGAGCTTTCGGAAAACCCTGGGAAGTTTTTATCAACTGTCCAGATTGGTATCACTTTAATAGGCATTCTTTTGGGAGTTTATAGTGGAGAAAACCTCACTGAGGATTTTGCTTTGTGGCTTTTAAATAGTGGAATTAGTGCACCTTATGCCAATACTTTGGCCCTGGGAGGAATTGTAATTATGGTCACCTATTTCTCCATAGTTTTGGGCGAATTGTTCCCTAAACGGGTGGGGATGACCTTTCCTGAAACAATTGCTGCGCTCGTATCCCGCCCCATGATACTAATATCCAAAATCACAAGTCCCTTCGTGTGGTTACTTACCTCATCAAATGATCTGCTTTTAAGGCTTTTTGGAATAAAAAATAAATCAGAGAATGCGGTATCTGAAGAAGAAATAAAATCTATTCTTCGTCATAGTGCTCAAGGAGGTGAGATAATGAATATCGAGCAGGATATTGTAGAACGGGTGTTTGAACTTGGAGACAGGAGAATTAACAGCCTTTTCACACATCGCAACGAACTGGTTTATTTTGATGTTGCAGATGATGAAACAACCATAAAAAATAAAATTAACCTGAAAAAGCATTCCGCATATCCACTTTGTCTTAATAATGACTTAGACAATATTGTCGGATTGATTTTAGTAAAAGACCTGTTTGATAAAAAACTTTTAGGAAATTTTGATCTACGCACAATTGCCCATGAGCCATTGTACTTAAATGAAACCATGTTTGCCTTTCAGGCCTTAGAGCTGTTCAAGATCAAACAGCTCCATTATGGAATTGTAGTGGATGAATATGGGGTTACTATAGGAATTATTACGTTGGACGATATAGTAGATGCAATATTTGGTGATACTTCTGAACCTGGCCAAGAAGAATTTAAGATCTATCAACGAGAAGATGGCACTTGGCTAATTGATGGCCAACTGCCAGTTCACGATTTTGAAAAGTTCTTTAATACCGGCACTGATTTTAGAAACAAATCTTTTACTACCGTAGCAGGCTTAATCCTCAACAAGTCCCAAGCCATTCCTGAAGAAGGCAGCCATGTCGATTTTGAAGGATTTAGGCTGGAAATAATAGATAAAGATGGACCTCGTATTGACAAGGTACTGGTAAAGAAAATATAGCCTATTTACACTGAATTACCCTTCAACAACTACCCTATTCTTCTAAAAATAAGTAAACTGTTATATTAATTAAACTTTAAATAGGTTAACACTACCAAACTGCTACGATTTATTAGGTACCGTTCATTACCCTATAATAGGAATCCAAAATACCGAAAGGTTACACTTGAAGTAAAGACTTTCATAAAAAATATTAAGTTGAAGTTTGTAACTGAATGCTGGCCAGCCAATTTATTTACCCTACTGCCCGAAATGTTTCCAAAAAACACAGTGTGTTCTGTTGTTATTATAGGAGGAATGTTTGGAGCTGTTGGGGGAATGTTAATCGCTACAGAAAAGAATTTTTACTAGAAAAGACAGGAAATTAAGATCCGCTGTTCATTATTGCCAGTGTTTCTTATCTCTTTGCACTACTATTTGGTTCAGGTTTTAGCCCCAAAATTAAAAGACATGCGCCCAGAAAAGAGCATGTTTGAATCAAGTCATTCCAGGGACATTGCACATGCAACACTCAGGCATAAAATTACTGTCTGAGAGCAAAATTTTGCCTTTTATGCTTCCATTAGGTTTAACATTCCCACTGCGTACGCCAGCAAGATACTTACAATCAATCCTATATTGACTTTATAAAGATCCCTGAAAATTTGGTTTCTGGATTTTTTGATTTCATGTTTATTGAGTCGGTAACTGATGGCAATTTCACGGCCGGCCAAAATCCCTATAAATACCCATGTGGTACTCATAGGGACATTGCTCAACTCGGTAAACAAAAACAATATTATAGCATAGGTAAGATCTATAAAGGTAGCTGAACGAATATGCTGTGTATTGGCTTTGGAGTTTACAATTTCTTGAATTTTCCCGCCTCGGGATTTAAAAAGGTGAGCCATTAGAGCCAAAATAATGATTAAAGAAGTGATCAGTTCCACTAATGTCAACTGCCGAGGCAAATACACATAAAGATTGGCAAAATCCTGAACTAGCCATTGGGACCATAACAGACCGGTGGACAACCATTGTGCTACGAGCCAGCCCTTTTTGGATTTTTCTTTTTCTGATCTGGAAATACTTTCTTTCGATTCAAACCTTTTTGCTATCAAGAGGTAAATCATAAACGCAAAAATAAAAGCTACCGCGTATCCCAGAATAGACTTTAGAATCATTTTTTCAATGACTGCCTGGGATGAAAAGACGCTTAAGATCATGAATGTGGTACTTACAGGGAGTCCAAACCTGGTAAGAATAATCAGAACCAAAGGAGGAATTATATACCAAAAAGCCATCTTTTCCGGCAGCGGGATCATATCCAATCTTCCATAAGAAACATCTCCTTGGTGGATCATCCAACCATATACAATCACAAAGGTCAATATGGATGCAGCATAGAGCCACAATATCCACCACTTCTTTTTATGATTGGAGGTCAGAAATGTCCCTAGTGTCTGAATGACATCATTTCCGATAACAGAATAGGTTGCCAAAATAAAGGCAATCAAAGGTATGAAGTGTTCCAGTTGCATTGCTTTCTTTTAATATAAATGGGGGGATCGAAATTCTCAGTAGCGATAAATTTGAATTCAATAATATGTCATCTAATGAAGTCAGACTTTTTACAGAATGATTCGATGATAAACTATTGATTCATAGTATTCTATTCATAATATTGAGTGATAGGGATTACTGTTTTTGGAAGAATTCGCTGTTATGCTCTTCTTTTTGAGATAAAGTGAATTTTTAAAGAGGCTACTTTCAGGTCAGCTCGTTTCCTTTTCTTTCCAATAACTTTTGTTCAATCCATTCAGCAATGATGGATTTTGGGGAAGCATCGCGTTTTGAAATTTCATAGCGTAGTGTAGCACCGATAGTGTGTAGGAGCTGCCCAAAGATACTCATAAACAATAATGTTAATTAATAGATTTTGCTAAAAAGCCATCACATTCGATAAACCCTATAAGAGTACCTAAAATTTACAGGAAAGGGTACTTTCCCAATATTTACTTGATGCTAGAATCCAGAAAAGTTAATGGAGTGCAAGGTCAAATAATATCCTAATTATGAATGAATGGTAACCTTTTCTTCTTTAGCGCGATTGACCCAAAGGAATTCCTTGGTCAGTCTCGAAAAAGACAAGTAGACTTAGGAAGTTTTAACGGCAAAATAAACCCCTTTATCATTACAGAACGTTTTAGGTCTACTATTTTTACCCTCAGTTACTATCCTTGGAATATTATTCGATTGAATGTTTTAAAAACAAAAAACCATCTAGAAGCACCAGAAAATGAAAATCCTTCTCCTCTCAATTTTAATCCTTTTTTCCAGCCAAATCAAGGCCCAACAAACTCCACTCCTTCAAAGCGTGAAATCCAGCATCAATGGGATCAATGTCTACGGAAAAACGGTTGATAATCAGACCCGCTGCCAGCATTGGCATTCGGATCTGGATGTGATTGCAATCAAGTTCAAGTGCTGTGAGAAGTACTATCCTTGCTTCTCCTGCCACCAAGAGGAAGCTGACCACGAGCCGGAGGTTTGGTCAAAGGCTGAGTATGACACCAAAGCTATATTATGTGGAGTCTGTGGCTCAGAACTAACAATCACCGAATACCAAGCTAGCGGAAACACTTGCCCTAACTGCACGGCTGCTTTCAATCCAGGGTGCAGCAAACATTATCATTTGTATTTTGAAAAGGAAGATTGATGGATGACAGAAGTCAGATGACCGATGATTTTCCTAGTTAGTGATCAAAATTCAGTATAAAAAAAGAACAATTGATTTGCAAGAACGAGAAGGTTTTGTATTCAAAGAAATTACAAATAGCGCCCCCTTCGACTGCTAAATTAAAAGTAATAAAAAAGCCTTTCTTACCCGTAAATAATTCATCCAATAAACCTTTAATTTTTTAAGAGTATGAGAAAGAATGTTAGATAGCACTAAAAATCAATAAGTTGCAAACATATGAACCAAAAATAATCTTAACCTCGCAATTAGGGATGATTTTCGCAGTTGATCAATTTAAGCTTTCCAGCCACTTGCAACGTCCAAGTATTTCTTATCGAATTCAACTACCATGCACTTAGAACTTGTAGCCCAAAGAAATACCAAATGCACGATTTTTAAGCTGCTTGCCTGAATTATATTCTCCATAGTAATATTGCAGATTGGCTAATCCAAGGTCACCATTAAATTGTAGCGTATATTGCTCTAAAAACTCGTAACCCAATAATAACCCAACCCCATAATCCCAAGTTTTACCGTAATTATAGGTCCCCATATTTCCAACCAATCCATCCCTTGTAAACCCCACATCTCCCTGGGTCTGGGAAAGCCTTATATCATCATATAGCAATTCCGCTTCGCTTTCCCATGATCCCCCGATACCATAACCAACATAAGGACCTGCCCCTACCAACAATCTACCTGAATTCCCCAAGCTTGGTTTAAACAATAAATTAACTGGCAACACCACATAGGATAGATTTGCTTTGAATTCACTTTCTTCCCCAATGACCACTGGCCAAGCATCCTTTCCCTTAAATCCTTTCCCCTGATACATTAATGCCGGTTGCACATAAAAATCGTTCCCGATTTCAACCTCTAGCGTAAGACCAATTTGCATACCGACAACATGTTGACGATCCGCTTCACTACCATCTGCTTCAGTAAGTATTGAATTGGACAAATTCATCCCTGCACGGACACCCCATTGCACTTGGGCCTCGGTGTAATGAGATAATAAAAGGGCTATTAGTACTAAATTAAGGGAGATAATGTGCTGGTTTTTCATAAAATGGCTGAGTTATAATTTCTCGATAATAGCAGGTTGTAAATTCAGTTGATTTGGCATTCAAAGCAGAAAGTCCTGCAAAAATGGCACACATAATCTTCCCAAGTGGTGACATAAATAAATTTTGTTACCACACAGTGACATAATATAGTATATTCAATTCTGGGAGTGAAAAATTATACTGAAAAATGGCTAGAAAAATACCTGAAGGGGAATTTAGAAACAAGGAACGCACGAAGACAAAGCTGGTTGATGCTGTCGGTGAGATCATCCGAACACAAGGGTATACCAAGCTGGGGGTAAACAATATTGCCACTACAGCAGGGGTCAGCAAGAAGTTGATTTATCGATACTTTGAATCCGTTGATTTGCTCATAGCTACGTATGTAAAAAGTAGGGACTATTGGATGGGTTTTGATCATTTAGCAAAGGAATTGGCAGAAGAGCATAAACATGACCATGGCAAGAAATACCTAGAAACGATTCTGAAAAATCTGTATGACCACATGTATGAAGTTCCTGAAACACAAAAAATAATCCTGTGGGAAATTAGCGAAAAGAGTAACCTTATGCGTGAAATTAGTTTGAGTAGGGAAAAATTCGGTGCAGAAATATTTGCCATTACCGATCCGTTTTTTGAAGATACATCTGTGGACATCCGGGCAATTTGCGGCTTACTGCTAGGTGGGATTTACTACCAAATTCTGCATTCCAATGCCACTGGAGGTAGTTTTTGTGAAATTGGAGCTGAAAGAGAAGAACGAAAAGCCCGCTTATTCAAAAGCCTTCAAACAATTATAAAATGGTCTTATGATGCTGCAGGGAAACAGAAAATTAAAAACTGAGCTCTGAATTAAAAAACTGTTTACAATACTTATCGCCAACACAAGACGCCAAGAACTTAACTATAAAATTATTACATAAGGATTACGTAATATTTCTGAATTTAACTTTCGAGCTTCACCCTAAAAAATAGTGCTAGAGGCAAGCTTTTGGCTCCGCCTGTATTGAATAATAGTTTATCC
>Ga0307486_1002989_pt1 | contig 11326 bp, 10 predicted proteins | sample CBIW02metaG_FD_203663 | JGI IMG/M metagenome (GOLD analysis project Ga0307486, IMG submission 203663) | Sea-ice brine microbial communities from Beaufort Sea near Barrow, Alaska, United States - CBIW 0.2 | ecosystem: Environmental > Aquatic > Marine > Coastal | place: USA: Alaska | collected... | reverse complement strand
ACACAGGGAAGTATCATCGATAATTATACGATCGTCCCCACGCAAAAGGGAAAATATCCAATCCCATCTTTATCTTTTTCCTGGTTCGATTTGGAGAGCAAATCATATAAAACCATTAATTCAGCAGAAATCCTGTTGGAGGTTTCCGGAGCACCTGCGGGCGCATCCGCATCCATCCATTCGGGAAGTTCAAATTCCGTAAATAAGCAAACGGTAGAATTAAATCAGGATCAATTTAAATATATAAAGTTAAGCACTAATTTGAAACCCATAAATTCCGGTTCCTTTTTTGGATCCTGGAAGTTTTGGTCCCTGTTGTCGTTTCCCTTTCTCCTGATTATTTTAGGTGTTCTATTGGGTAAAAAACGCGAAGCTATTGTCAATGATGTAATTGGAAATAAAATTAAAAAAGCCGATAAACTGGCCAGGAAATACTTGTTTGAAGCTAAGAAGAACCTTGGAGATCAAAAAGCTTTTTATATTGCCCTGGAACGTGCTTTGCACAATTATTTGAAGGCAAAATTGCATATTCAAACCAGTGAAATGAGCAAAGAACGGATCGTGGAATTGTTGGGAGAGCGCAAGGCTGATCCTGTGACGACCAAGGATTTTATCGCACTTATAGAGAGTTGTGAATTTGCGCGGTACACGCCTTCTTCAAATGTAGAGATGCATCGGGATTATGAAAATGCAGCCCGTGTAATTTCGGAATTGGACAAACAGTTATAGCTATGAAAAAGATTGTTTATTTACTTTTTATCTGCTTTTTTTCTTTGTCGGCACAAAACAAAGATTTATTTCAGGAGGCGAATACGGCTTATAATGAAGGAAATTATTCAGAAGCGATTAATGATTATGAGCACATTCTGAAAAATGGAGAGGCTTCGGCTGAATTGTATTACAACCTGGCAAATGCGCATTATAAATTAACCCATATCGCGCCCAGTATTTATTACTATGAAAAAGCGCTTCAACTAGATCCGGGCGATCCAGATGTAAAAAACAATCTGGAATTTGCCCAAAAAATGTTGATAGACGAGATCGAAATTGTCCCAAAAACTGGGCTTTCAAAAATACTGAACAAGTTGATTTCCGTGCTCAGCTTTAACGGTTGGGCCTGGACGGCAGTGATTGGATCGAGCTTGTTCGCCGCTTTTTTCCTTCTGTATTATTTCAGCAACTCCAGCAGCCGAAAAAGGCTATTCTTCACCACTTCTATAATTGCACTCATTTTAATGTTGAGTGCCTTAATATTTGCATATCAGCAACAGGAATATCAAAAAAACTCACAGTTTGCCGTAATATTTTCTGAAGAAGCCGTTGTTAGAAATGAACCAACCTTGAGAGGTAATGAAATTTTGACCTTGCACGAGGGAACAAAGTTGAAAATCCTGGAAACTTTTCAAAACTGGATAAAATTTGAACTCGCCAATGATATTCAGGGTTGGATGGATAAATCGGATGTCAAGCTTCTTTAATATGTTTTTCTCAGGTTATTGACCAGACGAAATAACATAGATAATGAATGAAAGATTATTATATTGACATCCCCTTATTAATAGTAGATTAGCGTTCAATTTCTTATTGTTGTTCTTTTAATGACTTGAAACACCTCAATTAAACAACTTTTTAAAGCAGGGAATTATGGAAGATTTTTATAATAAAATTATAGCGAACAATAAAAAGTGGGTTGAAAATAAACTCGAACTTGATCCGCTCTATTTTGAAAACCTTTCCAAAGGTCAAAAACCACCATTATTCTGGATTGGTTGCGCTGATAGCCGTGTGCCGGCCAATCAAATAATTGGCGCAGAACCGGGTGAAGTTTTTGTTCACAGAAATATTGCGAATATGGTGATCCATACCGATATGAACATGTTGAGCGTTTTGGATTATGCCGTAAATGTATTGAAAGTGAAGCACGTGATAGTGTGCGGGCATTACGGTTGCGGAGGCATAGAGGCCGCAATGACAAATAAATCAATAGGAATAATAGATAACTGGATAAGGCATATAAAAGATATTTACAGGGTACATAAAAGAGAATTGGACGGTATCACAGATATAAAGGAGCGCACCAACAGGTTTGTCGAGCTGAACGTAATAGAACAGGTTTATGATCTTGCCAAAACTTCGATTGTACAAAATGCCTGGGCAAGTGATCAGGAATTAACCATCCACGGGTGGGTTTATGGTGTGGACAGCGGAATTGTAAAGGATCTGGGAGTGAATTTTAAAAACGATTCACAACTGGATGAGGTGTATAAGCTTGACTTTTAAATTGTTTTGCTACACGAATGCACGAATTATTTTAAAATAGCCTCGTTTTTTAGGTTTCAACGTCATCTTCTATAATATCCAGGTCTTTGGCTTCCCTTAATATGGACGGCAAAAATAAGGGAGCAATGGATTTGACTGGTGAAAACAATACCGATTCTTCAAGGGTTTCTTTTTCTACCAGGTTTATATTTTCATTGGTAGAACCGAAAAACATAATCACTACGCTGACAATAAATGCTACTTTTAGGGTTCCGAATCCAGCACCTATTAGTTTGTTTAAAATCCCGAGTGCAGCGAAATTCGCAATTTTGGTAAGAAATTTACCTGCCAGGGAAATAAAAAACACAATTAATATGAAGGTGATGGCAAAGGCAGTGAGATTTACAAATTGGATATTCCAGGATACCTTATCTGCTAAATAATCGCTTAAAATATGGGAAAAGTAAACAGCTACATAAATCCCTGCGATAAATCCCACCAGGGAAGCCAGTTCGGCAAAAAAGCCGTGAAAAAACCCACTTATCAGGCCATACAATAAAATTACGATAAGGATTACATCGGGGATATTCATGATTTATAGATAGCATTTACGACGCCTAAGATACGTATCTTTGCCGAATGGCAAGAGATGAAGAATTAAAAGAACGATGGCTAAGATTACAGAAAAAACTTTCTGACCAGTTTGCAGATGGGGATTTACTTGAATTGGATGCTATTATTTACCTTATTGGCGTACAGGAATTTGGGCAGCCCCACCGTCAGTTTAAAAAAGACCAAAAACTGGATTTGATGCATATTGCCATTTGTAGGCTACTGGAACCTTATGGATATTATGAATTTGAGCTTGTTGATGAAGATGGTTGGCCGCATTTTAAAACATTGGGAGATTTGCCCAGCCTAAAAGCGGGAGAACAAACGGTGTTGATGAAAGAGGCTATCGTGCATTATTTTTTGGCTAAAGAATATATTAAATAGCTTTTAGCGTTTCAGTCATTTAAAACTTTATGAACTGATGAAATGCAATACCTTTTTTAAAATAGTGGAATAAAAGCGCAATTTTAGTAAATTCGCGCTTCTTTAAAGAAATGAATTCATGATTGAAACGATAAAGGAACATATTGTTAAAGTAACCGGTTTTCAAGGCGGAACCCGGGAAGAGGTAGAAGCTTTCCGAATTGAATACCTGGGTAAAAAAGGACTTCTGAACCAGTTCTTTGCTGAATTTAAAAATGTTCCCAACGATCAAAAAAAGGATTTCGGCCAGGCCATCAACACACTTAAAATTGCCGCCCAGGAAAAAGTGGCGCAGTTAAAAGATGCATTTGAAGACAAGCAGGAGGAGAAGAGCATTTACGGGGATTTAACCCGTCCGGCAGGCGCTATAGAAATTGGTTCGCGGCATCCTATTTCAATTGTAAAAAATCAAATCATCGAAATTTTTTCAAATATTGGGTTCAATGTTTCTGAAGGCCCCGAGATTGAAGATGACTGGCACAATTTTACGGCCCTGAACCTTCCGGAATATCATCCGGCGAGGGATATGCAGGACACTTTTTTTATACAAACCGATCCCGATATTTTATTGCGAACCCATACCTCATCGGTACAAGTGCGCTATATGGAAAACAACAAACCGCCTATTCGCACAATTTCCCCGGGCCGCGTATTCAGGAACGAAGCAATATCAGCGAGGTCACATTGTATCTTTCACCAGGTAGAAGGATTGTACATTGATAAGGACGTCTCTTTTGCCGACCTTAAACAAACCTTATTGTATTTTACCAAACAGATGTTTGGAAAATCGAAAATACGCCTTAGACCTTCTTATTTTCCTTTTACCGAGCCAAGTGCCGAAGTTGATATCTACTGGGGACTGGAAACAGAAACCGATTACAAAATAACCAAAGGAACCGGTTGGCTGGAAATTATGGGCTGCGGAATGGTAGATCCCAACGTCCTTAAAAATTGCGGCATAGATCCTTCAGAATATTCCGGATTTGCCTTTGGAATGGGGATTGAACGCATCGCGATGCTACTTTATCAAATTGGTGATATTCGTATGTTCTACGAAAATGACGTGCGCTTTCTAGAGCAATTCAAAGCCTCTTTATAAAAAAGCAAGAACAAAAGCCATTTTGGAAAGTTAAAAGGAAATTCAAAAGCGCAAAAAAACTTTGTTCTTTTTGGCATTAGCGGCATAGTATATAGATCGCGATTTTTTGCCACTAAGGTCCTAAGCCTCGAAGTTGCACTTAAAAATTCAGTTTGCTTTTTACATACTTCTAAAACAGAGCTATAAAAAATAAGAACCTGAAGTTTTAAAATCTGAATAAAATACAAAGCGGGTTGTCTAGAAATAGACAACCCGCTTTGATATAGGTCAATATTTTATCAGGCTATAGAATACCCTGATCTAACATGGAATCGGCAACTTTTATAAAACCGGCAATATTCGCGCCTTTTACATAGTTGACATATCCATCATCCTCTGTTCCGTATTTTGAACAAGCTATGTGAATTGAAGACATGATTTGATGTAATTTGGCATCCACTTCATCAATTGTCCAATTTATTTTCATTGCATTTTGAGACATTTCCAATCCAGATACGCCTACACCTCCTGCATTTGCAGCCTTACCTGGAGCAAATGGCAATTTGTTCTTATGAAATAGATCAACAGCTTCAGGAGTACAGCCCATATTGGATACTTCAACAATATATTTTACGCCATTTGCAATCAATAATGTCGCGTCCTCACCATCCAATTCGTTTTGGATTGCGCTTGGCATCGCGATATCCACGGGAACTTCCCAAGGCTTCTTACCGGGAATAAATTTAGCTTCCGGGAATACTTTTACATATGGAGAAACTATATCATTATTGGAAGCTCTAAGCTCTAATAAATAGGCGATTTTTTCAGCATCTAAACCCCGCTCGTCATAAATATATCCATCAGGGCCGGAAAGGGTAACTACTTTGCCGCCAAGTTCCGTAACCTTTAGGGCAACACCCCAGGCCACATTACCAAAACCTGAAACAGAAACGGTTTTGCCTACAAATGTGTCGTTATGGGTTTGCAACATTTCATGTGTGAAATAAGTAGCTCCAAAACCAGTAGCTTCGGGCCTTATCAAACTTCCACCCCAATTTAAACCTTTACCAGTGAAAACCCCGGTATTTTCAAATTTTAATTTCTTGTACATACCGTACATAAAGCCAATTTCTCTACCGCCGGTTCCAATATCTCCTGCAGGAACATCAGTGCTTGGCCCTATAACACGCCATAATTCCAACATAAAAGCCTGACAAAAACGCATTATTTCTGAATCTGATTTGCCTTTTGGATTGAAATCTGATCCACCTTTAGCGCCTCCCATTGGCAAGGTTGTCAAGGCATTTTTAAATGTTTGCTCAAATCCCAAAAATTTAAGAATGCTTAAATTCACGCTTGGGTGCAGGCGAATTCCTCCTTTGTAAGGCCCAATCGCGTTGTTAAATTGTACCCTGTGTCCTAAATTTACCTGAACCCCGCCATCATCATCTACCCAGGAAATTCTAAAAGTTAAAATACGATCAGGTTCTACCAATCGTTCAATTATTTTTGCGGCCTCATATTGGGGATTTTCATCGTAAATGGTTTGAATAGATTCCAATACTTCGTGAACGGCCTGCAAGTATTCTTTTTCCCCGGGATGTTTTGCCTCGAGGTTGATTAATATTTCTTTTACATTCATAATATCTTTATTTAAACGTACACAAAATTACGGATATTAAATTCTATTTTATTTAAAAAACACCCCTATATTTTTAAGAATTGCTATTTTTTTCATAAAAAATTAGCAATTCAAAATATTCCGATCCTAAAGCGGTAATTCGACTTTTAAAACCAGCTTGCAATCCAGGAATTAAAACTTTTTAAGGGTAAAATATTAAGATGTCTGTTTACATAAAACCTTCAGGAGGGAGATCCTCCAAAATATCATCGGTTGATTCCTGAAGTTCTTCCACTTTAAAATCTTTTTTAAAAATCGCGGCTTTACTGGCCTTTCCGTCAATAATTATTTCCAAGGGATCTTCAAATCTTATATGCCTTAAATATTCATCTTCGTATTCGGCTTTTTGGCTATTTAAATATTTTAGGTCGAAAAAACCTTCATCTATAAAAGGATTTATCGTTAAATAACCCACTTTAAATGAAGTTAAATTTTGAAAAAAATGAGTTCCCTGACTGGGATCAATCCTGAAATCTTTTAAACCTGCTTCAACGATAATTTTAGCCGATGAAATTTGAGGCCAGATCACGGGGATACCGAGCCATGGGTCGCTGGAGCCCCATCTGCCGGGTCCTATTAAAATATATTGTTTGTCAGATTTACTGAATGTTTTATTAATACGTTCTACTGCTGCGGCTATTTGCCAAGTATTTGCAGCGTCAAAGGTTTCAGGTTTTACGTAAACCAGGTCCCGGATATTCCCGTAATTTCCATTCCCCAATGCCGATTCTGAATAGATAATAGTATCCTCAATATTAAACTTTTCGGGAAGTTTGCTCATTGTTTCACTACTTTCAACAATGGGCCTTATTTGTAAAAAGCTAAATTCTTTTGGATGTCCCTGTGGCACGTCAAGTTTTACCGCGAATTCTATTTCAATTGGGTTTCGCATTTCGCGTTGTCCAATACGCAACAAATCCTTTAAAATTTCCGGTAAAGGGAAAATATTGTATTTCAATATATTGTCAAAAGTGACCACACGAATCCCGTCTTGTAATACGCCGGGCCTGATCATGTTATTTTGTAGGTCGTAGGTGGAAGCCACAAATTTTAAAGATCCATGTTTTTCCGCATTTCGAATGCTTATCTTTTTCTTATTAATGGCCTCACTGGTTGAAACCTTATAACTGTCGGGGTCCATGTCCAGCCCGTAAAAGTATTGTTGTGTATCACGTTTTGTGGAATCGGGGGAAGAAAGTGACAGTATCTTTTTTGGATGATATGGTGAAAATCGAAGGGTTTGCCCTCCGCCAACAATAATTTCACCCAAACCCAGGGCGATATTGGCAATTCCTTCATTGGGCAATTCACTGCCTATGGGATAAAAATTAATGGAACGCGCCACTCCCGATATATTCGGGTAGTAAACATCATTGTATTGTTTTCCGGTTACTTCTTGTAAAATAACCGCCATTTTGTCCTCCTCAATACTATGTGAGGAGGCTTTCAAATAAACTTTGCTTTGTTCAAAAAACGCAGATGCCATCACCGATTTAATGGCATTGGAAATCATGTTCAACATTTTTTCCTTGTTCGTATTTGGGATCATATAGGTCGCAAATACGCCTGCAAACGGAAGGTAATGGGAGTCTTCGAGGACACTGGAAGAGCGAACGGCAATTGGTGATTTTGAGATGTTCAAGAAAGCTATAATATCTTCTATTACCCATTTTGGCAAGGGTTTGGAAATAAATTCATTTAAAATTATATCGTCATCATTATTCCCACTTTGGGCAACAAACCTGATCAATTTATGTTTATCCATAAAATCATCAAATACTTCCGTGCTTAAAACCACAGTGCGTGGAATTGAGATGCTTACATCCTTGTATTTGTTAAATAATTTATGACGTTTCAAGAATGAATCAATAAAGGCCAAGCCGAGGCCTTTTCCTCCTAAAGAGCCTTCCCCAATCCTGGCAAAACTCAAATATTCGTCGTATTTATTTTTGTCGAATTTTGCAATTACCCCCCTTGATCTGTATAAGCGGTATGTTTTAATGGATTTTATTAAAAATTCCCTTATTTGCTCAATATCATCAAAATCTTCATATTCTACATTGCTAAATAAGTTGGCCAATGGGAAAAGCGCCCTTGATCTCAACCATTTGGAATATTCGCTTCTTTTGGCGTGGTAACTTATGGAATCTAAACTAACGGTATTTAATGCTTTTTGGAAACTATTTAAATCTTTTACCGTGGCCAGGATTTTCATTTGAACTGGATCCCAAAATTCGAAGTCGCCAAACGAAAAGTATTTTGTTATATAATTTTTAATTTCCTCTCCGAGGATTTCAGAATGTTTGTGTAAAAACTTCCCCTTTAATTCCAGGGTTTGTTGTTCGTTGTTTTTATCAGAAGATTGGATCAGAAAAGGGAAATAGCGTTCAAGGCTCCTCACATATTTTAGGAATTCAAATCCGGCATTAGGATCCCGTTTTCCGTCCTTAAAGTAATTGACATCTGAAATAACCCCCAAAAGGTGGTGTTGGTATTTTTCAAAAAGGCCGATGCCTTCTTCGTAATTTGTCGCCAATAAAATTTTTGGGCGGCCTCTCATGAGCATCATAGTTCGATGCTCATTTAAGCCCTCAGACATGAAGGAATGCGTTTGGTTTAAAATGATTTTATAAATAATCGGCAAATACCTCGAATAGAACTTCAAGGAATCCTCTACCAATAAAATGGCTTTCACCCCAATTTCATTGATGTCCTTTTCCGCATTCATCCTGTCTTCGGTAAGTTTAATGATCGCCAGAAAAATATCGACATTCCCATTCCAATGAAAAACTAGATCAATGATACCCGTATTTTCGCTTAAAACTTTTTTTCTCAATTCAGAAGAATAGAGGCTTAGCGCGGCAATTGGGATTGTTGGAAATGCCTCTTTTATTATTTTTGAAGTTTCAAAAGCCTTGTAATCCCCAATGTCCAACCAGGTGATCACCAAATCTATTTTATCTGATTGTAGAATACCTATTGCTCTTTTGGCAGAATTGGCGTGGGTAAAACTCGGCGGATATCTAAGGTTTAAAGCAGTGTATTCATTAAAAATGCGTTCGTCAATTCTACCGTCCTCCTCCAACATATAATAATCGTAGTTAGAGCAAACAATCAACACTTTATTAATTCTGTTTTGCATTAATTCCTTAAATGCAAACTCCTCAAACTCATATGTTTTTAAATCGGGAAGGGACCTTTTAGTCATTTTTCATTATTGAATTTCATTGCGTACGCAAGGTAACATTTTGGCAATAAATTTCAGGGGTTTTAAAGGCTTGAATGTATTTTATCAAAAAAACGGATCCTCAAATATTTAAAGATAGTGTAAGGTAAAAGACTGAAATACTGTAGTTTGAATTTATTGAAATGTAAATTGATCTTTTAATTTAGCGTAGCCATTACCTGATTTATAGTGGGTTCTGTAAAAACAATTACAAAAAATAACAGTATTCAACATATTTAAACGCTTCTTTGTATTCTTAATTACTGCTGAATTCAACCCGGATTCATTTCTACGTTTTATGAAAATGATGTGAGTTTCCCATAAACTTTTTAACCATCTTTATAAAAAAAATGAAAAAAGTCGGGTTTATTATATTGGCGATCGTAATCTTTTCGGTTATTGTATATGTGACGTTTGTAATCGCGGTAATTAAGATTGCACTAGGTGCGATTTTAATTGTAGTTGCAGCGCTGTTTTTGTGGGGTTTGTGGAACAAAATTGTAAAAAAACTGGATTGATTTGAAAAAGGATATTGAAATACCGGAATCTAAAGGAATTTACCTGGCTGCGGTTAGGGAAAAAAACGAAGAATTTCAATCCATGGAATGGAATGCTTATTTGATAAACGACAGCGGAACATCAATTGAAATGGCCTTAATTGTAGCCAAAGGCTTCAATAATGAAGAAAGCACTTCTACCATGCGGCATTCCATAAAAATGCTTCCCGCAAAATCATTTGCCAAAATTGAGTTTTTGCAGGATGACGTCCTGCGCCTCAACAACCAGTTTTCCGTTACCTATTTTGCCAATGACAAAATGTACGAAAAAACCTTTCTGTTCCCGAAAAATTCAATTAATGAAGCAGCTTTAAAAGATTTACCGGTTATTAAAAAACAAGGGATTCTGGTTAAATAAGATTTTAAAAATGTCACGATCACGGAAAGTCCTTATACACCTTTAATAATTAGCTCGGATTTTTTTTTCGCTTGGGTAAATTCATCACCACTACTGCAGCTAAAATAATCCCAATACCCAGCCATTGATAGGGGGTTACCACTTCATTTAATAAAATATAAGCCATTATAACAGCCACGGGAAGTTCTACAGATGAGATAATAGCTCCCAAACCAACGTTTATTTTAGGCATTCCGGCTGTAAATAAAATAGGAGGGAGAATGGTTCCAAAAAGGGCCAGGATCAAGCCCCACTTTTTAAAGATCTCTAAATTGAATTCTTCAATTAAATAAGGAGTCGCAATAATTATCACAACCAGGGTGCCGCCCAAAAGCATCCATAGGCTTCTTCTAAGCGAATGTAACTGCAAGGAAACTGTATTTGAGGTGTAAATGGTGACCGTGTATGAAATTGCCGCCAGCATTCCCCAGCCAATGCCACGCCAGTCGAGTTCAATACTGCTAAACAACATATTTGTGGCCAGTACGGTTCCTACCAAAATTACGATTACCGCAATAATTTTATTTACGGAAGGTTTTTTCTTATTGATAATGCCTTCCAAAAAGACACCCATCCAAACGCTTTGCATTAATAGTACGATCCCAATAGAAACCGGGATGTATTTAACCGCAAAATAATAAAATGTACTGGTAAGGCCAAGGGAAGTTCCCGCCGCAATCAATTTTAAGATGCTTTTTGACTTAGGCTCAATTTGAGATGTCTTTTTTCCTTTAATGAACAAAAGGTTAATAATTACAAGGCCGATCATTCCAAGGATCATTTGTGAAAAAATAATTTCATAGGATGTAAATCCTTCGGCGTAAGCCATTTTCACGAATGTGGTGAGCATTCCATAACTGGAAGCCCCTAAAGCAACCAATAAACTGCCTTTAACAATGGAGTTGTTCATATAATTAATGAAAATACCGAAAGAAATTCCGGGATCGAAATTTTAAATTTAATGGAAAGTTTTTTTATTCAGATCGATCAATCGAGTTTTTCGGCTAATTTCTCAAAGACTTTTTTTGGATCTTTGCCCTCGTATAAAACACTGTAAACCGCATTAATAATAGGGGTTTTAGCGCCTTTTTCC
>Ga0307486_1002988_pt1 | contig 11327 bp, 11 predicted proteins | sample CBIW02metaG_FD_203663 | JGI IMG/M metagenome (GOLD analysis project Ga0307486, IMG submission 203663) | Sea-ice brine microbial communities from Beaufort Sea near Barrow, Alaska, United States - CBIW 0.2 | ecosystem: Environmental > Aquatic > Marine > Coastal | place: USA: Alaska | collected... | reverse complement strand
ACTGCGATTTCTTCGGTCACGTTCTCCTGAATGCTCGGCACCGTAGGGCTCCGCTCTTCTCGATTACGGTCCGGGTTGCAGGCACTTGGCTACCCACTCGGCTCTCAACTGAACCGTGCGAGGAGGGAAACATTGTAGGAATGGTTCCAGCGCGAAACAACCGTACGAACGTCAACCCGACTAGCGGGGCGGCGTGCGCGGCCTGATTTCGTAGCGGCCAGTCCTCAGCGCCAAAAATGGCGCACCGTGAACCGGGCCGTAATCAAAGGTAACTCTTTAACGGCTTTGACGTAGGCTCACGTCCGCCAGATTGGGGACATGAAGCGCTCCCCGGCATCGTTGATCCCCGGCACAGTAGGCATCGGAGCGGGTGGCCTTTGTTGCCTATTCGTTACATTGGTGTGGCTATTTCGGGCCGCGTTTGCTCGAATGTGGCGACTTAGCGCGGCGGGCGCACCATTCCCTCTTGAGCAATGCTGGCGATGAGCCGGCCCGAGCGATCATAGATTCGGCCAAGCGAGAGTCCACGCCCACCGATCGCGTTTGGCGATTCTTGAACGTAGAGCAACCACTCATCAACTCGGGCGTCACGGTGCCACCACATGGCGTGGTCGAGGCTCGCAACTTTGATGCCTGGCGTCGCCCAAGCGAGGCCGTGGCGACGCAGGATCGACTCGAGAATCGAATAGTCGCTGGCATACGCAAGGGCTGCGCGATGAAGGTTCATATCGTCGGGCATTGGGCCAACCGACTTCAACCACACAGCCTGATGCGCGACATGGGCGCCCTCGACTGAGATGAAGATCGGTGAAGGAACGTACCGCATGTCAAATGGTCGCTCAGAGGACCAATAGCGGGCTACCGGATGATCGACTGCCGCCAACGATTCGGCTGTCGTCGGGAGGGACTCCGGATCTGGCAAATCTTTCGGCATCTCGACCTGATGATCGAGGCCCTCGTCGTTGTCCTGGAACGACGCAATTGCCGAAAGAATTGGAACGCCATCCTGATAGGCCTGCGTTCGCCGCGTAGAAAACGAGCGGCCATCGTGGATGCGGTCGACCGAGAACGTGATCGGGAGGTCGACGTCGCCTGGGCGCAAGAAGTACGCATGCATCGAATGTACGGAACGGTCCTCTGCGAGGGTGCGCTGCGCGGCCACGAGAGCCTGCGCTAACACCTGACCACCGAAGACTCTGCCCTGCGGCATCCATTGGCTTGGTCCAGTAAAAATGTCTTCGCTCGTTCGTGCGCCGGTGTCGGTCAGATCGAGGGCAGTTAGAAGCCCAGACATAGGGTCGCTCATGCCTGTAGTTTAGGAGACCTATGACTGGATCGTTTACTTTAGTGGATTCCCTTGCCGTAGGCGATCTGCACGTCTTTTTAGGCCGCGCGGCTCGCGTTGACGAGGGCTCGGTGCGCCTCATCGGTGGCGCTGGTGTGCTCGCCGTCTATGTATCTGTGCTGCATCCCGCGGGTTTGATGGACCAAAGCCCCACCGTTCTTGGGTTGCGCACGTTCGCGCTCGCGTCGAAAGATACCTTCGACGCCGTCGTTCCTGTGCGTTCCCTTCTTGGCCGTGTCGAAAGCGCCGTAGAGGCTGCAGCCGACTCGTTCGGTGAACCCGTAACTGTTAGCTTGCCGATGAGCGTCAACACCGTCACTTGGGCGGCGATTACTCCGCCGCGCGGTGGTTGGGTGTCGATAGATTCTGTGCCGAGCGAAGTGCTCGAGGCGGCTGCGCGAGACGGCATCGAAGAAGTTGCTCAAGCGATACCCAGCGGCGTCGGCGAAGCAATTGTGCACAAAGTGCGCACCGAGGTGTGGGGTCGGCCACTGGATGAGCCCGACTATTTGCCGGCGGGTGCGGGTTTCGCCGCGGTCAGTTTGGGATTCCTTGGCGACGACGACACAGCGTCAGTGTACGAATCTGGTGTCTGGACGCGAATTACGACGAAACGCGGCCACGTGCTCGTGAAGCGTCGCGCATGGTCGGTAGCCCGGTAGCTAATAGATTGCAAAAGCGGTGTTGACGATTTTCACCATCAACGCAATGCCGGCGACGATGCCCGCGAGCTGCACCGCAATTACCGCCCACAGCGGGGCGAGTCCTTGGCCTGTGCGGCTGCGCACGATAACGGAACGACCGATCACATAGACCAGAGCGCCGATAAAAATGAAGGCCCAGTGGAAGGGGCGGGCGACTCCGCGCGCCTGAAGGGAACGTCGGTCAAAGATTGCAAGAAAAATGTTTGCGATGAAAATCAGCCACCCGGTGACTAGCGTGAAGAGGTATCCGGGGTCGGTGTAGATGCGCAGTTGAGCGGAAATGGAGTCGTCACCGGGTGCGGGAACTAATGCCGACGCGTCGATGAAGAACAACGCTGGCAGTGCAATTAGTGGCAACAAAACAATGGTCCAAATTTGCCACGTACTGGTGCCTGTGTTGGCAGTGAGAGCGGCGGGGGTGTTGCCGTTGTTAGCTGCAGATTCAGTGGCGCCGGTGGGAGGAGGGGGCGTTGACGACTCGTTCATGCCACGAGCTTAGCCGCCACAATTCTAGAAATTGATATTTGCTCTTAATCGTTTCGGCGGGCCTCGTCAAAGTCCTGACACCCCTGCTCAGGCGACGATTGCGTCTGGTTCGTGTGACTGCCGCATAGGTGACTGCTTTGACACTGATGTGCTGACAGTATGTCGCGCCACCCACCAATTTGGTGGCAACTTTCGCGCGCCACCTTGTGAACCGCGCACGGTGTAGGTACGGTCAAATTAACTCCGAGCGACGAGGCTCGGGTCAACCTGTGATTTACCAATCACGGTTGTGAGGATCGCTTGAGCGTGGCCCACCGGCAGACGCAATGGCAGATCGGAGGAACGATGAGTATGACCGTGCCCGTGAAAGCCCAGAAATCTGAGGCTAAGAAGCAGAACCCTGAGTTCGTGCAGCTTCTCGATCCAGAGGGAATTCGGCTCAGCGATGATATCTACGACCCTTGGGTGTCGGATGTCACCGGTGATCAGCTCGCTAGCCTCTATGAAGACCTCATTATTGTGCGTCGCATCGATACTGAAGCGACTGCCCTCCAGCGTCAGGGTGAGCTCGGTTTGTGGCCGCCGCTGTTTGGTCAGGAAGCCGCCCAAGTTGGTTCGGCTCGCACCCTGCGGCCCGATGACTTTGTGTTCTCCAGCTACCGCGAGAACGCCGTTGCGTACTGCCGTGGAGTGAAGCTGCCCGATCTTGTTCGGGTGTGGCGTGGAACCGCGGCTTCGGGGTGGGATCCGTTCTCGGTAGGAATGGCCACTCCCGCTGTGATCATCGGCGCCCAGACCCTGCATGCCACCGGATACGCCGTCGGCTGCAAAAAAGATGGCGTCGATAGTGTCGCTGTGGCCTACTTCGGTGACGGCGCCACGAGCGAAGGGGATGTCAGTGAGGCGATGGTCTTTGCGGCCTCTTTCAAAGCTCCCGTGATTTTCTTCTGCCAAAACAACCAGTGGGCGATCTCCGAGCCGGTGGGGTTGCAGGCTCAGCGGCCGATTGCCGACCGTGCACCGGGGTTCGGCATTCCGAGCATCCGTGTGGATGGCAACGACGTGTTGGCTGTCATGGCCGCGACTCGCAGTGCCCTTGACCGGGCGCGCAACGGCGAAGGCCCCACGTTTATTGAAGCGGTGACCTATCGCCGTGGACCGCACACCACCTCCGATGACCCGAGTCGCTATGTCGACCCAGTGGTTGCCAAAGAGTGGGAAGCGCGGGATCCAATCGCGCGCGTCGAAGCGTTCTTGCGCAGCGAAGGTGTGCTGACCGACGAACTGGCTGCCTCTATTCAGAGCCGTGCAGATCAGGTAGCTGCAGAGTTCCGTGCTGGATGCCTCGGGCTTGAGAACCCCGAACCACTCAGCGTTTTCGACAACGTCTATGCCACCGAACACTCGGGGCTTGCGCGTCAAAAGAGTCAATACAAGGCTTACCTAGAGGGGTTTGAGAAATGACTGAACTAACTCTGGCAAAGGCACTCGGCTCAGGATTGCGTCGGGCACTCAGCGATGACGACAAGGTTGTGTTGCTTGGCGAAGACATTGGAGCGCTCGGTGGAGTGTTCCGCGTCACCGACGGTTTGCAGCGCGATTTCGGAACCGATCGAGTGATGGACACCCCACTCGCGGAAGCGGGAATTATTGGCATGGCGGTGGGGCTGGCATTCCGTGGCTACCGCCCGGTGTGCGAAATTCAGTTCGACGGGTTCATTTACCCCGGCTTCGATCAGATCGTTGCCCAGGTGGCGAAACTGCACTACCGCACGGCAGGAAATGTGCGGATGCCGCTGACGATCCGTGTTCCCTACGGCGGAGGCATCGGGGCTGTCGAGCACCACTCGGAGTCACCAGAGGCCTACTTCGCCCACACCGCAGGATTGCGCGTTGTCACGTGTTCGACGCCGCAGGATGCCCACAGCATGTTGCGCGAAGCGATCGCCAGCGACGACCCGGTGCTGTTCTTCGAGCCCAAGCGTCGCTACTGGACTAAGGGTGAGGTTGACGAAGACGCAACCGCTCTGCCCATGGGTAAAGCGCGCGTCGTTGTTGAAGGTACTGACGTGACTCTTGTCACGTACGGCCCGCTCGTTGCGACAGCTCTGGATGCCGCAGTCGCGGCGGCCGACGAGGGTATTTCTGTCGAGGTGGTTGATTTGCGTTCGCTGTCGCCGGTCGACTTTGACACTGTTTCGGCGAGCGTGCAGAAGACGGGGCGGCTCGTGATTACCCACGAAGCTTCGGAATCTGGCGGCCTCGGTGCCGAAATTGCGGCGACGCTGACTGATCGCTGTTTCTACTATCTTGAGTCGGCTCCGGTGCGCATCACCGGGTTCGATGTGCCGTATCCGCCAGCAAAGTTGGAGGATCACTTCTTGCCAGATCTTGACCGCATTCTTGATGGTGTTGACCGCGCCCTTGGCCGCGTCAACTCGCTCACCGGGTGGAGCGCGTGATGGCCGTTAAGGAGTTTGCTCTGCCCGATCTGGGGGAGGGGCTTACCGAGTCAGAGATCGTTGAGTGGCACGTAGCTGTTGGCGACATGGTCACACTGAATCAACCTATTGCTGAGGTGGAGACGGCGAAAGCGATTGTGTCGCTGCCGTCGCCAGTGGCGGGCAAGATCACGGCGCTTCATGCTGAGCCTGGGGCGACCGTAATGGTGGGTGCCCGAATCGTGACGTTTGAGCTTGAAGCAGTTGCGGGTGAGCCTGCTGATACGAAGGCTCCTGACGCGAATGCTCCGGATACAAAAGCTCCGGATGCTACAGCCGCCTCAAGTGCTCCTGAACGCAATTCTGTGTTGGTGGGCTACGGTCCGGCGGTGGAGACCGGAAAGCGTCCGACGCGCAAGCCTCGCGCGGCGCAGGCAGCGAGTGAGCAGAGTGCGGCACCAGCTGCCGCGGTCGACTCGGCGGCGGCGGAGCCTGCGACTCCCTCCACGCCTGCTGAAGCTCGCACAAAAACGACTCCGCCGGTGCGCAAGCTTGCGCTCGATCTCGGCGTTGATCTCACGCAGGTGCCTGGCACTGGCCCGGAGGGGGTCATCACTCGCGAGGACGTGACGCAGGCTGCCGCTGAGGGGTCGCCAGACTCCGGCACAGCCGGCAAAGCAGCGTCGACTGGCTCGGCGCAGCGACAGGGGGCGGCGGGTGGTCGCCCACGCGAGCAGCGCACCCCCATCAAGTCGGTTCGAAAAGCTACTGCTGCCGCGATGGTGTCTAGTGCCTTTACGGCACCTCACGTCACCGAATTCTTGACGGTCGACGTGACCCGAACCCTCGAACTTGTTGCTCGACTGAAAGCGGGAGGAAACCCGGCATCCATGCTCGCTGTGGTTGCTAAGGCGCTATGCATTGGTGTGGCTCGTAATCCCTCAGTGAACTCACGATGGGATGCCAATGCGAACGAAATCGTCGAGTTCGGCTACGTGAACTTGGGTATCGCTGTCGCAACGCCGCGGGGACTCATGGTGCCGAACCTCAAAGATGCTGACGCAATGACGCTCGCAGAGTTGACGGAAGCGATCGGCACGATTGCTCGGGATGCTCGCGCGAGCAAGGCCACACCGGCCTCGTTGAACGGTGGAACAATCTCGATCACCAACGTTGGCGTATTCGGGATCGACGCTGGCACCCCCATCTTGAACCCGGGCGAGGCCGCAATTCTTGCGACCGGTGCTGTGCGCAAGATGCCCTGGGAACACCACGGCGAGGTTGCCTTGCGCGATGTAATGACACTCAGCCTGTCGTTCGATCACCGACTCGTTGATGGTGAGCAGGGTGCACGATTCCTTACCGATGTTGGGGCCATTCTGAACGACCCAGGCACTGTATTGAGCATGGTGTGACACGAGGGGTGGCTGCGACAGGTGAGAATGGTCTTATGACCGAGAATCTCGACCTTGCCGCGGCCACCACCACCTCGCGTTCATCGCGACGACTGTTGTGGGGCATTTTCGCGCTCGCCGCATTCGTTGTCGCTGCCGACCAGCTGAGCAAATGGTGGGCCGAAACGAACCTCGGTGGCGGAAAGAACATCCCGATCATCGGTGATCTGTTGTCATTCCAGCTTGTTTATAACCCCGGTGCAGCCTTCTCTATCGGCGAAGAATTCACGTGGGTTCTCACGATCATTGCGGCGCTCGCCGTCGTTGCCATCACGTGGTACGCGTCTCAAGTGGAGTCGCGCGCGTGGGGTATCGCCTTGGGAATGCTGCTGGGTGGCGCAATAACCCACTTGGGTGACCGCCTGTTCCGCGACCCCGGCTTTGCGCGCGGGCATGTCGTTGACTTCATCAACTACAACGGCTACTTCATTGGCAACATTGCCGACATCGCGCTCGTCGGTGGCGCCATCATGATTGTCATCATCTCGCTCATGGGCATCGCTTCGAAGCCTGAACCCGTTGAAACCGATAGTGCGGATGCCGCGGCAACACCTCCAACCGCAACACCTCCAACCGCACAATGACAGACCTCAGCCTGCGCATGCCCAACTCGCGGCTGCGGGCAGTTCTCAATCTCGGCACGCGGCGCACGCCGCCGATCGACTTGCCGCCGACGTTGGCTGCTCCCGAGCTTTTTGCTGGTTGGGACGACGAGGCGCAGGTTAGTGACTTGCACGTCGAGTACAAGAACGGTCAGTTGCACTGTGAGACGACCAGTGCCGGTGTGGAGCACCATTTCCACACACCGCACGGTGAGCATCGCGAATCAAGCCCGTGGTCGGCCAATGACACACGCACGCTGTTGCGGTGGGCGACTCGACTGGCAAGCGACTTTCACGCGCTTCTGCCGAACGTTCTTGAAGAGATCACTCAGGCTGCGGCGTGGCATGACGCCGGCTTCGATCTCTACATTTGTGAGGTGGAAGATCCGGTGCAACTCGACCTGCTCGAGATTGAGGTTGAGGGCGAGCTGTTGACGCTGCCCTGGCTCGGTGCCGGAACTGTGAGTCACGACCATATCGAGGGCAAGAATCATCCGATCGCCCTTCTGTGGGGTGCTGGCGAGTCGGAACCTTACAAGCCCCTCGCTGAAGCGTGGACTGATCCGCGCACCGGGTTGCCCCGTTCCAAAGCTCTGCGGGGAGTGGACTGGAACGTTATTGGCCTTCCCGCTGAGGAAGTTTTGCCCTGGCTTGAGGGCATCTACCTCAATCATCATGTGATTCCGGATGCCGAGGGCACGCTCCTCAACGCTGTCTTGCGACGCCTGGGCGGCCTCGACCGACCGTAGTTCGGCTAGGGGCAGGCGCAGAGCGCTCTGGAGCGCGCCAAGGGCCCACGACGGGGGAGTCGCAGGCCCTCGTGATCGGGATAGCTAGTGTCGCTTGTGCTCGCGGTCTCCGCCGCGGTCGCCGTCTGTGGTGTCGGGGTTGGCTGCACGCTCGGCTTCATGTTCGGCGCGAAGCTCGGTGAGAGCTGTCGTGAGGGTGTCTTCTTCCACGTTGAGTTCGGTGGCGAGAGCCGTCACGAAGGCGGCGCGGCGGGCATCCTTCTCTGCTGTTCGTTCTTCTTCGGTGGCATCTGATCCGAGACGTTCTCCGCGTTCGCTGCTGTCGCGCACGGCGGTGAGGGCGTCAGAAACATCGACTTCTGCGAGGTCGAGCTTGGTGGCGAGACCTGCAGCGTCGAGGCCGAGACCGAGACCGTGACCGCGCCCCGCATGCTCGCCGTTTGTAGTGGTCGTGTCGGCATCGGAGGCGGCTGCGCTTGTGGTGGCAGTGTCGATGGTGTCAGCCTGGGCGGGCAAGGCAATGCCCAGTCCTACACACGAGGCCAGTACTACGCCAGCAGCTCCTGTAATCAGTGTCTTTTTCATGGTTGATCCTTTTCGTCCTATCCGGAATATCCGGTGTACGAAATCCACACTCGGCTCGCTGCCTATCAAAACCCTAGGGGGACACCGCGAGGGGCGTGGGCAAGTGTTGTGGTCTCACCTGCCGTGGTGCGCTACGCGTCGAGGGCGGCCAACGCCATCCGCTCGAGCACGGCACGCGTTGCGCCGGCGCGCCCGCTGTGGGGAGTGGAGTTGATGAGCCCGAAGGTGGCGTGAGCGCGGGTGCGCAGCTCGGTGGTCGCGGCATCCGGATTCACTTGGGCAAGCACGCCAACCCATAACTCAACGTAGCTGCGCTGCAGGGCACGAACCTCGTGTTGGTCGCTCGCGGTGAGGCTATCGAGGTCGCGATCTTGAACGCGGATGACGTCGGCGTTGCCGAGCGCGAAGTCGACATGAAATTGAACGAGGCTTTCGAGCGCGGCTCGTGGTGTGGTTGCTGACTCGATTACGCGCTGCGCTCCGCTGCGCAGGTTGGAGCTGGCATCGACGAGGATCGCGGCGAGCACGTCTTGTTTTCCGTCGAAGTGGCGGTAGACAGCTGGGCCGCTGACGCCGGCGGCTGCGCCGAGTTCTTCGAGGGAGACCCGGGTGAACCCGCGCTCGGCGAAGAGGCTGGCGGCGGCGTCGAGGAGGGCCTCGCGTCGGTCTGCCTTCGCTTGGCTTCGCGGAGTGGGGGTCACGTTCATGTTCTGAGTCTAGACAGTTCGGTTAATGCTCGCTAACCTAAATTGAGTTAGTAGTGACTAACCCAAGCGGCCACAAGCTGCGCTGAACGAAGGTGTTCGATGGAGAGAATTTCTACCGCCGCCCAACCGTCTCATCCGACGTTTGTGGCTAACGAAGAGTCAATGCGTGGCCTTGTCGAGCAATTGCGCCAACGACTCGCGACGACGGCCCTCGGTGGCTCTGAGAAGTCTCGCGAACGCCACGTCTCCCGCGGCAAACTGCTGCCTCGTGATCGAGTCGATGAGTTGCTCGATGAGGGCAGCCCTTTCATCGAGATCGCCCCGCTCGCCGCGAATGGAATCTACGACGACCAAGCTCCCGGAGCCGGCGTGATTGCCGGTATCGGCCTTATCCACTCCCGTCCCGTGCTCGTTATCTCGAACGACGCGACGGTCAAGGGCGGAACGTACTTTCCGCTCACGGTCAAGAAGCACTTGCGCGCTCAAGAGATCGCTCTCGAGAACAAGTTGCCGTGTGTCTACCTCGTCGACTCCGGTGGGGCGTTCCTGCCGATGCAAGATGAAGTCTTTCCCGACCGCGACCACTTCGGCCGCATCTTCTATAACCAGGCTCGACTCTCGGCGGCGGGCATCCCGCAGATCGCGTCGGTCATGGGTTCGTGTACTGCGGGCGGCGCCTACGTTCCCGCGATGAGCGACGAAACGATCATTGTGCGCAATCAGGGCACGATCTTCTTGGGCGGTCCGCCGCTCGTCAAGGCCGCTATCGGCGAGATTGTCACCGCCGAAGAACTCGGCGGGGGAGACGTGCACGCGCGCACCTCCGGCGTCACCGACCACCTCGCCGACGATGACCGCCACGCGCTCCAGATCGTGCGGGACATCATCAAGACGATCCCCAAGCCTGCTGCTCCCGCATGGGACGTTGTTGCTTCGCGGCCTCCCGCCGTGAACCCTGACGAGCTCTATGGTGTTGTGCCGACCGACGTTCAGAGCCCGTACGAAGTGCGCGAAGTCATTGCGCGTCTCGTGGATGGCAGCGAGTTCCACGAGTTCAAGAAGGAATACGGCACGACACTCATCACGGGGTTCGCGACGCTGCACGGGCATCCGGTCGGCATCATTGCCAACGCCGGTGTGCTGTTCAGCGAGTCGGCGCTCAAGGGCGCTCACTTCATTGAACTGTGCGATCAGCGCGGCATCCCGTTGCTGTTTCTGCAGAACATTTCTGGGTTCATGGTCGGCAAGGAATATGAGGCCGGCGGTATCGCCAAGAACGGCGCCAAGATGGTGACTGCGGTGGCGACAACACGCGTTCCCAAGTTCACGGTCGTGATCGGCGGCTCGTTCGGTGCCGGCAACTACTCCATGTGTGGCCGCTCCTATTCACCGCGCTTCTTGTGGATGTGGCCCAACGCCCGCATCTCGGTCATGGGCGGCCCGCAGGCTGCCGCCGTGCTCTCCACGGTGCGCCGCGATCAGCTCGGCGAAGACGCCTTCACCGACGATGACAAGGTCGAGTTCGAGAAGCCCATCCGCGAACAGTACGAACGCCAGGGCAGCCCCTACTATTCGACAGCCCGCCTGTGGGATGACGGAATTATTGACCCCAAAGACACCAGAGACGTGCTCGGCATGGCCCTCGATATCGCCGCGGCCACCCCGCTGCCTGAGCCGGCCTTCGGCCTCTTCCGGATGTGATCGCCATGTTCTCTGCCGTTCTGGTCGCCAATCGTGGCGAAATTTCCTGTCGCATCACGCGCACTCTGCACTCGATGGGCATCCGTTCGATCGCCGTGTACACCGAGCACGATCGTGACGCGAAGCACGTTCAAGTGGCGGATGCCGCGGTGCTGATCGACAGCTACCTGTCGGTCGAATCGATCGTTGCTGCCGCCCATGCTGTTCCGGGCATGAATGCCGACGCGGTTCATCCGGGCTACGGATTCCTCTCCGAAAATGCGCAGTTGGCCGAGGCGTGCGCTGCTGCCGGAATCACGTTTATCGGTCCCGGTGTCGAAGCGCTCGAGATCATGGGCGACAAGATCGCGTCGAAGAAGCACGTGACCGAGCGCGGTGTCGCCGTGATCCCCGGCATCGCTGAGCCGGGCATGACGAACGATGATCTGGTGGCTGCTGCCGCTGAGGTCGGGTTCCCGCTGCTGATCAAACCGTCGGCTGGCGGTGGTGGCAAGGGCATGACGATCGTGCGTGAGCCCGATGCCGTTGCTGGCGCGCTCGACTCTGCTCGTCG
>Ga0307486_1002987_pt1 | contig 11328 bp, 6 predicted proteins | sample CBIW02metaG_FD_203663 | JGI IMG/M metagenome (GOLD analysis project Ga0307486, IMG submission 203663) | Sea-ice brine microbial communities from Beaufort Sea near Barrow, Alaska, United States - CBIW 0.2 | ecosystem: Environmental > Aquatic > Marine > Coastal | place: USA: Alaska | collected... | reverse complement strand
TTCGTATTCGATGCATTACAGACCAAATGGTCATATATCTTTTATGGCCTATCTGCCGTTGCAATTCACAAGCAGAAATCCCTTTCTTAGTGGTGGTCATAAAGAGCATTACAAGAAACCAGGTACAAAAAGGCAAACCCGAATTCTCCATAACGGTTCCACTCTTTAAGGTTGTCCGGAAATTACATTTCGAGCATTGAAATTGCCATTTTGAAATCAACCAATAATGCTTTTTACACCTACATTTTTTACAAACTACACCTTCTTTCATCCGAATATCCCTGAAATACTCTTTACAACTTTATTCATCAGAAAATTTACTCACAAATTCCAATATCTTCATAGCTTTGAATTTTAATATCCCAAAACTATTACAAGAATGCTACAATACATGTCGTACTTGTAAACAAGCGATTAATCAGAGAATTTAATTAAAAAGTCAAAAATTAATTAAATATTAATTGCTTTTTAATTGTTAATTATTTACTAATTAACACGGGAGACATACATTTGGCTTGTATTAAAAATATAAATATGATATAGAAAACCTAAAACAAGTTATTACAAAAACGAATTTTTAATTACCCAATTATAAAATTATTTATGAAAAAAAATGTATTTTCAAAAGAGCCAAAATCTAAAGAAATTAAAAAGCTAGTTGTTTTTTTTACTCAACTTTTGTTTTTAGTGTTACTTCTTAATTCCCAAAATGCTTTAGGGCAAAATAAAACAATTACTGGAAAGGTAGTGGATGGAGACAATCTTCCTTTGCCCGGAGCGTTAGTGATGTTGGAAAATTCGACTATAGGTGCCGTTACAGATTTTGATGGGGTGTATTCAATTGATGTTGCTGGAACAGGAAGTCAAGCCTTGACTTTTACTTTTGCAGGGTTTTTACCCAAATCTGTTGCTATTACTAATCAAACCACTATTAATGTTACGCTTGCGGTAGATATAGCAGCGTTGGATGAAGTTGTGGTTGTTGGCTACGGCACACAGAAAAAAGAGAGTTTAACAGCTGCCGTTGCAGTTATTGATAGTGAAGAAATTCAAACCACTACCAATGTAAGTATTGCTCAGAAATTGGCTGGTAAAATAGCGGGCGTTCAAATTCGTCAACAATCAGGTCAACCGGGTTCTTTTGATAATGATATTAATATTCGTGGCTTTGGAGCCCCAATCTATGTTATTGATGGAATTAGAAGAGGAGGTTCTAGCGACTTTCAACAATTAAATGCTGATGATATTGAAAGTGTTTCAATTCTAAAAGATGCTGCTGCTGCAATTTATGGTTTGGGAGCTGCTAATGGGGTTGTTCTGGTAACAACAAAAAAAGGTAAGCAAAGTAAACCGTCATTTAATTATAGCTCTGTATTTAGTTATGTACGCCCAACAGATGTGCCTAAAATGGCCTCTGCTGCCCAATATACCCAAATGTGGAACGACACCCAATTATTTATACCGGGAGGAAGTGGAACGCCGTATTACTCTGCTGAAGAAATTGAACTTTGGAAAAGTGGAGCACCTGGTTACGAGGGTACTGACTGGGGTGAATTAGTGCTGCGAAAACAATCTTCATCTGTACAGCATAATTTTTCAGCTACTGGAGGAACAGACAAAACAAATTATTTTATGAGTTTTGGCTATGTGAACGAGGATGGGTTACTGAAAAGTGATGATATGGGATATAGACGTTACAACTTAAGATCAAATATAACCACTCAATTGGCCAAGAATTTAAAAGCTTCTGTTTTGATAAGTGGAAGATGGGATAAAAATTGGCAGCCAGGGGCAAATTTCTTTAATGTTTTTAAAGGGACACGTGTTTCATTACCAACGGAAAATGCATATGCCAATAACAACCAAAATTACTTAGCACCAGTATCTTCTGGACTTAATCCAGTAGCGTTTATGGAAAGAGATATAACTGGATATAGCGAAAGTAAAACAAGAAGATTTACTTCTACTTTTTCTTTAGAATATGATGCACCATTTTTAGATGGACTTTCTTTTAAGGCTGTTGCTGCCTATGATGCTGATAATTTTCAAAGTAAAAGTTTAACACCAACATATGATTTATATACTTATGATGATGTAAATGATACTTATGATGCCATGAAGCAAAATGATGGTACTGCAAATATTAGAAATGGGAACTCAAATAGCGATGCCTTAACCTTTCAAGGTTTTGTCAATTATGATAAAACTATTAATGATGTACATGAAATTGGTGCAACTGCTGTTATAGAAAAAAACTCTTGGGCTCAAAGACGTTCTGATATACAGAGATACTATGCGGAATTTTACACTAAAGATCAATTGCGTTTTGCAGATGTTTTAGGACAAGAAAGTGATGGGATTGAAGATGAATCTGCTGATTTCTCATATGTTGGAAGGTTTAACTATGCTTATAAAGGGAAGTATTTACTAGAAGTTGCCGGTCGTTATATGGGTTCATTTAGATATTCTCCTAAGAATAGATATGGCTTTTATCCAACAGCGTCTATAGGTTGGAGAGTTTCCGAAGAAGGATTTATTAAGAATAATATAAGTTGGATTTCTAATTTAAAATTCAGAGGTTCTTATGGTATTGCTGGAATGCCGGAAGGAGGTCCTTTTCAATATGTTCAAGGCTATTCTTTAGGCAGCGGTGATTCGTACGAATTTGTGGAGGGTGAACTAACAGAAGGTATTAGTACACCTCCGCCTCCAAACGGAAACCTATCATGGATGGAAGCAACAACAAAAAATATTGGTGTGGATATTGGCTTAATGCAAAACAGGCTGAATATGACTGCGGAAGTTTATGAAAGATTACTTGATGGTATTCCTGCTAGACGAAGTTTAGCATTGCCAAATACATATGGAGGAGAATTACCTCAAGAGAATTTAAATAGTGAAATTACCCAAGGTATGGAGTTTTCAATTTCATATAGAAATATGATTGGACGGGATTTTAAGTATGATATATCTGGGAATTTTTCTTATGCTAGAACCAAAAGAAAATATGTTGAAGGAGAGGCATTTACCAATAGTAATAGTAGATGGAGAAATCAACAATCAAACAGATGGAATGATGTAGCTTGGGGGTACAATAACATTGGACAATTTCAAAGCGTGGATGAATTAAGAAATGCACCGTTACAAAATGGAGATCAAAGTAATGTCCAAAGAGAACTACCTGGTGATTTTCAATATGAAGATTGGAATAATGATGGTATAGTAGATGGACAAGACGAACAACCTTTGTTCTATAGTGGAAGACCTAAAATGTATTATGGTTTTACTTTAAATCTAGAATATAAAGGCTTCTACGCAAACATGTTATTGCAAGGCGCTGCAAATTATACAGTCCGTTTTAGAGAGGTTTATGCAGAGATGTTTGCTTTTAGAGGTAATACACCAGCCTATTTCTATGACAGATGGCATAAAGCAGATCCTTACGATATTAACAGTGAATGGATTCCGGGAAAATGGCCAGCAAACAGGACTATTGGTGATGTAGGAGGTTTATACAAAGAGAGTTCGGTTTGGAGAAGAGATGCTTCTTATCTTAGGATGAAGACACTAGAGTTCGGTTACAATCTTAAATCAGATTATCTTCAAAAAACTTTGGGTATTAGTAACTTGAGAGTATACGTTAGTGGATTTAACTTGTATACTTGGGCAGACGAATTTGTAAAGCCTTTTGATCCTGAAAAAATTGAAGGTGCATACTCTGCGGGTTTTACATATCCAGTAACGAAGACATACAATTTTGGTGTGAATATTAACTTTTAAAAAAAATACTATGAAAACAATAAAAAACATATTTTTTATATTGGTATTTAGCTTTATTGCAACTTCATGTAATGATGGGTTAGATCTATTGCCAACAGATAAAATTACAGCGGATGAGTTATTTGGCGATCCAGCAGGAACTAAACTTTATTTAGCCGATTTATATAATAGATTACCTATTGAAGAGCTAACATACTTTCCGCAACAAGGATTTAATTTTAATGCAGGAGGCCCTAATAATGGTGGGTTTACCTCTTCTATGTTAACCCAGTTTGCACATCATAGTGAGCGTAATACTTTTATAAATGGTGGGCAACTAAACTGGTGGGATGATGCATTTAAACTAATTAGAGATGTAAATTTATTTATCGATATTATACCAAGTCTAGACATTTCAGAGTCAGAAAGAGCTCTTTACATGGGGGAAGCTTCATTCATTAGAGGGTTTGCTTATTTTGGATTAGCGAAAAGATATGGCGGAGTTCCTATCATATTAAGTCCACAAGAATTTAATGGCGATCCAGAATCTTTGAAAGTACCAAGGAATACTGAAAAAGAAACATGGGATTTTGTATTATCAGAATGTGATATTGCAGCCAATTCTTTGGGAGAATCAAACGGAAGAAGAGCCTCTAAATGGGCTGCATTGGCACTTAAGTCCAGAGCGGCATTATATGCAGCTTCTGTTGCTAAATATGGAGGGAATGTAGGTTTAACGGGTGAAGCTGTTAATTTAGGTCTTATTGGCCTTCCTGAGAGTGTCGCAGCTGATTATTACCAAGTCTGTATTAATGCTTCAAATGAAATAATGGAAAATGGTCCTTATTCTTTGTATAAACCAAATCCAGGCAGTGCAGATGAAGCTGCAGAAAATTTAAGATCTATGTTTGAAAACCCAAATTTAGCTCCAGAGGAGGCTATTCTTATAAAAGGGCGTACAATACCTGGCGATAATTATGGAAATAATTATGACATCTGGTTTGGTCCCGCTCAAAAAAGGAATGGTTGGCCGCACCCTGGTAGATATTGCCCAACTTTAGAATTTGCTGATTTATTTGAAAACTATAGTAATCCAGGTGCAGATGGTAAAATAGTTACTACTGTTGATGGTGATACAGAAAATTATAATGGATTTGATCCTGCCAGACAATACATTCATTATGGCAATCCCGTAGATTTTTTTGCCGATAAAGATGCGCGTCTCAGGGCAACAGTAGTACTCCCAATGTCAGAATGGAAAGGAGATATCATGATATATCAGGCTGGTTTTATAAAACCTGATGGAGAACCTAAAATTGAGACAAATACTAGTATAAAAGTTGGTGAACAATTTTATTTTACTTATGGTACGGAGAATCCAGATGAACATTCTGGTTTTGACTCACATGGGGGTAATATGTCCAAAACAGGTTTCGGGTTTAAAAAATTCTTAAGTACAGACCCCGTTGTACCGGGATGGAACAGAAGTTATACGGATTTTGCTGAATTTAGATATGCAGAAGTGTTATTAAACTACGCAGAAGCTGTAGTTGAGAGTGATTTAGGTAATGCAACTAATGCAGCCAATGCATTGAATGCTACTAGAAGAAGGGCTTTCCATCAAACAGATATTCCGTTAACAATTGAAAATGTTTTAAGAGAAAGAACAGTTGAATTAGCTTTCGAAAATAAAATGATTTGGGATTTAATGAGAAGAAGGACTTATCATACTACATTTAACAATACAAGAAAGCATGCATTAAAGCCTGTATTGGATTTAAGAGGCACGCCTCCTTATGAGTATATTTTTATTAGAGATAGGGTTAGAGGTAATGATCCTCAAACTTTTGATATAAATGAGTATTACAGAAATATACCGGGTATTGGTTTAAATGGATTAGTGCCAAATCCATAGTAGGTAAAATAGAATGTTTTATAAAAATTAAAAATTAATTTATTATGAATAAGATTAAATATATAATAATACTCATAACTTCATTGGGGTCTTTGGTTTCTTGTGAATTAGACGAAATGCAGGCACCTAATGCTGGATTGTACGGAAGTATCCTTGATGATACTACTGGTGAATTAATTGAGCAGGACATTATTCGTGGAGGTGAATTAGAATTAAGGGAATTTGGATATGAAAATGTTACACCTCAATTCATGAATTACCAAGTGGATGGTACTTTTAGGGACAGTAAGTTGTTTGCAAACAAGTATAAAGTCTTTCCGTTAAAAACTAATTTCCATCCAATTGATACTATGGAAGTGGATATAAGTGGACAAACAAAATTAGATTTGGTAGTATCCCCCTATATCAGGATATTGAATCCTAATATTACTATGGAAGGAAATGTTATTACGGCAACATTTACTTTGAACCAAACAGGGCTCGGAAATGTTCAAAAAATCGGTTTATATGCTGGAGCAGATAAAAATGTTGGAGAGCCGGTAAGGCTTGTTAAAGCTGAGCAAAATGTTAATGCCCCTGTTGCACCCCTTAATCCACAAACTACTTATACAATTTCTATTGACGCCAATAGTGAACAGGATTTGAAGATAGGTAATTTGTATTTTTTCCGAATAGGAGCATTATATGATGCACCAAATGCAAGATTTAATTATGCAACTGCGGTTGAAATTCAACTGTAATATTAAACAAGAAAAAAACAACCTTCCTTTATGTTTTGAAGGAAGGTTGTTTTATATCCTAAATGTCTCAAGTGTTTATTAATAGATAGCCATGAAAAAATGATATGTGGGATTAAAAAAATTAAATTCCAAATTAGCAAGAATGAAAACACATAAATTGTTATACAGAATATTATTTATAACCTTATTTCTATTTATGGGTTGGTCATGTAACAATAATGATTCAAACAACCCAATTGAGGAAGAGGAAGTAGAGATAATAACACCACCAGTTGAAGAGATTGTCTATGATGAAACAGGGTGTTTATTTACCTCATATACCAATTTGGTCATGGCAGGTTACCAAGGCTGGTTTGCAGCACAAGGCGATGAATCTAATAGAGGTTGGTACCATTATAAAAACAATTGTGGTTTTGTTCCAGGTTGTTCGAGTATTGACATGTGGCCAGATATGACTGAATACGACAAAAAATATATAACCCCCTTTAAGTATGTAGATGGGTCTAGCGCATATTTATATAGTCCTTATGATGAATCATCTATCGACCTTCATTTTAAATGGATGAAAGAGCATGGGATTGACGGCGTTCATATGCAACGATTTTTAGTAGAAATCCAATCTTCCAATCCAAGCGGAAAAAGACATTTCAATAAAGTTTTGGAAAACGCTTTAAAAGCTGCAAAAAAATATGGTAGAGCCATTAGCGTGATGTACGACTTAAGCGGAAGTAATAGTGAAAAAGTAGCTTATTTAGAACAAGATTGGAATGAAATAGTAACCCAATTCAAGTTATTTGATAATGTAGAAAACCCTACCTATTTAAGACATAACGGAAAGCCTATGATGTCTATTTGGGGTGTTGGTTTCAATGATAGCCGTAATTACACCACTGCCGATGTTGATAAACTAGTAGGGAAGTTAAAAGGTCCCAGAAATAAGGTGTCTATTATGTTAGGCGTTCCATATTACTGGAGAACCCTTGGTAATGACACAGAAAATAATCCGGCTTTGCATACTCTAATTAAAAAGGTGGATATTATTATGCCATGGGCAGTGGGGCGTTATAATTCGCCTATTAGTTATAATGCTGATAATGTATTTCAAGATCGTCTTTGGGCAGATAATAATGGAATTGATTATGTGCCATTGGTATTTCCAGGTTTTACTTGGGGAAATTTAACAAAAGACAAGACTAAATATAATTCTATTCCAAGATTAAATGGTGATTTTCTTTGGAAACAAGTGGCAGGAGCCAAATTAGCGGGAGCTAAAAGTTTATACGTGGCCATGTTTGATGAGATAGATGAAGGTACAGCAATTTATAAAGTAAAACGTGAAAACGAAGTCCCTTTAAATGGGAATGATGGTTTCAAATTTGTAGGTATTGAAGAGGATTTAGAATCTGATTACTATTTATGGTTAACTGGTCAAGCGGCCAATTGGTTTCATGGACAAGATGGTTATGGTATTACCAAACCCACACGTTAAGAATAAAGAGTTTAGTTGGACATTTTTAAAATAGCGGGTAATGTTTTGATTATCCGTTTTTAGAATGTTTTATGAGGTTAATATTAAATTTATAAATGAAAAAATATTTTATTAGTACGATAATTATTGGTTCTATTTTGGCAATGGCTTTTTTTGCATACTCAGCCTCAGATAAAAAAGAAACAGTGGTTGATCCCATTGATTTTGTAAATCCTTACATAGGTAACATTAGTCATTTGTTGGTGCCAACTTTTCCAACAATACATTTGCCAAATAGCTTAATGCGTGTATATCCAGAGCGACGCGATTTTACGGCAGACCTTTTGAATGGATTGCCACTGATTATAACAAGCCATCGTGGAAGCTCTGCCTTTAATTTAAGCCCCTTTCAAGGAAAGGAAAGTGATTTAAAACCGGTAATTGATTATAGTTATGACAATGAAAGATTAACACCTTATTCTTATCAAGTTTATTTAGACGATCAAAATACAGCTGTAAATTTTGGGTTATCTCATCAATCGGCTATGTATGAAATTGAATTCGAAAAAGATAAAGAGGGTTACATTGTTGTTAACTCTAGAAATGGAGCTTTAAATTGGGATGGTTCATCATTATCTGGATATCAGCTGATAGAGAATGATACAAAGGTTTATTTGCATATGACTTATGAAGAACAACCAGAAACTGTTTCAGTACTTAAAAATGAGGAATTGATGCCTGGTAATAGTACAAGTGGAACAAATGCAAGTTTGGTATTGAAATTTCCAATTAAGACCAAAAAAATACATGTTCGATATGGAATTTCTTTTATAGATGTGGCACAAGCTGAAAAAAATTTTAAAAGAGAAGTAGAAGGAAAGACTGTTTTAGCATTACAAAGTAAAGCAAGACAAATTTGGAATGATGCCCTTAACAAAATTGAAGTTCACGGAGGCGAGCACCAAGATAAAACAGTTTTTTATACATCATTGTACCGCACTTATGAACGCCCTGTTTGTTTGTCAGAAGATGGTCGTTATTACAGTGCTTTTGATAACAGTATTCACGAAGATAACGGCCGTCCATTTTACACTGATGATTGGATTTGGGACTCTTACAGAGCCCATCATCCATTACGTGTTTTAATTGATCCTAAAAAAGAAGAAGATATTGTTAATTCTTTTGTTACTATGGCAGAACAGATGGATCATTTTTGGATGCCTACTTTTCCAGAAGTAACAGGAGACAGCCGTAGAATGAATTCAAATCATGCTGTAGCTTCTGTAATTGATGCCTATAAAAAAGGTTTACGAGGATTTGATTTACAAAAGGCCTATGAAGCTTGTAAAAACGGAATTACAGAAAAAACCTTGGCACCTTGGTCTGGAATGCCTTCTGGAGAATTAGATGTTTTTTATAAAGAAAAAGGCTATTTTCCAGCGTTGCATGATGGAGAGGAAGAAACAGTACCTGAAGTACACTCGTTCGAGAGTAGACAACCTGTGGCTGTAACATTAGGAACCTCTTATGATGAATGGTGTTTAGCTCAAATAGCAAAAGAACTGGGCAAAAATGAAGAGTATCAATTCTTTCTAAAAAACTCATTTAACTATCGAAATTTATTCAATTCTGAAACCAAGTTTTTTCATCCAAAAGATAATAAAGGGAATTTTATTGAACCTTTTGATTATAAATTTTCTGGAGGTATGGGTGCAAGAAAATTTTATAGTGAAAATAATGCATGGACCTATCGATGGGATGTACAACATAACATAAAAGATTTAATAAGTTTGATGGGTGGCAAAGACGCTTTTATAAGTCATTTAAACAATACATTTTCAGAGCCATTGGGTAGAAGCAAATTTGAGTTTTATGCCCAATTACCTGATCAAACAGGCAATGTGGGACAGTTTTCTATGGCAAATGAACCTTCATTGCATATTCCATATTTATATAATTATGCGGGGCAGCCTTGGAAAACTCAAAAACGCATCCGCACTTTGTTAGACCAATGGTTTAGAGATGATTTAATGGGTGTGCCAGGAGATGAAGATGGAGGAGGAATGAGCGCATTTGTTGTGTTTTCTCAATTAGGATTTTACCCCGTTACACCTGGAATGCCTATGTACAATATAGGTAGCCCTGTATTCGAAAAGGCAATTGTACATTTAGAAAATGGAAAAGATTTTACCATTCTATCAGAAAATTATGCTCCAGAAAACAAATACATTCAATCAGCCACGTTGAATGGTAAAGTTTGGGAAAAGCCTTGGTTTTTACATAGCGATATTAGTAATGGAGGTATTCTTGAATTAGTAATGGGAAATAAAGCTAATAAAGCATGGGGGAGCGGTATAAATAATGCCCCCCCTTCTATTGATTATTAGTTCTTACATAAAGATGATTAATGCATCATTGTTTTTAGTTTAGTTAGGTTAGTCAATGAAGAGAAGGATTAGTTACCCTTCTCTTTTTTATTTTAAGAGATCAACTATTAATGCTAAACATTGATAAAAGTTGAAATTCTTCTAGTTATAATTTCATATTAATCAATAATTAATTTCTGCTTCTATTTTTGGACATCATTTCGTTCATAAATCCTTTTGTGCTTTGTAAATAATTGAAGAAGTGAAAACATAAGCGTCTTTAGTATTATTAATGAACATAATAAAAAACACAAGCACAATGAAATATGATGGGAACAAGTTGTATAATAGAGGAGAATAAACCAAAAAAATAGGGCGTTTTAAGGGAAAAGAGGTTTTTGTACCAAAACAGCTTGTAGTTCGTAACGCCATATAATATTAAATATAAAGTAGTAAAATAGAATAACGTATTAAATAATTAAAATGGAAAAAGAAAAATTATTTGGGTTATAGTGTTTTTTAATTAGCGTCTGCTGATTTAATCAAAATGTAACCCGACCAATTTTTTGGTGCTGCCCTGTTTGCGGCAAAAAAATTGTATTCGTTCTCATCCTTTTCATTGCAAAAAACAGGGAGAAGGTCCAATGGATTTGAGTTTGACATTGCTTTTTAAAAATAGCGTAATTTCCCGCTATTTTTCCCAAGGTCACAAGGTTCATCACAAAGAATATTGCACTGATCCAGCACTGGGAAGTATCTTGTCTCTTGGCCTGGATGTTGTTCAGCCCGTAGACCCTTTTGCCCTGCCCAAATTTCCCTTCTATCAGGATGCGCTCCTTTTTACGCTTACGCCCCTTGTGGACCGAGGGTTTTTCCCTGGGCGGCCCCACTGGATACACCGGACTAAGCTGACCCCCTCTCCGGGGTGCAAATATAGCGGCATCAACGGGAACATTAATTTACTGCCATTCCGGCGGATGCTGACCCCCTTCATATAAAAAGATAGCAAGATAGGAATACTTTATTCCGGAGCAAACTGACCCCCTTGTGCGGGTTTAGTGGATCTGATTCCGGAGCAAG
>Ga0307486_1002985_pt1 | contig 11333 bp, 11 predicted proteins | sample CBIW02metaG_FD_203663 | JGI IMG/M metagenome (GOLD analysis project Ga0307486, IMG submission 203663) | Sea-ice brine microbial communities from Beaufort Sea near Barrow, Alaska, United States - CBIW 0.2 | ecosystem: Environmental > Aquatic > Marine > Coastal | place: USA: Alaska | collected... | reverse complement strand
CGGTCATGAGGTACTCCTTGAATCGCGCCAGCTGGATCGCAGAAACGGAATTAGTAGCACGAAGGTAAGTAGGAGGGTGAGTAGGTTTACGGTGCTGGCGGTTCCCAACCGATAACTGTCGTTCAGAGCGATTTGATAGACATACGTCATCAGTGATTCGGTACCAACTTGGGAAGCGGCTGGGGTAATGATACGGATGGAATCGAATATTTTTAAAGCATCCATCATGCTGATGAGACCGACGAAAGTAAAAAAGCGCGCGAGTCCAGGAAGAATTATATATCGCTGTCGTTGCCACCAATTGGTTCCATCGAGATCGGCCGCTTCCAAGGTCTCTTTATTGAGGGTTTGAAGTCCCGCATAGAGAATGAGAATGGCAAAAGGAAGCTCGTGCCAGAGAGAATGCATTAAAACAAGAGCTCTTGCTGGCCACATATCAACTAACCATTCAATCTGAATACCAAAGATGGCAAGAATGTTATTGACGGGCCCTCCGAAAACGTCGTTAAACAGCCAAGAGAAATCAAGGGCGCCGACAACGGTGGGTACAACGTAGGTTGCCAGGAGTATTCCCAAGAAAACGGATTGACCGTAGCGAGCTTTATTCAGAACCAGGGCTATAGCATAGCCGATAGACACCTTCAATACCATGAGCATTATTGCGATGCCTACAGTGAATCCGGCTGCGTCCCAAAACCGTTTATTTCCGAGAATTTCTCTATAGTTGTCTAACCCGATAAATACACCAGGCTGCCCGACAGGGACATTCTGGAAGCTCCAGATGAAAGTTAGAGTCAATGGAACAATGAGCAGCCCAGCCATGACTGCTATGGCGGGCCATGAAAGTGCAAAGAATGTACGTGTGCGCACTGAGTAGTCCTTCTTCTGCTTGGGTTTGGCCGCCATCGCTACATGAATGCACGTTGATGGCGGCCAAATCCAAAATCAGTTGTTTGTTTTTCTACTTCGCGTAGCCTGCATTGGCAATGGCCTCTTCGGCTTTAATCTGAGCCTGGTCCAACGCCTGCTGTGTAGGCATCTTTCCAGATACCGCGTCACCAATCGGTGCGCCAAGGACGCTGTAGACATCTGCCATGTAGGGGACTTGCGTTAAGGGTAGTGGCTTAGCGCTAGACAGGACTTCCAAGGCGCCGGCGGCAAATGGAACCGTCTGCGGATCAATTAGGTCCAGCCGTGCGGGAAGGGCATCGGGGAGGGCGCTTTTTGATGCTTCTTCACCGGTTGCAACGGCCGCGAGTTGGAACAACAATTTAGGGTCCACCTTGGAGTTCTTGGCGACCGCAAATCCATCAACGGAAAGGAAAGACAAGGGCTTGCCGCCCGCCTTGACGGACGGAGGGGTTGCGAAGGCGAAGTCGTCGGCGTATGACGTCTTTGTCTTGTCTACCAAAGGGCCAAGCCGGCCGGTGACCAACAAGCCCATGACCGCTTGGCCGGTGGCCAGTTGAGTGGTGACTTCGGGGGAGGAGAAAGAGAGAACCTGAGGCGACATAAACGGCAGAAGACTCTTCAGCGAGTCGATAGCTTCAACTCCCTCAGGTGTATTGAGGGCGGGAACGGGCTCGTCTTTGACGAAATAATCACCACCGAGAGATCGAATTGTTTGCCCGAATAGTCCTTGTATGTCGTTCGTCGGTGCCATGGGTATAGCCAAAGGGTGCTCTGCTAATCCTGAATCTTGAATTGTCTTGGCAACTTCTCGCATTTCATCGAACGTCGTTGGTGGGGTCAAATTTAATTGATCGAAGATGTCCTTGCGATAAACGAGCTGGTTAACACTCCAATACGTGGGCAGTCCATACTGCTGACCATCATATGAATGAGCTGCAAGGAGACTCTTGTCGATCCCGCCGAGATTGAATTTCTTGGAATAGTCATCCATGTAAGCGTCAAGAGGTACCGTCCAGCCGCGATCGGCATACAACGAATAAACAGTACCGAACTGCTCTATTAGGTCGTAGCTTGAGTCGCTGGCGGAAAGTGACTGCGTTGCGCGTTGCTTCTGTCCCGTAAGGTCCGTCGGTGGATGGTTTAGAGTCAGCGTCTCGGATTTGCAGCTGGCTACCAATGTATCCGTGAACGGATCCGTAGCCGCGCTGTTGTAGGCCAGGATATTTACAGTGGCAGCTTCAGTAGGCTGGTCGATGGGACACGCGACGGCTTCGGTACCTGAGGTGCCGGCCTTTGATCCCGCACCGCATCCGGTCAATAGGATGAGGACGAGACCCGTGCCCAAGGCTGAAGCAGCTCTACTGCGAGACCGTGTGGGCGATGGGTGGTGCCGTGAAAGTGAAAACATAAAACTCCTTGTATGTTGCATTCGGACGGCTATGTGCGAATTGAGCGACAAAGTGATACAGCTTATGAAGTTGTGTATACGTATACAAACATGTTACCTTCGGAATGTCAACATGATTTCCTGAGAGGAACATACTGTGCAACTAAACCCAAACACCTATGCCCCGTTCGACTCCCCAGAAGAATATATTTTGGGTTGGACCGACTTGATCTGGGAGGATTACGGCTTCGGTCGACTTGGCGAACACTATGCGAAGGACATGGTTGTCCATGGTGCCTACGGGCCGATCCGCACTATGGAGACAGTGCTGAAAGGTTCCTTGGTTAAGAAATCGGCGTTTCCCACTCGGGTCGGTACCGCTGAGGACGTGATTTGCGAAGCGCGCGGGAACAACGCCTTTATTAGTCACCACCGCGTCTTCCATTCAGGCCCGCAACAAGGAGTCTGGGCATATGGGCCGCCTACTGGCCGGAACTCTGAATCACGCAATATGGCCATCTGTCTGGTCCGAGACGGGCTTGTCGAGGAGGAATGGGTTTGCCGTGATGAATACCGCGTGGTGAAATCCCTAGGACTGGACCCTGAGGAAATAGCCCGAACCTTAGCTTTTACCGACGAAGCGGGCGGTCTCTTTGGCACCAAGGCTCCAGCGAACGTGCTGACTTTGGGAGAGTCGGGTCCCCGCCCTGAGACGCATCTTTCTGAAGCAACGATGATCAAAGAGTTCATCGAAGAGGTGTGGCAGGGACGTCACCTGGAGCGTGTTTCAGAATTTACTCACCACGATCTCTTTCTGGAAACGACACGAGCCCGTATCGAGACACGTGCTCTCAACTACCAAAAGGATTTCACGCAAATGCTCGCCCCCTTCCCGGACGCGACAATTGAGGTTCGGGACATCGCGGTAAGTACGGCCCCGGAACAGGGCACACGCATTGGAGTGCTGTGGCGTTTGCAGGGAACGTATGACGGTGCACCGTTATATGGTCCGGTAACCAACTCGCCCATCGAGATCCTAGGTTCTTCTCAATTTTTGCTGCGCGGGGGGAAGATCATTCATGAATGGCGCGTATTCGATGAAATCGCCGTGATGGCGCAGGTCGCAAAGGCCCGCGGCGACGAACCCCTGGCGAAGGCCTAGCTCAAGTTCAATCGATAGGCAGGAGCGCGCTTTCATCGGCGCAGTTACTATGACAGTTGGGGAAGATCTCAATTCCTTATCGCATCCGTGGGTGACGATTGCGGTTTGCACAATGGGTGGCACGATTCAGTGCCAACGGCAAGATGACGGGTCCGCCCTGCCAACGCTGTCGGTGCAGGAGATGCTTGCGTCGGGAACCGTAGTGCCGCTCAATGTACAAACTCGGCTGCAGGAAATATGTCGGTTGTCCTCAGCTGCCATGGGATGGCGTGATCTTATATCTCTGGTGCATGAGGCTGAAAAGCATGTCGATGCAGGGGCTGTGGGAGTCGTTGTCACCTTGGGGACGGACATGTTGGAAGAGTGCGCTTTTGCCCTCGATCTCATGTGGGCTCGGGCGGAGCCGCTGGTTGTTACGGCTGCCATGAGATCACCCGAAGTTCCCGGCTCAGATGGTCCCGCCAATTTGCGCGCCGCGATCTTGGTCGCATCGAATATCAGAGCAAGGACGTTGGGATGCGTAGTGGTTCTCAATGATGAAATTCATGCTGCCTGGCAAATTACCAAGTCCATGACCGCAAATCCTGCAGCTTTTCGCTCCAGACTGAGCGGCCCCATTGGCACGGTCATCGAGGACCGAGTCCGGGTTATCTCCACGCCCATGCAGCGCCCTCATATCAGCGCACCATTGAATTCGGCGTTGCCGCCCGTAGCGTTGGTGAAGGTGACGTTGGACGATGACGGCAGAGTCTTGGATTTGCTTCTCGGCGCCGGGTATGTAGGGGCAGTCATCGAGGTTGCGGGCGGGGGATCGGTACCGCCTGCGTGGGCTGTGCGTCTTCGATCTCTCACTGCTCAGATCCCCGTAGTCTTCGCCAGCCGTGTGGGCGAGGGGCCCACACTTCTCGGGACCTATGGAGGCGTTGGAGCGGAACGAGATCTGCTCGATGCTGGCCTCCTGCCGGCTGGCATGCTGGATGGCCTTAAAGCGAGAATCCTCCTGCAACTTATGCTTTCCCAAAAATTTGAGATGGAGCAGATTGGCTCGGTTTTTAAGGCCTTTGATGAACCCATTTATTCGCAATAACAACGATTTATAGGACGCACCTTATGAAAAACACGGATAACATTCTCATCAGCGGCGAGCCCGAGGAACTTTTCGGTCAGCAGACACGTCTGGCCATAAACAATTTTCCTGCACACGGGCGGCGGCTTTCAGATGTGCCCGAACTTTTGCGGGCATACGCGTGGACTAAAGCGGCCGCTGCGCGGGCGAATGCTGACCTTGGAGTGCTAGACGCCGATCGCGCAAATGCCATTGTCAAAACGTGTGAAGAAATCGCGCAGGGAAAACATGACCGTCATTTCCCGATGTCCCTTGTCCAAGGTGGTGGCGGAACCTCAACGAATATGAATCTTAATGAGGTCATAGCAACCCGTGGAACGCAGCTGGTCAAGGAACTGAACCCTGATCTGCAAATCCATCCCAACGACCACGTTAATCGGTCGCAGTCAACGAACGATACATACCCTACCGCGATGGCCCTCTCCCTAATACAGCTGTCCCAGGCAGCGATCACGGCGCTCCGAGCGCTGGAGACGACCTTGATAAAAAAGGCTGATGAATTCGATAACGTTTACCGTCTAGGACGGACTTGTCTTCAAGATGCGGTCCCTCTAACGGTTGGGCAAACGCATCGGGCCCAAGCGGCGGCTGTGCAGCGCCACCGCATCGAGCTTCAGGGCGCCGTGGATAAGTTGCGTGCGGTGCCGCTCGGTGCCACAGCCATAGGAACCGGCGTAGGTGCTCCCGAGGGATATTCGGCACTCGCCGTCCACTACCTCGCAGAACTTTCCGACTGCGATGTCACAGTTGCAGATAATTTTTTTGACGCCTTGGCCCATTTAGATCCCTACGTATCGTTAGCCAGTGCATTGGTACGACCCGCTATCACGCTGGCGAAGATTGCGGCCGATCTTAGGCTTCTTTCATCCGGTCCTATTGGAGGCCTTGGCGAACTGGACCTTCCCGTCCGCCAAGCTGGTTCATCGATCATGCCCGGAAAAGTGAATCCAGTCATTCCGGAATTGGTGATGCAACTTAGCTACCGTATCCGTGGATCCGCCCACACCGTCGAACTCGGAGTCGCGGCTGGTGAACTTGAGTTGAACATCATGGAACCGATCATTCTTGACGCACTTACCACCATGATGGCTGACCTCACCGAAGCGGCGAAGGCGCTGGGCGAAAAGTGCGTCGATGGCATTGTGTGGGACCGCCGTGCGCTGGCAAGCAACCTGCGGGGCTCGTTGCAGTCTCTTATCGAATTCGTTGAGGCCCACGGCTATCAAAACGCTACCAATACTTTGACCAGTCAGGGAAAGCCCGACGTGTCAAAGGAGGCAGACAATTGGTAAAAAAATTGTGTTTCGCCCCCGGGCTAAAAAGCATCTGCGCCAGTGGAGCGAACCGGGCGTCGCTCTTTCGAGCTGAATCTCAATGATCCGCCTTGGTTGCATTGCGGATGACATCACCGGCGCCGCGGATCTCGCGGGAGCCATCGTCCGTTCTGGCTTGTCAACCTCTCTGATCTTCGGCGTCCCCAGCGCAAATCTTCGTCTTTCACCAGACTGTGAAGCCGTGGTGATTGCCCTCAAATCCCGCACTGCATCAGCGGACGAGTCAATCGAGCTGTCTGTGAGTGCCTATAAGTGGCTGCAAGCCCAAGGAACTTCACGGGTCTATATAAAATACTGCAGCACCTTTGATTCCACCCCTAAAGGCAACATCGGTCCGGTAAGTGATGCGCTCATGGCTAGCTTGGGCGTGGCACAGGTCGTTCACGTACCGTCCTACCCAGCGAATCAACGCACTGTGTACATGGGACATTTGTTTGTCGGGTCCTCCTTGCTCTCCGAGTCGGGGATGCGCGACCACCCTCTAACCCCAATGCGAGACTCGAACCTCGTCCGAGTTTTAGCAGCCCAGACGCCAGAGAGTATCGGGCTGTTGACCCTGCCAGTTATTCAAAAAGGTCCTGAATGCGTCGAGCATGAATTGGCTAACTTGAAAAATTCCGGCATTCGGCACGTGATCGCGGACACGATTGACGATGCGGACCTAGATACGCTCGCTAATGGAATTGGACGGCATTCCCTCGCCGCAGGGGGCGCGGCGTTTGGTGCTGCTCTTGCGAGCAGCCTTGCGATGCAAAACGATCGCCCCAAGCCGCTTCAAATCGCTGCACCCTACGGAGGGCGCGCCGTAATTGTAGGGAGCGCATCGGAGACGTCGACACGGCAAGTAAAAGCGTTCGCGCAGTCCTGGCCGGTGTACCGCCTTACAACAGACCAAATTCAGGCAACTGCTCAAGATATCGAATCCATCATGGCTTGGGCGTCCCCTCGCTTGCAACGAGGTCCAATAATGATCGCTGCCGATACCAGCAAGATAGGCGTCGAAGAAGCCAGTAAAAAATACGGGAGCGAAGCTGCCGCCGCATATATCGAACAAACAATGGGTCGCATCGCAATCTGTTTGGCGCAAGCAAATGTGCGGAGTCTCATCGTTGCCGGTGGCGAGACATCTGGCGCGGTTGCGCAATCCCTTGAGCTCGTCAGCGTAGACGTCGGTCCGGAAATCTGTCCGGGTGTTCCGTGGGTCTACGCACCTGAACGGGAGATGGCCATTGCGTTCAAATCAGGCAATTTTGGCGATGACGATTTTTTCATGAAGGCTTTCGACGTTCTTCACAGTCAGACCGGAGGGTAATTCAATGACAGACATGTCCAGCGCCCAAGAAGAACTCATCTCAATTGGGAGGGCACTTTACGATCGCGGTGTGACGCCGGGACGAACCGGGAACCTGAGCATTCGTTTGGACCGGAGGTGGCTCATGACCCCAACCAACACCTCGCTCGGCAGACTAACCCCAAATGATATATCAATCTTGGATGCCGATGGGACGTGGCTCGCAGGTGGGCGACCGTCAAAAGAGCGCATTCTCCACCAGGCACTTTACGATCAATTTCCGGAAACACGTGCTGTCGCTCACGTCCATTCAACGCATGCAGTTGCATGGTCATGCATACATGACCTTAATCCGGAAGAACCGTTGCCTGTTCTGACGGCCTATTACGCCATGCGTGTTGATCGATTGGGCCTCGTCGGATACTTCCCTCCCGGTGACGAAGGATTAGCCGTCGCACTGAAAAATACACGAAAGCGCTGTGCACTTCTTGCCAACCATGGGTCGATTGCTGCAGCGTTGGACCTTGAGAGTGCCGCAGACGCTATAGAAGAAATAGAAGAGACGGCCAAAATTGCGCTAATGCTTCGGGGAGAGCACACCAAGTCACTCACCAGCGACCAAGTGTCACAGTTACAGCAATAGGTTTGTCCATGTTACTCAAAAGCTAATTGGAGAATTTATCGCTGTCGTTGTTTTCGCATTTTTCATGAGTATGGATCCTCATTCGCCGAGCCGCTCCGGAATGTGACGTCGAGGGCGTTGAGAGCGGGGTTCCAAGACACTGTCTGGCGGCGTTTACCCCGAAGACGGCCGATGGCCACCCGCCGAAATAATATTTCACAGCACCAGGGGAGACCTACGTGGCTCATAATCGCATCGCCAAAACCAACGGAGGGCCAACGGGCGCCATGCTCGTGCGCGCCACCAGAGTGATCTTTGCGGCGCGCAATCTGAAGACCAATCATGACCAAATGCCCTCGGGGAGAGCGCCGCGCGCACTCATACGGTCAGTCGTTATCGGTTTCAGAGTTTGCCGAAATTGAAACCTGAACAGCGTCACCGACATCCTTTTTTAGGGCTTTACGAAAGGCCTTGCTCAGCGAGATGAAGTGGTAGCCCTGGCCAGACGGCATGAGGGCCGCGGGAATGGGGATGCCGTTTACTGTGCCGTTCACCCTGATGGACTTACCAGTGCCCAGAAACTCGTTGGATCCGGGAACGACGATAACCGCCCACGACGGCATCCACTCTGGGTTAATAATCGTGGAGGAGAACTCGAGCGCATCAGCCATGTACCCACCATATCCAGCGCTGGATCGGGAATCTACGTTGCAGCTTGCTCCGCCGCTGCCGGAGCGGCTGACCCTCGAAAACTGTGCGAGTGATCGTTGGCTAGGAGAGTCCCAATCAACCCCAGTCGCAGTTGTTGCGATACCGTTCAACGCCGAACACACCGGCGTAGCGCGCTAGGTGTTATCTGGCCCGAAATGGCCCAACGATTTCTCCTGAGCCGCGAGCGAGCAGTCGCGTCTCAAGCTGGATGTGTTGGGTTGGGCCGTCGTCGCCAGCGATGCGGCGCAGCAAAAGCCCAGCGGCGAGCTGGCCCATGACCGTTGGATCCTGCGCGATTACGGTGATGCCGGGGTTCAGTACGTCGGCGAGTTCAAAATCGTCGAAGCCGACGAATGCCGGAAGCTCTCGCGTGGCTTTGGCTTTGAAATATCGCAACAGCAGCACACTCCATCGGTTGTTGCCGGCAAAAATTGCGGTGGGGGGATCGTGCTGCTCCATGACGGCGTCGATGAGAGCGGTGTTGGCATCGAAGAGCGGTGGTGCCATCACGACAAGCTGATCATCAAACCTCAGGCCAGCGGACCCTAGGGCATCGCGATAACCGGAGAGGCGCTCCGTAGCGGTGTATACCGTGTCAGCATCGCCGAAAAATGCGATGCGGCGGTGCCCATGGGCCAGTAGATGAGCAGTTCCGGTCGCCGCGCCGCCTCTATTGTCGGTGAGCACCGTGTCGGCACGGATGCCGGGTGCCGGCCGGTCCACGAAGACCATCGAACACCCGGAATCGAGTTCAGCCTGCAGAAACGCCGGATCCGTGCCGCGGGCCGGAGCGATGATGAGCCCATCAGCTCCGCGCGATGAGAACGACTCGATGATTTGCCGCGAGCGCTGAGCATTTTCGGCCGAGGACGCCGACAGCAACAGGTAATCGTGTTCGAGAGCCACGTCTTCCACGGCACGAGTAAGCACGGAATAGAACGGATCGGTGGCGTCTTCAAGAACGAGGCCCATGGTGGCGGTCGTGCCCTGCCGCAGCTGGCGCGCGAATTCATTGCGGCGGAAGCCGAGCTGTTCAATAGCCGCCTGCACTGTGCTGCGAGTGTCAGCGCTCACGTAGCCCGCACCGTTCACTACGCGGGACACAGTCTTAAGGCTCACCCCCGACGCTCTGGCAACATCGCTCATCGTCGCGCGGGCACGGCGAGGGGCGGAGGACATGCTGACATGATACTGGTCGCAGATAAAAATAAGTCAACGTTGTCATGTGTGACCGCTAGAGACCGCGTCACACGCTGCCCCGTGGCGCAGTTTTCGTCAGTCATCGAGGTCATAGGGGTCTGCTGCACACGTTAATCGCCTTCAGCGCCTGCACTCCGCCAAAATTCGATGATTGACACGCCTCAGCGTGTATGACATCGTGAGACACATACTTCGGGCAGAGTTTACCGAAACGAATCGACGACACCACACCCGACCACAGCAGGTTCGGGACAGGTTGTCCAATGGAGGATAATCACATGCGTAAGAAAAGACTGTCTCTCGTCGCGGGCGTCGCGCTCGCCGGACTTGCCCTGGCGGGCTGTTCCCCCGCCAGCGACGGCGCCGATAGCGGAAGTGCCGATCAGGTCGAGGTCTTCACCTGGTGGGCTTCGGGCTCGGAGAAGGTGGGGCTGGACGCCCTGGTCTCGGTCTTCAACGAGCAATATCCCGACGTGAAGTTCGACAATGCTGCCGTAGCCGGTGGTGCGGGATCCAACGCCAAGGCCGCCCTCGCGTCCCGTTTGGAGGCGAGCAACCCGCCCGATACCTTCCAGGCCCACGCCGGTGCTGAGCTCACCGACTACATTGCCGCCGATCAGCTGCAGGATCTCAGCAGTTTCTACGAGGAGAACGGCCTGAACGAGGCGTTTCCGGCCACTCTGATCGAGCAGCTCACCTCTGATGGCAAGATCTACTCGGTGCCAAGCAACATCCACCGCGCGAACGTCACTTGGGTGAACGTCGAAGTTCTCAAGAGCGCCGGCATCGACCCGAACGTCGCCCCGGCCGATATGGACGCCTGGATAGCGGACCTGACCAAACTCAAGAAATCCGGTGTTGACACGCCCCTCGCCCTCGGCACCGAGTGGACCCAGATGCAGTTGCTGGAAAACGTTCTGATCGCTGACCTCGGCGCTGAAGGCTATACCGGCCTGTGGGACGGCACCACCCCGTGGGATGGCGCCGGAGTAGCCACGGCCGTTGACCACTACGGCCAGCTGCTCGACTTCGTCAACAGTGACTACGTCGGTCTCGACTGGGATGCCGCCATGCAACTTGTGCTCGATGGCAACTCTGGTTACAACGTGATGGGCGACTGGGCTGAGGCCGCGTTCGTGCAGGCTGGCCAGACCTACGGCACCGAGTACACCACCTGGGCCACACCGGGCACCGAGGGAGTGTTTGACTTTCTCGCCGATTCCTTCACCCTTCCCGTAGGCGCACCGCATGAGGCTGCTGCCATCGACTGGTTGACCACGATCAGCTCGGCAAAGGGCCAGAAGGCATTCAACATTGCCAAGGGTTCCATTCCGGCACGAACGGATGCCGTCGCCGCTGACTACCCGGCCTACCAGCAGACCGCGATCACCTCGTTCAGCGAAGACACCGTTGTGAGTTCGCTCGCGCACGGTGCTGCCGCGGCGAGTTCCTGGTCGGCCGACCTGTCCTCGGCTATTGGAAAGTTCGGCTCTGACCGCGACGGTGACGCTCTCATTGCTGCAATGGTCTCTGCTGCTTCGAGCTCTTTGGGCTAATCTGCCTAACGCGCATCGGGAGGGTGATGCCC
>Ga0307486_1002983_pt1 | contig 11337 bp, 11 predicted proteins | sample CBIW02metaG_FD_203663 | JGI IMG/M metagenome (GOLD analysis project Ga0307486, IMG submission 203663) | Sea-ice brine microbial communities from Beaufort Sea near Barrow, Alaska, United States - CBIW 0.2 | ecosystem: Environmental > Aquatic > Marine > Coastal | place: USA: Alaska | collected... | reverse complement strand
AGCCGGCAGACTTCACCATGCGCGGCGGCTATCAGGCCGCACGGCGCCTGCTCGAGCGCGACCACGGACGCCCGACCGCGATTTTCGCGGCCTCAGACGAGATGGCCATCGGGTGCATGCTCGCGGCTCGCGACCTCGGCCTGTCCGTTCCACGCGACGTATCGGTGATCGGCATCGACGACCACGAGCTCGCCGACTTCTTCGGCCTCACCACCATCGCGCAATTCCCGCAGGGACAGGGAGAGAAGGCCGTCGAGGTCCTGATGGAACAACTGCTGGGCGGCCCGCTCACCCCGGTCGGGGTGAACATCTCGATGCCGTTCGCGCTGAAGCTGCGCTCCAGCTCGGCCCACCCGCCCCGGTAGCGGGACCGCCGGCATCGGCCGCGCTGGTCCACCGGACCGGGCCGCAGCCCGGCGTCCTTGCCCCCAATCTGGTACCCCCAAAACAGGTGGATTGGCCTTGTCGACTGCCCGTCCCCCTGACACAATTCGCATGGCGATTCCGACTTTGCCTGCCATTCACACCCGAAGTGAGTGGCGCACAGACCCGAAGAGCGGGATCAGGCCCGAGGAGCTACGTCCATGTCTACTCGAAGGCGAATCTGGATCCAAACACTGGGAATGGAGCAGCGCGAATCAGCCAAAGCCGCGTTCACCACCCGGCGAGTGCCCAGAGCGGCCATGCGCACGATCGTCGGCGGCGCCGTCCGTCCGCGGACGGGCGACCTCGTTTTGGCCCGCATCGTGCGCCTGGGGCACCATCGACACATCGAACAGCCCGACGGGCGTCGGGCCGTTCTCCACGTGGGAGACGACATCATCGTCACCTACGGCGACCGCTACGCGACGGACCAGTTCGAGTCGCACGTACCGCGTAACCTGGGCCGCACCCAGCTGGTCGCCTCCGGCGGCATCGCGTCGGAGGTGCTCAGTCACAGCCAGGCAGTTCGCACGGCCACCGAGATCATGCCGATCGGGTTGCTCGGCGACGATCGCGGACGCCCCCTGAACATCATGGCCTTCGCCCTGGATCCCGTGTTTCCCGAATCGGCTCGGCCGCGCACGATCGCCGTAATCGGAACGGCGATGAATTCCGGCAAAACGACCACGATCCACTATCTCGTCAACGGCTTGAGCCGAGCCGGGATGAGGGCCGGCGTGACCAAGATCACCGGAACGGGGTCGGGCAACGACTACTGGTGCATGCTCGACGCCGGAGCGCACCGGATGCTCGATTTCACCGATGTCGGCCTGTCATCGACGTACCGTCAGCCCCTCGGGCTCCTGGAACGCAAGTTCGGCGAACTGGTCAATCACCTGACCGCCTCCGGCAGCGCGGCCAATTTCGTCGAGATCGCCGACGGCATCTACCAGGCCGAGACCGCCCGGTTGCTCGACTCGAACGCATTTCACTCCCTGATTGACGCGGTAGTCTTCGCCGCACCCGATGCGATGGGCGCCGCCGCGGGCGTCACGCACCTGCAACGGCTTGGACATGACGTCGTGGCCGTATCCGGCCTGCTCACTCGCTCGCCTCTGGCAACGCGGGAGGCCGCGGGGGCAACCGGTCTGCCCGTGCTGAACCTTGAGCAGCTCAGCGACCTCGCTGTGACGGGACCTCTCCTCGGGCTTGAACGCGTCGGCGCCGAACCCGACGGTCAGGGCGATCTGGTTCCCATTCTCACGCCCCGGCAGGTCCGTCGGGCGACCTCTCTCGCTTCAAACGCACCGCTGGCACGACCGGCGACACGGAAGGTCTTCGTGCTGGCCGCCGTCCACCCGATAATGGCCGGAAGCCGCTCGTGATCCCGAGCACGAGGTTGTACCGGATACGCCGCCGCGACTTCGCCATCGTCATCACCATCGGGATAGGCGAGGTCGCGGCACTGATCGCCTTCGTCTTCCTCCTTCGCGCCGTCGTCAATGCGCTCGCTCCCGGGGTGGTGGGAGCCGCGGCCGCCACGGTCTGGTCCACCGCCCTCGCCCAATCGGCCCTCCTGTGCGCGGTGGCTCTGGCCTACGGGGGACTCCGGGCCGCCGAATTCAACTTCAGTGAGCGAATCGGCTACAGGATCGTCCGCGACCTGCGGATGAGAATGTACCGGCATCTTCAGGGAATGACGCAGCGACAATTCCAGGGCCGCGCCCGCGGCGGCCTCCTCCTTCGATTCCTGGGCGACCTGTCGATGACCCGGCTGTGGATCAGCCGCGGAATACTCGGGGGGATACTGGCCCTGATAATCCTCGTGGGCACACTCACCGTGCTGTTGTTCTTCAACGTCTGGATGTCACTGTCGATCATCGGAGTCCTATGCCTCGGGGCGGCAGCGTCCCTCGCCGCGGGACGTAAGATGCGGCGGGCCACTCGCACGATGCGGCGCCGACGCTCACTCGTCATGAGCAACATCGATGAACAGATGAATGCCCGGTCCGTCGCCCAGGTCTTCGGACGGACTGCCGGTGAATTCGCACGGCTCTCGCGCCAGAATGACGCGCTCACACGCGCCCTGGTCAGGGTCGCCATCCTGCGCGGGTACATGCGCGGAACCGCCAGCGCATTCTCGATGCTGGCGGTTTGTGCCGTACTGATCACCGGGCTCTTCGAGGTGCGTCGAGGAGGGGCATCCATCGGCCTGGTGATTGCCTTCGTGGTCGTCTCGCGCCAACTGGCCGGGCCCGTTCATCGCCTCGGGCTGGCTCACGACTACTGGCACCGCGCCCAGGTCTCCCAACAGAAGCTCAGGGAATACCTGCGCAGCTCGGGGCGGAACCTGGACGAAGCGGGCCTGGATAACCTGCGCGCCAGACGGGGAGCAATCGACTTCGCAGCGGTCACCGTGGCGGGCGCGCTGAGCGAGATGAGCCTCACCGTCGAAGCCGGCCAACTCGTGGCGGTGATCGGACGCGGGGGTGCCGGCAAGTCCACGGTGCTCGGGCTCGTCGCGCGCCTGATCGAGCCGGACAGCGGGTCGATCATCATCGACGGGCAGCCGCTGGAGCAGACGACGCTGCGCTCGGTTGCCCGCCGGATCGGTATGGTCGGCCCCGACCTGCCCCTGATGCGCGGAACGGTGCACCGCAACCTCACCTACGGCGCGCCCGACGCGAGCCCGGAGGAGGTCGATCGCGTCGTGGCACTCTGCGGGCTGGGCCCGGTTATCGCGGGCCTGCCGAACGGCATCCACAGCTGGGTCACCGAGGGAGGGCTGAACCTGTCAGCGGATCAGCGGCAGCGGATCGCGCTCGGCCGCGCACTGATGGGAAACCCTCCCATTCTGCTCCTCGACGAGCCGACGGACGGCCTGGATCAGTCGGGCCGGGAGGCCTTCGCCAGCCTCTTGATCCGGCATCAGGGCACCGTGCTGCTCGCGACCCACGACTCCCGCGAAATCGCCCTCGCCGACACCGTTGTCGTACTGGCCGCCGGTCGCGTACGGCAGGTGCTCTCCGGCGAAGAATATCGGGACCAACTCTGGGTGGCCGAACAGAGGGGGCTGCGGTGGGAACCGACGCTCACCTCCTGACCGTGCGCGGCAATGATGACGGCCCGGCGCTCGGGTATTCGGCGTTCGTGCCCGGAATAGCCGGGGCGAGAACGCTCGTGCTGATCCACGGTAATACTCGCCACACCGGAAAGATGTTCCGCGCGTTCCTTCCGCAGGCCGCGGAGTTGGGGCTGGCGATCATCGTCCCGACCTTTCCGCGGGAGGGATTCCGCGGCTACCAGCGCCTGGCCGGTTCCGCCGGCCCAATGGCGGCGCGCCAGGCGCTCGACGACACCTTGTTGGACGCACAGGAAGTGCTGGGAATCGCGACCGATCGAATGACCCTGTGCGGTTTCTCGGGAGGGGCACAGTTCGCTCAGCGCTACGCGTTGTTCTCGCCCGGACGGATTCACAGGCTCGTCGTCGCGTCGGCCGGTTACTACACCCATCTCGACCCAGAACTGCGGTATCCGTACGGGGTGGGGCCCAGCGCCCTCTCGGGCGGCCTCGCGCCTGACGTCGATGAATTCTTGCGCCTGCCGGTGCACGTTCTCGTCGGTGAGCAGGATGTCGATCGCGACGAGGGCCTCCGCGTTGGCGTCCGTCTCGACCGGTCGCAGGGAAGAAACCGGCTTGCCCGCGCCCTGCACTGGGTCGACCATCTCGAGGCGGCAGCGGCCGATCGTGGGATGCGCTCCCGGGTCTCCTTCGACGTGCTCCCGGGAACCGCGCACTCCTTCAGCAGCGCCGTCCACCGAGGCGACCTGGTCGCCCGGGTGCTGGCTTTCGCGCACCCCGCTGGTGCGTCGGTGAATCGAATTCCCCTCGGCGGGCCGCTGTGACAACGGCCGCGGCGCGCGACCGCATCCTGATCGTCGTCTGTTGCCTGACGGCGATGGGAATCCTCGCCGCGATGGCGTCCGATTTCGGTCTTCGGGGTGCCCTCCCCGTCGAATCGGTCGGTCAACCGACGGTGTTCGGTTCCGCCGACACCCTGACCCTGCAGTTCCTTGGCGACACCATGATCGGCGACGGCGCGGTCCCCTTGCTGTCCGAGGCGGGCTACGACGCGCCCTTGGACGGCGTTCGTCCCCTGCTCGACGGCGACTTCGTCATTGCGAACGCCGAGGCTCCGATTAGTCTTGGCACGGTCGCGGCCAATCCCGGCAAGGCGTACTCGTACAATTCAGATCCCCAGGCCGCCGCGACCCTGGGGCGCGCCGGCGTCGATGCGCTCGGGCTGGGAAACAACCATTCGATGGACATGGGGCTGCCGGGCCTGAAGGACACCGCGAGATTCGCCTCGGCCAACGCCGTGCTCACCTTCGGGGCCGGCGAGAATCTGGCGGAGGCCGAGCGTCCGCTCCTGGTCCGCTCGCGGCTGGGAATCGTTGGAATCGTGGCGCTCGGCGAGAACTTTGGCCAGTCGACGCGGGCGACCGTTGCCAACTCTGGAACCGTCGCTCTGAGTGCGACCTCCGTCCAACGAGGTGTCGATCTCGCTCGTGCCGCGGGCGCCGACTGGGTCGTCGCCTACGTCCACTGGGGCGACAACTACGAGGACACGAACGCGCAGCAGCGGTACTGGGCGAAGCTGCTCGCGGATGCCGGTTACGATCTCGTCGTTGGCACCGGGCCGCATATCACCGGGCCGATCGAATTCATCGGGTCGGTCCCCGTCGCGTACAGCATCGGCAACTTCGTGTTCGGCGCTCCGGGGCGCTTCGGCTCCTTTGGAAAGTCGGGGATCGGCCTCGTACTGACCGCCGAGTTGAGTCGATCCGCGCCCGCCTCGATCTCCGTGCGCTGCATCATGACCGACAATTTCGTCGTCAACTACGTCCCGCAGCCCTGCACCGACGCCGAGACCCGGGCGGTCATGCCTCTGATCAGCCCCCGCCTCGTCGTGTACGGCAACGCCGGGCACCTGGCCTGCGGTTGTTTCCGCCCGGTGCAGAGAGATGACTGACCGGCGCGGAAGGCCGTCCCATCTTTTCGTCGTCATCGCCGTGACATTGAGTCTCGCGCTGCTCGGCTGCAGCCCATCGCAAGGAGATACAGTGCGCCAGACCATGCCCGCTACTGCCCACGCCGGCTCCCCGCTGATCACGGGTTCCGGAACCGGGGCATTCAACTTCGAGGGGCCTGGGGCGTTGTCCGGGCACCCGATTCGTGTCTGGTATTCCGCGCCGCCGACCGATTTGGCAACGGCCGAGATCCTGATCGTGATGCCGGGGGCTCAGCGTGACGGAAACCAGTACCGCTCCGACTGGCTGCCCCTGCTGCGCGGCCGGCACACGCTGCTGCTGGTTCCCGAGTTTTCGGACGACGAGTATCCCGGAGTCTGGTCATACAACCTCGGCAGGATGGTGGACCGGCATGGCGAGCCGCAGCCTCGTGAGGGCTGGGCCTTCACCATGGTCGAGGCGCTCTTCGACAGCGTCATAGCCGACCTCGGAAGCACGACGACGAGCTACGCGTTGTTCGGCCACTCCGCGGGAGCCCAATTCGTCCACCGGTTCATCGCATTCATGCCGAGAAACCGGGTCCGGCTCGCCGTCGCGGCCAACGCCGGGTGGTACACCGTGATGGATGACTCGGTCTCGTTTCCCTATGGTCTGGCGGACGCGCCGTACGGAATCAAGGATATGAAGTCCGCGTTCGCGGCCAACCTCACCATCCTGCTCGGCGCCGACGATGTCGATCCGAGGGACGGCTCCTTGCAACGAGACGACATGACCGACAAGCAGGGGACGAACCGTCTGGCGCGCGGTCTCAACTTCTACGCACAGGCCAGGGAGGCGGCAGGTTCGTCGGCCACGTTCAACTGGCGGCTCGTCGTCGTGCCGGGAATCGCCCACTCGAACCGGGACATGGCGGGTGCGGCCGCACCTCTCCTCTTCGGGCCCGCCGAAGGCTCGCAATGATCCACTGCACGCCTCACCGCGTTCACGGCACGACCCCGTACGGGCGGTGGCGATCGGTCGCGCCTAGGATTGGACGGAGGCAACAGGCTGGATCATGCGCCCCGAAAACGGGCGCGAGCGCTCCGGCGGCCCGTGGGGTAGCCGGCCCAGCCACATGATTCCTTCACAGCAGTAGAATTGCAGGTCAGACTGCACCCAAGGAGCAAGCACATGGCAGACTCAACGTTATATATGCGCGTGTTTCTGGGTGTCTGTGGGTGTCGGAAAACCCCGTAAAGACGCGGTTCCCTTGGTTTTCTTGTCTCCGGGTGTCTCCCGGTGGTTGTGGCTATTGTGGCTGCGGTTGTGGCTGGCGCCGATAAGCTCAGCGTATGGCTACAAAGAGGGCTCCTGCACCCAGAGACAAGCGCTCGGCAGGCACCGGCGGTTTCCAAACGCGCTCTGCAGATGGCTGGGTCCGCGGTAACAAAATGATCGAAGGCCACCGGCGGTACACCCGCTGGTATCCGACAAAACTCGCGGCAGCAACAGCGCTGGGAGTTCTGGCAGCTCCCGAAGTTGTAGAGGTCGTCGAACCGGTGGTCGCGGTCGGGCCAACACTCGCCGATGCGGTGAACGCTTTCATCATCGACAACGGCGTCGAAGCAAGCACTCGAGGGAGCTACGAATTTGCCCTCAGCCGATACATCGGCCCCGAGCTCGGCGGCACACCGATAGCCGATATAACGATGCAGAACATCGCGACTTTATACCGGAACATGGCGAATTCGGGGCGCGCCCTTTCAGTCATCCGGCAAACACGCGCCGTCATATACGGCGGGTTCCAATATGCAGTGGCCTACGAGTGGATCAACCGGGATATCTCGCGAGGGATCAAAATGCCGACGGCTTACGTCGACGACGCGGAGGCCGTCGTGGGTTACAGCAGCGCGGACCGGAGGCTTCTGCTCAACGCGACAATCGGTACCCGCTAGGTGTGCAGCCCGCCGCGCAGACAATAGAGTCCATCGACAGCGCCGGCGGTGCGGATAAAGCGTAAGCCTCCGATCCCGATCCATGCCTGCGAGCAGCCGCAGCGCGGCGGTATGCCGGAGAGTGTGGGCGCTCACGCGTATTTACGCTCAGCGATGGACATTCACCTGGCTGTAGAGACTAATCTGACCCCTTGGCCAGCGTCGCCCCGGACGGGAGCGTACTCCTTCCTGCATTTGAAGCTCGTGGCGTTGTCCGTGCTGCCGTGCCCGGAGTACTGAGCCACGAGCGGATACGAGCAGAGCGGGCGGGTTTGCACGGTTTCACCGGCAATGACCTTGGAGGCGACGATTTGCTTTGGCGTCTTGTCGGTTTCCACCCATGTCACCAGGGAGCCGAGCATATCGAAGGAATCCGGTCCTGCGCCACCCCCGCAGTGGCTGACGCCCGGTGCCATAAAGAGCTGTGCCGTGCGGCCAGCCTGACCCTTGCCGAGTTCAGCCACCACTTTTTCGTAGTGGCACTCGCACAAATCGTGTCTGGTTGACTCACCTCGACAAGGCTTTGGCAGGAGCGGGTAGGTCCCGAGGTCGTGGCGGCGGTGGCACTGATCGCAGGTGGCGAGAGAGGTGCCGGCCGGGCAGACGCCGCCTGGGTCGTGGCCATTCCTGTGACGGGGAACGTGATTGCGAGCATGATTGCGAGCAGTTTGGCGAGTAACCCGAAGCGTCGCCTCGGGCTCGGGCGTGTGTTGTACGTATTCAGGGGTCTCCTTGTACGTCTTGTAGGGTCACTGAGGCAACGACTCACACGGGACTAACCGCCCGACGACGCCAGAATGATGGGTGAGATGCTCTGCCATGGGTGCGGCGATCAGACACGGTCGCGTACCGCGTTCGTGAGGGGGCTGCCCTCGCAGGGTTGCAGGCCAAGGCGAGACGTGGGTCGCACGAGGATCCCCTGCCCGGGAGTCTGGCACCGGAGGGTGCTCAGGTCAATGTATTCGTCACGTTGCTTACGCAAGAGTTGATTAGAGGGTGACGAGCTGACCCTGCATGCTAACTCAGCGGTGCGCGGTTGACGTAGGTCTCGGTGGTGAGCTCGAGCACCCGGCCGATGGGGGAATCGAGCCAGCCATGGGCTGAGACCAGCGCGCGGCCCGGGTGGTTGAGCAATACCGAATCGACCACCATGCTTCCACTCAGGATGTCGCCCGGGAACACCGGCGCGAGAAAGCGCACGTCGTCAAGGCGGCGGCCGGCGAACACATTCCAGGTGGAATAGACCGCCAGAGAAGACAACCGTTGGTACACGCTCAGCGTGTGAATGCCGCTCGCGATCAGAGTGCCGAACGCTGTGCCCTCTGCTAGGGATTCGTCCACGTGTAGGGGAAGCGGATCCCAGGCCCGGCCGAACGCCTTGATCTCCCCCGCCGTGATCGCGTACTCACCGAGCGCCAGCTCCTGGCCGGGAACGATCTGCTCAGCGAAGGTGCGGTCGGGCGATAAGGTGCGCGGAGGAGTCGCCGAAGTCATGCCCACCAATTTACACGAGCACCTTTGGCGTTCGCGGGGAGCGCTCCACGGAGGCTTCTCGGCAGTTCTCGACCACTGCCACTCATAAATGACGCCGACGCCAAAACATTGACTTGCACGTAAGGAGCGATCTAAAATAAGGCTGACTGAAGGAGCAAAACATGGAACTGACTCACAACGTGCGCGGCGTCGACCACGCAGCCTTTCCCACGTTCAATCCGAAAGAAACGATTAAGTTCTATCGGGACGTCCTGGGCTTCCCCATCGTTCACGCCACCTGCGCATTGGGCTGGGGCCCGTCGGAACACCCCGATTTCATTCACTTCTTCTTCGATATCGGCGAGGGTGATCGCATCGCCTTCTTCTACTACTTCGGGGTGGAGGCATACCAGGATGACAATGTCAGCGACCTTATCCGTCGCGCACGACACCTTGCTATCCATGTGGACACCGAGGACGATCTCGTCGAGTACCGCCGCCGCCTCGATGCCAGTGCGTGGCCCTGCGAACTGCAGGTGCGCCACGAGACGGTCGAGTCCATCTATGTCACGGATCCCAACGGCTTTCTCATCGAGGTGACCCGCCCCCTGCGCGCCATTACCGCCGAGGACGACATTGACGCCAACCTCAGCGCCGACGCCCTGATGGCGGTCGTCGACGAGGAGACCCCCTCGCTCGAGCGCTTCTTCCAGATCAAGGCCGGCCTCATCGCCGAGCGGTATTCCGACGAGCCTGCGGAGGTGTCGTTCGTATGACCACCCTGTTTGTGCTCGACGTCGACGATTTTCGGCCCCTGGCCGAGGTGGCTGCGAAGCAGCCGCAAGTCACGGTTGTCAAGCGTGGCCCATACTACGAAATTGACTGCGCCGGTACGTTCGACATTGACCGGAACGAGACCGGATGCCGCAACGCGGTCTGGTACAGCTCCGTTGCCGCTATCCGCGGCGGGCGAGTAGCCCAGTGGGACAAGCACGTGCTGCGCATCGAACCCAGCGCACCTCATGTCCAGTAGCGAGGCCGTGGACCGCCTCGGCGCCGGGCGCGAGGTGGCGCAGGTGGACCACCCGGACGGCGTGGCGACCACGCTGCACGAGCTGACCACGTTCGACGGCGCCAAGGTACAAGGCGTGCTGCACCGACTGGACGGATCCCGCACGGTAGTGTGCATCATGCATCCGCGCCAGTCGATGTCGCACCACCCGATGATCGCGTGGTTCCTGCGGATGGGTCTGTCCGTTTGGACGCAGGGCACCCGCTCGCCGAACAACGACCTGAACTTGATCCACGAGCAAGCCATCCTGGACGTGGCCGCTGGCCAGGTGTTTCTACGCGACATCGGCTACGAGTCGGTTCTCACCTTCGGTCACTCCGGTGGCGGCACCCTCTTCGCCTACTACATTGAACAAGCCACCATCGAGCCGGAATTCCGCATCGACGTGACACCGGCGGGCCGACCCATCGGCCTCTCCGGCGCCCGGATGCCGGTACCCGACGGAGCCGTCTTCCTCGCGCCCCACCCCGGCCAGGGGCAGGTTCTGCTCGGCTGCATCGATCCGTCCGTGGCGGACGAACACGACCCGCTCTCGATCCGGACCGAGCTGGACATGTTCGACGCGGGCAACGGTTTCCTGCCCGCCCCGCACAATTCCACCTACGAACGGGAGTTCCTCGCCGAGTATCGTCGGGCGCAGGTACGGCGTATGGAGCGCCTCGACGCCATCGCGCGGGAGCGCGCGAGCGAGGCCACGGCGTGGCGGGTACGTTTCGCGGCCACCGAAGACCCGAAGGACCGTCGCGGGGCACTCGCTCCCCGGATCATGACCACTTATCGAACGGATGCCGACCCCCGCTACGTCGACTCGAGCATCGATCCCAACGATCGGCCGTATGGTTCCCTGTTCGGGCATCGCCCCGATCTCACCAACTACGGCCTGGTGGGATTCGGCCGCCTGACCACGCCCGAGGCCTGGCTGTCGACTTGGTCGGGTCTGAGTTCGAACGCGGTCTTTGAGCGCTGCGCGGCGGGCATCTACGTGCCCACGATCTACGTGGAGTTCTCCGGTGACCAAGCGGCATACCCGCGCGACGCCGACCGCATGTTCGGAGTCATTCCCGCCGGAGACAAGACGCGTGCCGTTGTTCGCGGCCAGCACTTCGGCCAGCCAATCACCCCCGGGGAACCTACCGGCTACGAGGCGGCGTCCCGGGTGATCGGGTCCTGGCTCTCGAGCCGGTTCGAGACCGTGACGGCGGGTACCCCGGCCCTGGCCTAAGTCACACGAGATGCCCCAGACGCCCCGATTCCAGTCAAGTCATTCGGTTCGTGCGGTGCGTTCCACACATGCCCGGTCTCCTGAGGGAGGCCGGGCTCACGTGCGCCCGGCGCGCTCTCGGTGCCGCGAGGGGCGGCATCCGT
>Ga0307486_1002982_pt1 | contig 11339 bp, 11 predicted proteins | sample CBIW02metaG_FD_203663 | JGI IMG/M metagenome (GOLD analysis project Ga0307486, IMG submission 203663) | Sea-ice brine microbial communities from Beaufort Sea near Barrow, Alaska, United States - CBIW 0.2 | ecosystem: Environmental > Aquatic > Marine > Coastal | place: USA: Alaska | collected... | reverse complement strand
CAAATTGGTGGTGGAATTCGTGATTTAGCGACCATAGAAGCTTATTTAGAGGCGGGTGTCAGTTATTGTATTATTGGCACACAAGCTGTCCACAACCCTGCCTTTGTTGCCCAAGCCTGCAAAGCCTTTCCAGGTCATATTATGGTGGGTTTAGATGCGGTCGAAGGCATGGTTGCTATTAACGGTTGGGCTGATGTGACTGACCACGAAGTAACCGAACTTGGCCGACAGTTTGAAAATGATGGCGTTGAGGCCATTATCTATACTGACATTGGGCGTGACGGTATGATGCAAGGGGTTAATATCGAAGCCACTCAAGCTTTGGCCAAAGCACTGAGCATTCCAATTATTGCTTCTGGAGGCATCACCAATTTGGATGATATTACCCGCTTAGCAAGCATTGAAGCAGATGGTGTCACTGGCGCGATTACCGGTCGTGCCATATATGAAGGCTCTTTGGACTTTAAAGCGGGTCAAACACTTTCAGACAAGTTGTCACCGTTAAGAAAGTAACCAGGCCTGGTCAAACCGACCTCATTAGACCCAATTTAGGAAACACTATGAGTTTAGCAAAACGCATTATCCCTTGTTTAGACGTTGATAACGGTCGCGTAGTAAAAGGCGTGCAATTTGTCGACATTCGCGATGCAGGCAATCCGGTTGAAGTCGCCAAACGTTATGATGAACAAGGGGCTGATGAGATCACCTTCTTAGACATTACAGCCACAGCAGACGGCCGTGACACAATGGTTCACATGGTTGAAGAGGTTGCAAGCCAAGTTTTCATACCACTCACCGTCGGTGGAGGCATTCGTTGTGTCGAAGATATTCGTACCATGCTTAATGCTGGCGCAGATAAAGTCGCGATTAACTCCGCTGCGATCTTTAACCCAGCATTTGTTAAACAAGCCTCCGATGCATTTGGATCACAGTGCATTGTCGTCGCGATTGATGCTAAAAAAGTCAGCGCTATAGGCGAAGATAATAAATGGGAAATATTCACCCACGGTGGACGTAAAGAGACCGGTATTGATGCTATTGCTTGGGCTAAACGCATGGAATGTTTAGGCGCGGGAGAGATCCTCTTAACCAGCATGGATCGCGATGGCACCAAAATAGGTTTTGATCTAGAGTTGACACGTGCGATTGCCGACAGCATTCGAATTCCAGTCATTGCCTCAGGAGGTGTCGGCGAATTAGAACACCTCGCCAAAGGCATTACTGAAGGCCATGCAGAAGCCGTGTTAGCTGCAAGCATATTCCACTTTGGACAGCACACTGTGGCAGAAGCTAAACTTGCCATGCAAGCTGAAGGAATTGAGGTACGATTATGAGTAACGTTCTAAAACAACTTGATGTCGTGTTAGAAGCACGCAAGCTGGAATCAGCTGACAGCTCTTATGTCGCTAGCCTGTACTCAAAAGGGACAGAAAAAATACTTAAAAAAATTGGCGAAGAAGCTAATGAAACCATCATGGCTGCAAAAGATCTCGAACATGTCAATAATCTAGAAAACAAAGAACATCTGGTTTACGAGATAGCCGACCTCTGGTTTCATACCATGGTATTATTAGCATCGCAAAATTTGTCTAGTGAAGACATTACCAACGAATTGCAACGGCGCTTCGGATTATCTGGCCACGATGAAAAAGCCAGTCGTGACCAATAACATCCACTGGTAGCCTATGCGCTACCTGATTAATAGGCGTTTATTCAGCCATAAGGAATTCACCCATGACAGAAGAAAAAAGTATATTCAGTAAGATAATTGACAAAGAAATCCCTACTGATATTGTGTATGAAGATGAAAAATGCATCGTCATCAATGACATCCACCCCAAAGCACGAGTACACTTATTGATTATTCCAAAAAAGCCGATTCCTAGCTTATTTGAATTAATGCCTGAAGATAAAGATTGCATGGGACACATGATGTTGTTGTTACCACAATTAGCTCAAACGCACGGATTAGATGGTTTTAAAACCCAAATTAATACCGGGGAGTCAGGTGGACAAGAAGTGTTTCACATCCACATTCACCTACTTGGAAATTAACATCGGATTAATTGTGTTAATCTTAAGAGTAAATGAATTAAAACACTCTAAAATACCTTTCTAATTCTGATCAAATCTGTATCAACCGTCAAAAGTCATAATGATTTTGGAGGCATTAAAAAGTATTTTTAGTGCACCCTAATCGGCTAATTTGATATGATTAGCAGTCTTAAAAATTCTTGATCTGAATGTGACGCCCGAAAGCGCCATTAAGATCTTAAAAACAGTTATAGAAAATGGAGTAAACCCTATGGGCATCAGTATTTGGCAGTTACTAATCATTCTTGCAATCGTATTAGTTCTTTTCGGCGCGAAGCGTTTGAAAAATGTAGGAGGCGATTTAGGTAGCGCAATTAAAGGCTTTAAAAACGCCGTGAAAGATGAAGAGAAGAAAGACGACGATTCTGCTGAGAAAACGTTAGAACAAAAAGACGGTGATAATGTTTTTGATGTTGCCGCAGATGAAAAGGTCGCTGAAGAGAAGAAAGACAAGGCATAAAGAGGTCGGCACTTGCTCTTGAACATCTGCCGTTATTTTTGTTTTAATCTAGCAATACGTTCGCTCGCTTAACGTCTATGTAGGTCTGTTGTATGTTCGATATAGGTTTCCTTGAAATCATGGTGATTTTAATCATCGCGCTTCTCGTCATTGGACCGGAGCGTATGCCTGAACTTGCCCGCAAAATCGGTGGTTTCATGGGGCGTATGCGTCGTTTCATCAACTCGGTAAAAGAAGATGGTCAGATGCAAGAAACCATCAAAGACTTTAAAGATTCAATGAATATTGAAGAGCAGCAACAACAGATCTCCAACCTTAATAAAGAGCTCAAGACCAGTCTGGACTTCAGTGAAGACCTTAAGGATGAAGCGTTTCAACGCCCTACTTTTGGTGGAGAACAACCGCCTGTCGAAACGGATACTGGTGGACAATTCAATCGTGCACCTACTCAGCCAAATGTACCAACACCCGTTGTTGCAAATACAATAGAAGATGTTTCCGCGACTGAGCCTGAGCCTGCATCAGTAGAGACTCCCGTAGAACCCAAGACCGTTTCTACAGAAGATTCAGTTGCGGACACATCCTCCTCTGAAACCAAAAAAAGCTAAGCTTTGATATATGAGTAGCCCAGCATGAGCAATACAGCGCTCCCGCCTAAAGATCAAGAGATGACTTTAGTACAGCATTTGCTTGACCTAAAGACCAGCTTGACACGTGCAATTCTTGCTATCATAGTGTTGTTCCTGTGTTTATTTCCATTTGCGAATGACATCTACACCTATATTGCGGAACCGTTGACACGCTACCTGCCGGAAGGCAGCAGCATGATTGCAACGGCTGTTGCCTCTCCTTTCTTAACCCCGTTTAAGTTAGCCTTTATTTTAGCGATCTATATGGCCATGCCCTACTTGCTTTATCAAGTTTGGCGATTCATTGCACCTGCACTGTACTCACATGAAAAACAATTAGTTGCACCCATTCTATTCTTTAGCTCCTTCTTATTTTATGCGGGTGGTGTGTTTGCTTACTATGTTGTATTTCCACTGGTCTTCGGATTTTTATCACAAAGTGCACCGGAAGGTGTCACCATTGCCACTGATATTTCACTCTACCTAGATTTTGTCATCAAGATGTTCTTTGCTTTCGGCATGGCGTTTGAAGTCCCTATTGTCACGGTTTTGTTAATTCTGACGGGCATGACATCCGCTGAGAAACTTAGCCATTCACGGCCCTACATCGTGGTTGGCGCATTTGTCATTGGAATGTTACTAACGCCGCCGGATATCATTTCGCAGACGATGCTGGCCGTGCCAATGTGGCTATTATTTGAGATTGGTTTATTGGTCGGTGGATACGTGTTTAAACGTCGACAGAAAAACAACGAAACTCATCCAAATGATACTGACCCTGATGGTCAAAGCAGTACAATGAGTGAGACTCAGCCTGAATATGAGTTCGATGATCGCTATGCAGATCAAGTGGATGATGATTTAGATTGGGATGCGGAGTTTGATAAGGTCGACTCTGAGATGAGTATTCTGGAAAAAGAGTATCTGAAATCACAAGAGGCGAAAAAGCGAGATGAAGCATCTACTGACTCTAAAGATCCACTCACTGAAAAAACGGATTCAAAACCAGATACAGCGGACGAACGTTCTAGCGATACAAAAAGTGATTCACCTCCCCTTAACGAGAACAAATAGCAACAAGCTCAACAATCCTCTTAAAAAATATCTATTTTCAAAGCGACCAGGCCTGGTCGCTTTGAAACGGGGTGTCAACAAACACTGTAGAACACCACAACCCCTACTTTTACACGCTCCGAACCGCTTCAATCCTTTAAATAGAATGGTATTATTGTTCGCCATCGGTTGTATCTTAGGACACCCGCTTTCTGGTGAAGCATCGACTTTACCCCCAGTTCAGACCAATCAACTCTATCAAAATCCAAGTCCTTATCTAGCCATACATGGACAAGACCCCGTTGAATGGTATCTTTGGAGTGATGCTGTGTTGAAAAAGGCTCAAAACGAGAATAAACCTATATTCATCTCCAGTGGCTATTTTTCCTGTCACTGGTGCCATGTGATGCAACGGGAAAATTACCATAATTTGAAAACGGCGGCCTATCTAAATGAGCACTTCATCTCCGTAAAAATTGATAGAGAACTCAATCCTGAACTCGATAAAACTCTGATTGAATTTGCTGAAAAGACCACTGGCCAAGCAGGTTGGCCACAGCATGTCATACTCACACCAGAAGGCTATCCATTTGCATCATTCATCTATCTTCCCAATACTGTATTCAACGCCACGTTACAACGCGTTGTTGAACTTTGGACTAAACAACCTAGTAAAATCCGTACCTTGGCCAAACAATTCGTAGAACCCGTACGTCACCCTCATCCATTTAATGTCTCACACGCTACGTTTTTACAGCAACTATTACAGCAATTAGAACGTGCAAAAGATGATTTAAGCGGTGGTCTGAAAACAAATGCGAGTAAATTTCCACAAGCACCACTTCTGCAAACTGCATTAAGTATAAAGCGCTTACCTGACTCCATTGAAGAGTGGTTACTGTTCACTCTAGACCAAATGCAGTCCCAACATCTTTTTGATCATATTAATGGTGGATTTTATCGTTATACCGTAGACCCAGAGTGGCAGACTCCACATTTTGAGAAAATGGCCTATACCAATGCCTTATTGGCTGATCTTTATCTACAAGCCGGACAACGTTTTAATCGCCCAGATTATCTCCAGACAGCCTTAACCACACTCAGCTATCTGCAAAAACATCTATACAACCCAGTCACTCAACTTTATCAAAGCAGTCAATCAGCCATTGATGCCCACAGTGTAGAAGGCGGCGATTATTTATGGCGTAAATCCCAACTTCAACAAATGCTCACCAAACAGGAGTTCTCAGCAATTGACCAGGCCTGGTCGCTTTCTAAACCCGCACCTTATGATCAGTTAGGTTGGCACCCCACTCCACTCACAGCCAAAAATAGCCTTTTATGGCCGACCATCCGAGCGAAGCTACAAACCAACCCGTCACAAATCCCGATAGACAGTAAAAGCATACTGGGATGGAACGGTTTGATTTTATCAGCGTTAAGTAGAGCGTATGCCGTCTCAAAGGATCCCATTTATCTCAGGCAGTCCAACCAATTGGCTAAAGTGTTGATGCGTCTGATAATGCAAGAGCACCCTCCTCGCGCCTTATCAGTCGATGGGTTGGATATGGGAGAAGCGAACCTACAGGATTATGCGTTTATTTATCAAGGCATCACCCATTGGCAAAAGCTGACGCAGCAAACGACTTATCAAACGGATATGAGCGAACTTGAAAAGACCATCATCCAACGATTCTATACAAAATCAGGCTGGCAATATCAGCATGCGCCTCTTCTACCAGGCCAACAGGGTGAATGGCTGATGGCCGATAATGCGATACCAAGCCCAACTGCCATCACCAGCTGTCTTGAGCCACAATCTGTTCGTTTTGCGGGTAAAGCCTTGTTGGGGAACCCATTGAGTTATGCAACGTATCTCAAAACATTAGACTGTATTGAACGCCGTTAATAAAAGTCAAATACCGTAGAATAGGCTTTTCTTTTTTGACTTATTGGTAAGCTTATTTTTTCTCACCGCTTACCACGCAGTAATATGGACTTTATCGCATGGGCTTTTTAATCGTTGGTTTCATTTTGTTGTTTATTCTCACATCGCTTCCCAGCCTGTGGACTAAACATATCCTTAATAAGCACCGCAAACCACACCCTGATATAGCAGGGAGCGGTTTACAGTTTGCCGAACACTTGGTTAATAAACTCGAATTAAAAGGTGTACGTATAGAAGAGACGGATCAAGGCGACCATTACGATCCCATAGAAAAGGTGATACGAATTTCAACCGCAAATGCCCATTCAAACTCTCTAACAGCCATCACCACTGTCGCCCATGAAATTGGGCATGCTCTACAGGACAAAGAAGATTATCCCGAGCTACACCAACGCACCGCGTTGATTGAGCGTGCAGCAATGATGCAAAAGTTCGCTGGTTTTGCCTTAATGCTCACACCGATTCTGATTCCCTTAACCCATTCGCCAATGGTCGGAATCATGACGTTTGGTGCAGGCTTTATCGCCATGGGTGTACCCGTCATTATCCACCTAAGCACGTTGCCGGTTGAGTTTGATGCAAGCTTTAAACGAGCCCTGCCTTTACTCGAAGAGGGCGGTTATCTTAGTAAAAAAGACCATAAAACAGCCAAGACCATCCTATTCGCTTGTGCGATGACGTATGTGGCAGCCTCTTTGTCGAGTCTATTTAATTTATGGAAGTGGCTTAAAGCCATTAAAGCACGCTGATATCCCTACCCCTAAGCTATGTGATCAGTCTACAGATCACCTGAAAAATAGAAGGAATTATGGAGCAGAAACAGTTAGCAGACGATGACCCTATTTGACAAAACCATCCCATAACCGAAAATATTGATGCTTTATTAAATGCCAACAATAAAACGGTCATCATTAAAACTTTAGTTAGGCTTAATAATATGAATAGCGAAAAATAGCTTTCACTCAGCGACTATATTCATTCTTTGGTATCATTCATGCTTAGGTTTTAAACATGCCTGACAGCAGTCGATATGCAACATCAACTCAGAACGGCTCCCATAAATACAGGTATACATCAATGTTAAACAAGCTGACCATTAAATCTAAACTATTGTTACTTGCCATAGTGCCCCTAATCACTTGTCTGTTTTTTGCCGGCAAAGATTATTTAAATCAATCCAAACTACTGTCAGAAGTACATCAAAGCCAGGTTCTCTTTGCGAATAGCATCGAACTCACCAACTTAATCAATGGCTTACAGTTAGAAAGAACCTATACGGCTGGTTATGTGGGTTCTAAAGGTAAGTCCAATGCAAATGAGTTACAGGCTCAACGACAAGTCACTGACATAACCATGCAAAAATACTTAGATTCATTGGGCGGACTATCCAATGAGATGGAGCCTACGCTAGCATCAAAAATTGAGGCTCAAACAGATAAAATCGTTAATGCCTATTCAGCAGTGCAAGATATTCGGCCTAAAATTGATAACCTATCGACTAAAAAAGGGGGCAAACTCTTTTCAGAACTCAATATCACTATTTTGGATTTGTTAGTCATTTATGGTCAAGGCGCCTCTAGCCCCGCCCTCTCATCGACCTTTAGCAGTTTATATTATTACATTTCTGCTAAAACCCTCAACGGTGTCGAAAAAGCGGTTCTAAACAATGTATTTACGCGCGGTTCTTTCAACAAAACGCTGGCCTTTAAGTTTAACAAGGCGCTCTTTTCTAAAAATGTGTATCTCAATAATTTCATGATGAATACGACACCAGTAAACGTTAAATACATTAACCAAATGCTCAACGATGATGCTTTTCAAGAGGTCAAAAAATTTGAACAACTTGCTTTAGACAACCTGAATGGTTCGGCAATAGCCGTAGACTCAGACCAATGGCAAGCTCAAATGGATAATGCGCTGAATTTACTCGATCAGGGAGAAAAACACCTATTAACGCAAGGCGTTAATCTCACTGATACACTTTATCAATCTGCTAATAATGCAGTGTTAATAACCATAACGATTATCGCAATCAGTTTAATATTGGTATTCATTATGATGATTTCAATCATCAGAAGTATCCAAAATTCTGTTGCAGCATTATCGGATGCCATGAAAGCCGTCGAAACCGATGGCGACTTCTCCGTACGAGCCACAATCAATGGTTCTGATGAGCTTGCCGTTCTTGCAAAAACATATAATCAGCTACTCAGCTGTTTAGATGAGTCCATCCAAGATATTAACCGCGTATTGGGTGCGGTTAGCCAAGGAGATTTTTCTCAATCAACCGATGAGAATGCCAAGGGAAGTTTACTACTACTTCAGTCTGGCACCAATACGGCCACCGGCTCTGTTTCCATGATGATGACCGAATTAAATAAGGTCATGAATGCGATCGCCGAGGGTAACTTTGCGATCCGCTTAAATGAAGAAGTGCCTGAATCCTTTAGAAGTAAAGTCGATTTGGCGATGGAGACACTTGAACAGTCCTTTAGTGAAATCACCAAAAGCATTGCTGGATTAGCGAAAGGTGACTTCACTCAACAAATTCACCTCCCTACTGCAAAAGGCGATATTAAGTTACTAATCGATGATGTCAACTTGTCCATTTCTGAAATTCTAGCGACTTTTGATGAGATTAATAGTGTCATGGCCACTCAGGCTACAGGCGACTTGACCCTTAGAATCAATGGCCACTATGACGGTTCTTATGAGCTTCTTAAAAATGCCATTAATGTGAATTCAGAGCAAATGTCTTCTGTCATCAGACAAATTCAAGAGGTTTCGCAAACGGTAGATAAAAATGCATCAAATTTAAGTGCGTCTAGCGAATCGTTATCTGAAAGAGTTCAGCAACAAGCCGCCTCTCTAGAAGAGACTGCTTCTGCTCTAGAAGAAATCACCTCTACTGTGGAACATGCTACTAGCTTAACTAATGAAGCCAACATTAAGACGAGTGAAGTAAAAAAACAAGCAGAACGAGGCGAACAAGTTTTAAATGAAACTGAACATGCGATGCAAAAAATTAAACAGATGTCCAATAACATTGCCAGCATCGTAGAACTCATCGATTCCATTGCCTTTCAGACAAACCTACTGGCATTGAATGCCGCCGTTGAAGCCGCAAGAGCAGGAGAACATGGCCGTGGGTTTGCCGTGGTTGCAAGTGAAGTTAGAAACCTGGCAGGACGATCTGCAGGCGCGGCTAAGGAAATCAAAGATTTAGTCGATAAAACCAACCAAGAAGTGACTAATGGTGAAACGCTCATGCAATCATCGGTCAAAGAACTTCAGAAAATTAACCAAGGTGTTCACCTAGTCAGTCAAACCATCCAAGATGTCAATAGCTCTGCCCAAGAGCAAGCGATAGGGGTGAGTCAGATCAATTTGGCCGTAAATAGCCTTGATAAGGATACCCAAGAAAATGCGACCATTGTCGAAGTGACCTCTGAGACGGCAAAAACGTTAAAGCAAGAAGCTTCGCAATTGTCTGCTATTGTCTTAAAGTTCAAAGTGTAATACGGATGAGTTATCTGCTAATGGTCTGTTATCAGATAATTCGCTTCCACAACCCGTCGTTAAATGGGCATTCATAAGAATGCCTCTCTAACCTAAATTGCCCACTATCAGCACCACAACCGCCCCTTCCTTTTGCATCAAGGGCAGATTAATCAACATCTCTTTTTATTGAATTCGCTTCGACTTGACTTTCCAATTGCAGGGTTACATGATGTATTTTGTGAACGTCTAATAAATACTGTTTAATCTCAGCCAAAGTGACATCATTTACATGATCTAAATCGATTTTTGCGTACAGAGTCATCATCACTTGGTCTTCGTTAATTGCCCACAGATGAATATGATTTACAGCCGTCAGATAATCGAAGTGTTTTTCTAAATTTTCAGCAATGTATTAATTTCGTATCCTGCTGGCACACCTTCCAATCAAATAAGCCCTGATTTTTTCGTGAGGCGATAAGCTCCAACGGCAATAATGGCCGCCATGAGTATTGACAATCAATAACAGTGTAAACCCATTGACAAACTCCGTCAGTATTTGAAAACGTTGAAAGCCAAACGACATCCGCTCAGTCACAGGTTTTTGGCTCAAGTAAAATCCCCACCAGGCCATTCCTAAGGCCAAAGCATCGGTCATCATGTGCTCCCCATCGGCCACCAGTGCGATCGAGTTGACCCACAATCTACCAATAACCTCCACAAACACATAACTGGCTGTAATCAGTGCGGCAAGCAAGATTTTCTTTTGGTTGTGTTTATCAGGCTTAACAATATGGCTATGATGATGTGAAAGCACTTAACCTTTCACTCCGTTTTAGCGACTGACCAGGCCTGGCAGGTTTTTATAGCCGTCTTTTGATGAATTAATTTGGCCACTTGTTGCATGGTGGCACCGGTGGTAATCACATCGTCCACTAATGCGATATGCGACAAGCCTTCTAAGCGTTCTGGATTGACTTGAAAAGCATGTTTGAGGTTGTTTTTACGTTGACGAGCGGTCAAATGTGTTTGAGATGGCGTATTTGTTATGCGAATGACCGCCTGCTTGATGACTGGCCGTTGCAGTAGTTTGCTCAGGGCTTCGGCTAACAATTCCGCCTGATTATACCCACGGATTCGCCGTCTTAATGGATGAGTGGGAATCGCGACTAATGCCTCAACCTGGTCTAACTCTAACCGACCGACCATCAGGTCTGCAAACAACCGCGCATAACTTGCTTTACCATGGTATTTAAAATCATAAATAAGCTTATCCAATGGCTCTGCAAAATAAAAACCGACTTGAGTACGAGAAAAATCCGGCGGGTTCGTTAAACACGTGCCGCATAAATCGAACTGTAAACTCGGTTCGCAGCAGACAGGGCAGACTTGCATCGGTTGTTTAAGGGCTTGAATAAGCGTTTCAGCCAAATCGGTTTCACCTCCAACCTCTCCGGTGAGGACACAACGTGGGGGTATTAGCCATTTTTCTAAGTTATGCATACTGACTCCTTACTGTGGGGAGGTGTCTCAAGTCATCTCATAAGGGAATCTAATCGATATCCTTTAGATATCAGTTATAATACGCCTTATTCAGTCAGTATTCATTTACTGAGATCATCACCGATAGTACACCGAACAATGGATAAACAGCATA